>JAABUZ0100000011.1_pt1 | contig 384406 bp, 96 predicted proteins | sample 5562091 | NCBI WGS metagenome assembly JAABUZ01 (sample SAMN12813069, study PRJNA571459) | rock metagenome | isolation source: Antarctica rocks | place: Antarctica: Victoria Land, Linnaeus Terrace sud | collected 2015-12-21 | reverse complement strand
GATAAGATAAGATAAGATAAGATAAGATAAGATAAGATAAGATAAGATAAGATAAGATAAGATAAGATAAGATAAGATAAGATAAGATAAGATAAGATAAGCGAATGCTAACGCGACGAAGTTAGCTCGAATTCTTGGCATTGGCCCGACGAAACCCAACCCTACGGGGCCCAAGAGGGTGGGTTGGGTTGAGAAAAAAGTGTTCGACCCGACTCAACGATCACACTAGTTTAAAGAATTAAATAATTCTTGTTAACTCTAACAACTACGAAGATTCTATCGCATTTGTTAGATTTGTTGCGTAAACTAAATACTTATTTATTGCAAAATTGCGTTAATAATTGTTTGTACAACAAAATTAATATTAGTTATAATAGTGCTTGCTTGCTTTAATTGTGTAAATTCTATCAATTATTAATATATAATTTTGTTTGTTGACGTAACAAATGTATTAGTAATAGCTCGAATGTTTGTATAATTACTTGAATTACTTAATTTACAAGAATTAGTAGTAATAGACTCTATAAAAGATAATATAAATTTGCTAATTAATTTTAACAAATTAAGTAATTACAATTCGCAAGATCTTCGTAAGACAATAGAAATATATATAGAAATTGTATTAATAAAGTAGTTTTTTAACAATATAGTTGTCTTTGCTCTTAAATTAAGCTTGTTTTATCTCGATATAAATTTGATAATTGCGAACAAAAATCTTAATATTTGCAATTAAGCGTTTACAATTAATTGTTTACTCTAAAGAGTATAGAGATAATTTAGTTAATTATATTTGTATAATAGATCAACTAATATAACGTCAATATAATGTCGATCGAAAATTAATAACAATAATTTAATAAATAATATCTTGAGCTTCGAATACTTGTTTCAGATACGATAACTTAAATGTCTTTAAATAGTCGTAAATTTAATATATTTAAATAAGAATAAAATCAAGATACTTGTCGACGATAGATATCTTAACAATTGACGTTGTTCGAATAGTTACAAAAATGCTTCGATAGCAAATTCTAATAAAGTAATAATTACCTAGATAATTACTTTAAGACTCTTAATAATCTTGTAATAGTAGTTGAGCTAATAAAAGATAGCAATCGAAGTATAACAAAGTTGACAATTTCTTAACTTTAAGTTATTTACACTACTTGAATAATAACAAAAACTATAATAACTTCAAGAACTTCAAGAACTTTAAATATAAATCTTGAAGATTTGCACAATCGCAACATAATTGAAGCTATTATTGTTATAAATATTGTATTAAGATAATAAAAGAATGTCGATTAAGACTATAGAAGAATAACTATCTATATTAACTATTCTAATGCAATCACGAAAGAAGTACTATAACGTATTATAGCATCGAAGAGTGCAACAACTATGCAGAATCATAACATACAAGCACGAAATTTCGAAATTTACAAAAATACTTCTTTACATTATAATTATTTTGATTGTAATATTTATAGTTGAAGTTCTCAAATTGCTTTTTATTGTTATGCTCTTTTTGCTTCGAAAACTTCGAGATATTGTCGTTTTTGTAATTATTACAATCAAAATCAAGATTCTTGTTTTTGTCTACTTTATTATAATAAGTATATTGAGCTTGCTATTAATATTATAATTGCGTCTAATTGTTATAATTATTAAAGAATCGAAAAGATAAATGTTATTATAAATTTGACGCGTTTAAAGAATTTGCTTGCATAGATTGTTTAGTGTTTTCGAATAATTAATTGCGATTAACTTAATTTTGTGTCGACGTTTGAACGAGATTTAATTTGCTTTAATAGCTAAAATATTTATTAGACTACGATAACTAAGCTAATAATGTCGATTGTAATAATTAATAAACACAGTTCTATAAAGTAGACTAATAAAAAGTCTAATATTAAAAGAAAGTTCGAAATTGATAAGAGATAAAAAATCGAACTTGTAAGAAATTAAAATTGCTAATTTGCATTTTGTTATTATTACAATATTCTTTGTATTAATCTTAATTTTGTAATTGAAAGAAATTATTACTAAGACAATTAAAATTACTTAGTTGACAATTTTTTGTTAAAGTCGAATATTCTTCGCCATGTTTAACATTTAAATCTTATTAAATCTCTTTGTTATTCTTCACTTTTTGAAGAAAAATATTTATAATAATTCTTTTCAATAATTTGATAAAATTGCGACGAAATTCGAGTTTCAACTTATTGTAAATAAGATAAATCTAACTAAAAGTAATTATGTTCGCGAATTTTGTTACTTTAATAATAATTTGCGCGAATTTAAAGAATTTTTGTTTACAATAAGCGTCTTTTATAAAATAGCGCTCTTTTATTATTGTTGTTATAGCGATTAACAAAGATTTCTTGAACTTTTTAAGTAATGCGATAAATTATTTTTCGATATTGTTTTTTAACTTTACTAGTCTCTTTTGCTCTTTTATAAGCATTTCAATATATTAAACAAGAATATTGTTGCATAAGCAAATATATAGATTATTGCAAAGAAGATTTGTATTTTTAATTGTTATTATATTCTTAATTCGCTCGATAAAAAGATAAATATTTCGAAAATAAATATTTTTATCGATATATTTTATAAGATTATCGATAACAATAGACTTATTGTTATATATAAGATTAAAGAAATTAATTTTTGAGAAATTTTATCGATAATTTTTATTATTATTCTCGATAAAACTTTGTAAATCGACAGAATTAGCAAAATTAACAAAATTAGAAATATTAATTCGTGTTGCACTTATAAGAATTTGCAAGACATTTTATTGTTATTCGAAAAAGTCGTTCTCTTTTTAGTTTGACATAATAATAAATAATAAAGTAAATGTAAATTTCTAAGAGATATTTTCGAAATTAATTGTTTAACTAGTTGAATTGCTAGAGATTGTCAATAAGTTAGATTTTCCGATCGATAATATTAATAAACAATTGACAAAGTCTAAATTTGTAATTAAATAATAATATTCTTCTTGTAAAGCAAAAGACGTATTAATCGAGATATTATCAATAAAGTAAGATTTCTTTTGTCTAAATAATATTATTGTATTTAGTCTCTTAATGTCGACTTGTTTTTTTTAAATATAATATTTTGCGACAAAAGTCTTAATGTTCGCAATAAGTTAAACTTAATCAACAATTTACTTAACAAAATATAATTGCAATTCGAAAGATTATATTTATTATATAGTTTAACTAGTAGACTTGCGAACAACAATAAAACAAAAACGTTTGTTTACAATACTAATAATAATAACTTTTGTCTTAATTAGACTGATCGTTGTGTCGAGTTATGATATTACTTCTCTAGTTCGATCTAGCGCCAAGATTGGGTCGCGACGATTTTTTGGAATCGAATCGCTCAAAGTAGTTTAGCGCGCTTCGCGCTAAACTACTTATAGTAATCGACTAAGCTACTTTGAGCGATTCGATTCCAAAAAATCTTTTTGACCCAAGTCTTGGCATTTGCACGTGATATTTCCGGGTTAGCGCGACCAGTCTAGTCTTAATATTAAGATAAAATAAGTTTGCTATCTTTAAATAGTCGTAAATTTGAAAAATACAAATAAGCAAGTAGAAGAAAAATGCTACGATAAAGATAGTTATTTTATTGTTGTAATTTAGAAGATTGTTGCAATAGATACTTCGATGCTTTCGTAAAACTTTGTAGAAGAACTACGAGATAAAAAAATTTAAAAATAAGAAATTTTTGACAAAGTAAAAAGATTGTAACAAGAGTTTTAATAAACTTGATTATTTAAATATTACAAAAGTAAATTATCAAATAATAGAATTATTGACACAAAATATCGCGACAATATTGTAATTAATTTGATAATTGTTAGAAAATTAACTAATAAAGAACATAAATCTTGATAAATAAGTAAACTTTATTGTATTGCAAGTCTTTTGATTAAAGTTATCAATTGTTATGTAAGAAAGAAATTTAGTTTTTGCTATTAAGAAAGTCTATCTAATATATAGGAATTTATCGCGTCAAGACGCGTCTTTTCGATCGAAATAAGATTATCTATCTAATTAGGAATATTATAATAACGTCTATAATATTACACATTTCTTGAAGCTTCTTGCTCTTGTAGACAAAGATATTATTTAAACAAAGTATTAAATTAGATCTCTAGTCAATTGTTATTATATTAAGTAAAAAAATGTAATTGCGAACAAAGATATTAAAGATTGTTTAAGTAATTAATCTATAATATATAATTTAAGCGATATATTCTTTAATTGTAAATGCGAGCAATATAGATTATCTCTTTAATTGTTTAAATATTATATACATCTTTGCTTTGCAATCTTGTAATAACTATTTATATTTTTTATTGTTAATTCTTTTGTAAACGACAAATTTATTTAGAAATATTAATTAATATATCTTTTATTAATATAGTTGTATTTACTAGATATTATATTTAGTATAATCGATAAGTTAAGTTTTAACTGGAACAAGTTAATCTATTCAATTTTAATTCTAGAATCGAACAAAAGTTCTAGCTTAACAAGACAAGACAAACAAAGAATACGCATAGAGTGTTTAATTCAACTTATTCGATTACGTAACGTTACATAACGCGCTAATTATATACAATTAACGTAAACTTTGCACTAGCTTAATTAAGTTAATATATAGATAAAATAAGATAAGATAAGCGAATGTTAACGCGACGAAGTTAGCTTAAATTCTTGATATTAACTTGACGAAATTCGATTTTAAGATCGAATTCGCGTCTTAATTCTAACTTAATTCTACAAGACTTAAGAGAGTAAATCGAATTAAGAAAAAAGTGTTTGATTCGATCTAACAATTATATTAATTATATTGTGTTTAATTTTTTTGCAAAGCGCAATAAAAGATTTGCAAAGCATTTGTTAATATACAAATACAAGAAGCGTTTATATATCGATTTTTTTATGCGTTTATCTCTCTCTTCGAAGTATTCTCGCAATTTGTTACGAGTCGCGTGCTAATAAGTACTATTCGTCGCGCATCGCTCTTCACAAGATAATTAAAAAGAGAAGATCTATTAACAAAATCAAGATAATTAAGATGACTTGACGTTTAAACACCTTAAATTCAAAATTAAAATAATTAAGATAATCAAAGTCTTAAACACCTTAAACACCTTGAATCTCAAATGATGAAAAAATATATAGCTTTCGAACGCGACTTTCTTATAAATTGTGTTCAACTTATTTTAAGTTTTGACTTATTGTTACGACTACTAAGTTGCAACTTCTTGTTATCAAGTGATTGCTTGCATTGCCTAAAGACGTCTACAAATCTCTTCGATAACATAATTCTCTTTAATATCTTTTATAAAAGTACTAGCGTAACACTTTGAACACTTTAAGAATGTTTGTATTAAATCAACGCGCTTTTATCTCGAACACTAGCTTAATAGCATCACGTCAATTCTCTATTAATGATGACGACAAGATAAGAATCAACAAGTCTAACGTCTATTATAAAGATCGAATTAACCTAAAAAACTAATTTATGCATATAAATATTAATTTTATCTTTTATCTTGTTCTAGCGAATAAGAAGACGATTTTTGCATTCACATTTCTTAGAGAAAAAGCTTAGCATTGACTCAAGTCAAACTTACGCAAATATTTAAAAAATTATGACAAAAATTCTTGTGGGATGTTCACAAACTTCGACAATTTCAAAAAAGAGCTTCGAAGAATCTTTGAAACATTTAACGAGAAACAAATCGTAAAAAAAATGATTAAATATTTAATTCAACGAATCTTTGCAACAAACTACGTAGCAAGATTCTAAAAATATATTAATTTTATTAAATGAAACGATGTCGCACTTATAACAATGTTTCGACAAGATCTTAAAAACAATCTTAAGAACGAAATTATGTGTGATAACAAATTTATTAGCGATATATTTAATCTTATCAAAGTAGCTATCGATTTCGACGACAAACTATATAAAAGAGCTATGAAAAAGCGATACAATTAATTTCACGAAAGGGCAAGAATCTTCTTTGAATCAACGATCGAATATTATTAAAAAGAATCTTGTTTTAATTAGAAGTACAATAATCTTAGTGTGATCGTTGGGTCGGGTCGAACACTTTTTTCTTAATCCGACCCACTCTCTTGGGCCTCGTAGGGTTGGGTTTCGTTGGGCCAATGCCAAGAACCCAAGCTAACTTCGTCGCGTTAGCATCCGCTTATCTTATCTTATCGTATCTACGCGCTAACCCGATTGGGCTAGCGCGTCACGTGACGTCACGTGATCGGGTGGGTCGGGTTGGACACTCGACGCGCATTCTTCGCTCGCCCCACCTTGTTGGGCTAGGAAATTTGCCTGACCCTAGGGTCAGGGTTGGGCGGGTTAACCCGATCGGGTTGAAACCCGACCCGACGGTCACACTAAATAATCTAAACTATCGTAAATCTACATTTATAAAATTAAATTTTACTTAACGACGCAAAGAGAAAAACTTTAGAGAAAAGCAAGATAACAAATCTTAAAAAACGTGCTATTCATGTGACAAATCGAATTACTTCGCAAGAGATTGTCGATCACGAAATTTAATAAATCGTCGACAAATCAATGTTATGTTAAGAGAGATACTTAATAGTTAAGACAACATTAAAGAGCAAATCGACACAAAGGCGAACATTCTTAAAACTAAATCGAACGACAATTATTATCTAGTGAAGAATTCAAATCAATTATAAAAAGTTCTAGATAAAACATTATTAGACAAGGCACTCGCATTTACGCAAAAAGTTAATTAAGCACTTTAAAAAACTATTAAGTTTTATAATTTAGTTATTAACTTAAATGAAAAGTACAACTAAAAAAACTTTCACGAATGCATAAAAGACATTATGAATCATTTCGAGACTTTAGTTAATTTATCGAAGATCGTAAACGAATGCGAGAAGAAACTAAAAAGCAATGCTATTACAAAAAAAACATACTTGACATTATTATAAAACAATTGAATTTTACAATATACGCGAGTCTTAATTGAACAACTTGCTATAACGACTTATGTTAGACTTATCTAAAAGAAAAGAACGAAATTAATTAATTTTCTAGAAAGTTAAAGTTGGCAATCTAGCAACAAAAGAAAGCTTAGCGTAGATAGGCGTTTGAAGCAAAAGTTACAACATAGAAGCAAGAAAAAGTTCAAATTTTTTAGTAAAAAGCATATCAAAGAAATGCAATATGTTAGCTTAATAACAACAACTAAACTTAACAACGTACGCACGATGTTTTACTACATTAATTAAGATTAACGATTGTCGACTCACAACAATGATTGATTTTGATGCGACAAATAATTTTATGATCAAAGCTCTTGTAAAGAGAAAAGAATACTTTACTTAAAAGAAGTCTAACGCTTACAATCTAATAATTGTAAATAAAAACTCATTACTTGCAAAAAATAAAAAAGTAAATAAAGAAACGAAATTATTATCAATAGCTATTTAACAACATTACGAGAAACTAATCTTTAATATAGTGAAAATAGTTACTCACGATATCGTTCTAGAAATGCCTTGATTGAAGCAACACAATTTAGAAGTTAATTAAAATACACAAGTACTTAGATTTGCGCGATGTGATTACGCACTTCATATTTAATCTACGCATCAATAGCGTTCAATAATAGATAAAAGCTTGAGTCGAAACTCGATCGTAAGTAGCGAACTTACATTTTTAAAAAAAAACGATTTAATAAAGTTCGACTCGATAAACATTAGCAAAGATTAGCTAGATCACAAAGTTAAAATAAGTGAAAAAAATTGCGAATTTTTTAAGAGCTCTAAACTATCTAGTACAACAAGAAAATTACTAAAGTACGTATTACGAATATACAACAATTGAAAGCATCTATTTTAGAAAAAGAAAACAATTGAGACTTTATCTAAACATTAATCGTAAAATTACGAGATTAAATTTAAATTAAGCAAGCAATTTACGTTTGAATTTATATATATTCTATTCAAAAAGAAGCTAGAAACACTTCGCGAATACTTGACAAAAAACCAAAAAAAAAATTTATTAAAAAATCTTAATCACAAACAAGATACTCGATTCTCTTTGTACTTAAAAAGAATGAAACTCTTCGTTTATGTGTCAATTATTAAAAGCTAAACAATATTACGATAAAAAATCGATACTTACTATTTAACATTAGCGAGCTTCAAAATTAATTGTTCGAAACAAAGTATTTTATCATATTAAATTTACGAAAAGCGTACAATCAAATTAAAATAAAGGTAAAGAAGAAATGAAAAACAATTTTTTGTACACGATATAAATTATACAAATATATAATAATGTCGTTCGAGCTTACGAACGTCTCGACAACGTATTAAAAAATAATCAATGATACACTACGACAATATTTAGATCGATTTGTTATAACATACTTGAACGACATCATAATTTATTCAAACATTTTGAAGAAACATGTGAATTATGTTTTCAAAATATTAAAATGTCTAAATAAAAGAAATCTACATCTTAAACTAAAGAAATGCGAATTTTATTAAAAAGAAGTTAACTTTCTTGAATTTGTCGTTAAACAACATGAAATACGCATGAATCTCGAAAAGCTACGAGCAATTAAAGAATAAAAATCATTTATTAACGTTAAAAAGTTTAATTCTTTCTAGATTTCATAAATTACAACAAAAAATTCATTAAAAACTACTTCATTAATGCAATATTATTAACGAATTTTACGGAAAAGAAGATGTCATAAATATAAAAATTAACAAAAAAAAATCATTTTAGAATCTTAAGTTAAAATGCTTAAAAAAATCAATATTAAAAATGTACAATTTACGATTATCAAATAGAATTGAAATCGACGCATGCTTTAATTAAAAGCATGAAAATATATAACATTTAATAACATATCTCTTGAAAAAACTCTTTTTAGTCGAACAAAATTATAGTATTTACGACAAAAAGCTACTCGCTATTGTAGCATTTCTAAAATCATAAAAAGTATACATCGAAAAATTATTAAAACTTACGATTTTTACAAATCACAAAAATCTTTTACACTTCACTACTATTAAACAACTTAATAGAAGGCAAATGCGATAATTAGAGCGACTCGAACAATACAAGTTCAAGATACAATATACATTAAATAAAGATAACGACAAAGCAAACGCATTTAGTAAAAAAAGTAATTACATAAAAACGAAGAAATCGTTTAATCACAACATACTTAAGATTAACAAAAATGAATCATTATTAGTAAACAAATACGAGCTAAATGCTATCTTACGAATACTTAAAAATAATAAAGAAGAATTTTTAATAAAAAAAGAAAAACTTCAAATATTTATTAACAAAATCGACGAATGTATAAAGAAACATCATGATAAATCACTACAAAAACACTTAAAAGTGATCAAAATTCTTTAGCTTTTACGCTAGCATTGTTAGTTTTCTTAAATGAGACAAACTATCGAAATATACATTAAACGATGCCTTAGTTATTAGCAAAACAAACATAATATACATGCAAACTATGACGAAATTTAATATTAAGAATTATCTAAATCGTTATGAAAGGAAATCACGATAAACTTTATTATTAAGTTGCTTAGATCGACGAACTTAGTAACTAGAGACAAACATGATTCGATACTAATAACAATTAATAAACTTATTAAGTACTTATATATTATCGCATGCAAAGAGAAATTTACGACGAAACAACTAAAATACATTGTACTAGATCGACTTATATAATATCACAATATATTTAAAAAATTAATTAATAACAAAGACAAGCTCTTTACGTCTAACTATTGAAGAACATTTCTATCAATGTTAGGAACAAGACTTAAAATGTTCATTGTCTATTACTTGATCACAAATAATTAAATAGAGCGAACAAACTAAAGTTTAAAGCAATATTTAAGACATTACGTCAACAATACTTATAGTAATTGGGTATTACTTTTATCTATAATTTAATTAACACTAAATACAAAGATTTCAAATATCACTAAAATAACTTTATTCTTCGTCAACTATAATAAGAAATTCAATCTCTTTAAGAAAGAGCGAAAGCATCTATTAGCTTAGTTAGTTATCGAAAGAATAGCAACATTAAAGAAGATATATAACAACATCTCAAGAATGCAAGAAAGTTAATCAAGTATTAGAACAAAAAACGAAAACGACATCTTAACTAAAAAAGAAAAATAAAATATATCTTTTTACAAAAAATCTTAAAACAAGAAAATTAAGCAAAAATTAAATTATGTTAAAGTTGAATCGTTTCTCGTTAAAAAGATAAAGAAACTAGTTAATTACGAACTCGACTTATCTAAAAACGTCAAAGTATTTTTAGTATTTTATATTTTATTATTAAAATCAACGAAATTAATCACGTCTTTATAGAATACGTTTTATTTTCATTTACAAGAAGAGAAACAATATAAGATTGAGAAAATTTTACAATAGAAAAATCAAAAATATCTTATCAAGTGAAAAGAATATTCTATTTTCGAAAATACATAAAAGTTACTCAAGAATCTAAAGAAGTGCTTTAACAAGTTGCGACGATTTCGTTAGCGACAAAATTACTCATAAGAGTTAACAAAGCATTAGAGAATAAAAAAGCGAACAATGAAGAATCGATAATAATACTAAATAGAGTCTCGAACGCCTCTTCAATACATTTGATCTCTCTCTCGTTCTCTTCGATCTTTAAGATATTTTTCGACTTCGCATCACTCATATTTTTCAAACGACAAAATTAATATTTTCTTTGTTTCGTCTTTCGCGCAATTCTTAGGCGCAACTTCGTTATTTCATCATTTAGCTTTTTAGCTTCTTGAATAGCTTTATTCATTCTTTGATAGTTAGAAGCCAAATCACATTTTCGATTCTTTCGATAACACTTCTTACACTTGAGGTATTCTCTATTTATTTAACAAGATACGTCGAATGAGACACAAACTTAACAAAGACGCATTGTGAAAATGACGTGTTTACAACGACGATTAGCAACGAAATTGCGACGTTATTCAATAATTAACTTGATTAACATAATAAGAAAGAATAAATAATTTCGAGACAAAAATCCTTAAAGAGAGAAAATAGTGTTACGAGTCGCGTGCTAATAAGTACTATTCGTCGCGCATCGCTCTTCACAAGGTAATTAAAAAGAAAAGATCTATTAACAAAATCAAGATGATCAAGATAACTTAACGCTTGAACATCTTAAATTTAGAATTAAAATAATTAAAGTAATTAAGGTCTTGAACATCTTGAACATCTTGAACTTCAAATGATGAAAAGATATATAGCTTTCGAACGCGACTTCCTTATGAATCGTGTTCAACTTATCTTAAGTTTTGACTTATTGTTACGACTACTAAGTTGCAATCTCTTGTTACCAAGTGATTGCTTGCATTGCCTAAAGACGTCTACAAATCTCTTCGATAGCATAACTCTCTCTAATATCTCTTACGAAAGTATTAGCGTAACACAATTGTATTAATATCGACGATAATAATACAATTCGTTATATAGATAAAGACATATCTTGTCAAGATAACAATAAGACAAAGATTGATATAATCTAGATAGCTTGATCGTTAGACTCGATTTCGCGAGAGAATTGCTAAGTAATTGGGCTCGAGAAGCTTAACTTTAAAAAACCTTAAATTTTAAAAAACTTATAACTTTCTTGTATTTTATACGTATTTTATAAAAATTACCTCGTTTTATAGAAAATTTAGCGTGCTTTCAAGCATAAAAAGAATTACTTGATTTGAATTAGTCTACGTAGCGCAATTAATTAATATAACTTTGGATTAAACGAAGAAGTCTGTTTAAATCCTCGGGTTAAACAAAAAAAAAGTGTTCGATTCGATTCAACGATTACACTAAATCTAGAAGACTATTCTTTATCGTCTTATTAATCAATTTGTTATAATTTCTTTTATATTAAGAAGCGACGACAAAGTTGTACAACTTGATATTACATTTTATTCTACGTACTTGTTGTTTAGATACGTCTACTAGATATAATATATAAGCATTGTTTTTGTCAATTTTAATGCGATCGACAATTGCAGTTCTTTGATTGTCAATTAGAGCAAGCATTATAACAAGAAGAGAATTACGAGACACGCAAATAACACGATTATACTAAAGACTTCAAATATTGTCTAATTAGAATGCTAATTAAACAGGTGAAAGAGATTTTAATCGAATTGCGCGAAAAACCATCATTTGTGTGGTGGGGTTACCAAAAGCTTGGCGCCTTCCCGGCTGCGGCCAAGAAACCAGCTTTGCACGATATCAATCACGCTTACCCCTTCGTGTCCACGGCCATTTATTGGAGATCTTCGATGAACCAAGGTTCATTGATGGCTTCTATGGTGCTGGAAAGTATAAGTTCGGAGCTGAAGCTAACGAGACATACGCACGACAGAAGTCGAGCTCTCGAAAGCTCGCAAGACATCCGCTGTAGGCTCCACAACCGGCGGAAGTCCTATGAAACTGGAAGGAGCGGTCGAGCCATCATTCAGACTGTGACTTTCGAGCAGATGTGCCCCCTTCTCACATATCTGACTTGTCTGTTACCGTAGCTTTCTGCTTCCCTTTACTATCATCGACTTTCAGGTCCTGCAGGTCTTTGCATAGACTTTCGTCTTCTGAGGCTTCTTGCCCGTCCTTCGAACCTCGCTGATGGGTCCAGCCGTGCTTTCCACTGAAGATATCAGGTTCTGGTAGTGGCTCCTCTGCTTTGTCGTTCTCGGATGGTTCGCGGGCGGCTGCGCTCATGAGTAACTCAGTGTAGGGGGCTTTGGCTTTGTAGTATCTGTCCACCTCGGCCCAGAAGTCGGCAGCCACATATTTCGACATGATGGGCGTTTTGTAGGCCGGCGCTTTGCACGAGGCTTGCAGGTGGAAGGCCTGTCAACGTTTGAGGTACTTCGGCGATGCGCGAATCCAACGGTTTTCGATTGTGGGTGCGGTTTGCCGTTTTCTGATCACAAATTTAAAGCCCTAGACTTAGGGTATGCGATATTGGCGTGTGCTCTGCCGTCAGAAACTGTGTCTGTTGCCGCGAGATATGCCCCCAAAGGCTCCCAACAAAGACGACCCACTCGACGCCTTGCTCCAGAAGATTAGCACCCTGTTCCCTCCCACATTTTACGCTGTTCGACAGTTGCGAGATCTGAGTGCCTTTCAACGCCGACGCGGGAATGAGATGGATGCCTGGAATGTTCGCTCAGTATATCAAATCCGATACGGCGAGCAGTACCTCCTTCGCTGTATGGCATCGACTGGATCACTCCCAACTCAACATTTGTTCCTCTCTCGGAGCCCGATGTCCGTGTCTTCTTCCCCTGCGACGCATATGACATCGGCGCTCCCTCACCCGCTCCTGGGTTCCCAAAGGGCACGCCATTCCATCCCGAGGCCTGCAGCGTCGATATAGCCCCTTTCCTTGCAGGGATCGACTGGATCAAGATCAAGCCTCTATATGCACCTTTCGAAAAGCAGTTGGATATACGGATCTCATTTACCTGCAACGCTTATACGGTGCGGCCTCCTTCCCCACCTCCTGCTGGGAAGCAGAAGAGCACGCCGCAAGCGAGTCCATGCACGGAGCACAGTACATGTGGACAATGCTCTTTCGGAGTTTGGTGGCTTATCGGGCTGGTCTTGGTGCTCTCCATATTGTTGTTAATCATGATTGGATTAGTCAACGTACAGAATGAAAACTTTGAAAAGTTGAAGAAGCAGCTGCAGTAGCCGCGGGCAGAGGAGCTGTTGGGGATCTCGTTGAGAAATGGCGGCGCTTGGCGCTGTGCAGATGATTCGCACCTCGACGTAGAAGCTCCATCTTGAGTGCTACACTACTGTTTTCCACAGGAGCTTGGAAGGGTTAGGGAGTTACAGATGGGAATTGGAGGGCGAATGGGACAGATGGGCAAATTCTGTCGGAGGGATTTTAAGGGCTCATTGGAACTTCAACTGCCGGTAGAATGCATTGCAGGTACAATCACACGTCCCGTGATGAATATTCTCGCACGCACTGATATCGTGCCAAGCAAGTTTCTATGTCGCAGCCGGGAAGGTGCCAAGGTTTTGGTGGGGCTATTACACAAATCGTGGTTTTTCGCGCAATTAAATTAAAATCTCTTTTAGCTATTCAATTAATATGCAATCGTAAAGCTTTTAGTATATCTATATAATTGACATTTCTCTTTATTTTCGTCTTGTTGTCGATGACTTTTCTAATTTCTCTCGTTGTTCTCGCTATAAACAAATTTGTTAGAATAAAAAGGCTCTTTAAGAAGATCGTCGTTGTTATCTTTAATAATTTCTCGTTGTTTGCAAAATCTAAAATTACTAAATTGAAATTCAAAGTTAAGAAATAATTAACGACAAATTTCTCTATCTTTGCAAAGAAGTTCGCAAACAAATTTTTCTCTCTTAATGTTAATATTTATCAAATATTTTTCGATTTTAACGCAAATTCTAATGCTACAAGTAATAATGAATTCGATAGTAATAAAAATATAAACAATAAAACGTCTATCGATGCAACAATTGTAACGAAAATCTCTTTAAATAAGAAAGATCGAGTAATTGCTAACAAAATTGTCAATTGTTGCGAACGTTGTTTTTCAAATAAGAGATTTAAGACTATACAAGAAGCGAGACGAAAAAAAGAGAAAAAAAAGAATAGATTGCTTGCTCTAAAGAATTACACGTTAGTCTATATTATTGTTTCCGACAATAAGATTCTCTTTAAATAAAATAGTAAATTAATTATTGTTTGTAACATTAATAATTAATTCTATATAACAATTTAGATTTGTATACAAAATAAAGCAAAGTTATATGTTAAAAACAATAAAATTTCGTATTATAAATTAGAATTAAAGACAATAATTATTTAGAAAGATTAAAAATTTAATTAAAAACTAGTTTTAAAGTTTAGAAACAATCTAAATTAATTATTTAATATAATTTTGCATATTAAGAAGTACTTTTGTTTACGATCTAAAAATTAAAAGATGCTAATATATATTTCGTTCTTATATAATAGAGTTAAATCAAACATATTTTTATTGTATTTAAAAGAATTTTTTTTTCAAAAAAGTTGCTCTTTGCAACAATAATTAAGACGAAAATTGCGAAAAACAAAGCAATTCGCAAAGTATTAATTATAGATTTACTTAAAAGCAATAAGATTGCGACAACAAAAAAGATTGTAAATATATACAAATACAAGAATTATAAATATATAAACAAAAACAAAAACAAAGAAAAGTGTTATTTAAATAATAATAAGCATTATAAACTCGATTAAAAGAATGTTAAAAACTAAATTAAAGAGCATATAATTAATTAATATATTCTTACTAATTCTTTTGAATTTGTTAAACGTCGATGCAAGATAATCGATTTTAATAATAATTTATATAATAAAAGAGATGTATTAAGAACAAGAAAGTATATATTTCTCGAAACTTTTATTTTTATATTAACGTTTACTTTAATAATTAATTTTATTATTAATTTTGTTAAAACAATGCTTAATTTATGTCTTATAAATATAATAAAGAATTACGAACGTAAATAGAAGACTAGAACTTGCAAATATAAATAAGAGCGTTAAATAAAATTCAATCTTAAATAAGAACAAAAAATACGTATTTTTTGTTAACATCGCTTAAAGAAGAATTTTTGATAATAATAATGCAATTTAAAAACATTAATTATTGCTAATAATATTGCAAATCGACAAAGTTTAATTACTTAAAACTTAGTATTACAAGCATTAAATCTTAAATTAACGTTAATACAATCTTTAACAAAGTTGTATAAGAATTCCGAATCTTTTTTCTAAATATATATATATTAATTTACAATTATTGTTGTTGCAAAATCTTAATTTTTACATATTTGTTTATCAATAAAGTTAAAAGAATTTATAAATAATTAAATTACAAATTTTAAAGACTATGCAAACAATTAAAATAATATTAGATATATTGTATTGCAATTGCTTTCGAAGAATCTTATAAATAAAACTCTAAGAAATTTTTCTTCTATAACGCAATTATAGATACAAATATTAATTACTTCTTTACAATAAACTCTTTCTTTTACAATTAATAAAAACAAGACTTAAGATAATATATTAAAGTATAGAAACACAAACAAGAACAAAAACTTAAATAATAACTTGTTTAATTATATAAAGAAAAAGAAATTAACGCAAAATACATAAGAACAACTAAGAATTAAAGAAATTATAAATTACGAAACTCTTATTTAGATATTTAGTTAAATATATTATTGCAATACGAATAATTTATTTTTAACGCTTTAAAGAATTTATTAGAGTTATGTCTTTGTTTTTGTGTTAAAATAATCTTTTGCAAAAACTTCTTAAATATTTTGTAATTTTTTGCGCATTGTTTGTAATATTTTATATATCTTTTAAGTATTGCAAAGAAGATTTCGATAAAATTAAAGTCGCAAAAGTATAAAGAAAGAAACGTTAATATAACATTAATACTATTATATATTTCTTGAAGCTTTTTACTCTTGTAAATAGAAATATTATTTAAACAAGACACTAAATTAGAGTTTTTATTAATTATTAATATAGTAAGTAAAAGAACGTAATTGCAAACAAAGTTATTAAAGATTGTTTATATAATAGATTTGTAATAAATAATTTAAACAATATATTCTTTAATTGTAAATATTAGCAATATTAATTATCTTTTTAATTATTTAAATATTGTATACATTTTTGTTTCGCAATCTTGCAACAATTATTTGTATTTTCTATTATTAATTCTTTCGCAAGCGACAAATTTATTTAGAAATATTAATTAATATATTTTTTATTAATATAGTTATATTTGTTAAATATTATATTGTATCTAATCTTTTTGCAAAGCGCAATAAAAGATTTGCAAAGCACTTATTAGTATACAAGTATAAGAGATATTTATATATCGACTTTCTTATGCGTTTATTTCTTTCTTCGAAGCATTTTTGCGATTGTGTTAATATTAACAATAATATTAAATTTTTTATATAAATAGAGACACATTTTGTTAAGATAAACAATAAAACAAAGATTAATATAATTTAGAAGACTATTTTTTATTGTTTTATCAATTAATTTATTAAGATTTCTTTGATATTAAAAAACAATAATAAAGATATACAACTCGATGTTATGTCTTATCTTGCGTATTTGACACCTAAATATATTTTTTAGATACAATATTTGAGCAATATTTTTATCGATTTTAATACGATCGACTATTGCAATCTTTTAATCGTCGATTAGAGCAAGCGTTACAGCGAGAAGAGAATTACGAAACATGCAAATTACACGATTATACTAAAGACTTCAAATATTGTCTAATTAGAATGCTAATTGAACAGATAAAAGAGGTTTTAATTTAATTGCGCGAAAAATCACGATTTGTGTAATGGCTTCACCAAAACCTTGGCACCTTCCCGGCTGCGACATAGAAACCTGCTTGGCACGATAATCAATTATCATATACGCCCCTACTGCAGCGAAAACTCTCACAGTCCGTAAAGATTCTGTCACGAAGACTGCACAAGCGCTATATTCGAAGCCATAGGCGTAACACCAATTCTCTTTGTCCAAGTCTCACGAAGGAGAATTTAACGAGCAGCGATGTATCCAGCACGCCAATGGAAAGTGAGAAAAAGACTGCGAAGGAGCAATCGCTCGCAATGCCTCTACCAGCCGAATTTTGTTCTCTTGTCACAAATGAAACGCATCAAGATCACGGAGCGAGTTCAGAGAGAACGATGTAGTCCAGAAAGCCCAGTCACAGTGATTGTTCGACAACTCTTAGGCGGCCAACACTCTTCGCTTCAAACCGCTCGAGCGGCCAACTCTTTCCAAGAAGAAGGCATTGAACCAGCGCCAAGTGCTATGTCAGCTCTTCATATCCGACTGCGCCATGTGGACACTGAAAGCTGGAACGCCTTGTCATGCCACCTTGACTGCAGAAAAAGATTGACGCAAAACGATCCCTGCTTGATCGCATGATAAAGGACGGCGAGAGAGCTCAAACGATCCTAATGACTTTCAATCTCACAGGCGTCAAAGCAGCAATCAAACAGCATTTCGAGGACTCGACCTGTGCAAGGTAGCCATTGATAGGAAAGCACGGCTGACCGTCTTTGGGAAATTGTTCGACGGGTCGCCACTGGATGTAGCATCGGCGCCACTAGGGACCGCTGCTTCTGTCGTCCCACTGCATGGGATTCACTCGGTTAGTACGCCAATACGTATTAACTGGCGATAATCCCACCAAGTCGTCTTCCACTTGACTTACGACATGGTCTACCGTCATCGCCTCGTCCCAGAGACCGTCCAATGCAAGATATGTACCCAGGAATGGAAGGGCGTGATAGTCTGCGGCAAAGGAAGCCAGATTACCTCTAATCGATTATCAGCTATGTGCTTGCCAACGTCATTCAGCTTATTGAGATCTGTCGAGAAGCACTGGCGTTCTCGAATTGACGATTTAACGCTGGATCGTTACCGGTCATCAACCCACAGGCAGTACGTGAACCCTATGACAACAGAGGCCAAAACAAAAATGAAAAACATACAGCAGTCAGGATTCGCTGGTCGTCACCGACCCAACTACTATAATCTGAATAACTGTCTCGGTGACGATCAGTGAATCCTAAGTTCCCAATCTGATATTTCCTCGCTCCGGATTCAACAGAATGCACTTAAAAACCTCAGTGTAAATTCTATTATCAATAAGAATTAGCAGCCACGTTCTCATTGAATCTCGACGAGATACATATAAGAACCTCGATGTAGAAAACGTGATAGGGTACCTGCATGAGGGATGTTCTGACGGTCGACTGTTTGTGTATGCGAGGTCGGACAGGATCGCCAATTCTCAGCCGCCTGTGGCCGTATGTACAAATGCACATTCAATGTGAATATATATACCACAAAAAGAAATGGGCACCTCCTCAGCTTTCGACTCCATGAGCGCTGCATGACGATGCGATAAAGAGTGCCGGTATGAAGTATTCGGATAAGCATAGCTATGCTCGAAGGTCGCTCACGACCATTGGCTGCAGAAGTCGAATACAGAAGGCTATCATATGACATGCACCTTCGGCTTCCTGTCTATTCTGATATTTCTTGCGGCATCTTGATGCCGCGAACGCAAGCTCCAGCACTGCAGACGTAGGTCATGAACAGTCGGAGCTGTACCACGATGTCCATTTACACAAATCACGCAGTCCTCAATGCATGCCTTTGGCCTCCTTGTATGATACATCACCCCTCCCTCCCCCATTCGTACCCACCCAGCGACTACTCCTCCATCTCATCCGCCTCGCCCCGTGGTATCCTGCCCTCGGCGATCTCCTTCTCCAGTCTCGCAATCTCAGTCAGACTCTTCGCCTCTCTTATGAGTTTCTCGACGCGCCTCTTCTCTTTGTCTGTAAGCTTTACGCGGTAGCTCTTGTCACTGCCGGAGAAGGTGCCGTTTGTCGTAGTGGAGGGGGCGGGGATGTCGAAGGTGCGGGATTTGATGCCCATTATCTGTAGAGTTCTTAGTGGCATATTGTGGGGCGTGGAGAAGGAGGATGCAAGGCGGGGGAAGGAAAACCGTAAGGTGGAGGGGAACGAAAATAGGAGGAATGGAGGCAAATGGAATGAGATACAGACCTTCGAAGCCAGCGCTGATGGCTCCTCGACCATCCCAAAAAATTCCTTCGCTCTCTCGCGCTCCATATCCTTGACCTTCTGGTAGTCGAAAAACCGTACATTAGAACAGCGCCATAGAACCCATAACCTATAATTCTACACGATTCACCCACGTCAGTCTTTGCCCCTCTCCCAACCAACCTCCACTCCCCTTCTCAAACACGATGAAGACAGACATACCTCCTTCCTTGTCACTGGGTTATTCATCAAGCACAAATGCGGCAACCGCTCAAAATGCCTCAACGAATTCAAATCCGCCAGCTCCGCCAGATTGTTCTGTGTCAGGACTAGACATGTCAGGTTCGAAAGCGAATTATGCAGTGTAGGCTGAATATTGGTGATGCGATTGCGTGCGAGAAGAAGGGTATGTAAGCGAGGCGAGAGTGAGAAATTCGAGAGGATGGCGATATCGTTGTCTATAAAGTCGATGGCATCTTGGTCCTATAAACTCAAACGTAACACATCAGCGTCCAAGTCTTTGCTATAGTTGATAGAGGGGTGGGCATGGGGAGTGGCAAGGAAGAAGGGCTCACTTTCGCAACGCCCAGATTCTCAATAGCTGGGATCTTATGGCCTGCATGTTCCCAAGATTGATATCAATGAAGCTCATTCTCAAAGTGTAGTATCTGTCCTTTTCAGCGAGTACGCACCTCTGAGATCCAGTTCGCGTTCTTTGAGGGGGTTGAGGTAGGAGAGAGAGGATTGGATGAGCTCGGCTGTTAGGCGCATGGTTGCGGTTGGGGTGGGAGAGTACTGTGTTCAGGGAAGACGGAGGAGATGTTGGCTATCAGGGTGGGCGCATTGAGGATTTCTGAGGAAATTGGGCAAAGAAGTTGGTTTAAAGATGTACTTGTCGAGTATTATGCTTGCCTGAGAAAGCTCGAACGAGGCGCTATATCGCGCTAGTGAAGGTCTTGGCATCGAGAACCCTAAGGGCGCCAACTATGGCTTTCTCAACAATACTCTTGTAAAGTGTTAGTCATATCTTCGTAGAATATGGTAGGAATAACATCCAATGTCGCTCTCTCTTCATTCATCTTCATATCTGACTCTCCCCTGCGTTTCCTTTCGAATATAAACCTCCCAACGCTTTCTGTAATCCTTCGAGTACACCATCGTCAAGATAATCCGAATGGACAATCTTAATATGGCTGTAATCATGAAGACAGAGCTGCCCCTTTCCTTGCTCGGCAGTGGCAAAGGCAAGTCATCCAAAAGTATTGCAAAGCATGCCTTTAACAATAAATAGTGCGTGATATATACGAACTACCGGACTCCTCGGACCTACTGTTTGTTACTACTGATCGAGTGTCATGTTTCGATGTAGTAAGTCCCCTTCGCTTGCACACGACTGGCACGCGTTGATCAAATCATCAGATTCTCAAAAGCGTACGTCAATAACCAGATGCGAACCTCATCATTCCCCATAGCTCTGAACAGTTTCACAGGGGATTCCATCAAAAGGCGCTATCTTAACCGCATTATCGACCTTCTGGTGTAATTACCTTCTCACCCAAATACCAAACCTCCGCACCCATATTCCTCTGCATCTTCCACCTTCCCTGCGTCATGTCACCTCTTCTTCGCAAATGAAAAAGCTAGCAGATTGTAGCGTGGTAGTCCGCCGCCTCAGAATGCTCCCTATCGAAAGCATCGTGCGCGGCTACCTCTCGGGTTCCGCATGGGCTTCGTATCAGAAGGACGGCACAGTATGCGGCATCAAACTGCGAGACGGCTTGCAAGAGTCGCAGAAACTGGATCATCCCATCTGGACCCCTAGCACGAAAGCGCCTGCAGGGGAGCATGACATAAACATTGGTCCAGAGCAAGGTAATCCTAGCTTTCCCCTCCACAACTGTATCAAAGCTAACACTCGTAGCGGCGGAAATCTTAGGAGAAGAGATCGCTGCACAGGTGGAGCAGCTATCGCTCCAAATCTACCAAGTGGCTTCCGACTATGCCCGCTCAAAGGGCATCATCATCGCAGATGTAATTACAGCGTTTCTTCTGTTCCGTCTATCTTGGTATTCATGAGCCTGCATGTCAGACCCAACAATGCTTTGTCAACATGCTTCCAATGTGTGTGTTTTCTCCATTGAGTACAACTGACTTTGTGATTCTCAATAGACAAAGCTCGAGTTCGGGCTACAGGAGTCCACTGTAGTGCTAGCAGATGAGGTCCTTACCCCAGACTCCAGTCGATTCTGGAGTCTTGACAAATACGAGGTTGGAAAGCCACAGCAGAGCATCGTAAGGTTCCTGGGGAGCATCTGTTCTCCATTCCATCCAGATAATGCTGACTCCGCACCTCTCTAGGACAAACAAGTGGTGCGAGATTGGCTTCTTGAGCACGACCTGCAGGGGAAGGAAGGTGTAGAGTTACCAGATGACATTGTGGCGATGACAAGATTGCGCTACAAAGAGGCCTTTAGATTGCTGACCGAGCGTGAGTGGGAAGACTAGAAAAGTGGGTACGATAAGATGGGCAAAGGCTTGCGGTGCGCGCCTCAGAACCGAGTTCAAACAATGGTCGGCCTTGGAGTGTGCATTACCTATGACGGTCCAAAATTGAGATGACGACCTGCTTGTAGGTTTGTGCTAGACCAGAAATCCCAAGGTCTCGCCACTAGAATAACCCTCCAATCAGCAACCTTCATGCTTCAAAATGATAAACCCTTCCTGTGAGCGAATCGATGTCAAAGCACGGTGAGCCCAATGCACGATAAGGTAACCATGACTCAACTCCCTTAACATATTTTCATGTGCTTGCTCAACAGATATCTAGATATTCAACAACTCAGTAACGTACGGCTATGGTGCTCGTCTGTTGCGCACTAAGATGCAGAATACCAATTGATAGACCAAGTCAACAAACACCCTATGGATATATTAGTATTCTTTGCAATGGTCAATTGTCTAGATTTCTCGGAATAGTGAATAATGGACATAGAATTTGGGTACAAAGGCGTAGTGCACTTGGTGGAGCACGAGTAGTAGTAATCATTATTGATCACTAGTACTAGGTGCTGGATGTACTGCAAGCTAGGTAGGATAATTCTAAGAGCGCACTAACTTCAAGCTCTAGTGCCGTGGTTTCAGGGGTTTTCCATGAGAATTCTGTCTGAGGAACCATTGGAAAAGTCATTCCTCCTGGCGAAATCTCGGGAAGCCTGGAGAACACGCTGCTAAATAGCCTAACGAGTAGGCTGCGAAGGCTCTGAAGCTCTGCCTCCTTCCTGAGCCGATCAGGAGTAAATTTCAAACATGCATGTGGAAGTCCTAGAACCAGCCCGCCAACTACCTCCTGGCATCTGTGGGAGCTCTGCCTGACTCCTTGCCCCTTTCATAGCAACTCCGATTTTGATCAGAGTGGGAGAGGCTGCTCCACAAAGGGTGCAATTATTGTAAGACCTCACTAGTCTTCTCACAACAAGTATCAACATCCACTTTCGTCGTCCGAGGATGTCGGAGATCTTTTTCTCTTCCTCCTTGTTTGACCTTCCTTGGTACTCGGCATCTCTTGCTTTTCTCCCGCCGCTTTCGGCGCTTCGGCGGCGGTTGCTACATCTTTGTGAGTGATACCGCCGCCGCAACGTCTACCAGCTTGCCTGCAGGCTTCACACCTGCCGCCAGTTTGAATACAGACCTCTCCTGAGACCGAGCAGGGCTTGCATCGACCTTTGCATCGCTCCACGTGACTCAATATCAGAGCACTATTGCCCTTGAGTGGTCTTCCACAACGTGGACATGGAGTATCAGCAGGTATGCCAACATGAGTAACGGGACCACTACACTGCTTTCCCTGCTGCTCACATGTATCACAGGTGCTCTTCATAGTTGCCTTAGACTTGCCGAAAGAGTAAGGAAGCTGTTGTTCCTGACAATGCCTGCATTTTCCCTGACACCATGCACGATGTAGTGTCATTAAATAGCCTGGTCCTATAATCTCTGTGCCGCACCACTCGCACTCCCAAGATTTTTTTCTCAATGTAGAGTCGGGCGCCGCATCCGGGTGAGTGACACGACCGCCACAACTAATCCCCAATACTCGGCAGCGAGAGCATCCTGAGTTGCCCGAAAAACCTGTGCATATTTCATTCTTGTCGGCGCACGGCTGGCATTTTCCTAGGCAACGCCACTCATGTTTATCAATGGGAGAGGTGAAAACTCCACATCTACTGCATGTGCCGGCCCAAGGATTCTCGTGGATGTGGGTAACAGGGCCACTGCATGGTAGCCCTTCGGTGGCACAGCTCGAGCATGCATGGCTTTTGTAATGATGAGAGCACACAAGATCCAACTCGCTGCACCTTCTGCACTTCCCTAAGCAGGATAATCCATGTCTGTACTGCGCATGAGTCGCATCTATTGAAATGCCGCATCTTTCGCATATTCCATCTACGAAGCAAGACCGTTGTCGCAGTGCCGTCGCTTTGATTTCGCTAACGTCCTTCTCATTGTGAGTGACGGGACCGCTGCAGGGTAGGCGTGCGTTGGTACAATTTTGGCAATTCGTATTATTCGGATCCAGGAGTTTGCAGACCAGCCCTAAATCTCTGCATCTTTCGCATTTGCCTTTGCAGCGCGGCGCGTGATACGTCTTAAGATGATTCGTCGTCAAATCCATACCGCACCCCGTACAAGCCCCATCAACGCGCGCAGGTTTATCAAACGGTACCCTATCTACGGATTTGAGAGTATCCGCTTGTGGTGTAGACGTGAGCTTTTCACCACTTGACTGCGTTTTGCTGTAGTTCGGGGTCGGATCACCAGGGGAAAGCTGTTCGACCATAGTGTCGGTGTTGTCTCCTAGACCTTGTTGCCGCTTTGATGGAATCCCCGGTGGTCTGCTCCTTCCGTCAGCTTGAACGCTCTTTCCAGTATCCGTCATTGTAATGCCAATAGGTCGCTCCCCGGTCGCATATGCAAAGGATTTACCATAATGTTGAATTCGCTTTGTGCGCTTTGTGCGCTCCCGTCTTCCATGTGAACGGAGTCATTCTTGCAGGTCTTCTGTCGGAGCCTAGAAGCTCGAAGGGCCGCTCGTCTATCTCGGCAGCTACGGAGGCCTTTTCCCTGATTAGACCTTCCCTCGCTGTATCTTCGTTCTGGACTTGCTTTGGTTGGATAGCTAATAGGAAGTCGAGCAAAGCCTTTGCAGACTCACTCAACGAGGAACGGCTTTTCCCCTGGTCACTGGAGGGTAGTGCCGTTGGGGTCAACCCATTAGATGTCGATCCTGGTATACGGGTCTGCTGGTCGAGCCATGCTGCACCCACTTTCCTAATATTCGCCCACTGGTCCCATTCAGCTGTAGGTAGACCAGGAACCAGTTTGTGCATGATTTCATGACAGTTGTGCAGTATTTTGCATTCCATAGCATGGGAGCCACAGCCTAGGTCGTTCATATTCATGGATGTGGAGAGATATATCTCGTTTCTGAGCTGTTCAATAATGCTAGGCACGAGTGAAGAGAGTCTTATCGTTGTCGGCGAAATACTGAGCTTGACCGTGGCATTGAGATCTCTGCAAATTAAATTCTCCTGAGTCAGGAAGGTATGGATATGGGCTCGACAGATGCATTTTATTCTGCTTTCGATGATAGGCAAGTGATGCATCGATGAAACCGCCGTCGAAAAATATCTTGGTAATCCAGCTTGAAAGAAACGTAGGCATTGTGGCACTAAGGGGACATGGAGAACTCACCTTCCAAAGAAACCCAATTCCATACGTACAGCATCTGCTGGTTGAAGTGTCGGCTTCCGTAGTTGCGGAAAAGATTGAAGCAGAAGTGTTTGGTATACTGGGCTTGTAGTTCAGGCGGACCTACACCCTGTGCAAGTCGAGAGACCCCACTCCAGTCAAGCCCATCTACGAGCAAGCCATAGCGATTGTCTTCATGAGGCCCGCTTACCAAGCCCGTCTTCTTAGCTTGGGTGATAATGGCAACCCAAAGAATTGCAAGCTTTCTCAGCCACTTGCGTTCTATCGTCATGTATTCCAAACCGGACTCCTTGAGGATTGCAGTATATTCTATTCGCAAAGCTCTTCTAGTGTTTTCGTTGTTTGCAAGCCCCCACTTTGTCAGAAGCTCGGACTTCACCAAATTCGGTATCTCTTGAGCGCGAGTTTTGCGAAAGTACTCCTTGAGCTTGGCCTTCAGATCCACCTCAGGCGCTTGTGGGCCCGATGTTGGAAAGTTCCAGATCGCAGGGTGATTCTGCAGTAGCGGTAGCATCTTGTTTTTAACATGCCACACGGGATCTGGAAGACTGGAGGGACGGATCAACTCAAGAGTCATTCCACTTTGTACACATAGCCAATTGATCTTACAATGGTGGGGATCCCCACCTAGCAACTTTCTTGGCCTCGCAAGAGGCCCAAGTAGTATTATGTTGCAATTTTCTACCATAACTGCCAATGCTGCAGTTATCTTGTTGATCGACTCTGCATCCTGCACTTTGGGGCAGTGCGCGACCCCTAAATATGCCGAAAAAAATGATCCGATGGCCTTAGGGTGTTCTATATCAATACTTGGAAGCAAATCAAACATGTCAGCTGACCAAGTCTCCCTCCCAAGGAGAAATTGTAGGCATAGGGGCTGAGCGGAAGGGTGAGTGAGTAGACGGACAAGTCGTTTCCTACAGTCAATCGAGGCGTTTGCAACCGTGAACATAAACCACGCTCGCACGTACATAGGGCATGCCTCATACGAACCGATAGCAAGCATAAATTGGGCTTGGCGCGTAATCAACGAGAGATAGCGAGCCCGATGGACATCGATCGAGATATCGACATCAGACCTGCCCGTTGGATAGCCTGTTGTACGAACCGATTAGCTATGACTTCAAACACAAGCTGTTCTTGAGTTCTAGCCAGATTCACAGAACACCAAACGCAGAGACTTACAAGAGCTGTCGTCACCTAAGACTAAGGAAATGACCCGAGTTTCGTCTTCTAGGGTCAGAGTGAACCTTTCGCGGTCTGCAGACTGCAAAGCAGCTGCGATCCGCTTTTCTACCTTTTTAGGGTCGTCCATATCGATTTCGGCCATGTTCTCGGCGATTTTGTCGAGGTCAAGTAACCACTCATTCGTGTTCAGTTCCTCTTGCTCTTGATCGTCGGGATCGATACTTAGCTGCTCCGACGTCGTCTCAAGCACTGGATGGTGGTCAAAATGAACAGATCCGACTTCATCAGTGGAGCTGTCGCTGTCCGAATCGTCCTCATCGGTCGAATGATCTAATAGGTCTACGTCATCTGAACCATCCGAATCGTCTGGGTCTATGAAGTTGCCAAGCGGCAGGGAAAGTCCAGAATCCCTCTTAGCTGAGTTAGATGACTTCAACGTTCGCAAACACTGCATCCTTATAAATGGAATTCCAAGGGTTTTCTCCGAGACTCTCCCCAGACCTAGGAGCTCGCCAATTCCTCTGCGACCCACCCACGAGGCATCTATGACCGCCCCAGTCAAGACAATGCCGACATCTTCATAATTGTTACAAGCCCATTTTTGTTGACTGATCTCGGTGCCAATCCGAATCGGGAGTTGATGGAATCGCTCCGATGAAAATTCGAAAGGACCAGGAAAGATGCGTTTGTAAAGAGCCCTAAGAAAGGCCTCCATCGCTGCTGTCGCTTTATCTCTCCCAATCAACAAAGTGCTGCAAGATGCCGACGACAGGGAGCAGATGGCTAGCGCTTCCGCGTATTTAGTCAGAGGGGTGAGGATAAAAACTGTCTTGACGGCTGTGCCTGCGACGACTTCGAAAGACGCAGCTAGACTGCTCAAGATGTCTTTGTCTTTACGATTCCTGTTCCACTGCTCTACCAACGACGGCGGTACCACGTCCGCAGAATTGTTTCGTAAAAGTGTCGCCCCTATGAACCGATAAAGCGCTCTACATGTCATCTGCTTGCCGGGGAGTACGGACATTACATCCTCGGCGGTGAGAATGTTCTTGTTTTCGTATGGTGGTCTCGTCCTGTCGTCGTGAGCTAACCGAGACACAAGATCTCGGCAATACCAGCGATCGAGAACTTCACCAGTGATATCGGTGTAGTCGTTGACCATGTCTTGATCATCGCCATTGAGATCATGGGCGATATTCTTGCGTCGCCTCTGTGTAGGTAGGTTCCCCTTGGGCTTGCCTGGAAGGACAAGCCTGCTGTTTGATAACGCTTTGTTCCAGTCTCGGAAGAATTCGACCTTATCTGCACCGGAAGGCTTTTTGATCATTAGGTCTAGCACTTGATCCGCGAATGACGGCTGCTTCTTTGTGATGAAAGTAAGAAAACTGGGTGGCAAACTGTTTAGGGCTAGCCAGATATCATCGCGACCCTGGATCTTCATTCTATCTTCTGCGACAGACCAACGCCACAGCGCGTTACGAGCGCGCATTAGCAGGGGTATTGGGGCGAAGTACTGCACAGATCCCAAAGGCTTTTGGCACCCGCCGCCTGGCTGAATCAACGACCACACCTCGGAAGTGCAACCCAGGTCGTCTTTGCGGATCCCAAGATGGGCAAGGCGTAGTATGCCAGTCTTGTTCTTCCCATGATGTGCCCTTTTGGCGAAGAAGCGGTTACCAACATTTTCTAGAAGCCACTTATGGCAATAGGATGCTCGATCACCGGTTTGAATGATGGGACACTGTCGAATGACGCTCGCCAAGATGTCTTTAGTAAGGCAAGGAGCTGGGATCGAGTCCAGGTCCTTGTCTGCATCTAATGCTTCTTTCCAGCTGACCTCATAGCGACGGATGTTTTGAATCAGAACATGGCAAAGCTTTCTTCCATTAAACACCGCTGAATCTCGTAAAGGAAAAGCTCCAGGCAAGCGTTGAGCGTCCACCTCGTTCTCCACGGCTTTCCCTTTCTCTTCGACTTCTCGAAGCCAATGCTTCACGGCCGTTGCGAGACTGTTGAGAAACGTGACGTGTGGAATTCGCTTCTTTTTCGCATAGTGTGCGTCAAGTCTTTTGACGAGTCTTTGGTGGATTTCTTGCATGCGCGCTAAAGTCCCAATATTGAGAGCTTCTTCCCACTCGATTGAGTCCTGGCCATGAAAAGGTAGGGGGGGACCGTTGGCTTTGAGGCTGGTATCGAAAGGCTCAGAAGGAGAGAGCCAGAAGTCGTTGGGCTCATCAGTCCCATATCCATTCGAATCTGTGCAAATGAAGGAGACACTTGGTGTGGGGGGATGTCGTATATCGATCGGCGAGCCAAGCTCGCGCTGGATTGCACTCAGCCATAGTGAAACCATCATGTCTTCAACTTCTTCGCCGTTTGCGTAACCATGATATGCAGTTTCCCATTCGATGCCCCTTAGCTGTGTATGATGGCTGTGGAAGAAAAGCCTAACGCTTTCCAAGGCGTAGAGACCACAATTTCAGCTTTGATTTTGTTGTGGAACATCGATGACCTGGAGCCTCAGTACCTCTGTGGTTTTGCCTTCTTCCTGACCGCTTCGTAGCTCGTTGACAAGATCCACGGCGATTTTGCCCCTCTGGTTTCTCCCTGACCACGACGAGTCGAAGAAAACAAGAAATGCTGTGCCTCGCTCAACGATTGCAACTGTCCAGTGGTTGCGGAAATAGATCGGCATAATCGTAAACTGCCAGTCACCCAAACAAAAATCACTGGAGCCCCATTGTGAGGCAGGTAAATCTCCGTGTAATATGGTCGGGAGTATTTTGGCCTCTACGTGAGACCCGACAGCTAATCGCAATACAGTCAAGATTGCCATATCGTCCAAATACTCCTTTAGTCTGACCTGCCCATCAAGATTGAACAGGCCAGCTAGGTATTGACCAGTCGACATTTCCAATATTTTCACGTTCTCTTCGTTTGCAATGTGTGGGAACCATTTAGTATGTATCTCTCACCAGGAGGATTGACCATCCGTGTCTGGCGACAGGTTGGAGCGCAGAAATGCAGGTCGACTGTTCCGCACAGTCAAGTAGGGTTCCTCAGACGGATGCACACCGGTGAACCAAAAATCAAATCTCGCATTGTCTGACTCGCCAACGAGGTTGTCGTTGTGATTAAGTGACTTCTGTTCGAGCGATGTCGCTCTTGTTGTTGGATCAACATCCATCTCTACCCGATATGGAGGAAGAATGGGCAACAGCACCTTGGTCGCTTGCCCGAGGTATTACCTCAACTGCGTGATAGGCCGGGCACCGTATTTGGCGGATGACGGTGCCGAATTAGGTACCACTCAGAAGCAATGAGGATACCCGCAAGCATCTGTAGCAAATGGGCTGGCTTGCATGATGGTTAAGATGTCGCGATCTACAACTTGTACGTAAAGAGAGGTTGAAGCAGAGAAAAGTTGGGATCGAGATTAGTGTGAAGCGGTATGCGGGAAATATCCTTACCATGACGTGAGTACCCAACACATGGCATCAGAAAAATTTGTGCTGTAGTAATCAACACGTATCAAATTGGGTAGTCTGGGACCGGACAACATTGTGGTGGAAGCGAAGCAGGTTGGAGCCGATCAACACATATGAAATTGGATAATCCGGCACTGGACAACACTGTGGTGCTAATGAAAGGCCGAGGTTGGAGAGCATAGTGGAAATATATCACATGAACAGCGTGGGCAGCTAGCTCTTTGACTTTTTTGGATGATAACAGTTCGTCGTGTAGAACAAGAGTAAGGGCTGATGAATGTCCACAGCGGCCAACATGATCGGTAGAGGATACGCAGCGAAAGTGGAGAGTCTTTCGCTGCAGATCTATAACGCCGCCTGCGAATACGCGCTCTCAAAGGGGATTATCATGGCGGTACGTAGACTCTAGAGCTGCCTTTGTCGTCGTCGCAACGCTGACGCGGCGGTAGCTCAGGATACGAAGTTCGAATTTGGACTTGATGAAGACGGAGCTGTTGTTTTCATCGATGGTAGGTGAAGTCGGAGCTTTACTTCCAGTAAGGCTGACTGCGGCATTGCAGAGGTGCTTACCCCGGACTCTTCACGCTTCTGGAGCGCAAAGATTTATGAAGTCGGGCGGTCGCAGGAGGTAGGTGTTTTCGGAGCAATCAAGTAGCTTAAGTTATCAATCTTGACAATTCAATTTTACGCTAAAAATTCGAATCGAAATTCGACTCGACAATTAATCTAATTGCAAACTCTCGATAAGTTATTTATTTATTAATGGAAAAAAGCAAAGATTATATAACAAGAACATTAGCTAATCTTCTACTACTATAAAAGATATATAGTATTTGTTCGAGAGAATTAAAAAAATACTTATTTAAAACAATATTTATTGGATATTGTAAACAAGCTATTTATAGTCTTGTAAAAGTAGCAATTGCAATATCTTACTATAAAGTAACAAAAGTCTAATAATATCTTTTTTGTTAATTAGCTATTATATTATTTGTTGTCTTCTAAATTGTTATAATTTAAACAAAAATCTCTTAAGCTCGAAGTCGATTTGCAACTTAATATTGCTCAATTATTCGATAAATATAATTGTACAATCTCGATATACAATAAAAGTAAATATTGACGCGTTTGTTAAACAAGAGTAACTATAAATTCTCGATATTATAAAAGTTGTTTACTATTGCTTAGTCTGCAAAAAGCATAAAAGAACACAATATTATTACTAAGAGAGTTTTTCTTAATTTGTAAGCAAATAATTCGAGCAATTAATTAAGTCTAAAATATTAGAATAAAATTAAGTATAACATTCTTTTCTTTTGTCTTCGATTAGCAATCTTGTAAATTTATAGATAGTTTCTTTATATATATCGAATATACGCTAATTAAGAATTTCTATTAAATTTACATCTTTGCTTTTAAGATATTTTAATTTAAATATTATACAAAAAGCTTTAAGCTTCTTTTTTAGAAAAAAAGTTTTAATTACTTTCAACTTATTCTGCAAAAGCTTAATTATATTTTAATAAGACGTTATTGCAATAAAAAGAATATAATTGAAACGCAATAGTATAAAAGATTCTTAACAAACTAACTAGTTATCGAAAACTCTTGTATCTAACAATTAAAAAATATTATATATTTGCAAGAAGTACTATAACTACTTATAGAGAAATCTCTGCGACAAGTAATATTTTAAAAGACTATTTAACATAAAGCGCTTCTTAATATTTTATCTAATTATTTAAGTGTTATTATCTTTAACTTAATTTAGTATTAAAAGATTGTTTGCGTCTTAATTAATAAAAGATCGCAAATTACTTTTACTTTAATATTAATCTCTCTAATAAATCTATTATTTAACGCAGATTATAGCAGTAAATATTGCTTATTTAATTTAGTTAAACTTGTTAATAATGCTTATTCTGTTTTGCTAAGAGACAGCTTTTAACATTTGTTAAATATTAATGTTCGAACTACTAAGACTTTTAATTATTTTTACTTCTATCTCTTTTTGTGCTATACATTTTTATTCTGCTTTATCTTTTATTTTGCATAGAAAATCTTTTAATTGCACAGCTTGTTTTTGACGTTGTATAAAAAAAATCTTACTTTGCAACTCTCTATTAATATAGTTAAAATATCTTATAGAGAAAATTAGTATAAGCTAAGCTATTTTATATATACTACAATATATAGAGCTTACTTGTATCGAATAAACAATAGATATATTATTTAATCTTGCATTATATTTCTTATTTTCTATCTTCTTACACAACTATTTTCAATTTACAATCGATTTCTGTAGCTGCTTAATAATTGTACTTATCTCGATAATTAAAGTTAGAATTCATCTTTTATCTAATTAAGAACAAAGACAATATCTAACAATTTTATGAACGTAAACAAAATTAAACTGTCTGTATTATCTATCGAATATATTAAGTTGTTAAGAAAATCTTAATATCTAGCTTACGCTACAATCTGCATTAATAAAGATATCGTAAGAATTCTCTCTAAACTATAAAGTACTTATATTGATATAAGATAGATTTGCTTTCTTGTTCTAAGAGTCTTTATATTACTAGTTGTTAATTATATTTAAGAAAATATATTAGATACTTTAAATATCTTTAAATATATATTTGTAACTAATAGAATTCTTATTCAATACAACAATATAATTTTAAATAAAAAAGAAGAATATATTTTAAGTTATCTATTCGACGCAATAGATTATAATAGATAAATAAGAGACAAAAATATATTAATTAGAGTCTATAATCTTAAAGCAACGAAGAATACTCTTGTCTATTAGAAGTACAAAAATACTATAAAAGTAACAAAAAGTTATAAATCTTGACTGATTGCGTCGATTCGAGAAATCAAGTTCGATTCAAGAAATCGATTCGAATCAAATCAAAAGTCTTGACAATTCGATTTCTAAAGTTGAAATCGACAATTTAATTCAATTTCAAAAGTTGAATCGAATCGTCAAAACTACTATTTTTAGTAAATTTTATTATTTTTAGTAACAATTAATTGATAATTTAATAGAAATAGTTAATTTATGTAAATTAATTAATAAATATATTAGGTTGTTTTTATATTATGCATTACTATTGTGCATTATCTAGAAAACAATTAAACAAATCTAAATTTAAACTAAATTTAAACTATTTTTAGTATTCTTAACATTCTTGACGATTCGATTCGATTTCAATTTTTGAAATCGAAAATTAACTCGATTCAAATCGATTCTAGAAGTTGGAATCGAAAATCGAATTAACAACTAATTTATATATATTTGCAAATTCTAAAGTTAAAGTAATAGATAATTAAATAAAGATAATTAAGTCGATCTTAGATTAAAATTATTTTGTATTTCAAGTTTTAGTTCTCAATTAACTTATAGAATAAAAAAGATATTTTAATTTTAATCTTAAAAGATTATTGTAATTAAACAGTTAATTATCTCTTCTTTAAGTATTCTTTTTATTTCTTAATAATAATTGATTTAAATTACGTCTTAAAAAAGCTCGCTCAAAAATAATATTTAATTAATTAATATTTTCGAGAATATATACTAAATTTCTAAAGTAAATATTACTAGCAATACTCTATGTATAACAAAAATCTTCTCGCTTATATTTACTCTATACTACTAATAGTTGTGGAATATCTTCTGTCTTTATCTATTTTGTAACTATTAAAACTTAATTTTTATTCTTACGTTCTATAAATTGTTCAATTATATTGTCAAGCTTTGTATATATTAGAACTACGTAACTTATTAATCTCGAGTAATAATTTGTATTGTATAACAAGATTGTTTAGAACTAAAGAAGAAAGAGACGCTTTCTTGCTCTTAAGATAATATACAAGACTAATTTGAGATTGCGCGTTTATATTAATAATATTATATTTATTAAAGCTAATAATATATAGCAAAGCAAGTTTGCAATTAAAGTAATATATTATATTATTTAGAAAATTCTAATATATTTTGAAATTACAAACTGTCTACTTATTTATAAGAAGACTAATAGCAAAATTAATTAATTTAATAGCTCTAATATTAAGTCGATCGAGAATCTTAAAATTCTAAAGAATTTTCGTTTTCTGAAATTTATTCTTATACTTATTAACTAAGTTTAACAAAACAATTAGTATTGCGCTATAACGCTTCTCGAGCTTAACTTCGATTAATAATACTATATTGCGAGTTTGCTAAACAAATATTTTTAACTTCGAATTGCTTAGTTAATCAAATTTTATAACAAAAAAATAGAAATTCTTATATATAATACAAAAGATTATGTTTATTAAATCTATACTTGTTCTAAAATACTAGTATATATAAGATAATCTATTCAAACGTAATTAATAAGAGAAAACAAAAAAATAACAATAAATTAAGAAATAACAAAGAGAGAAGTAGCTAGAATTTAAAGACAATTAACAAAATTTAAAAAATATCTTACTTTATATTATCTTAGCATATTAATACAAATATTTAGCAACTAATTACATAAATCTCTTGCAACTCTTACTAAATACTTTGTTAAAAACTAAATTGTTCTAACTTAATTATTAATATTAACAATATTTTATCGAATAAGTGCAATACTAAAGTTGTGTAAATTTTGTATTCTATATTGTTAAATCTAAGAAATTAATTACAAAATAATTATTATAATATTAATTTCTAAAATAGAAAGAGAAGTAACTTAACAATAAATCTAAGATTTGTATGCGCGTATACAATATTATATTTAATAAGATTACTTTTCAATAAAAAAATAAAAAAAGTTATTGCAAAAGACTAGTGTAATTGTTGAATCAAATTTTAACTTAATGAAGTTAATTCGTTCAATCTTAATTCTAAGATTAGACAAATTTCCTAGCTTAACAAAATAAGACGAGCGAAAAATGCGCGTTAAGTGTTCAACTCGACTTACTCGATCACGTGACGTTACGTAACGCGCTAATTATATACGATTAAAGTAAACTTTGCGCTAATTATATGTAATTAGCGTGAATTCTGCGCTAGCTTAATCGAGTTAGCGCATAGATAAAATAAGATAAGATAAGCGAATGCTAACGCGACGAAGTTAGCTTAAATTCTTGATATTGACTCATCGAAATTCAACTCTAGAATTAGGTTCGCGCTTTAACTCTAATTCAACTCTACGAAACTCAAAAGAGTAAGTCGAATTAAGAAAAAAGTGTTTGACTCGACTTAACGATCACATTATAGAAGACGTAACTAGAGTATTCGAACAAAGAGAGTATTAATTAAGTTTAGGGGAAAAAAATTATTGTTTTTCTTTAATTATTTTTAGTTTTTCTCTTTTGTTTAGATTTTTTACTTATTATATTACAATTTAGATCGATAAATTTATAGAGTTTATCTTACAAATAAAAAGCATTGTTTTTAATTAACTATATTCTTTAATATTTTGTTTTTAACTATTGATTTATTATTGAGATTATAATATTAATAGATATTGTTTTAAAAACGCTCGCTTCTTTACAGTTGTCAAACACTTTTTTCGATAACTTTGCATATACTTCTCTAAACAACTTAGATATATATGTATTTTTACAAATTAATAATATCGATTGTTTCGAATATATTGTCGAGAGATTAATTTAAACGTTAGAAAAACTAAATATTAGAAGCAAAATCGAAGATACTTAACTTAAGATTACAAAATATATTAAAGCTAAGACATCATAAATTCGAATCTTAAAACTAAAGTATAAACTAATTAACAACATATATATTGACTTGTTTTTTGCTACAATATTGCTAATATCTTTTGTCAAGTTAAGATAATAGTATATTTAAGTATAAACTTGTAAATTTAGCGGTTTTGCTTAAAGAGATAATCGATTTTAACAAATATATATTTATCGTTTATACTTAAATAGATAGATTAATAAAAAGCTAACATATTTCGATACTAAAACAAAAAAAATTAGAAAAAAAGTCTTTGAATAAGTATTTTACGTCGATATTAAATTTAACAAACTAAGAGATATTCTAAAAATTGTTCTGCAAAACGTGCACAAGCTCTCTCTCGAAGAAAAGGAGATTATTGTATAAATTAATTTTATCTGTTCGAAATGTAATTTAACAATAAAATAACTTAAGCAAAATCTATTATATTATTATATTAGAAAATTGAAAATTTATCAAACAAAATTCGAAAACAATATCGATAATAATATTAAACTTAAATATTTTAATGTACTAATAAAGTATATTTGTACTATTTATATTTCCACTTTGTCTTGTTTTGTATTGCTTCTTAAAAATTGCAAGATTATATACAACTTACTCTAAATTTTGTTTAAGTTAAATATAAAGATTTATACAATAGTTTTTAAAGCAAAAAAGTTAATTTGTTGTCAATATAACTCGAGTAAAAAAAGAATAACAAACAGCAAAATATTATACTTTTATATAAAATATTGTTTGTTAGACTTTAATAAACAAATATTTAATAAAGTATTTGCAATTTTAAAAATCGAATTTTTTTAAAAGACAAAGCAAGTTAATAGACTTAAGATCTTTTTACTCGAGTTTTATATATATTAAAAAGAAATAAAAGAATACTTTGTAAAATATAATCGACAATTTGTCTCTTTTATAAATTTATATTATATTTAATATTGTAACAATATCTTCTATATAGAAAAGAGCAAATATGTCGAAATTTCTGTAAACAGTTGTATTATAATTAATATAACTTTTTTTTGCAAAATCAATCTTAACTATACTTAATTGCATGTTAATAAATTAATTAGATCGAGTTTGTTAATTAATATTTATATCTTCTTCTCTAATAAAATTAAAGTAGAAGAAGTTAAGATTAACAATCTTAAGACAACAATTATAAATAAATATAATCTTATAATTTGCAGTTAAATAATCTATAAGTAAAGCTTTAACATTTAAAAAATAATATAAGTCTTCTTTCTTAAAACAAGATACGAAATAAAACTTGCGCTAATAATAGAAAGTAAAATTTGTAATCGACAATATTATAAATATTGTTTAAAATTTGTCTTCTTTCGACAATCTTGTTATTTCTATTATAAAGAAGAAGATTATTATTGGGCTTGCAAAAGCTTATATATTTTGCGCATTCGACAATATAATCGATAACTTTATAAAAAGATAGAAACAAAAATTAATAATACTTCTGCAATATTTATTTTAAGGTATTGTTCTCTATTAAAGATTAATATACATTTTTAGTAAATCTTCTAAAGTAAACAAGATTTTAATCATAAAAAAATTGTTTAAATATCTAAGAAATTACTTTACGCAATAAGTCTTACTCTTTTTTGTTTATCTAATTCTTCTAATCTTTTAGATATTGATCGAAAAACTTAATTAAAATATAAAGCTACTTGAAGAGCAATTGTTAATTATTTTTCGCATTGTCTGTTACTAAAAGACTATTCTTCTTCTTGATAAAGTTGACGTATTTATATAGTTACGCTTTTTTGTCAACTTATATAATGCTCTTGTATCAATATTCTTGCGTATACTTGAGTACTATCGAGAAATTATAATTCTTACAATTAATTGCGTCAAGAATATGAATAATATAATTTAGAGCAAAATTTTTGTAATATTGCATTACAAATTTTTGAGATTAAATATAAAAAAATAATATAAGAAAGTTTGTTAAAGAAAATTACAACAATTAAGAATTAAGTCGAATATATATTTGTTAATCTCGATTAACTATTTAGAAAAAAAGTAAATAATCGATAGACTTGTTGTTAACTTATTATATATAACGTCGCGCTAATTGATTCTTAATATAAATTAAAAATATAATAATTATTGCTTATATTCTTACTATTAATAAAATAATACTATTGTTGCGATTGTACTTAAAAATTGATATTAAACTTAATAGAAAGTTTTAAAAAGATTACAACAATATCGATTAAATAACTAACAAACATTTTATTTCTAGTATTACTAATATAGTTTGTACTTAAACTTTTAAGAAAAACTTTTAAGTAATTTATTCTTATACTCAAGAGACAATTGTAACAAGCAAGAACCTTTATTTGCAAACTAAATAAAATGAGTATTATAGAAAGTATATTTCAATAATCTAATTACGCGCAAATTTAGATTGTTTGTAAGACTTTTTACTATCGATATTTAATTCTAGATAACATAGAATATAATAGAAGATTTGATATTATAATATATAAAGATTACTTAAAAATACTCTGTTCTATTTGTCTTGCACTTTTTTATTTTGTTGATACTTTACTTATTTTTGTTAAGCTCAACAATATACTTTATAGAATTTATTAAAAATTGTATGCGTTCGATTGTTTAAATTACTTCTTTATCTTCTACAAATAAAATAATAATTTAACAATAAATATAAGTTCTTCTTCTTGTCTCTAATTGTTGCTAAAGATTATTAGATTCTATATATATTACAAGTGATCTTATCTTTCTAATTTAACTTAGTATAAAAGAGTAGAAGTATTAGCAATATTAGAATAAAGTGCAAGCAAAGTAGAATAAAGCATCTTTAATAATTATTTTAATTCTTTATTAGTAAATCAAGATAATCTTTTAAAAAATAGTTAATCTATAACAACTAAATATTAATTTCGAAAACTAAATTTAAATATTAGTAAAAACCCTTCTTTACATATCTAAAAAAGAGTTTAATTGTTAATTTCTCTCAATCTATTTATAGTTTCTTTAGACTTTAGAGAAAAGATAAATTATTTTGCTAAGAACAAAATATATTATTGTTAAAAGAGCAATAAGAATTTATAGATAATTCTTGCAATTAAGTTGCAACTTACTTTCGCAAAATACTATATAACAAACAAAAACAATAAGTAATGCAATATTCAATATTTAACTTTATATAATATATTATTTATTTTGTAATTGTTTATATACTTTGCTATATCGAGTATCTAATATCAATTATCTTTAAATTCTAGATAATACTTCTAAATAGAAGAAAAATATTAGTACAAAATATATATGCAAAAAGATTTAGTTCTCTTTTAAAACAAAAGTTAAAGACTTTTAATTTATTTAAATCTAAGTAATACTATCTTGATAACTTTATTACTCGAATATCTACTAGTGTAATCGTTAAATCGAGTCAAACACTTTTTTCTTAACTCGATTTATTCTCTTGAGTTTTATAGAATTGAGTTAGAATTAAGACGCGAACTCAATTTTAGAGTCGAATTTTGTCGAGTTAATATTAAGAATTTAAGCTAACTTCGTCGTGTTAACATTCGCTTATTTTATTTTATTTTATCTTATCTTATTTATGCGCTAACTTAATTGAACTAGCGTAGAATTCACGCTAATCGCATATGATTAGCGCGTTACGTAGCGTCACGTAATCGAATAAGTCGAGTTAAATACTCGACGCGCATTCTTCGCTTATCTCACTTTGTTAAGCTAGGAAATTTGCTTAATTCTAGAATTAGAATTGAATAAATTAACTCGATCGAATTGAAATTCGATTCAACGATTACGCTAATATCTACAAAATAGTTTGCTTACAATATATTAAAATCTTAATATAATACTTAGAATATTTTTGCTATAATAGAAAATTAATATATATTGTTAGAACTTTTAACAATTATTAATTTAGAATTATAATCTTTTATCTGCAATAAAGATACAATTATTGCTTTTAATTCTATAAGTTTGTAATTTCTAATATTGCAAAGATTACTAAAATATTAAAGTTTATTTTCTTAAAATTGTCTATTTTTAGATATTGTTATAAAAGTAATTTCTTTTTAGTCTAGCAATTCGCTTTATTATCTAATTGTCTTTCTTTAGCTCTCTATATAATAATATATAATTCTTCGACAATTGCTTTAAATAAAAGAAATTTGTTATATTTTAATTATAACTTCGAATTAGATGTTAAAGATTTTTAAAGAAATAATAATTTTTAATTAAATTATAACTTAGAATACAAAAGAGCAATTATATCGAACAACTACAATATAATATTTAATAAAATACGCTCCCAATATTAACTTCTTAATATTGTATTTTTTTCATAAAAATCTCTCAAAATTTATATTTAAATATAGAGAAGAGTAATATATTTACTTTATGTTGTAACTGTAAAAAATTATAAATTATAAAAAACATAAGTAAGAGTATAGCAAAACAAAAATATTTAGTTAATTATATATATAATATTAAAGTCTTTGTTAATATAAATATTGTTAATACTTAGATTAAAATAATAGAGTACAAAACAATATTCGCAATTATTATCTAATAAATCGTTGACTTATTTTGTAATTGTTTCTAAGAGTATTTTTTTAGCAATAACAAAATTAACTTTATTATTTAAGTTATTAATTTTGAATTGTATAGTAACAAAGCTACTTTATTAATCTAACGCTTTTTGAAAATCTATATTGTTATTATATTTATTATGCACAAAAATAGACGCAAAAAAGCAATAATAATTTAAAAAATATTAATATATTTAATAAAAGTCGAAATTTATATATTGTAATAATTCTTCTTATAATTAAAAGAATCGCGATATATATTTTTAAAAGCGTATTATTTATTTAATAGTAGATTACAAAATAGATAAATTTTAATATAGAATTTTCTATCTTTCTTAAAAGTAATTTAGTTTAATTGAAATAAAATCGAAATAAGTGCTCTATAATAGTTTCGAGTTAAAAAATGTTTTTTGTTTTTTATTCTTAAAATATATTGAGCTTACAATATATTTCTAAGTTTTTTTATATATATTGCAAAGACAAATTGTAAGTTTTACTTATAAAAATATAGAGAATATTAATATTATTGTTTCTAGAATGATTGTTTAATTTGTTAATTCTATTGAAACTAGAAAAAATAATCTAACTTGTCTATATATAAAAAATTCTAAAACAAAAATTGTATTATTAATCTTAATATACTTAAGAGTTGCAACTTTACTAGTTAGTAATAGAATATTTATTTTATTAAATTTAGTTATATTATTATTTTGTAAGAAACAAAGCACTTACTTTATATTGTTAGAAAATAAGATTAGAATTGTTTAATTGTAACTATTGTATATTGAGAGTTAAAATGTATCGCAAATACAAACTTGCTTTTTATATAATTTACTTATTAAGCAACAAAAAGCAAGTATATTAAAGTTTGTATATTTAAAGATATTTATAGTCTTAAATATCGAGAGACTTTATATAAGAAAAAAATTCTATCTCTAATAAGCAACTAAGTCTAAGCAGTAATTGACGAAATTAATTCTACATATTGCGCTTCTATACTACTCTATAAAATATAAACAACAATAATATAAATAGTACTAAACAATACTTAAAGACAATTACTAAATTGTTTTGAAATATTTTAGTTAATATTGTTTAGATTGCTTTTATATTTTAGATATTGAAAATAATCGATAAAAAGATTGTCTAAAATAGCGTTAAAATTATCTCGAACTACGTACTTTCTTATTTGAATACAAAATATTTGTTGCTATTATACATTAAAGTAGCGTAATTAATTAAGTTACTTTTTCTAGTTTTTTATTGTAAGACATTGTTGTCAATAAATAATCTTTAGAAAATAAGCTTTTTTAATATTATAATTATTTAAAAATTTCAATCATTATTGATTTGCTTCTATAATATTATACTTCTTACAATATTACTTTTTCTTTTATAACTAAGCAGCAAACGTATTAGAAAAGCAAATCTATTATATTTGTTAACAACTTGCTTAGATTAATATTGAAAGCTAACATAAAAAATAAAATAAAATATACTAATAATAAAAATATTGTATACATTCGCATTTAATAAATCCTAACTTTAATTCTAGATGTATTCAAATCTATCATAACAAAAGTCGTAGTTTTCTGTTACTAATATTTGGACTTTGTGCGAGATCAAGATTAGAGCTCGTGAATCTTGCATAATCTACGAGAATCTAGAGATTCAAGTTAAGCTTTGCGAGACACAATCTTGACATTTCTTAATATTGCATTCGTAAATGCGTTTGTTCTATATAATAATTATAATTTGTCTACGTAAGATGCGAACACGTTCTCTTAATTTATTAGATTTGTCTCAAAAGTAAAGTTTGCTCAAATCGACGAAATTTGACATTTAAATCGAAAAGCGTAATAATTTGACGCAATTGTGCAACTAGCGAGCAATTGCAAACGTTTATGCACATTACGAACATTAAAACTTTACGCGTCAAGACATAGTCTAACTTAATTAAGATTTCGTAACTTTGTCGAATATAAAGAAAACAAAACAAGCTCTCTAAGTAGATTCTACTTCGACAATACTAATTTGAGTACGTAGAATAATTAGATCTGTAAGATCAATAGGATTTTGCAAATATCTTAATTTCTATTAGCTCGATCTGCCTCCCGAAACGCGAATGTAACTTGTTGCTAATCTCGATATTAACTTTTTCTAATATACTTATTATAAAGTAAGATTCTTTGTCGAATTATAATCTTCTAATTAAAAGTATATTATGCAAGTTAATACAAATTATTTATTATATACAATAATCTAAGATTAAAGTATTTAATATTTTTGCTTTTGCAATTTTAAAATAATAAACTAATCGATATCTTAAGACTTATATTATATAATTAATAATAATATATTATAAGTAACTTTATTTACAGAGAACTAGATAGATTTTTATACAAGACTAATATTGACGCTAATACTTTAGTTCTTCTATAGACTTTTATCTTACTCTATAACAATTAGACAATAATTAATTTTATAATTTTGAATCTTTGAGTACAAGTTTGTAATTATTAAGACTAATTTAATTAAAAACAGATTTAAGTTTTTCTTTATTGTATTTAAGTCTATAAATCTTAGCGCAAAGATAGAAAATTTGTTAGCTTAATATAAGAAATTTCTTATAAATTTAGACAGATACAATATGCAAATTCTTTCTTAACTTAACTATATCAAGATAAATGAAATAATTTTGACTTTTTAGTTTCTAGATACTTTATAATTACTTCTAGCTATATCAACTCTTTCTATTAGAGAAAAAAATAAATCTTTTAGCAATAAAATAGCTTTACTATATTTTAGTCTCTTCTTAAGTTGAATCGATATAAAGCTTATAATTAATCTGCTATATACTGTTGTTATTTAGAAGAATAATTAGAAGATATAAAGTAAAATATACAAATTTCTATATTAACAAAGTTATTATTGCAATTAATTATTCTCTTCGATTTTGTTTATTATTTACTTTATTAATTTAATAGATGCTTTAATTCTTTAATACGAATAACTTTGCAAATGTATTTGAGCACAAAAGACAAATAAATAATGCGTTAAAAAATTATAATTAGTCTTCGATCTAATATTTCTAACTTTGTTTATATCGACTTCGAACGAGTCTCGCAACTCGATAAGCTAACAAAAAAACTTTTTTAAATATTTTAAAAAAGAGATATATCTTTATATTAATCGACAACTTTGTAATTAGATAAAAAAGATACTTAAGCAAACAAAAAAGAATCTAAAAAAGAATTGTTTAGTAATACTTGCAATATAATGCTTAGTCTTTATAGTATAATATAACTACGTATTATTAAATATTTACAACTACTTACTTTTATCTTAGACAATTATTGTATAAATATTAGAAAAAAAACAAAAAGAAAGAATTGAGATCTATCTTTAGTAAGATTAGTTATAACGCTAGTTTTGTTTAAAGAGAAGATTAGAAGATATAACTAAATTAACATTAAATTGTTTGCTAAGTTACAATAAGAATAGTGTTAACAACTTTTGTTAAAACAAATCTAAAACGTAAAATTCGATTAACTTATAAATATTCTAGAGAAGATTCTGCTTAAAATTGTTAGATAGATTTTTCTAGAATTTCTAACTTGCAAATCTAATAGATTTGTAAAGTTAATATTTGTAAAATTGTAACTCTTTTAACTTTTGCTACAAGTATTTGATATAACTTTAAAAGTATTACAATATATATAACAATAACTTACTACAATTATTAATAATTCAAAAAATACTATCGAGTAAAAAGCAGTAAAAGCTTATTTAACAAATATTATTATTATTAAGTTGTTAATATTAGAGTCTAAAATTAAACTCTGCAAAGACAATATTTAATATTAGTTAATAGATTTGTTGCTAATAATAGAGACAATATTTCTAAATTCGATTTAGAACTTCTTTTGCTCTATAAAGTTGTTGTTTTACAAAAATTGTTATAAGTTTATTTATGCAAGAAGAATCTATTAAATTACATTATAGTTATAACGTTATAGAATATACTAATTCTTGTCTAAAGTTTCTAATTTAGTATATTTGCTATTTATATATATATATATATATTAAGAATATGTTCTTAATTATAATTATAAAAAGCGCTATATTTCTATAAATTCTAAAGCACAACTAGCGTGATCGTCGAGTCGAATTTCAATTCAATGAGTTGACTCGCTTAATCTTGATTCTAGAATTAGACAAATTTTCTAGTTTAATAGAGTAAGACGAGCGAAGAATGCGCGTCGAATGTCTAATTCGACTTATTCGATTATATGACGTTACGTAATGCGCTAACTATATGCGATTAGCGCGAATTCTGCGTTAGCTCAATCGAGTTAGCGTGAATTCTGCGCTAGCTTAATCGAGTTAGCGCATAGATAAGATAAGATAAGATAAGATAAACGAATGTTAACGCGACGAAGTTAGCTTAAGTTCTTGATATTGACTCGACGAAATTCAACTTTGAGATCGAATTCGCGTCTTGATTTTGACTCAATTCTACGAAGTTCAAGAGAATAAATTAAATTGAGAAAAAAGTGTTCGATTTGATCTAACGATTACACTAAGCACAATATATTTACAATTCTTGTTGCATACTATTCTTTTACTTTTATTTAAACTATATATCTTTAAGAGCGTCTAAGAGCATATCTTTATATATAGTAAATTATAAAATTTAGATTACTAAAGCAATATAAGATAATTATATAATGTTTAGTGCTATTGCTAATCTAACTAATAGTATATATCTTCTTAAATTTATAATCAAAATCTCTAAATTTATATAGTTTGATAAACTTATAGATTGCAATCTTTGCGTATAAGAATATTGCAATATTTTTTGTAATCTTGATACTAATAATAAATATTTCGAGTTTGTTTATAGTCGAGTCGAAATTAATAAATAAAAGAAGTTTACAAATATTGTTTTAATAATTAATATTAAAGAAGAAGTACTAAGATATAAGAGATCTAGACAATAGATCTTGACTAGAGTAGTAGATACTATTATTAAAGTTAATATTATATAAATTAGTCAATCTAGATATACAATAAAGAATTAAGTTTAGAATCTAAAAGAAGCAACAATAAAAATTTGTTATTTTGACAAGCAATTTTTGTCAGAATGCAGACTAGTGCGATTATATAATCTCGAGTCTACGTATATTATATTTTATATATATATTCTATCGATAACTTTATATCTTCTAACTTTTGAGAATCTTTATTTAGTCTAATTTCTTTATTTGTATATATAATATTATCTCTACAATTTCTCTAATTACAATAGACAAATTGTAAGAATATTTTTTTTCTTTTCAATCTCGACAACTATAATCAATTATTATTATTAGATCAATTTGTTATTTTTTAAAAATTAGTCTTCTCTTGTTGTAACTAATAGTGTTATTTTTCTTTTCTCAACTCTATTAGGATTTGTTTATTAGAAAATAGACTCTTTCTAATATTGCTATATTTTTTAATCTATCTCTTGCATTTGTTATAAATTTATTTGATTTTACTTAAGATACGCACGTCTTTAGAATATTTGTTTATTGTAAAGTTATCTTAAATTTAAGAATTGTTCAATTAAATATATAATTATAATTGAAATTTTAACAAACAAAGAGTTTGCAAAAGAGTTTACGCAAATAGAAGTATCAAGATTTCTTGTTAAAATTATAGAAATAAATGTATTTAAAATAAGTATCAAATTCTTGTAAAAGACTCTCGCACAAATCTTCTATACTAATTTTCTTTTTCTTTGTTAAGATAAGTTTCTTCTTTTGCTCTTAATTTATAGTCTTAATACTCTACTATAAGAGATAGCTTCGAAAAAAGTAAAAAAACATATATTCTAGAGACTTTAAATTATCGTAGTAATATTGCACTTAAGAAGTTGTTAATCTTTAAGTCGCAAAAGTTAAGAATATTGTATTTATTAATATTTAAATAATTGTTAACGCTAACAAAATATGTTGTTTTAATTAGTTTCGAATTCAGAAAATAATTAGCAATAGTTTTTATCTGAGTAATACAACGTTCTGTAACAAGATTTAAGTCGATTATATATATCTAATTTTTATACTTTCTTATATCTGATAAATAATTCTCTGACTTAATATCTCGATAAATAATATTCTTAAAATAAATATATTCGAGACAACAAATAAGTTAATCGACAAACATTAATATTGTTTTAAAGGGGAACTAATAATTGCAAAAGTTAAAGAGATCTTTTAAACTTAATTTGAAAAGATCGAATATTATAACATTAAAATTGTATTTTGTCTTATAAATATAAACTTGAAGAATATCGATATTGTTAGAAATTAATTAATAGATCTCGACTTTACGTTTGAGAACAAAGAATTTAATAAATATATATTCAAGTTCAATAATAATTTTCTTGTTAATGTCAACGTAAGTTTCTTAGATATTATTAGTTAGAGAGTTACTTTTTAAAAATATCTCTTATCTATATAGACAATATTGAAGCTATTATTATTAATTCTTCTTTGCAGACAATATTTATTTGTTATACGTAAATTCTAAGACAAGTAAAATATTAATATACTTGCGTATTATCTTAATATACACAAGATCTATGTAACAAGTTTCTTATTGTTTGTTTGCTTGCAATTGCTATAAATCGAGCATAATTATATTATTGTATTTATTGCGACAAGAGTAAAAACGTAAAATAATTATTTAGCGTATAGACATTTTTAGAATTTTAGACAGAAGTTATTTTTATTAATTAACTTTTAGTCTTGCATTTCGAATAACTTGCAAATATTAGCGTTGTTTAATAAAAGTATACGCTTTCTGCACGTTTTATATCTATTTAAGCTCTCTTATCTTATTAATTTATATCTTTTATAAACGCTAATAATTAATATCTTCGAAAAAGATTTTAGTACTCAAAGTTCGAAAACAAAAGCTATCTATTAAAATAAAGTCTACAATAGTCTTTTTATTGTCATCTCTTATTAAACAATACAAACAGAAAAGTTAGCAACAATATCAAACAATTAGTTTCTTCTAAGACAATTTTTTATAATAATAATTTATTTGTTAAATTCTTCGAGAATTTAATTAAAAAACAATATAATTTGCTACTTCTATATTGCTCTATTATTTTAATAATAAAAAAAATTGTTTTGTATAGCTTAAGTGCTTTGCAGGATACAATAAATTAAGTCTCGATAATTTTAGAGTTGTAAATAAGATTTTACTTTTTTTAAGAAAATTTACTAAGTCTATACTAGTATTCTAAATCTAAAAACACAACTCTCTTTAATTAATAAATAACTTTAAGTTAATTAAACTTTAAGAAAAAAGTTAAATTTAAAAAAAAGTCAAATTCATTTTTAAGAACAATGAAATTCATTGTATATAATTTTGTTTTTAAGCAGTATCTTATTAATTATAGTATCTATTCTTATATATATAACTACAATAATAACAATAAATTTATATATTTAGACAATTGAAAGAAAATTAATAATAGACTAGCATAGTTACAATCTTTATTTTTATTATTACAATTTTGTTATAAAGAGTTTCGAAAATTTGAAAAACAAATATATAGATATTAATCGAAAATAAAGTAATAAATAGAATGTTTCCAATTATTGTCGAAACAATCGATATTTTCTTGCAAGAGAATCTTCGATTTACAAATTTTAAAGATTTGATCAATAACTTTATTATCAAGTTTTAGTTAGACTTGTACAATAGAACTTGCTTAAAAAAATTAAAAAAACAAGTTTAAAATAAACTCGAATTTTATATTGTATTATGTATAAATATAGTTGCACTATATCTGTCGAATTTCTTTATAAAGACAAAAAAAATTAAAGAAATTATAGACGTATATAAGCAACAAACTTTATATAATAGTACTGTAAGTACTTGCAAAATATATAAGCTTTAATTATATATTAATTTAGAGACAATTTATAACAACAATACTTATATAATTGTATCGACTTATTATAGTAACTCTAAGACTCTTAAACTATATATTATATATTAAATATTATTTATTAGCTAATTGCAACTACAAATATTATATAACTTAACTAAATAATTAAGATATAATTAGATTAATTGCGTCGAATTGGTTTATCGAGTTCGAGTCGAGTATTCGACTTAAATCTTAACGATTCGTATCAACTTGACTCGAAAGTCTTGACAATTCGGTTTCTAAAGTTGAAATAGACAATTCGAGTCGAATTGTAGACTTAAAATCAAAAATCGACTCGAAAAATCGACACAAATCGTCAAGACTATTAGTTTAATTATATTATAGTCAATAATAGTTAATTTATAGTCAATATATTGTAAATAAATAGTTAATATATAGTTAATAATATTTAATTATCTAAATTATAATAAGATAATGCATTATAGTAATGCATTATTGTTTTAAAAAAAGAAAAACATTAAATAACATCTATAAGATCTATAGAATCTATAGATGCAAATAATACATTATAGTAATAAATCGCATCTATAAGATCTATAGAAACTATAGATGCAAATAATGCATTTTTTTTTAATTTATACTTGATTTAACACTTCTAAAAGTCTATGCGAGTTCTATATGTGTTGCGCGATCAAATTTTCAAATTTAAGTTACGTTGCTTTAATATTTTATGTTATTATTGTAATATTTATAATACAAAGAAATTCTTTACAAAAATTGTAAAGATTGTGTTGATTTATAATTCACAAAAAAAATCTCGTATATTGTTCGACAATCTCAAATTCTTAAATTCGTGTACATTAAGAAGAAGAGCTTCAAGAACTTACGTATAAATTCTCTTTATAAATTGCAATTATGTAAAGATTGTTTCTTAATACGTAGTATTTGTATTTGTGTTTATATTATCTTAATATTCAAACTTAATGTTAACTTTTTTTCGTATACTTATATACGCAACGCTTTCAATTTAAAACGTAACAAAAACGTTGCTTTCGACAGAATTAAATGTTCTTATTATTGTTTATTGAAGTAAACGAAACTTCTTGTTGTTTAGCTTCGAATGTGCAATTAAACGTATACATAGTTAAGACAAAAGACAATTGCAATTAATTAAAACATATAATTTTAACGCAATCAATTTATGTGCAATAAGAACTTTCGATCTTTTATCTATGTAATGTACGCGTGTATAACTTTTTTCTAGCTCTTCTAAATTTATACGCACAACGCTTCGAGACTTTTTTGCGATATTTTAAAATACGTTTTTCGTAATCGTAATATAACGATTATTGTGACAACAATCAACGCGTACAAGAAGTAAATAATAATAATTATAAATAATCTTGCCTGCTCTCGATTATACGTATCTTATTATATGTAAGAGATTCGAGATAGTAGTAATAGTAAAGATTGATATTATTATTGTCTTCGCGATTTGATCGATCGATTTGTTGTAACAATTGCATCGAACGTTTGCGAACGTCTTGCTTATTAATGCTAAAAACATTTGACTTTATCGAATATCGCAATATTAATAGATTCGTAGTTAGCATTACGTATAGATAGTTCTCTTGCTAATCAAGTAATGCATTATAGTAATAAATTGCATCTATAAGATCTATAGAATCTATAAATGCAAATAATGCATTATAGTAATAAATCGCATCTATAAGATTTATAGAATCTATAAATTGCAAAAAATGCAATATATTAATAAACATTTGATTCTAAAAATAGTATTTCTTGACATAATAACATAATTTTCGATTTCTTGACAATTCGATTCGATTTCTAATATTGAAATCGAAAACGAGTCGAGTCGAATCGAGTCGATTTTAAAATAATAGAAATCGAATCAAGTTTCAAGTCGATTTCTAATATTGGAATTGTTAAGTCAAGTCGATTTCTAAAGCTAAAATCAAAATCCAACACAACGATCAATCTAGATATAATCGACAATTCAAATATCTTTCGATAAAAAGCTAGTACTTTAAGAAATGTTAGAAACTTAATAAAAAAGAAACAAAAAAAACTTATAATTGCGACGAACAACAAGATACTAATTGCAAAATATTTAGATTTAATATTATTTATGTAGAGCTTTATATTACTATTATCGAACAAGACTATTTATTTAGAATTTGAGACGTTAACTAACAAGCTTGTTCTAAATCTTAATATATTTATTAGTTTTAGTTACAAAACTTCGATCAAAATTTAAATAAATTCTTTACTTAAAGTTTTCTTAAATCGATAATTTAAAAAAGCGTTTTAAATTAATAAGAGATTTAGTAGAAGATCTAAAGTTTTAGAAGTTATCTAATTAAAGATAAAAGAGCAAAAAAAGAAATACACATAAAGTTCGAAGATACTCGAATAATCTAATAGCTAACTTCTTAGAACAAACATTGCATCGTAACTGTTAACAAGAAAAAAAAATGCTATAATTAAAAATTAAGTAAATTAGTATTTAATATTAAAATATATTATATTGCAAGAATAAAAGCAATAGAATACTAATATATATAAAAGATTATAAAGTAATTAGTATACTAAATATTATCTTTAGATAAGATAGATAAAACTTAAAGATAGTAAGTTTCGAGACAAATAATATCGACGTTAATAACAATAAAAAATAAAAGAATAATATAATAACAACAATAAGATTAATAACGCTAATAAAAAAGAACAATAAAGCACAAGAAGTATAGCATAAAGATATCGAATACAAGACTTTAAACAATAAATTGAGCTATAAGAAAACAATAAAGAAGTATTAAAAGAAGACAATAACAAATAGATTAAAAAGAGCAAAACAACAATTAATAATACAATTGATAATTGTCTATATAATAAAGAATATCTGAAGCAAGTAAGAAAGATAAAGAGTTTAACGCAAAAGATTAAATTAATAAAAAGAGTTAAGACTTTATATTAATTTAATCGATATTGTACAAGCTTTTTAAGAAAATTAATAGTTACAAGTATATTCAATTATTATAAACAATTTACAATTTCGAAGATATCTAATTAACTAAAGCTTAAATAAATGAAATAAATGATGCTCGATAAATTATATTAATTGTAAGATATTAACATTAGCAATTCTTTCTTTAATAAATAAGAAATAAGTAATTGATCGAAATTATTTATATATTTATTGCGCTTATATTATTTTAACAAGCAACTTCAATAACTTACAAAATTTATCAACTTTTTATATTAATATATTTTAAGATAAGAAGACAAACAAAGAATTAGAATAAGATATTCGATATTAGTTTTTGTTTAGTTTGAATCGATTTGCAAAACAAATAGAAACATATCTTAATAAAATTTAATATTAATACAAGTTAATTTTCTTATTTATTAACTTAAACTTAAAATAAACAATATATCGAACAAAACAGAAAACGCGAGATTTCTTAGAAATTGCTAAATTAGCAATTTTTAGTATAAAAGTTATTTATAAAGTTTTAGATACAATACTATTATTAATTGAACGTATTCTTATATATCTTAACGTTAATAACAAAGAGTATTATATCTACAATAAATATAGATCTTGAGTTAGAAATTGCTAAGCGTACGTATTAATACACTATCTACTACGCAAATTGCTAATAAACTAAATTTTATAGATCGATTTAATTAGTTCTTTATTAATCTATTACTTGCTTTTGTCTAAATTTAGTTGCTATTATATATTTGACAAGTTTCGAAAAGAACATTCTCGAATTATTGTAAATATAATAGACTATATAATTAGAGTATTTTCTTTTGCTCGAACTTTAAAATATAAGAAACGTATAAAAATCTATAAGTTTGTAAAACTAATTGCGATAGCGTTAGATTAAAATTAATATTATAATTAAATAAATAATAATATTTTATATTTAACTAAGATAGAAATCGATAATTTAGTTTTTTAGAGCGTTTGTAAATATATTTCTCGATTGAACTATTAATTTTATTACTCTAGAATAGATTGATTGCGTCGAATCGAATTATCAAGTTCGAATTAAATATTCGATTCGAATCTTAACAATTTGTATTAACTCGATTCGAAAGTCTTAGCAATTCGATTTCTAAAGTTAAAATTGACAATTCGAATCGATTTCTATACTTGAGATCGAAAATCGAATCTAATTGTCAAAACTACTATTTTTAGTAAATTTTATTATTTTTAGTAAAAATTAATTGATAATTTAATATAAATAGTTAATCTATTTAAATTAATTAACAAATATATTAGATTGTTTTTATATTATGCATTACTATTGTGCATTACTTAGAAAACAATTAAAAAAATCTAAACTTAAATTAAATTTATACTATTTTTAGTATTTTTGACATTCTTGATCATTTGATTCGAATTACTTTCAAAATAGTTAAAATCGAATCGATTTTCGATTTGATTCCTAAAGTTGAATTGTTAATTTAAGTCGATTCTAGAAGTTGGAATCGAAAATCAAATTAACAATTAATCTAACTTAACTTAAGACAATATATATTTTAAGACTTATATCGAGTTCGAAATTATTTTTATTATATTTTAGATATATAATCTTTAGACATTAAAATAATATTTAAAGATATAGCAAATATAACAAATACAATATCTAAAGACTTATTAAATTGCAAGAACTATTAATCTTAACTATATATTTAAAATCTACAAAGAGTATTAATTTTGTTCTTGCTTCTTAGATTAATATATAATCTCTAATATATAAAGAATAGCAAACATTATAGAGACAATTATAGCATAGATACAAGAAGAAGAACAAAGAGAAAAAATCAAAATCTATTTTAAATAAAATTAGTTATAGCTAGACTAATCGTCGAGTCGGGTTATAATATCATCCCTTTGACTCGACCTGGCGCCAAGATCGGGTCGCGACGATTTTTTGGAATCGAATCGCTCAAATTAGTTTAGCGCGCTTCGCGCTAAACTACTTATAGTAATCGACTAAACTACTTTGAGCGATTCGATTTCTCGAATTATTTTTGACCTAGGTCTTGGCATTTGCACGTGACATTTCCGGGTTAGCGCGACCAATCTAGTTATAGCGCAAGATTTATTCAAAATAAAGATCAAGAGATACAACTAGATTAATGTTAAATTGTTATAATTGAAAAAGCGTTAATAGCTATTGTTAAAACAAATATAAAATAAGTAGTTATTTAATATTGTAATATTCAATTAACTTACAATTGTTTTAGATAGAAATCTGCGTAGAACTGTTAGATAGATTTTTCTAGAATTTCTATCTTGCAAATCTAATAAGTTTGCAAGTTTAGATTTGCAAAATTATAACTCTCTTAATTTTTGCTACAAGTATTTAATATAACTCTAAAAATATTACAATATATAAAATAGCAACTTGCTGCAATTATTAATAGTCTAAAAAGTGCTATTAAGCAAAAAGTAGCAAAAGCTTATCTAACAAATATTACTATTATTAAGTTGTTAATATTAGAGTCTAAAGTCGAACTCTGCAATAACTTATAAATACAATATATTAATAAAGATTGCATAATTATTATTAGCAATTTTTTGTATTTATATTGTACTTGTTTTACAAAAAGATTAAAGAATTCTCTTTGTAGATAGCAAATTTACAAATAGAAGCTAACTTATATTGCTTAGTATTGTTGCTTCAAGTTGTTAATTATATATCTTTAGAAAAAGATACATTTGTAACGCTTTGCAAGTTGTATCAAAAATTTAAAAAATATTGCAAAAAAGAGATATTGCAATATAATATATTAGATATAATTGTGCAAAATTTATTACGCAACAATCTTCTTTATTGCTTCAAAATTTACTAAAATACTTTAAAGATAAAAAGAATTTTTGCGATACTATTACGTTAAGTATATATATAGACTCTAAAAGATAGCTTAGAATAGATTTGTCAACTATATTATTATCTTATTCTTTGTTATTTAAATATAAAAGACAACTATTTTACAAATAACGACAATCGATTGCAAAGATACATACCTTTAAATAATTATATTAGCTTCTTTGTTAAAGCTTAAATTAAACAAAGAATTTACAAATATATATATTAAAGTAAAGAAAACAATAGCAACAAGATATATAAAAAATATTTTATATATATTTATGCAGATCGAACTTTGTAGAATTACAAGTATATAAAGTAAAGACTTAAGAAAGATCTATAATACAAGCAACAATAATTAATATTAATCGATAAGTTTGTTGCTAATAGCAAGAAAAAAATTTTAGAACTTAATTTAAAAAAAATCTTACTCTGTAAACTTGTTATTGTTAGAAAAATATTATATATTTATTTATGCAAAAAGAATTTATTAACGCTTATTATAATTATAATATTATAGAATATACTAATTCTTATTTAAAGTCTTTAATTCAATATATCTATTATTTATATATATACATATTAAGAATATGTAAGACTATATAATCGATAGCAAAAAGTATAATATATTGTAATAAGTTATAAGACAATAACAATTTTAGCGTTATTGCAAAAGACTTAAAGCAATATATTTAGCTTAATTTGAGTTTAAAATAGATTTTTTACAAGTTTAACTAAAAACTCCTAAAACAATCTTAATCGAATTTTCAAAAATCTTTAATTATAAATAGAAGAATTGTTAGATTAATATTGTATATTTTGTAACAAATACTATAATTATTATAATAAATATTATACTATTAGATTTGTTAATAATCTTCTAGATTGCTATTATTTTAGACTTGAAACAAGATTAAAAAATAATTAAATACAAAAGTAGACTAATCGTCGAGTCGAGTTATGATATCATCCCTCTAGCTCGACCTGGCGCCAAGATTGGGTCGCGAAGATTTTTTGAAATCGAATCGCTCAAATTAGTTTAGCGCGAAGCTCGCTAAACTACTTATAGTAATCGACTAAACTACTTTGAGCGATTCGATTCCTCGATTTTTTTTGACCCAAGTCTTGGCATTTGCACGTGACATTTCTGGGTCAACGCGACCAATCTATACAAAAGATATTAACAAGTATATATCTAAAAGAGCTTGAAAATATAGAGCAATTAGCAGAAATTTAAGTTATACAAAAGTAAAAATTGTTTGAAACAATATTTGTTTTAGCTTGAATATTAGAGTTTTCGACAAACTTCTAGAATTAACAAAGACTAAAAAAAGAAGTATTTAGAAAAGAAGCATTTAGAAATAAAGCATCTAAAAATAGTAAAAAAACTAAAATAAAAGACGCTAGAATTAACTTCTAAAAGTAAGTATTAAAGAATAATTTTAAAGAATACGCATTAAAAATTCCTATACTTATTTATATATATATAAGATAAGAATATCTTTATTCGATTGTCTAAATTCTTATAACAATCTACTTTTTATTTTGTCTTTATCTAATTATAATAGCATCTATGTAATATATCTTATATAGTAAAAGTTAAAACGTAGCAATTTATTAGAAGAAAATTGAACTTAATAAAGAAAATAGCTTAGTTAATACAATTGTATTATGCAAATATTGCAGTAATTATTTGTAGAAACAAAAAATATTATATTTATAGATTAATCAATTACAAACAATAATCTCTTACTATATTAGAAATTGTATATACAAATTAGTTATATCGATCTTAAGTTAGCTCGAGTATAAAGAGTATTGTATTTGTTGCTTATTAATCTACTATTCAAAAACTTTAATTATATTGTTTGTAAAGTTTTCTACAAGTTTACAATAAAGAACACGTCAAATAAAAGATTTAATTTAGTTAAGTTTTCGAAAGACAATTAAATATTAAGAGATCTAATATTGTATTTTAATGTATTTCGCAATATAAGCAATATTATATATAGCAATCTTAAGAAAGTTAAGAGAAAATTGCAAATATTCTATAATTAAGAGTTTTGTTTTTGCAAGACAATCGATGTTTAAATAGCACAATATATAGTACAAGTATATTAAGATTATCTTATCCAGTTAAAAGATAAACTTGTTTTATTGTTTATATATAGCAATATATCTAGATATAGAGCTTAGCGTAAAGAACGTCGAAGCAAGTCAATATATAAAAGACAACGTAATTAGTCAAGCTCGATATTCGATCGAAGCTCTCGAACGAATAACAAAAATTCTATCTTGTTTGCTATAATATATAGCGAGTAAAATAACAAAAAAATAGATAAATATTTAAATTATAAGAGCAAAATAATACAAATAAATATTAGTTTTATTAATGCAAAAACAATCTAAATACTAAGTAATAATAATTGTCGAGAACGACTTATAAAAAGATTCTAGTATTATCTTTATATAATCTTATATTCTGCAATTGTATTAAGAAAACTTGTATATTTTTTGTGCTTTTAATCGATAATTGTAACTTGTAGTAACAAATAACTTTTTAAACTACTAACTATTATACGACGAACAATAGATTAAAGACAATATTTAATAGTTGCGTTTTCTATAAAAGATTATTAATAAATAGATGTATTAAATATCTAGAAGTCTTAGTTTACAATAAATTGATCTTCAAGTCTATATTTTATTGAAATTTAGTATACTAGAAAGTTAATTAAAATTAATACTAATTAATATATAGAAAGCTTCAAGCTTGCACAATTCTTAATAGAGTTGTTTTGCTTTTTTAAGTTATTATTTATCGAATTCTTATGTATATCTTGTTATTATAATTTAAGCTAATGCGTCTCGAAGATTTAATTATATTTATAAAGAAGATTTAATTAAATGTATTGAAACGTTTGTTAAAGATCTTTTCGATTTGCTTAAACAACAATTGAAGTCTAATTAAGATTATTTTGATAATATAAGATATATAGAGATTATAATATATCTTTATATATTTGCGAAGTAGCTTTTGACTAATAAGTCTACTCTATTGCTTATATTTTTTTTCGAACTAAATATTGACTAATTAATCTAATAGAGCTTTGTTTTTAGATTGAAGAAATTAATATCAACGTAATTAATTAGAAACTTTAAATCTTTTCTATTTCTTCAAACAAACATTAAATCGATCTACTAGATTTTATCTTTTACAATTTCTACAAAATTACACTTAAGAATAAAGATATATAAATAGTAAACATTATCGAAGTACAATATAAATATTTGAATTCTCTATATTTTTGATGTAATTTCGAGCAACGTCGATTAGACAAAAGCAATAGAAAATGCAAGTTCGACAAAATTTGTTATTAGATCTATCAATTGTACAGAATATTCTCTGCAAAATATATAATAACTTAGAAGATTAAAAAATAGAAGCTTATCAAAGCACTCGAAGAGAAGATTTCTGCATTGACTCGTAAGCATAAGAGCAAGTTAAATGTTATATTGAAAGGTTCGAATGTTGTCTTCGACTAGACTGGTCGCGTTGACCCGGAAATGTCACGTGCAAATGCCAAGACTTGGGTCAAAAAAATCGAGGAATCGAATCGCTCAAAGTAGTTTAGTCGATTACTATAAGTAGTTTAGCGCGAAGCGCGCTAAACTAATTTGAGCGATTCGATTCCAAAAAATCGTCGTGACCCAGTCTTGGCGCCGGGTCGGGCCAGAGGGGTGGTATCATAACCCGGCCCGACGATCAGTCTATTTTCGACTACTTCTAGAATTGAAGGTCGAATATTTTATAGTAACAGTTGCTGACGACTTCTGCAGCAAAAACAGTTCAGAAAGTCGACTTTTATAAAGCTATCAATAGAGGTCCATAATATAAGATACGAGTATCGTTTGATAGTTAGTGCTTCTATTGCATCTTATAAGGAGAATTTCGACGATCGCGAAGGGCGACAAGCTTACGATTGCCCTACTTGCGATTAGCAAAGCTATTTGGGAGGGAGCTGCTAGAGTCTCTTGCGACGTCGACAAGAGAAAACTCATCGAGCTTTACGGTAGGCGGTTTGAAGCCGAGAAGCTTTTTCCTTTCATTAGTTGATCTTTCACTTTCTAGGCATGATGGCAATAATCGCATTTGTTGTCGAACCTCTGCGAAGAATAAGCTCCGTTGCGAATCGACTTGAAGAGCGTAACGCAGATCCTTCCGTAGAAGAATCTTCCCTTCTCGTCTGCTCTAACAAATTCATTCCGGTGGTCTGAATAATGCATCAATTATAGATGCAAACGTCCTTGTCATTCACTCCTTCAAAGATCTTCGAGAGCCTATCGATGGCTGCACACGCCTCTATTTCGTTGCTATTGCCCGTCGCCCCGCTCATTGTCCTGCTCTACGCTGACCACCATTAATTTTGCTTTGTGGCTGGACTTGGTGGAAACTGTTGCTTCGCCTCTTGTCCATTGTTGTATTTAGGCTTTGAGAACCAGACGTATCGGCCCCCAAGCGGATTTGCATAGGAATGAGCCGAAGTGATCGGTTGGTTGTTTGCGTCGGTAATTTGGAAATTGGCGTGAATGGGGTCAATCCTACCGTCCGCTTTGGCGGTGGGATGGGGTTTCGATCTGTCGAGATTGTTCAGCTATGAACAAAAATTCGTGAAGGAGCCAAGTGCAGTTGGAACCTCACAATCGCCTTCTTCGCATTGGCAAGTTCGGGATATGAGCCCTTAAGACCATCGATTGCACTTTCTACCGCACTCTGCGCAGTGTTTTCGTCGAAACCCTGGACTCCTGTAGTGCCTGACTTCCACATGAAGCTCAAGAAGCGACCTGCTCTAGTGGTCCAGGACATATTGTGTTCTGATTTAGGTCGTCCTGAACGATAGAAGATATTGGTAAACCTGCCAAGAGTGAGCGACGCTTTTATGAAGTGTTTTGCAGTTTTCTGGATGGCTCTGTGGCTCTAGAAGCTCTCCGCTGGCTCGCATGGTTGCCTAGAATTCATTGCTCAACGAGCGCCGTTGACCCCGCGGCGATCTTCGAGCCCGTCCGTTGCAGCCCGCAGACCAAAGATTTCGTTTCCGTGGAGCTAAGGCCACCTCTCTGAATCCACCCACGGCCCAGGCCAGAATCAATTTAATTTCCCTTCATTCGATACCGAAGACTTTCATTATCTCCATGCTGCGTTCTCGCGCCTTTCTTTCATTTGCGGTGAGGCGCTTCTCATCTCGCCTGACTCCAATCATGAATACCAGCTCCGACTTGCTCACTGCCGACACCCCTCTCGAGGAGGAAACAAATCCTGATTATGACTCGAGACGTTTCTATCCTGCCCGGGTTGGGGAAATCATTCAAAAATATCAAATCCTCTCGAAGCTTGGCTGGGGAACTGGCTCGAGCGTCTGGCTGGCCAAGGACATCAGCCGGTTTGTGCAACGCCCTTCGCTGCCCGTTGGTCACTAACAAGCTCTAGTTGGCCATGGCAATCGAACCGATACGTAGCACTCAAAATCACGAATTGCTTTGAAAGAGATCGGAAATCAGCCAACGATGAGCTTGAGATGTCGCAGCATATTGCCAGGATACAGTCGAAACATGAAGGCCGTTCCTATGTCAGATTAATCCAGGACTCTTTTACCATTCCAGGACCTTTTGGCGAACATCTCGGGATGGTGTTTGAACCGCTGAGAGAACCTCTCTGGCTTCTCGGTCGACATCTTGGTACTGTGGGATTGCCACCGACTATTCTCAAAGCCTTCCTGAAGCTTGTTTTACAAGGTCTTGACTTTCTCCACTCGGAATGTCATATTATACACACTGGCAAGTTACTGCAAAGCATCTTGAACGAGAGACTCGCTAACGGCAAAATACAAAGACCTCAAAGCTGATAACTTACTGTTGGGCTTTGAGGACAGCTCAGTCATCGACGACTACGTTCACCAACTGAAAGAAAGCCCACCTCTTTACAAAGAAGTCGACGGACGCCCGATATACCAATCAGCGGCCGATTTCGGTGGCTTGAGGAAGGGCGTTGGTCTGCTCAAGATAAGTGACTTTGGTGCAGCTGTCTTCGGCAACGTCTCGACTCCTCATTATCATGACATTCAACCCGAACAATTCTGCGCGCCAGAGGTTCTGCTAAAGGCAGGCTGGACTTACAGCGCCGATATTTGGAATCTTGGCATGGTGGTAAGAGCATTTGGCCTTGAAACTACTATTCCTGCGACGCCACTAACCTCTACTTCACGACATAGCTGTGGGAGCTTTTACAGGACACTTCACTGCTTGACGGGCTCGGGCCCGAAAGCGACACGTACTCTCGCGAAGCCCATTTCGCTCAGATGATTAGCCTACTCGGACCACCCCCACGAGAGCTGCTGGATCGGGCAGACAGCGCAATACACTCTAGTTTGTATACTACGCAAGGTATGTACCACAACGCAAATTGCTGATGCCGCTTACGATCCCAGGTGAATTCAAATATCCAAATCTCGCATCCTCCGAAGCTATTACTTTTTCGAATCTCACATCCTTCCTCCAAGGAGAGGATAAACGGCTTTTCATCGGATTTGCATCCAAGATGCTTCGATGGCTTCCAGAGGAGCGATTGACTGCGAAAGAGTTATACAACGATCCGTGGCTCAATTTTAGACCCCAGGTCGATCAGAAGGGTAGTGGGTAATGCCGTTTACTTCTTGCAAGATTCGCTTGGGGAAATATTAGAGGAGAATGGAGCGATGTTGGAATGGGTGAGTGAATTTTTACGAGGGCTGGGTAGTAGGCGCGCAGAACGTCCCAGGAAGGAAGCGCGATTGCACCGTTTCGTGTGCATAAACTTTATATGCTGGTTGTGCGAGTTATGCAGCTCCCATCTTCTGATCGGTCGAGCGCTCAATTATGTAATCCACTTGGCTGGCAAAGCCGTCAATGACTTCGCACTCTTTTGTTCCTATTTCTCTTCTCGCTCATCTGCTCGATATATGGACATGGTAGCGGATGAAGCGTCAGTAGCCAAGATTGACCCCAACGGTGATACGATCCTGGAGGTCTCTTGTCCGGATGGCGAAAGACGTCTACTGGTCTCCTCCAAGGTTCTGACTCTAGCCTCCCCCGGTGTTCGCGAAAATGTTCAACTCTCAATTCAAAGAAGGACTGGGCAACAACCATCCAACACCAGTAAAGCCGCCGATCCCCCTGCCAGACGATAACGCAGAGGCTGTCGTCGTACTCTGCAACGTCATCCACCTCCGAACGAGTGAAGTTCCCAAAAAGTTCGCCTTGGACTGCCTGACAGATCTTGCGGTCATCTGCGATAAGTACGATTGCACCAGCGCCCTTGCGCCTTGGAGCGCGATATGCCTTCAGGCTGGGATCGCATCCCTTGCGGTGAAAGACCTCGACAGGCTCCTCTTTGCAGCTTACGTTCTAGACATTCCGGATGCTTTCTCAAGCGTATCATGGGAGATCCTGTTCGTTCAAGTCGGACCATTCGTCAACCTGCCAGTACTGATTGGCCATGAACTTGTTACTGGTAATATATTGGGTATGTCAATTAAGCTTGACTAATTCTGAGACTGACACATCCCAGTGGAGTTTGAGACGAGAAGAGCGGAAGTCTGTATGGCGAAGATTTCAATGCTTGATATCGCATTCTCACTCCCTGAATCACTACGACGCCGCAGCTGACACCAGGACTTTCTGCTTTAGGAAGTGAAGGACAACGATTCGAGCACTAATTTGAGAGCCGGGAACGGCTGTTTAGGTTCAAGGGTCCAGCGTGCTGCGCCCGAGGCCCACCAATCCGATACGGGTAAAGCCCTGAAGGCCACGTCATTTGCAACTTCTTGCTATTATTATGTTAAGTCTAAGGTGTAGTGCACAAATTCGTTATAAAGAACTGCGTTTTGCGGGCTAAATTTGGTGTATTGCCCGTTCAACAGATCGTACCAAAATTCCTCTCTCAGGCGTTGTGATGGAGACCTTGTGCCGACACTCAGAAGGATGGGGACCTCTGCCACCATCCGGAAGAGCACTCTTGACCCCTTGCTTTGTCGATACCGCTGTCGACACTCTTGATGTATTGATCATCGTTTTCGGATCTATACACCTACATTGGCTCTTGCAACAGCGGAAAATGCTCCATACACAAAACTTGCAATTTCGGACAAAACTGGTTCGCTAATCTAGGTCCGCTCCCTTTTCCAGGGAATAGAGCGCTGATTGGAGGTCTTTTCTCAAAGATCTTGATTGGGATCCTGATGACATCGACCGCCCTTCTCGCAACGTCACGACCTGACTGCCATTCCAATTGGTTCGATGTGCGGTGTTGGTCTCCGGCAACTTCTTGCGCTGCCCTCACCGTTGTATTCTTCGCCCATTACTTCGAGCATAATCGGATACGAACCCGATGCGGCACTCTACTGGTGTTTTGGGTAGCCATCATCACCGTCCATAGCATCAAATTCGGGTCCTTGATATCTCGGGAGATATACAAAACTCATTTTGGTTATATCATTAACTTTGGCATTGGGATTTTACTGGCGATTCTGATCGCCATCGTAGAATGGCTCGCCCGCAAAACGACCGATCATAATGGCCTTCATGCCTGTGACCATGAAGGGCTAAGATGCCGCTTGGAGGACGCCACTGTATTCTCCAGGTTGACGTTCGCCTGGATGAGCGAAATCATGCACTACGGATACAATAACGTCCTCACTGAAGATGACCTCTGGGATCTCAGAGAGAAAGATTCCGCTCATGCGAACGGCATTATATTACGGAGGCTATGGGCTACGGAGTTGAAGAAAAAGCATCCGTCTTTGTGGATCGCGCTGTCCCATGGTTTTGGGAAAACATTCGCTTTAGGGGGTTGCTTCAAAGTAGCCCACGATGTCCTGGCGTTTGTCCAACCGCAATTGCTAAGATTGCTGATTGTGTTTGTGCAATCATACGACGACCCCGGTGCTCAGCCAGTGGCTAGAGGAATCGCAATTGCATCTGCAATGTTTGCCACGTCAGTGCTGCAGACAGTTCTCATTCAACAGTATTACCAGCAGACCTTTCATACCGGCATGAGAATCAGGGCCGCTTTGTCTGGCACGATGTATCAAAAAAGCATCGTCCTCTCCAACGAAGGAAGAGCTTCACAACCTACCGGAAACATCATCAACCTAATGGCCGTTGATACCATGCGTTTGCAAGGTAGCTACTGACACCCTCATCTTGATGCAAGAGGACTAAGGTGTCTGCAGATCTCACGCAATCGTTATTCCACGTCATCTCATGCCCCTTGCAGCTCACGCTGTGCCTGGCGTCTCCCTATCAATTGATCGGACCAGCAATGTTTGCGGGTCTTGGTGGGGTGGCGTTGATGATCCCAGTAAATTGGGTCATTGCGAAGTTCATGAAGACGTTGCAAAAGCAGCAAATGCGCAATAGAGACGCCAGAACGAGGCTTATGACTGAGATACTGAGTCACATCAAGCCCATTAAGCTCTATGCTTGGGAGGAGACGTTCATGCAAAGGTTGAAGTACGCACGAAATACCCTAGAGCTAGTTACGCTGAAGAAAATAGGTACGCCAGTGACGCGGAAACTTTTTCTCTACCTGCTGACACCTCTCGAACTTCAGGGTTGGCCCAAGCTTTGGCGCAGTTTATGTGGTCGACGACTCCGTTACTCGTATCTTGCTTGATCTTTACTACATCCGTCCTAACGCAAGACAAGCCCCTCACAACTGACATCATTTTCCCAGCTCTTGCGCTATTCCATCTTCTCGCGTTTCCTCTTGCTCTTTTACCGACAGTGATCACTTCGATTGTGGATGCCCGGATTGCCATGGATCGAATTACTTCCTTCTTGACCTCCGACGAGTTGCAAACGGACGCAGTTTCTCGAGAGACCTTACCGGCGGGCACGGGAGGTATATCCGTGGCAATGACAGACGGAGAGTTCATGTGGAATCGTAAAGAACCTGGTGCGACCGTCTTGAGAAATATCAACTTCGTGGTCAGCCAAGGACAGCTGGTTTGTGTTGTTGGTAGAGTAGGTGCAGGAAAATCTTCGCTCCTGGGGGCCATTCTGGGAGACCTTTGGAAGTCGAAAGGCCAAGTCATGGTCAGGGGGAGCGTGGCATACGTCGCTCAGCAGACCTGGCTCATGAACGCATATGTGAAAAAGAACATCCTCTTCGGGCACCCATTCGAATCTGATTTCTATCAAAGAACCGTGAGAGCTTGCGCGTTACTGGTGGACTTCGAATCGTTTCCAGACGGCGATGAGACGGAAGTTGGAGAAAAGGGAATATCTTTATCAGGCGGCCAAAGAGCACGTATTGCATTGGCCCGAGCTGTATATGCCCGCGCATACGTTTACTTTCTTGATGACCCTTTGTCCGCAGTTGACCAGCATGTTGGAAGACATCTTATCGAGAACGTCTTGGGTGCGAACGGTTTACTGGCCAAAACGACGAGGGTACTGGCGACAAATTCGATTCCCATCCTCGTGAAGTCTGACCGGATCATTCTTCTGAACCGAGGGGAGATTGCAGAAAGCGGAAGTTATGCCGAGATGGCGTCTGCTCAACGCGGTATTTACAACATCATCAAATGTGTGGGAGACACCGGGGATAATAATAGCGTCGGCGACAGCTATGTTGGCGAAGGCTCTTCCGCAATATCAGAAACGATCCAGGCATCGTTGCATTCAAATCATAGAGCTAATCACCTACAGAGTCTTCAGGGACACAAAGAGCGCCGAACCAGCGTCTCAACAGTCGGGAAAGCCCGCGCAGTCGTTATTCCTACGTTCAGCAGGAATAACGCAGATGAAGAAACGGGCAATCAAATCAAAAAAGACCTCAGAAATTTCCGAGAAGGGGAAGGTTAAATGGGTCGTGTATCGAGAATACGCCAAGGCCTCGAATCTTTTTGCTGCGTCAATCTACTTAGCTATGCTCGTAGGAGCACAGGCTTTGGAAGTTGGTATGTCTGGTGTTGGAATCGGTAAAGATAGTGAATTGATGATCGTTGACATGGAATCGTAGGTGCTAGTGTGTGGTTGAAGACTTGGGCTACCGGCAGTATGGATAGGCGGGAACACTCAAACCTTGGAAAGTATATTGGCGTTTACGTTGCGTTTGGTGTCGGCTCAGCGTCGTTGGTCATGGTACAGAACATCACCCTATGGATTTTTTGCGCCATTGAGGTACACTCCTTCCCCATCTGACCATGTCGCTGGACTGCCAAATTTACTCATCTAATCCCAGGCTGCAAGCCTATTGCATTCGAAGATGGCTCTCGCGGTATTCCGGAGTCCTATGCAGTTCTTCGAAACGACGCCAGCAGGAAGCATATTAAACCGATTTTCCAGGTGCGTGGCTACCCTTGCGTTACACTGTCGTTGCTAATAGTATTATAAGTGACGTGAGTCGGCAACTTATTCACGAATTTGTTGATCGTGAAGACTTTCAAGCTGATCGTCTACGGTCTAGATATACCGAATTGACCATGTACTGGCGCGCACTTTCAACGCTCTCTTTGTAAATTTGGCCCGGGCTGTCACTACATTAGGCATCATCGCCGCAACCACACCTTTGTTCACCCTGCTGGTTTTTCCTCTCGGATGGCTTTACCTTTACATCCAGCGATATTACCTACAAACGTCGCGAGAGCTAAAGCGACTCGAGAGCGTATCGCGAAGTCCCCTATATGCCCACTTCCAAGAATCCCTCGGTGGCACTAGTACGATCCGAGCGTACCAACAGCAGGAAAGGTTCGAAGGAGAGAACGCGTGTAGGCTGAATTCAAATTTGAGAGCGTACTTCCTCTCCATCAACGCCAAAAGATGGCTCGCCATGCGCTTGGAATTCCTTGGGTCGGTCGTCGTTTTGGCGTCGGCGGCATTCGCGATCATAGACGTCGCCTCTGGACGAGGATTGTCGGCTGGCATGGTTGGACTTGCAATGTCCTATGCGTTGCAGATATCACAAGCGCTCAACTCAATTGTCAGACAGACTGTCGAACTCGAAAACAAAATCGTATCGGTAGAGCGGGTTTTGGAATATGCCAGTCTACCGAGCGAAGCTCCGGTAATTATAGCGAACAGGCGGCCGCCATCGAACTAGCCCCAAGGTGGCGGAGTATCCTTCCATAATTACTCCGCCCGATACAGACCAGGGCTAGACCTGGTGTTGAAGGGCATCAACCTAAATTTCGAATCCTACGAGAAAATCGGTATCGTAGGCCGGACCGGTGCTGGAAAGAGTTCCTTAATCTCGGGTCTTTTTAGGATCATCGAGCCGGCACAAGGAAACGTTACCATCGATTCGATCGACATTTCGACCATCGGCCTTCGTGACCTCCGGAAAAGGCTCGCTATAATTCCCCAGGAGACGTCTTTATTCGAAGGGACTGTCAGAGACAACCTCGATCCCGCGGATTTACATGATGATACTGAGCTATGGACGGCGTTGCAATTGTCTCGGCTGGAAGAACATATTACTTGCATGGATGGACAGCTTCAGGCTAAAATCCACGAAGATGGTAGCAATCTTTCGGGCGGCCAACGGCAATTGATAAGCCTCGCACGAGCTCTGTTGACACCTTCAAGCGTTTTGGTCCTAGGTAATCTTTTTTCGTACGAGTTTTGCACGTAAAAACTCGAATCTGACGGCTTGACAGATGAGGCCACGAGCGCGGTCGATATTCAGACTGACAGCGTGCTGCAAGAGACATTGAGGAAGGAGTTCTATGGCAATCGAACAATTATAATGGTAGCGCATCGTATCCGTAAGTACCTTCGCCGTCGTTCCGCCGCCCTACTAAGATCTCAAGACTAATCGTATAGCAGAGACCATAATGGATTGCGATCGTATCGTGGTTTTACAAGAGGGCAGGGTTGCAGAGTTCGACACTCGTGCAGCTTTGCTGTTGAAAAGGGATTCAATCTTCTATTCATTGGTGAGAGAGGCGGGCCTCGCTGAACCGTAAGATCTATCGTCCTCCCTGGGCAATTGGATACACCGGCACGGGATTTGATTTCGGGGACGAGGCGCCTGATATCGACTTTGGAGGAGATATCGCCGACTACAGGGATGATTAGGCGGGGATGTTTCTGCCGTAGACTTTGGCGACTGTTTCCAGTTTCTCTTCAGTGCGGCCGATAATATAGACTTTGGCGCCGTTAACGGCGAGTGCTTGGACGGCCATGAGGCCGATGCTAGAGCCTTTATATTGATCATCGGCTCCAGACGATCAGTGACCTTGCCGATGCTTTGACTCGTAAAGCGCTAAGTTCCTCCGAACATTCATCCTTCAGTGCATCGTTTTCCAGCATCGAGTCAATGGTCAATCGCTTCGACTTTCAGAACACTGACCTGCGGCGTCAGATTACGGCCTGCATATCGAAAGTACAAAAGAGCTCCCCTTGTCCTGACTCACATGGATATTACGCCGTTCAATTATCTGGTTGACACGGCTTCTGGACAAATTACGGCGATTGTCGATTGGGATAGTGCAAAGTACCTTCCTATAGGACACAATTTACATTTTGTCGAACATCTATTTGGATATATGACGACGGACGGCTGGGAGGACCATGAAGACCGCGAAGCACTCGAATCGTTCTTTTATGATAGAATCCGGCAGGGTCTGCTCAGCCCTCCGAGAGGGAGTTCTGCCCGATACACCCTACGAAGCTACCACTTATGGCGTCCTCGTTGACGATCAACGTCCATCCAACGGAAGCGAAACCGATGCAAAGCCGCTGCAGCACGATCGTTGTCTGAAGAGTTCGGAGGCGGGATGGATGGCTGTCGGCCCAGCGACCCGCGGCAGGGGAGAGGACAAGGGTGGATAGATTGGCTAGAAGGCCGCTAGATTGTGGTCAGAGTTGCGTTGGACGCATCGGAAATGGGAGGAGATACCGTATAGATGAAGCAAGAAGTGTGCCAAGGAACGCCGAAGCTGTGAACAGTATCTATTGTCATCAGCAGTGGGGAACAGAGTAGGAGCGTGCTATCCCAACCCACACACTTACGGCGGCAAACTCGTAACATCTAGAATTCCACGTCGAGAGGAAATGCGAGAGATAGACTCCCCACAGCTGTGCGCTTGTCAACACTTCTCTCCCCCGGGCACTCTGTCTTTCTCGGTGGATTTCCTCCGAGGAGTCGGCTCCATCACTCTGCTTAATTCTCTAATCCTAAAGCAGCAGACGTTCTTCCTGCGACTCCAGCCTTCCGTTGTTGGGTTAATTTTCCACCATGTCATGCCTCGCTGAGCAATTATAGACGCTGTTCGGAGGCTGGGGGAAGGCTCGAGGGGCTGGTTGCAACTTGGATCCATCAATTCAGGTGCTCACACCTGTTCTGCCACTGGTAATTCTGATCTCTCTGAACGGAGATAGTTGACTCAGACAGCCCGCATAGGCCTCCTGGCGGGTTCTTGGATTTAACGAGTAGGTCGCTTGCCTTCCTCCTGTTCCCATACCCCCTGTAATAACGGGAGACTGCCTGATGGGTGCCTGGTCAACTACGTGGGTTGACCAGTCTGGCTCGGAGGCCCAGTCACCCATTAGTGACTAGGCGCTGCAGATGCCCCAGGAGATACCACTAAAAATGCGTGGTGACCAGGCTTCAAAGGCCAGGTCCTCACCGTACGTGATAAAATTTGAAAGTGAAAATATTTTCTTGCAAAGACAAGTCTAGTAAAGTCGAAAAAAGAAATAACATTCTACATAGTCAAAGACTCGATATTAGACCGAGCGATTGCAATAGATATGCTCCTGTCAACATCTAACTGATCTTTTCTTCTTAATAGACTCTAAAAAATAGTAATTTGCAAAAAAAAGTCTTCTCGATTACGTAAGAGTCCTGTAAACTACTTTTGCATAATTTTGAAAAAGACATCTTGTTCTTAAGATTAATATTGCACAAACATACAATAGACTGCTTATCTCGATAGTAGCAAAGATGCTTTCGATAGAAGTGTCGTTTTAAATCGCTATAATTGAAAAATAATTATAGACGCTTCGATATCGACAACTTTTTATTGCTTAGACAAATCCATTTACTAAAATAGCAAATAAGAAGACTAGCATTTCTCAAATATATAGATTCTATAGACTCTTATTGCGTAACTTTTAAAATATATAAGACTTTCAAACGCAAGTTGCTTATAAGTAATATTAAAAAATAAGCAACTCTAATTAGATCGAAATTAATAATATCGATCGAAATAATGCTATAGTAAATACTTATTGTCGAAGACATATTGTTGTTTATGCAAGAACAATATAATATTGTTAAAGCAATATAGATACTAAAAAGATTGATACTAAAGTAAAAATTAATATCGAAGTAATGCATTGAATTTCGAGCATTTTGATTTAATATTAATATTAGGTATATTGTTATTTAACAAGCTTGTCGCAATATTATTCTTTTATATTGGACAAAATTTTCGAGAACGTTGCTTCTAACAATTGCATAGCACGACAAAAATTTTAATAATAAAGATTTGTCAATTTAGATTTTTATTGTATTTGACAAACAATAACAATTTGAAGAAAACTTATACAATACGCGCTTATTTCTTGAAAATATATTTGATCGAAATTAAAGAAAGCTAAACAAGAAAGAGAACAATATTGTTAATAATTATTTGCGCAAGTATATCTTATATCGAATCTATTGCATTGTAGTTAACTTACAATTGTATTTTTAATATATGCTCTTTCTATTTAAGTAGACAATCAATATCTTGCTTAATTTGCTAATATTTATTGTAAATCGATTAATTTTTTGCTCGATAAATAAAATTAAACTTTTTGCAAATCTAATTATAGAGATTTTGCTATTGTTTGTGCAACTTTTAAATGCTTGTATCTTGTTGTAAATTTTGCAATTATTAAAGAAAAAACTTACAAAATTAATACAAATTGATTATATAACTTATTTAATAAAAAGCAACAATTAGATTTTTATGCAATACAATATCTCGATAAGTTGCTTGCGTATTATAAAAAATTATATACAAGAAATAATTGTGTTAAAAGATTATCGAAATAATATAATCGAAAATTAAATTGCGTATTGTTTTGTTCGAATTAAGATTGTCTATTGTATTTAGCAAATTTTTTCTTAGATTTAAGTCGACAAAACTTATTGTTAATAGTATTATTTGTCGCTTGTTAAAGATAGTATATAGTTAGAACTTGCACAAAGTTAATCTTTTTATCTAAGTATTTTACTTATCTATAATAAAGATTATAGAAAAAAGAACTATTAGTCATTTTATTTGTTTCTTAATCTAAAGAATCTAATAAGCAAAAAATAAAAACGTTTAGTATCTTATTGTATTACAAGATTAATTAATAATTTAAATTAGAATATATTTTTAAAATCGAAATTATTCGAGAAATAATATTAAGAAATCGAAAAACTTTATTGTTGTAGACAAGATTTACAATATAAAAGATAACGCAAAATATAAAATTGTTGTTAGAAAATAAAAATATAGATTTTTCTATATAGAAGTTAGTATTTTGTTGTAATTAAAAGTTAACTTTTCTGTACAATCTTTTTTGCTTCTGTTGTAATTTAATTTTTCTTAGACAAAGTTAAAGTATAAAAGCAATCTTATTAGTCTTTTTGTTGCGCAATATAAATAAATTAATATTGTTGTACGTAATATCTAATAGAATCTCGAAACAAAAAATAATAAACGCAATTAACAAAAGAATAATAGCAACGTATAGTCGATAACGTTTGTACAAAAAGAAGTTAATATTAATTACTTAGTAACAACGCAATATTTTCAAGAAGTTTTTAATATTTAACAAAGATTTGTTAATTTTGCTTTTATTTAATCTATATTCTTTTATTAGCAACTTATCGATAAACTAATTTAGTCTTGTTAATACTATTTAGAATTTCTGCATTAATAATAATATATTTTGTAGACTTTTTTTAATATTTGCGAATTAATTTGTCGATTTTTATATTTGATATATACTTAACTAAGCTAATATTAGTACGTAATAACAAAGCTAATTTTTCGAACAATATATTTATTGCACAGTTAATAAAAGAAATTGTTAATTCTTCTTGCAGGAGATTTTTTGAGCATATAATATAAGTTGATATTAATTATCTTGTAGTATTTATTAAGATTTGTTACTCAATATAATTATTTATAAAGCGTAAAAAGAGAAGCATTTTATATACTCTTTTTATAAACTTTTTATTCTTTTTATATATAATCTTGTAAAGTTCTTGTAAAGACTTGTAAATCGACGCTCTTATTTATCTTGTTATATTATCGATTGTAATAATTGTATACAAAAATATAATCTTTTGCAATCGAGAAATAAGTTGTAGAGAAAATTGTTTGCAAGATTTAATATAAGACTTTGCGACAAACTATAGTTAGTTAGAGAGAGATTACAAATAATTACAGTATAAGTTAAGAGAAAAGCAAGAAAGAACATAATCTATAAAAGAGAAATTAGAAAAATAAAAGAAAAGAGAAAAGAAAAAGAATTGCTAATTGTTTTATAATTGTAAGTAAGAAACTCGAACTAACTTTAAAATAAACGTCTCAAAATAGCTTCGAGATACTTAGAAATTCTTTTGAAATCGCAATTCGATATTTTGCTGTACAAAAACTTAGTCAATTATCGAGATTTATCTAATATAAAGAAGCACTTCTTTAGATATAAATAATGCTAATAAAATATAGAGAGATAGCAATAGCACAAAGCTAAAAAACGTTATCTAACAATAGTAGAGCTAGTAATCGCCCGAACTGCGTAAATAAGAAGCAGAAATTCGATACAAAAATTGCTTAAATCGACGTCGAAGTAAATCGAAAACAACTATCTATTTATCCGAATTTAGATTAAGATAATAATATTTTACGCAATTTAGAAAATTAATTAATCTAGATTTATACTATAAAAAGAACTTTAAAAAACAAAAAAACTAAATTCGAAATATATCAAAAAAATTCGAAATTAACAAAAAATAATTTTTACAATTTTTTTTTAAGATTTGCTAGATTTAGCAGGTTCTTCGCAATATATTAACGATTTAATAAAAAAACTAGAAAAACAAATACAAAAATAAGATTAAAAAATAAAATAGAAACAATTTATACAATATTAAATGAATTTTATCGAAAATTTAAAAAATTGTTGTTTTGTTCTCTTTTGTAAATATAAGAATACTAAACAATTTCTATTATAAGATATTAACAACTTTGTAGCATATCTTAAAATTCTAGAAACAAATCTTGATAAACATATTAAATATTAAAGATATAACAATTTTTTGTATTATTTAAGAAAAGATTTTCGAAAAAAAATTAAAAATATAGTTTAAATTTTCGAGACAAGAGATATACTAATTGCGTTAGTATAATATATAAAATATATATTATTTTTAAAATCTAAAATTAAAAACAAACTTTCTAAAAGAAAGTTATTTTTAAAAATTTATAATAATATTAAAAAAAAAATACAATCGAAAACTTAAATAAATTATATTAACAAATAGATTTTGCAACAATTTAACAATAAGAAATTGTTAAAGAAATATAAGCAAACTTTTTTTTATAATTTAAAAAAAGCTAATAATAATATATATAACAAGCGTATCCACTATAATCGCAAAAAAAAAAAAAATCTCGAAAAAATATTTAAAACTTTTTTAAAAAAAAATTGCAAATAAATATAGCTAAAAGTTTTTAACAAAATTTTGTAACAAACATTTAGAAAATACTTCTATTACAATTTTTTATTAAAAAAGTTTTTAATAATTCGAAAAACTAAATAGATTTGCAATAATTATAATTGCAATTGCAAATTAAAAATATAAAATAAAATTTTTATTTATAGAATTGTTAATATTTGTTAATATTTAGTAGTATAAACAAAAAAAAAATCTTAATAATAGTATTAATATTAATTATATTAATAAACAATTAACAAAATTATAATTTTTTAAGAAAATTTGACATTTTGCAATTAAAGCAAAAGTATTTAGAATTTAGAAAACTTAATTTGTAGAATTCTATATTGCAAAAATCAAAATTTGCAATAATAAAAAACAAAAATATATATCGAAGCAAATTTTCTATATATTTGACAAAATAGTTTACAATATTATTGTTAATTTTCTCTAAATAATAGAGATAAATTTATATATTAATTAATATATACTAATTTAACGCTATTAAGTTACAAAAAATATAATTGTATTAAAATTTTTAGAAAATTTTCTAAAGTTTAATAAATTTATTTTTGTATTTGTTTTAATTTGTTACAATTTTAAAACAAATAAAAAGCGCTAAATATATAATATATTAAAAAAAATGCAAAATATTAAAAACTATAATAATATTTTTGATTCGAAGAATATATCTACTTTTCTTAAATACAAAATTAAGAATTATAATATTAATTTGCTATTTAGAAAAAAGTTGTTATATAAGTTGTTTTATTTTTTTTTTCAAAAAGAAGCTCGATATTCTATAAAATGATTTTTTAAAAAATCTAGTATTAAATAGAATTTGCAAGTTGATTAATTTTATCGATATCTCTATATTATTTGTATTAAGAAATAATAGTAACTTAAAATTATATATCAATTATTACAATCTTAATACAATAACAATTAAAATTAAGTATTTATTTCTTTTATCAAAAAGATACTAGATTGTTTAATAGATATTATATATTTTACTAAACTAAATTTGAAAAATACTTACTATCGAATTTGTGTTTGTTAAAAAAACAAATAAAAGATAATCTTTTAAATACAATATAGTTATTTCGAATACATAATAATATTGTTTAAGCTAGCAAATATCTCAACTACTTTTTAAACTTAAATTAACAAAATATTGCAAAATTTAATTAATTATATTTGTATAATATATCTCGATAATATTTAGTCTATTTTAAGATACAAAAAAGATACTAAAATTATATCTATTAAGTTTTCGAAAAACTATGCTTATACAAGTTGTATATTAAGTTATTTAAATACTTTTTTATAATAATTTCGATTAAATTTTTAAAATTTATTATTAGCAATTATAATATATTAATAGACTTGTATTGTATAGATTTAATTACAATATAATTTTAGTTTATTATTTTTTGCAAACTTTAAATATTTTTTAATTTTGCAAACTTTTGTTAACAATTTATTTAATATTATATAAAAATTACTCGAATTTTAACAAAGTTTTTAAAAAATAATAAACAAAAAAACAAAATATTTTTTTTTGTATTTAACAAAAATATTATAGCAATATTTAGAAAATTAATTATTGTTTTTATGCAAATATCTATATTAATATATTGCAATTTAAAAAATTATGTTTGTATTAAAATTAAAATCTTAAGATTTGTTGTTGTTACTATTTTTTTGTAGCTAATATATTTTATAGACAAAGTTAATTAAACAACTTAATATTTTCATGTAATATTCTATTTAAGAAAAATAATTTTTGCAAAAATACAATACAAACTTTATAATTAGAAGTTGCTTGCTATTGTTACTAATTTTAAACAATAAAGATACTATTTTAAAAGCAATTAATTTAATTATTGTATTAATAGATTATAACAATCTTTGTTACTTTATAAAGATAAAGTTTTTAAATTATTATTAAATATAATAAGTTTTTTTTCTAGCAAAATATAATTTCAAGATTAAGTATTGTATCGAAAAAACAAATTTAGTAAATAAATTATTTTAACAATTAAATTACAAAGACAATACAAATAATTAAAAAACAAGTTAAAACAAGTTAAAAAATATTACAATTGCAACTATTAAAATAACTTTTATATTAACAAAAGATATTATTCGAGCGCAATTGCTATTATATTTTAGCAAGATCGAAGTCTCTAAAATTAAAAAACTTAAACAATAAATTGTTTAGAAAATTCTTCAACAAAATAACTTTAGTTTAAAAAAATATAAATATTGAAACAATAGAAAAGAAAATTGCAAATACAATTTAAAATATTATAATATAGTAGTTGCGCTATAGCAATATTCGAATAGTATATAAAAAAAAGAATTATTTCAAAAGTTTATTCTTTTTATTATTAATTAATATTGAAGAACTTTAGGATAAGAATTCGATAACTTTCAAAATTAAGAAACAATTAATCTCGAAAACTATATACAAAGTCTATATTAAAAGAAGTTAATTAATTAACAAAAAAATAGTAATCTTCTTTTATATAACTCTTGTTTCTAATAAGTTGTTTCTTAAAATTAAATTACTTAAATTGTATCACAATAATCTACTAACAAAATATTTTAAAATTAAGAAAATATAAATATTTATGAAGAAGAAGTTCTATTGATCGAAAATAACAATAGATATTAATATATATATTAAAGAATGTAATATTTGTTAACAAAACAAAATGTTGCGCTATTGCTTTTTATCGACAATTCGGGAAAGCGATCTACTAGACAAAGAATAATAGCTCGATAGACAAAGCAACTAGATAGACAACTAAGCAAGATAAAAAGATACGCAAGTAAACAAGGCAAACATCTATAATAATTGTAAAGATAATTCTCTAAGAACTAAGTTAACAATCAAGTTATACTTGATTATTTGAGCAAACGTTATCGACAAACATTAAACGCTCTCTTGTTATTTAGCAAAAGCATTAAACACAAATCTCGTAATATATGCTTTTCTTAAAAGAAAAAATATTAATGCTCTTGTTATATTGCAAACTCAAACGTTATTTAACTTTTAAATTCAATTATTATTTTGTTTAGACTTCAATAGTCTAATCAATTGTAATAAATTTGTTGTTCTTGTTTGCTTGCGCGTTATATTGTTGAATAATTTCAATTTAATTCTTCTTGATACTTAATTTGTCGTAGAACTTCTTGTTGCGTTAACAATAAATGCTCTTTCTCGCATTTAAGTATGTCTTGTTTATTTTAATTTTTGCAAAGTTGTTCTATAAATTATTTTCGAACAATTCGACAATCTTAACAATCTAAGTTGACTTGTTAACAAATTCGACAATATTTTTAAGAAAAGCATAAATATCGATTACAATAATAAAGTCGATATTAAGAATAGCGTTACAACTATCTTGTATAGCTTAAAAGCGCGTTGTTGTCTTGTTTAAGTTATTTGTTATCTTGCTTAATATTTGTTTAACAATTGTCGCAAATTAAGTTATTTAATAATTAGTAACTAAGATATTTGTAAGTTTAAAAATTGTTCTTTTGCAAATTAATTTATCTTTCGAAATTAATATTTAACGCACAACTAAGTTTGTCTTAATTATCTTAAACTTCTTCGCGTAACATTTTAACAACTTTAAATCTCGCAAAACAAAGAATAAAGCAAAATTAAAGAAGATATCTTTGTTAATTAAGATTTTTAAAATCAATTTGTTTACTTTTATTGTCGAAGCTAGATATTCGCAAGACAACGTTATTGTCTCAAATAAAATTTAATCGATATTTATCTTTTGCGTTTTTCGCGCTTTAATTGAAGTTATATCTTAACGCTTAATTGCTTAACAAAATTCGATTAATATAATTTTCTTGTTAATACTAATTGTCTTAAGATTTTTCTTATAATATAAATTCAAAGATTAATTATCAAATATAACAAAATTTAAGACAAACTTGCAAGTCTTGTAATTTGTAAAAACTTAATTTTTTTTTAAAGACAACAACTTGTTAAGATATATTAATATAATATAAGATATAATATTATATACGAAATTGCTTATTTTAATTGTTTTGTACTTCTTTTGCGAATCGATAATTTAGACTAATTGTCAATTCGATATTCGATCTTAATTTTGGAATCGAATTGAATTGACGATTCAACTTTAGAAATCGAATCGAAAATCAACTCGATTTCAACTATTTTGAAATCGAATCGAATCGAATCGAGTTGATTTTCGATTCCAATATTAGGAATCGAATTGAATCGTCAAGAATGTCAAGAATACTAAAAATAGTATAAATTAAGTTTAAGTTTAAATTTAGATTTTTTATTAATTACTAGGTAATGCTTAGTAGTAATGCATTTATAAAAAGAAAGTTCTAATATATTTATTAATTAATTTAAATAGATTAATTATTTCTATTAAATTATTAATTAATTGTTACTAAAAATAATAAAATTTACTAAAAATAATAGTCTTGACGATTCGATTCGATTTTTCGATTCAACTTTAGAAATCGAATCAATGCGATTAGTTTACAATAATTTAAGTAAATTAAACGTCAACATTATCTTGCAAGATATATCTCTTCTTAAAAACATTAATAATACTTATAGATACAAAGATAAATTTTAGAGACTCGCGTAATATACGAATATTGTTAGTTTTATTAAAAGTTGCGAGTTATAGAGCAAAACAATCTTATATTATAATATTGACGCGAATAACACAACTTATATTGTAATTAATAAAACACGTATAACTTATTAAATAAATAAGATAATTGTCGATTTCTATCTTTTCTTTAAATTAAAATAGAGCAATATTGTTCTCGATTATCTTCGCGCTTAAAATTAGTGTGATCGTTGAGTCGAATTTCAATTCGATCGAGTTAATTCGCTCAATTCTAATTCTAAGATCAGGCAAATTTCCTAGTTTAATAGAGTGAGGCGAGTGAAGAATGCGCGTCGAGTGTTTAATTCGACTCACTCGATTACGTGACGTCACGTAACGCGCTAACCATATGCGATTAGCGTAAACCTTGCGCTAGCTCATTCGAATTAGCACATAGATAAGATAAGATAAGATAAGCGAATGCTAACACGACGAATTTAGCTTGAGTTCTTGACATTGACTTGACGAAACTCGATTCTAAAATTGAATTCGCGCCTTAATTCTAGCCCAATTCTACGAAACTTAAGAGAATGAGTTGAATTAAAAAAAAAGTGTTCGACTTAACTCAACGATCACACTACTTAAAATCTCGAAATCAAGAATTAAATAAACAAGAAATACGTTATTGTCTTTGCGAAGCATAAATATAATATAATAGCTATTAAGTATAAATATCTCGCGAATAAGTTGTTCGACATTTATTATAGTATGTTTCTAGAGAGAATCGCGTTTGAGTTCGATATCTATTTAATTTAATTTGTTGTTATCTAATGTAACTTAATTATTATTATCTTACTAACTTAGCGTTTTCGCGAGATTATCTTTGATTGTCTAATTTGCAACTTTGCGTTCGCGAGCTTTTGCGATATTTTAACTAAGATAAGAACTCTTATTTTTTTTATCAAAGGTTATATTAATTACTTGTTAAATAATAACAATAAATAAGCAATCTTGCAATGCAATAATAAAAATAAAAATATTATTGTCGATAATATAAAGATAATAGCTAACAATAGTAAGCAAGAATACGTATTAACAAGATTAAAAATAATAAGCTTTAATAATATTGTTAACATTAATATTAATTGTGCTAGTGTTCTAGTAAATCGCGTCTTGTAACTAAAACTTATAAAGCATTTATTGTAAATAAACAATAAATTATAATTATTTAACATTACGTCTAGACAAGTAGTTTATAGTTATCAATTCTTGAACGTTAACAACAATAATATCAAGATATTGTTTCGATGTTGTTGTCTTTCTTGCTATTTGTAATAATCTTAATCTTAGACAATTTGTCTTTTTTTTTAGATATAAGCGCGTTTTTTGTTGTCTTAGACAATTGATTGCGTTTCTTTAACAATAATACAAGAACAATAATATCTACTAGAAGTATCAAGACATTTATTTCAAATATTGTAATAATTGTTTCAAGATATCTTATAATAGAGAGAATAAACATTTCGTGCTTTGTTTTGTAATTGCTAACAAGATTCGCAAAATTGTTTAATAAATTTTTATTATATTATTAATCTTACTTAGTATTATAACTCTTTTATCGAACAAGATATTTTCAAATAAAACAATTTCGTTTATATTAACAAATGCAATATTCGATAAAAGCTTTAATCTTATAAAAATGCTATTCAATATTTAATTTAACAACAATTTTCGAATAATTTAACTTTGAACAATTGTATAAATTTTAATTGTCTAGCGTTAACTTAAAGTAAGCAATAAATATAATTAAATAAATTTTTCAATTTGTTAAAAAATTTAATTTGTACGTTAAATTGTCTTTTTGTTCGAGAATCTTAAGAAACTCGATGCAATAAATCGACAACTTAAATAATTTAACAAATAACAAGAAGTAACTCTTGTGAAGATAAAGATACATTATATTGTTTATCGAAAACTCGATAGATTTGTAATGTTTATTATATATTGTTTTAACTATTATATTAGTTTATGCAATTGTCGCTTTTGTTTCGAAGACGTTAATAATCTTCTTTTGCAATTAATTTGTCTAAAAATTGTTAAATTTAAGAAAAAACAAGAAATTACACATTTTAAAGTTTATAATTATCTTATTTAATAATAGTTCAATAGACGCATTAAACAAATTATTGAGACAAGCGCAAAGTGCAAGCAAAAGAAATATTCAATCTAGATTAGAATTATTGATCGCTATATATCGCAAGACTATCTTAACTATCTAGTTTATTCGTTTACTTTCTTTATCTATTTATAAATAATATACTATTAAGATTAGAAACTAAACTTCTAGCTTCTAAAATATAATTGTTTAAAATTTAAATATAAATTTGCAATCTTTATTGTGCACAAACGCTCTTAAGACTTCTTAATTAACAAAATTGTTAAAAAGAATACTTGCTTATTTTGTTGCAATATAAATTGTTTTATTGTTTAAGACAATTATTTTTTTGAAAAATTTGCAAATTGTTATTAAGATAATATCGAAGTTCTAATATAACAACAATCTTAAGACAAAATCGATATATATAATATAAAAAAACACAAGAGAATTTAAAATTAAATTAAAACTTTTATACAATTGATGTTGTTTAATTTAACAAAGATTATATTCTTAACAATAAGCAATATATCGATGCAATTAAGAGACAAGCTTGTAAAAATAAAAGTTGATAATTATTGTCTTGTAAATGCGAATAAAGCTAGCATAACTATTTATATTGTGCGTCTAATAAAAGATTTTTGTCTTAAATTTCTTAAGTAAGCACAATTTTTTGCAATTTGCATAGTCTATAAAGTAAAGTAAATTATCTTTTTCAAAAAATTAAACGTTAAAAGACATAAATAACTTTTGAATCATTGTTAGAATTTCTATTTACTTAATAAATTTGACGTATATCTCGAGAAGTCTTTTCTTAAAGATTTTACTTATTTAAATAAAATATAAATAAAATAAGATTGCTTTGTTAATTGTATCTTAATCGATTAAATTTAACTTCTTTTTAAAAGTTTGTTGTATTAACTTAGTTACAATCTTTATATTTGTTGCAAAGTTATCTATCTTATCTAAGATTAATAACTTGTTCTTGTTATATTTATTTTCAAGTACAAAAAGTTTAAACAATATATTCGAAATTGTATATAATCTTTTTGCACAATAACGTATATTTAGTAAAAATTGTAAAAAATATTGCAAAGCACGTACGAGACAAAGATTAAGCTTGTTAATTAATAAGAAATACAATATAATTTGTTTAACAATGCTTATTGTAATTAAGTAATTAATATAAATTATAATAAATCTCTTGATTGCATCTATTAAATATTTGATTTTTTTGTATTATTTATACAAGACAAGTTACTTTTATTTTAATTAATTAATAATTTATCTTGACAAAGCTTAAGATTTTGAACAAAAATAAAATATATTAAATATTGTCTTATTTAAAGTTGTCGCTAATTAAATTGTCTTTAATATAATATATCTCGATATTAAATTCGCGTTTTTTGAAGATGTTTAAATCTATATACAATTGACAATTGTTATTGAAATAAATCAAGAAGTTCGAAGTTATCAAGAATCGTTATAACTAATAGAAGAATTAAAGAAGAATAAACAAGTATTTAATATACGTGTTTCTTGAATATATCTTTCGCTTTTGCTCGTTAGCAATAGAGAATTTCTTTAGAAAACAAGTTTTTTCTTGTTGTAAAACGTTAACTTGCTAGACGTACTAGACAATCTTGTTTCTTTAATAATTGACAAGATTAAAATAGATCTTAAGCGTCTTCAAATTCTTAAAAAATTTGTTATTTTAATAACAATAATACGCTTCTTAATAATAAACAAGTTAAAGACGTCTACTTTTTACTTTAACAAAATAATACTAGAATAATTAAGATAGATCTTTTTAAAACTAAACATAACATTTAGCAAGACTAGTTTGTCGAACAACTAAATAAGATAAGCTAAATATATGTCGAACAATTAAGAAAAGACAACAATATTGTCAATATAAATACAATAGAAGTTTCTAAATTAACAAAGTTCTTTGTTTATTATTTGTTAAATATAAATAAACGAATTTTTGAATTTTATAGTAACGATATTAAGTTGTTTCTTGTTTCGATAAGTAATAAAGAAGAACTTATGTTTGTCTTTAAACGCAATCAAGAATTGCAAGAAGAAAGTTAACTTATTTATTAAACTTATATACTCATAATTACAAATTTAAATTATAATATTTATTTAAACAAATATTAAATGCTTATTTATAATAATCAATTTATTTAATTTGCGAATATTAATTATTACTCGATGCTTTCGAGTTTCGTTTAACAAGATTTATCAAATTACAAAGACAAAAAATTTGAATAACAAAAACTTAATTAATTATATTATCTTGTTTTAAATATGCAATTTGTCGAATTCTTTATTAACTATCTTGCGATTGCGTTCTCTTAAGAAATAAATCTTATATTTTATCTTCGACATTAATATAGAATTTTAGTCGCTATTTAATAAAACTGACATTTAATCTTTCTTAACAAGATGAATTATTTTGTTAATATTCTTTTATAAGATATACAATTGTTTGACAAGATGCTAAAGCGTAATAATTTCGTCTAAACTATTGTAAACATAAACATTATTAACTAGATTTGCTTAATAATTATTATTAGATATATTAATCTTAATATCTTCTTTAGTTGTTTAGCTCTCTTTGTCAAAACTAATTTAATAACAACTTTGCTTTTTAAATTCTAACAAGTAATTTAACATTGCATGTTGCAAGATGCAAAGAAATATAAGACAATTATTACAAATATATACAAAAGACATTTCTTTATTTGCGACATAACAATAAATATCAAGCAAAATCGATTTAAAGAAATAGTTCTTGTTAAGTAAAATCTCGTCTCGTATTATTATTAAAATTTCGAAAACAAAATAAGTGATAATTATAAGACTTCTTTCGATTTTAATAACTTGTTTTACTTAAATATTGTTTTTTAACTAGTGTGATCGTTGAATCGAGTCGTACACTTTTTTCTTAATTCGATTTATTTTTTTGAGTCTTGTAGAATTGAGTTAAAATCAAGACGCGAATTCGACTTTAAAATCAAGTTTCGTCGAATTAATGTTAAAAATTTAAGCTAACTTTGTCGCGTTAGCATTCGCTTATCTTATCTTATCTTATCTATGAGTTAATTCAATTGAGCTAGCGCAAAATTCACGTTAGTCGCATATGATTAGCGCGTCACGTGACGTCACGTGATCGAGCGAGTTAAGTTGAGCGTTCGACGCGCCTTATGCGTTCGATTCACTCGATTGGGCTAGAACTTTTGCTCGATCCTAGAATTAGGATTGGGCGAGTCAACTCATTTGAATTGAAATTCAACCCATCGATCACGCTATTTTTGACTTTATCTTTAACTTTGTCTTCAAATTTCAACAACTTTTAATAATAAGTTTTCGTCTATTTGCGTCAACAATTATATATTCGAAGTTAATAATATTTGTCTTAAGCAACAACTTTGTTTTAGATTTTTTATAATATAAACTTCTTGACAAAAGTAAGCAACAACTATTTTGTTATCTATTTTGTCTTAAAGATATATTGAAAATTAAAAATATTTGTTGATAAAATATTTATTATTCTTAATGTTGCACACAAATACAATAACGCTAGATTGTTTCGTAAGACGTTTTAATTTCAAGTTATTAAGAAAGTTGTTGTTAATTAATAATATAATGCACTTCCTATTAACGCAAACAATACACAAGATATCTTCTTATAAAAATATTATTTAATATATCGCATAGTATTAACGTCTAAAAGCTAATTTATTTTAATATAATAATAAAGCGTTTAACTTAATTAACTCTAAGCTCGTAAAATCTATCTTAACAAGAAAAAATTCGACATAAAATGTCTTAGTAAATTTTCGACAATATATCTTGTTATATTTGTCTTTAATATGCTAAAAAAGCTTGTTTTTTAATAAAAAAATTAAGACACAACTTTTGCACTTAAAAAATTAAGAAAAAAATATTGACGTCAACTTAATATGTATTGCATTTATCTAGTAAGTCGCTTTCTATAACAAGTTAATTATATAAATAATTACTAATATTTTCTTCTTAATATAATATATTTCTTTCGATTAATTATTAGCAATATAATATATTGTTACAACAAGAACTTAATAAATTGTCATTTGCTTGTAGTTGTTCTAATAATTATTGCAATAATCTATGCAATATTTATTTTAATAATTGTTTCGATAATTGTTTCGATCTTGTTGTGCGTTGTTCTATTTGTCTCTTATCTTCTAATCTTAATAGTAAGAATTCTTGCTTTAATTATTTGCGAAAGAATTTGTTATTATTGTAATTGCAAGTCTTGCGAAAGACTTTAATATCTAAAATTGTGTTGACGTCTATTATATTAATTGACGAAATTGCTTGTTAAAATCTTGCAGGTCTTGCATAAATTGTTTGAAATATTTGTAGTTTGCAAATTGTTATTAAGAGAAATACGCGTAATCGAATTGCTAATAAAAGAATATACAAAAAAGATAAATTAAGCGAGATATATATAATGCGAATTAATAAACAATCTGTTCTTTTAATTGTTTATTTAATTAATTCGAATTTTGCTAGTTAAAGCAATAAGTAAGTATTGTCTTTTATATTTCGCGCTTTGCGTCAAGTTTCTTAATAAAGTTCTAAAATAATATATAAGCAATAAATATATTAACAATAAAACGCAATTTTATTTCGAGCTAATTTCATATTTAAGTTAATTGCTTCTAGATTTCTTCGATGCTTGTTAATTGTATATAAAGAATAATATTTTGCAAATATTTTATAATCTCTTGTTCGTCTTTAATATCTTTAATAATAAAGATTTCTAATATTAATTTGTTAAACGTTTTGCTAATTCTTATCTTAAAGCGATTTTGCAATTTATCGATAAAGTTCAAAAAGAAATTCGAAACGCTTAATATTTAAAGTTGTTTATTTTTGTAAGATATTATATTATAACAAAGTTACAAAGACAAAGAAAGAGATTGTTTCGAATAACAACTTTGTTAACAACTAGACTAATCGCGTCGAGTTGAGTCATCGAGTTCGAGCCAGGTTCCTAGCTCGCCAAGACCCAATTTGGGTCAAAAATCTTAACTCGAGTATTCGAGTCGAATCAAAGGGTAGATATGAAGTACTTAGCGTATAACTCGACTCGACTCGCTAAGACTCGAAAAATTTAAATTATTTTTAAAAAAGTGCATTAATTAACTTAATCAAATTAATTAATTTAATTAATTTGTTTATAATATTATATAGTAATGTATTTAAATAATGCATTTGTACGTTATTTGTGCGTTATTATTTTTAAACTATTTTTAGTAATTCAAATAATGCGAATTTTTTTTAAAATAGAAAATCTTGGCATTTTGACGTCATTTTCGATTGCTTGGCGAGTCGATTGAACCAAGTCAAGAAATCGTTGACCCAAGTCGATTTCGAGTTGAATCAAGAGATTGATATCGAGTATCTAGGTTGAGCTAGAATGTTGATACCAAAACCCAACTCGATGATCAATCTATTAACAACGTATACGTAATTATTTATACGTTCGACAAAAATAAAGACTTCTCTATATATTGTTTTCTTATAAGCAAAAATAATATTATCTAGCTTATAGCTATCTAGAGCGTCTAAATAAAAGAAGTCTAAATTAAACGTCTTAAATTAATTAAAAGATATATCTATATCTTTTTGTAAAAACTTATTAAAGTATCTAAAAGTGCGACAAAAATTAATTTATTTATTTCGAAACAAATATTATATTTGTTTTACAAGAGAGCGTTAATCTTCTTTAAGCAATATAGCTTGCAATTAATCTAGATTAAAAATTATAAAAAATAAAGTTTGTTTAAAAGCTTCAAAGTTAAGTTGCGAAATCGAAGCTTATTCAAAGATTGCAAAATTGAATTGCAAAAACAAAGTCTATTTAAAAGTTATTAAATTAACTTGAGCGTTAAAAGATTATCGAACAAGTTCTTGCTATTGTTGCGAGTCTATATTATTAAATATAGTTATGCTCGATTAAGTTAATAAAGAGTAAGTAGACTAGATATTCGATTGCGAGATATTAAGTTCAATATCTTGTTGTTAATTATACTAAACATATTGTTTAACGTTAAATAAGTTAAAAGACTATAAATTGTACAATTGCGCAATAAAGTTAAGTTAATCAAACTATTGTCGATTACTTTGGAAAGAATTGTTAAAGCATAAATTTATTATCTTGAATTTATTGTTTATCTCGAAACTCGTTCGATCAATTTTAGATCAACAACAACAATTTATGCTATTTTTCTTAAAAGAGAAAGCTCGCTCTCGACAATATAGATTGTCAATGTTCGCTAATATATTTTTGCGCGATTTATTGTTGTTTAATTCGTCAATCTTATTGTTTTTTAATTTGTCGAAAGAATTAATTATTAATTGTTTAATTAAGAATGCAAATAAAATAGAAAATATAAGTAAAGAGACGAAACTCGAGATACTTAAAGACGCAAGTCTATTTCGTTAAATAACAAGAACTTTGTCGAAATGCTTTAAAACAATTATCGAATTAAAAGATTCTAGATCTAAAATTTTATTAAAATAAACGTTCAAATTCTTTTGCTTAATTTACTTGTTTTAATGTTTAAATAATTGTTTTACTAACAACTCTAATAATATTTTCGAGATAATGTTGTCTAATGTAAAAAACAACAATGTCTTTAAAGTAACAATGTTAATTGCAATAAATTGTAATGTTTTCAAAATTTAATAATCAAGAACAATAGACAATAATATTTTTATCGAAGACTTATTGTAAGCTATAACAAATAATAGTTTCTTTGTCGAAACTTTGTTGTCAATCGTATTAAATAAAATTATCTATTGCGTTCTTTCGAACTTATTAATTGCATATTTAAGTAAAGTCTTGTCGATTGCTTATTTAATTAGTTAAATTTATTTGTTTTTACTAGATTAAGCAAACTAAATAAAACAACAAGTTCTATTTATTGATTCGAGTAAAGATAAACAAGACAAAAGTTTAAAGAACTTCTCGACTCTTGATCTAGTTAACTTACTAATGCAAGAAATGTATATATATATATTTTTTTTTATACTTGATTCAATATTCCTAAGAATCTATGCGAGATTTATATACTATTGCGATTTTTGAATCTAATTAATTACAAATAGACGAGCAATATTAGCGTCTACTTATCTAATTATAATTGACTAGAATTTGCGATCGCAATTTCGCTCGTAATACTTTGTCATAATAACATCGCATTTTTGTTTTCTATATTGTAATATTCGTAATACGAGAAAATTCTTTAAACAAAAACTCTATAAATTTAAGAGAAATTCGAACATTATTAACAATGTTATTGTCTAAAATTATTTTAGTAAATTAGTAAATAAAATTATTTGTATTATTACAATAATAGATCTTGCTTCGTCTAGTAATTGTCTCAAATTTGTAATATTAATCTTTTGTTGCATTTAATTTTTTTTTGTTATGTCAAATATATTAGAAGAACGTGTTTGACAATTATACGTTCTTAATCGCATTCGCATGCGCTTATTGTAATATTAAAAACGCAATGTTTGTATAAAAATTGATTGAAGTCGATTTTGCTCGTTCTTAATTAAACAAGAAATAAATTGTGTAATTTAAGATAATCGAAATGCAATTACATATATTTATGCGTAATCTTTAATACAATCTTGCGATATTTTATATTATTCTTGTTTCTTAATTATTTTCGTTGTTATTCTTTTTAAATCTTGTCTTAAATAAGTGCTTTTTTAATAGCAAGTTTGTTCGTTATTTGATTAATAAAGAGAAGAAGTTGTTTGTGCGTCTTGTTAACAATTTTGTTCGCAATCTTATTATTTCTTATGTTTTTGTATTTCGATATTTAATGTATTTTTAATATTGTCTTGCAACGTCGAATTATCTCGCACGTGTTTTGTATATATCTTAATTGCATTTAATAAATATTAATTTTATCTCTCTTATAAACTTAATTAAAACTTAATTGTCTAAGTATATTTTATAGATTTGTTCTTTTAAATTAGTAATAATCTTACAATACTTTGTTAATTTCTTTGTTACTCTTATAAGTTTTTCGAATTTGTCGTAATAAATTAATATTACGTCGACGTTTTCGAGACGCTTTTTAATACTTTAATTTGCTTTAATTAAGATTGCAATAACGTTCTTGTTGCGTTCGTTCTTATTAAAATAGACTTATTAATATAAGTTTGAGCAATTTGCGTTATATTTTTTTTTGACAATTTTCTTATTATAAACAATAATTATTCTAGAAGATTTTACTTACAAGATCGCAATATATAATTGCTATTGCGAAATTGTTGTTAATTTTAACGTTGTTTGTATTTATTTTTTCTTAAATTACAAAAATGTTATTTTTAATTTTAACTTTTGTTCTCTTTTCGATATTAGATTGTTGCGTATATATAATATTGTTATATTAATAATTTTTTCGAGTTCTTGTGCGTTTATAATAGTTATTAATTTTTATATTAGCTTCTCTAGATAAATATTAATAAAAAGCACGTTAATCTCGATTTATAAGACTTTTGTAAAAGTTGTTTTATAAATATTGATAATGCGACTAGGCATTTGTTCTTGTATAAATTATAACTTTGTAACAATTTCTTTTCTTGCGTTCTTAATAGTAAACAAGATATATTACGTAACAATATGATATATTATTACGAGCTTCTTTATTGCAATTTATTTGCGTTTTTCGATTTTAATAAATATGTCAAAAATTAAACTCTCTATTATCGAGATCTTTTTATATTTGATAATTAGCTTTGTCTTTACTTGTTGCAAATAAGCTTTTTATTTAAGTTTTAAGTTAACTTAAATTTCTAGTACTCTAATATCGAATTTAACAATTACTTTGCGTCTTGTCAATATTATGTCAATATTTATTTTGAATTTCTTTGAAGTGCGTAAAAAGTAAGTTAGTTTGTATTTCTTTTTCGCGAATTTAAAGTTATAAGTGCGTATTTATTGCTCGCATTTATTATATATTTAAGTTAGTACTTTGCAATTACATTTAATCGACTTTTTATATATTAATATATTAAGGTTGTTTACAAAGTTTGTAACACTAACTCGCAATTTAATGTTGTTGCATTGTTTCAAGAGATTTGCGTTATAAAACAAGTATAATATCGAGAATAAAAAAAATCTACAATTGTTATTAATTTGTTTTATTAGAGTAAATTGACTTTTTATTAATTTGTTAAAGCGCCTTTTCTTGATTAATTGTTAAATAATGTTCTTTTTTGTTGTTACGAAAGTATTTTGTATATAATTCGCTTATGTCGAGCAACTTATTGTTGCTTCTATTATCTTTTACTTTGTTCTCTTGTTCGTAATTTAAATATACAAAATTGCACTTCTTAATATTATAGAAATTAAAATTGTTGCTCTATTTGCTTTTGTTGTCTTAACAATATAATATAAAAGTTTTATTTTTGTTGTCTTCTTAATTCGTATTTTCTCTTTTTATTTTTTAGAATATTTAAGATCGAATATCTTGTAAGTTTTCTTGCAAATATTATATTTTTACTTGAAAATTTTTTTTTAATAAGAATATTAATTGAAGCAATAATTTTGCGCACAATATGCGCATTGTTGTTTATTCTTGCATTTATATATAAGATATTTATACTCTTAATATTTTATATATTGTTTTGTTTTATATTCTCTATTATAATATTTTGCAATCTTTATATTCGACTTGTGAATTACGCTCAATTATATTAGTTTATTTGTTGTCTTCGCGTAATTTACTTATATTACAATCGAGACGTATTTTTTCTCTATTGCTTTCTCTTGTAAATTAAATTATCTTTTTAATCTTTAAACTCTAATATATTATCTTGCATAATTTGTTTATTATTTTTGCTCTCTTCTTCTTTATATTTTTCGATATACTTTTGATCTTAATATTATGCATTATTATTTTTGCACGCTTTCGATATATAATTGTTATTATTAATATCTCTTTAATTCAAAAATTGTTCGATTTTAATATTATTTTATTACGCTTATTTAGTGTAATTGATAGATTGAGTCGAACACTTTTTTTTTAATTCAATCTATTCTCTTAAGTCTCGTAGAATTGAATTAGAGTCAAGGCGCAACTCTAATCTTAGGGTCGAGTTTCGTCGAGTCAATGTCAAGAATTTAAGTTAACTTCGTCGCGTTAGCATTCGCTTATCTTATCTTATCTTATCTTATCTTATCTTATCTTATCTTATCTTATCTTATCTATGCACTAACTCGAAGAGGCTAGCGTAGGATTCACGTTAACTATATATAATTAGCGCGTTACGTAACGTCACGTAATTGAATAGATCGAGTTAAACATTCGACGCACATTCTTCGCTCGCTTCATCTTGTTGGGCTAGGGAATTTGCCTAATTCTAGAGTTAAGGTTGGGCGAGTTAATTCGATCGAGTTGAAACTCGACTCGACGATTACACTACTCTTGTTGCTTATTCGAAAGACAATTATTTTCTTAAAGCGTCTTATTCTTTGTATATTTTTTCGCGCTATTAGTGTCTCGACAATATCGAGATTACGCGTTAATATTATTATCTTTGTAATACTTATTTTGTAAACTTTTTTATCTCTTGTTTCTCTTTAATTTACGTTATTAACTTTATTTTTTTAATTAATTGTCGTATTAAGAATATTTGTTTAACGCTTTCTTAATTACTTATTTGCTTTGTCGATAATAAATCTTTCGTTATTGTTGTTTATGTGCTTGTTGTTTGCATATCTTTTTTTATCTCTTCGACTCTTTTTATTCAATTAATTATTCTTTTTAGTCTCTTTAGTATTAAGATCAAGTCGACTCGCTCGTTTTTCGCGAGGATTTTGCTAAGATGTTGCGTTAATTTCTCGATTAAAAAACTTTATTTTGTCAACTTTGTTATCGAGATTATTTTGAACGCGTTTCTCTTCCTAGATTTATAGAGTTTCTTGATATTTATTATTTTTGTTTTTATGTTTGTCGCAATTTGTATTAATTTGCGTTAAGACACACTAAGTGTGTCTCGATTACTTGTCGACGTCGCGTCGATTACGTTTATTTGATTTTAACAATTGAGATAAATTGTGAGCGTTATTGCTAGTAAGATCTTCTCTCTTATCTCTTCTCATATAATAAAATACTATAATATCGATTTTTTCAAGAGCAATCAAAAAGAACTATTATCCAAGAAATATATTAATATTCAATAATGCAAAATTACAAGATTTGATAAGTAAGAACAAAAAGAACGAGATTAGTTAATTTAATTGAGAAAGATATCTTAATATAATTAGACAAACACTTGCGAAAGACAAGCTTGTTAAATCTAGTGCAATAATTCAATATCTAATCATTGCGAAAGATAAACGAATGCTAGCTCTAATGCAATAACTTAATATTTAATAATTGCAAAACGCAAACAAATGTCGACTCTAATATAATAACTTAATGTCTAGTAATAAATGCGAGACTAAGTAAGAGAATCGACAATTAATGTTGTTCGTCTAAATCAAACGAGCAATTGACTCGAATCGTACGTTGAAGCTATTATTTGCTAGACAAAGAATAGCAACTAGATAGACAAAGCAACTAGATAGACAACTAAACAAGATAAAAAGATACGCAAGTAAACAAGGCAAATATCTATAATAATTGTAAAGATAATTCTCTAAGAAGTAAGTTAACAATCAAGTTATACTTGATTGTCTAAGAGCAAACCTCATCGACAGGCGCCAAACGTTCTCTTGTTATTTGGCAAGAGCATTAGACACAAATCTTGTAACACGACCCCTGTAACACAATGACTCCACTAAGTCGATATCGACCCGAGAGAGTCTCGTGACACCTCGCGCTAGCTTATTAGGATAATTTAAATTGTTTGTTTAAATTTAGATTGCTTTGTAATTAATGTGAAATTTTTAGCCTAATCGGGTTAGTATTACGTACAGAATTAATATTTGAAAACGGAAAAGATTCTAAAAAAAATTGTTTTCAAATATTAATTCTATACGTAATACTAACCCGATTAGGCTAAAAATCTCAAATTAATTACAAAACATTTTAAATTCTTCCAATAGGCTAGCGCTAGATGTCACGAGACTCTCTCGGGTCGATGTCAATTCAATAAAGTTATTGTATTACAGAAACCGCTTCCCCGAATTGTCGATGCTTATAGTAAATTAATATTGTTTTCAATTTTTAGTCGATTTTGAACAAAAATTTCTATAAATTTTATAATTAAGTTATTTGCTAGTTGCTACAAAAACAACATCTATAATACAATTTTAGTAGTTGTCGATTACTATTCTAAAATATTATTATATATATTTGCAAAGTCTATATAGATTGTAGAAAATTTAGCAAATATATTATTTAAAAAGATACTATTTGTATATTTTAAAATTTATAGAATTGTTTTTAACTAAGAATTCCTCTTTATTAGTAACTATTAATTAACAATATATTATTGTATTTATATTAAGCGAAAGCTAAATACAACTTTCTACTTTTAAATTAATAAATAAATTGAATAATAAAATTAAATATTAAAATACTATTTGCAATGCTATTGCAATTATAAGTAGAATAATTAAAATTTGTTATTAGTACTTGTTCAATATATATGCAATAGCGTATTATATATATCTATCGAAACATTACTATTTAAATTAATATTTAATATTGTTGTTAACTTTCGATTTAATTAAAACAATAAAAATTGTTTTAATATTTTTGTAATTCGAAAACAAATTTTGTTTTTATAAAATAAATAAAATTATTTTGTAAATTATTTTTTAATTATATAGCAAACACAAGTTTGCAATTACAATAAAAAAATTGTTTCGAAATATTATTAAATAAATAATAAAATTATATTTTTTACAAAAAAAATTTTAGATATTTATTTTAAAAAAAACTATTCTACAAATTTACAAATTTGTTTAAAATTAAAAATATTATTAAAAAGTAAATATATTGTTTGTATCTTTCTAAAAAGTATTAAATTTATTTTGTTTTTTATATTTTATTGTTGAAATTACATTATCGAAATACAAATATAATTGTCTCGAAGAATATAATATTTGTTAACAAAAACAAAATATAAAAGATTAAAAATATTTTTCGATATCAAATCGAGATATAGAAAATTATAATATCTAATTTAATAAAAAGAATTTCTACTATATAAAAACAGTTAAATTCTTAAAAACTAGTTAGTATATATATAGCAAAAGCTAAAAAAGTATTACATAAAAGATTTTTCTAATATATTAATATTAAAAATAAGATAATTAAGACTTTGTATTTGCAAAAGAGATTTTAACAAAAATAAATAATATTTAGAAACAATACTTAGTTACGCAATTAAAGCAAAGATATATTGCAGATAATATATATAAATTAAAATAAAAAATTTCTAATAATTTTGCAATATTGAAAAACTATAGAAATATTATATAAAATATATTTAAATATAATTGTTTTTGTTATTTCTACTTTGTTAATAAAAATCTTTATATATTATTATTTAATGCAAGTTTAAAGACTATATTGTTCTCAATTAAATATTTTTTTCTTTTTTTTTTATCTATTTTATTGCTTTTAGCTATATATTTTCTTTATTATTGTTCAAAATATATATATAGATGCAACAAAAATAAAGCGTACAACTAAGTTAAAAATAATTATCTAAATTCGAATTAATTTGATTTAATAGTTTTAAGAAGTTATATATCTTAGAGTCTTAAAATATTAATATGCAATTTAATAAATATATATGTATTAGTATTGCAAAGTTATTAATATAATAATAAGATTATTTGACTTTCGATACTTTAGCAATTGCATTTTATAATTTTAGAAGTTATATATTATAGATTTTGCAATTGTTGTTATATAGTTTGTATTGCATAATATTTTAAGTTATATAAATTGTAAAAACAATCTATAATATATAAAAGAAGTTTTTGTCTAAATATTTATATCGCTTTTTTCTATAGAAATCTAATTAAGAAAATTTTAGAAACAAAACAAAAAGTGTTGTTCTTTATAGATTTTTCGAATTATACAAAATTTATAACTTTCTATTAAATAAAAATGCGTCTACAATAGTCGAATCGATAAATTTATTGTTTTTGTTAAATTTTTCTAAGAAAAAAGTGTCGAGATCTGCGCAATAACGTATTATATTTAATATTTTCTACTAAACTTTGTATAAACATTGCAAACTTATATTAATATAAGTTAGCAATTTTTTTTAAATTAAACGCAAAATCGATTTGTTATATCTAATTTATATATATATAGATTGTAAATAAAGTCGAATTTGCAAAATAAACTTGTCTTAATTAACTTTAATATTATTGTTATCGAAAATATATATATTAAACTTTAGTAAAATATTAATCTACTTAACAAAGTGTTAAGATATCGAAATATACTAAAACGTAAATTAAAAAATATATTAACAAAAAAGAATTTATAGATTTGCGCTTTTTAGCGCAATAGTTGTATCGATAATTTTTTGTCTTAATATACTACAAATATAAGCAAATAAAATTAAATAAATAAATAAATACAAAAGCTTATACTTGCTAGTTTAAGCGCAAGAAGGAAAAGAATGCAACATTATATCCGAAATAAAATACTATAGCTATTAGCTACTCTAACGTAGTATTATTAAAACAAATATATATAATATATTTATATCAATAGAGTTACAACAACAATCTATAAAGTGTTAACAAATCTAAAAATTATTCTTAATTATCTACAAATAACGTAAAAATAACTAAGAATACTTACTAGTATTATAAGTACTACGCGTATAGCTATTGTTAGCAATATAAGCAACAAAATAAGTATTGCAAATATCTATTACTTTACTATACAAATTTAATATATATAAAAAAGATAAAAGTAATAATTTGTAAATAAATATTATTAGCGCGTCAATTACGCTAATTCAATTGAATCGAACAAAGAAATTCGAGATAATTTATTAAAACAATAAATTGTAATTAAAATCAAGATTTATTAAGCTTAAATATTGTATATTGTCGCATTGCTATATAACAAACAAAGCGAAAATAAAGCGCAAATACAATTTATTAATAAATTGCACAATAGAAGATAGTATTCTTAATAGAATAAATCTTTTTATTTATCAATATAAAATTAATTTACAACAAAAGTTTTGTAAAGAGCAACTAAGATATGTTTCAATAGCATACAAGAGAAACTAAAATTGCTACTTAATTTCTTTTTTTCAAATATTAAAAAAAATAAAGAAACAAGTAAAGAGAAAGACTTTTATAAATACAATAACGCAATTTTAATATAGTAAATATATATTTACTAGAAAGAGTAATATTTATAAAAGAGATTTTTTTACAATTTCAACTCTCTTCTTCTTCTATATAACAATAGATAGTAATTATTGTTATTGTATATTTTTAAATTATTATTTGTTGTGCATAAAACAACAATCGAAATATAGTATATATTAATTCGACAATATAAAAGCGACAATTGTGTGTTATTTTAACAATATATATTACTTTATTTTGAAAATCAAAATATAGAAGAGAGAGACAATTGTAATATTAGTTTTTAATAATTAATTAAATATATTAGCGTTAAGTTTTGTAGTAGCAACTTAACGTTGTATAAAGTTTTTTTTTAAGAATTCTTTTTTGAAATTTTTATAAATTAATGTCTTTTTAAACTATAGTTTTGTATACTATGTAGTTCTATCTTATATATATCAATATAGCAACGTCTTGTTATACGTTTGTATATAATTTTACACAAAAATCTTTTCTTAAACAATACAAAAAATAATTATATCTATAATATTTAATATATTTATCGAGATTTGTCTCTAGTATCTCGAGATATATTATAAAATTGTTAATATTTTGCAATAAAAATTGCTTAGTGTTTTTGTACTTACAAAAGAAAATAAGATATTAATTTTTCGAATTTTTAATAAAATTTATACCGTATTGTACAAATTGTTTTTAAATTTATTTTTAAATTATGTTCTTGTTTTTGTCTTTGTAGCTTTTTTGTTGTATTATTAATATATTGCAAAGAAATTATTAAGCTTAACAAATTCTAAAAAAAAATTCTAAAAATTAATTTTTGTTAACTTCGAAAAAGTTTTTTGTATTTTTAATTTAATTTTTTTATTTCTTAAAGTTTTTTCTATAATATAGATTTAAATTAATTATAGACTATACAAAGTATTATTTTTTTAATACTAATTTATTATTTTTGTTGTCGAAGTTATCTTTGCAAAAACAATATTAATTAATTGCTTTAAATTTATTTTTTTAAAACAATTCTTCGAGATATTTGTTTTTTGCTTAAGCAATACAAAAATCTTGTTTTATCTAAAATTTATATCTTTTTATTTTCTTTTTAACAAGAAGTTTTTTATAATTAATATTGTTATCGAAGTATAATAATTAAGAAGCGTTATTGTTTTGCAAGATTTCTTCCTAAGATATAATTTAAGAATCTATAGTTGTATTAAATACAAATTAAATATTTATACTATTGTTATTTTCGAGACATTAAAATAATATTTGTTTGTTATTAATATCTAAATTTTGTCTTTTATTATATATCGAAATAACTATCTTGTTAAACAATCGCTCTTATAGATTAAGAAAAATTAATATTGTAAAATTGTATACAAATATATAACAAGACGTTATTATATTAATGCACACAAGACAAGATTACATAGTATATAGAACTATAGTTTAAAGAGACATTAATTTGTAAAAATTCTAGAAAAGAATTCTTAGAAAGAAAACTCTACACAACGTTAAGTCGCTATTATAAGAGCTTAGCATTAGCGTATCTTGTTAATTATTAAAAATTAGCATTATATAAGATAACAAAGAAGATAATAAAAGCAACTTATAGAGACTCTCAATTGTTTTTAAACTTCGAAAATAAGTTTGTCGAAGATTGTCTTATATATTATAAATAGAGAGCTTAAATATTGCAATTTCTCTCTTTATAAGATAGGATTTCGCTCTTTTGTTATGCATGTATCTAGAAGCTAAAGACGCGCACAAGTTCAAGAGAATCTATATAACTCTTTGCACTCTCTAATATATGCTCTGTAGAATTGTAGCGAGATTGTATTTGATAGTTGCAAAAGTGTTTTCAAATCCTGGGCGCAATATTTTATTTACTTTATCTTATAGATTGATATCTCGAGAATTCGACTTCGCAAATATAAACTATTATAAATTACAACTTATACAAAAATTATAGAGTTAAGTATTGCGATTACATAGATACATTAAACAATTAAATTACTATTGTATTAATAAAGATATTGTAGATTTAAATATTAAGTTAAATATGTTTGCCAGCAATCTTTAAGTCGAAATTCTTTGAGACTTAATGATTACACGCAATCAATAATAAAGTTTGCAAATCTTGTAACGTTGAAATCGTCGAAACAAGCGCTACAAAGACTATGTCAAATAATCAATAACAAAGATCAACTAAGAAAGTCGAATTTTCGAGATGTCGACCCGTGGGGTGGAGTGAGTGAAATTTTGCGCCCAGGGATTGAAAACACTTTTGCAACCGCCAAATGCAGGATCCTGTATCTAGTGGTTGCCTCGCACTCCGAGCTCTCAAAGACTCCTTGCGATTGAGCCGATGATCCTTTAGCATTCGACATACTAGCTACCTGATACTGATGATTCGACTGTGGATGGCATCGCATGGTTGTAGGTCTGATTGTCGCTCCAAACCGAGCAACGAACACAGACACAAGGATGCGACCGGATCAGGTTTGGCTCTTGGGTCTCCTTTAGGCCGGCCTAGAGCTCTATGCAACTCAGCTACTGGCTTTGCTTGCTACGTAATCGAATCGAGTACGGTCGTTAGATGCAACGTCTACAACTTTTGCCTGAACTTGCCTTGCATTGCGGGAAGGGGTTCTAGAATGTCGAGACGGTAAGACGGTCGACAAGGCATAGTAGGAGACATTCGCGTGATGCATGAGTCAGCAAGTATGCTTCCAGAGAACAGCTGGACTGGCCTCATCATCTGGCAAACTATTGCGTGCACCTGCACCGCTCTGATCAAGCCACGTTGGCTTGATCTTACGGCTTTCCGAAGGTTTCCAGTGGACTCCATCGCATCCAACCATGGGACTAGGTGGTCACGCTTAGAATCATCAAGATTGGCAATCCTTCTCTGGCTTCTCTAGCTTCGAACATCCGCATACTGTTTGACAGCTCGCCATCTTTGCAATCGATATTGATTAGGGAGGCTCGTCTATCGATCTGGCACCGATCCGAGTTCTCTGGATATTGATCCATTAGTTCGTTCTGCAAGCTCATACAGTGACTATTCCGCCGGTGCATGCAATCAGGCTCCCGCTTCTGACCTAGTCCTGCCACTCGTTTCCGACCAGCATCTCGAAGGCCTCTTTGTACCTCGCCTCAGTCTTCTTCACTACCATATCGGTCATTTCCACACCCTCTTTCCCCTTCAGACCTTCTTTGACAAGCCAGTCCCTCACGGGCTGCTTGTCAATCGACTATGGTAGATTTGGGAGTCAGCATTACTCTTCAACATTACATGTGAGACAGGAAGCGGATCTCCAACGTCAATTCGTGTTGACATGTTCCCGCTTCCGGCTTCCGTAATGCCTGGAAGGGAAATGATTGACTTGCTTAGAATAAATTCTTTGGCTTAATTGTCAAAAATTCGAATCTAACGTTATAAAATCGAGTTACGTAATAAATTTGAATTTTCGTCATCAATCTAGTTTGCAACTTACGCTTAATATCTATACTTATTAAAGTCTTCGACAATTCTACATTTTACGTAATTCTATCTATATATTCTTAGCATATAAAAAATTTAGTCTTTGCTTAATAATTAATATAAAAAATAATAGATAAAAAAGTAGAATACAAAATATTAAAGAGATATATAGCAACAATAATATAAATAATTCTAATAGATTTAAGTTAATACAATTAATAACAATCTTGTTATATTTGTGTAATAGACAATAGTAGTTTTTTGAAGCTCGAATTTGTGTTTATATATTTATAGTTATACTTATTGTAAATTATATAGATTCTTTTTATATATATCTCTACAACTCTTTTATCTATATTTTAATTATCCATGTAATCGAACATAAAGTTGCAGCTTGTCGAAATATATTGCTAACAATATATTAACTATATTTGAATTACTTTCTTGTTGTACAATAAACGCTCTTAAATATTTTAATTAAGCTCAAAATATTTGTTATTCTTATTATTCTTATATTAGCAATACTTGCAACTTAAATATTATTTACAATTAATTTGTTTATAATTGCACTCTAATATTAAGCAAAGAGACTATTAGTTTCGATAGCTTTAATTGACACTTATTATATTGCAACAACAAAGTTAATTGCTAATATTGTTACAGTAAATTTAACAATATTAAGTACTAATATTGTTAAAAATAATACAGCAGAAAGAACAAAATCTATTACTTAAATATCAGTATATACTAAATAGACTTTAGCGTAATTTTGAATTATTTGTAGAATATTAATATCTTGTGCTTAAACTATAAGCAATTAGTAACTCTTAGTTAATATAAATATTATATTATACTTTGTTTATTTAATTTCTGCAAGAATTTCTTACTTTAATTTGAGTAAATAAGTAAGAAGTTAAGCAAAGAAATAGTATTATTAGAAAAATTTTCATTGCTAAAACATTATTGCATCTTAATATTAATTAACTTCTTAAAAAACTTTATATTAGATAAAATTTTGTAAAGAAGACTAATTATTGCAAGTTTTTTAACTCTTCTAATCTTTTTATAATAATTAAGTTTACGTAGAATATCTAATATCATCTGAAATTGCACAAAATAAACTTTACTTTCTAATACTAATATTAAGAGAAACTTAATAGATTTATCTATTCTATTAAGAAAATTTTAAAATCGCATAAAATTATAAATATTTTGAAATACTTTACTATTTTACGCGCTTATTGTATTTGTATCTCGATTTTTATTTTAGAACAATTTTTTAGATTAAAGATTGCAGAGTTTTCTAATTGTTCAGTATCTATATTATAAATTTCGATTTTATTTATTCAAATTTGACAAATAAGTTGTGCAGATATTATATTTTGTCAAAATCTAAAGATTCTTTACTAGACAGCTTATTCTATTTAGATACTAAAATTAATTAAAGCTTTATGCTTCGAAGCAAAATCAATACAAAGTTATTTAATTACTAATTAAAGATCTAAAAGCATTTAGTCTTCTTTTATTTTGCAACAAAGTGCAGAAGTTAGTAATTAATTATCTTAGATATGTTTTTTAATTTTTTTATGTTTCTGAGCTCTTTTTGTAAAAATTCGAATAAATTTTACAATTTATTAGTAGATTAATTAGATATTGCAATATATTAAATATAGATTACATATAATATATAGTATTTATAATCAAGTCTATTGATATTACTTTTTATCTACTGTCGATATTATAGAACTAACAAATGCAATCTTGCAGTTAAAAGACAAATTTAATACTACTTTGTAATTTGTTAAGATTAATAGATCTTTATATATTAATAGCAAAGACTATATTAACAATTCTAAATTCTTTAAAACAAACAATTTATATATATATAATATTGAATTGTAAGACAAAAGTATTAAAAGTATATTTGTTATATCTAAAGCTTAACTTCTTTTTTGAGAAAAGATGTTATATAGTTTAAATTAAAGTAGTTTCGTAAAATAATTATAAATTTTAATTATATAATTAATCGAATTGATTAACAAGCTTGTTCTTCGAAATAATACTAACTTGTTACGGAATGTTATTGTTTTTTACAACAATATTCGATTCGATTCGAATTATTATTATATACGTATATATATTAACACTTTTACGCAATATCTTTTTTAGTGTTTTTAGTGTTTTTATTATATTGATTTTTAACTTAAGTAACTTGTTAACAACAATAGTTTTAAGAGCAAGCTAATTAAATATTATCTTTACGCAATTACAGTTTACTGTCTAATCGACAAGCTTATTGATCGAATTAATACTAAAGAAGCGCTTTATACTCTAATATTTACTATATCTTCTTTAAGTTATCGCATAGTTATAAATTAGATAGAAAGAAATTAATAAATATAATAAACAACAGAGAACAATTATATTATTTGTGTTCGAAATCTAATTTGTTTTAACTTTCTTTTAAGACTTTCTTAGATATTGATAAGCGTTGTTAGAACAAGTATCGAACAACAATAGAGAAATATATTAATCAATTTATAAATACTCTTATTTGTTAGTAACTTTAGAAAAATATATGCAATTTAGTAGATATTAAATTTAATATCTATATATTTGTCAATAAGATTACAAAAAATGCACAAATCTAATTTTATAAATAATATTGTAATATTAAGTTCGAAGAGACTATTAGCAAAATACAAGATATACTAAATAATCTAAATGTCGAAAATTAAAAACTACTAGATTATTTCTTTTTGCAGCTTTGCTATTATTATTGTCGAAAATAGAATTATATTAATTTTAATAATATTATAAGAAGATCTGTATTTAGTCTTTCTTCGACTTCTTTTAAAAATTTCGATTTCTAAGTTAATTAACAAGATAAAGATAAAAGAAATTGTAGCAATCTCAATTTATTCTTATTGCGTTTTTATTCGAATTCTTTAGATTGCTATAAGTAACTATATATAGTTAATTTAATAAAGAGCTTTAACTTGCTTTATAATTGTGTAGAACAAAAACTTAGCAAATTAATTAAAATTCTAAAACTATTGTTAAAAGAATATCTAATACAATACAAAAATTATATCGATAATATATATAAAATAATTTGTTAGCGTTTTTAGACAAAAACATTTATTATATATTAATTGACTTGCAAGACAAAGATATAATCTTGCTTGTCAATTATTTTGTTTCTTTAATATCTAATACGTAACAAAGTTGCTTTGTTGCGCAACAACTAAAAGTATTCTTTAATTAAGTATAAAATAATTATATCGAAGCTGCAATAATTCGAGCGTCTTCTTATATATCTTAAAAAGAAGTCGAAACTACTAAACAAATTTGACAATTTAAACTATTAAAATTAAGACTTGATTTACTATTCGAACTAACTATTTCTCGAAATCGAGAATAATATTTTAATTTAATAGATATAAACTTAAGTTACTTAGAAAAATAATAATATTATTGTCTTATACAAACTCGATCTTGCAGCTAAATATAAATAAAAGAAAGTTGTTTATTATTGTTTTTATTGTAGTCGCAATTCTAGTTAATAAAAAAAGCTTATACAAGTTTAATGTAATCGTTGGATCGAATCGAACACATTTTTTTTTGTTTAATTCGAGGATTCGAATAGACTTCTTTGTTTAATCCGAAGCTAAATTAATTAATTGCGCTACGCAAACTAGTTTAAATCGAGTAACTCTTTTTTTTTAAAAGCATGCTAAATTCTCTACAGATGGACCTAATTTTGATAAAATACGTATAAATTACAAGAAAGTTATGAATTTTTTAAAATTTAAGGTTTTTTAAAGTTAAGCTTCTCGAGCCCGATTACTTAGCGATTCCCTCGCGAAATTGAGTTCGACGATTAAGCTATACAAGTTATTGTTCTTAAATTACTATTTAGTTAGATATAGTGTGATCGTTGAGTCAAGTCGAACACTTTTTTCTTAATTCGACTCATTCTCTTAAGTCTTGTAGGATTGAATTAGGATTAAGATGCGAATTCAATTTTAAAATCGAGTTTTGTCCAGTTTATATCAAGAACTTAAGCTAACTTTGTCGTGTTAGCATTCGCTTATCTTATCTTATCTTATCTTATCTTATCTTATCTTATCTTATCTTATCTCATCTTATCTTATCTTATCTTTAATCTAATTAGACTAGCGCAAAGTTCACGCTAATTCGATTCGATTAACGCGTCACGTGACGCTACGTAATCGAGTGAGTCGAGCTAAACACGCGACGCGCATTCTTCGCTCGTCTTATCTTGTTGAACTAGGAAATTTGCTTGACTCTAGAGTCAAGATTGAGCGAGTTAACTCGATCGAATTGAAACTCGATCCAACGATTACGCTAGTTAGATATTTTAGATATTGCTAAGAATATTCGATAATATACTTGAGAAATATATCTTTTATATATCGATTTTACAATTAATTCGAGTAAATATATATAAAATAAGACAAATTTAAAGTCTATGTATAAAATATATGCATATTAAGAATATTTTTCTTATTTAATCGAAATATCTTTTTTTCTTCGAATTAATAAATTTTGAACAACTTCTATTTGATAAATTGAAGCTAGAAAACGTTCTAATCGAGATACAACATTAACTAAAAAATAACTCTTATAATATTTTCGATAAAAGTAATAAAATTTTAAGTATTTAATTTAAGCTAATTTATATTATAGATATATAACGCGCAATTAAGTTTGATTCTAATTAATAAATTATTATTAAGTATATCTTAGAATTTATTCCTTGCTTTGCATCTTAAGTTCTTTAAAGAGCTTAAAGCTTCGATCAATATACTCGAAAAGTTTTTTGTATATACAAATTCTGCAGCTTTTTGCAATTATCAAATCTCTAAAGATAATAACAACAGAAGTATATAAAGCAAATCTATTAAGCATTTTTGTATAAAATTTCTCTTAATATATACAAGTTGTTCTGTTAATCTTTTCTAGAGATTTTAATATAAATAAAATTAATATTAAATTATTACAATATAGTGTTTTTGCTATAAGCTCTATAAAAAGAAGTTTAATTCTTTTTAGAAATTTGATTGTAAATAAAATTCTAGTATTTGCTTTGTAACAAAAGTCTTAATACGTTAATTACAAGCTTAATCTATTGTAAACTATACTTGCAATACTATATTATACAAAGAACAATTCGATTACGCAAGCAGAGTTTAGTTATTCTAATACTATTATCGTTTTTATTTGTATTAGTTATTGTTACAATAATTTGTCAAATGCGCAGTTATATATCATCTTCGAAAAGCTACTCTTATTCAATTATATTTTGAAGAAATATAAAGTCTAAATATAAGATACTTCGAAATTATTATTAATATTTCGACAATTAATTAATATTAATCTAAACAATTCTATATAGTATTTTCGATTTTTTTTTTCTTTGTTGCAACTTGTTAAAGACGCAATCGATTTCTATATATTACAAATTGTTTTTTCGAAAAAAATAAAGAAGTTTTTATACAAGCTATCTTTCTTAAATTAAAATATTGTACAAACAAAGTTTTATTCGATTACAAAATTTAGTAAGACAAACAATAATAAATATATCTTATTATTGTTTATCGAGCAATATAATTTCTTAGTATAGTCTTATACAAATACAATAGTATTCGATTATTTGTTATAATTCGAGAACTTGTTTAAATATAGACTAATCGCGAGGAATCGAAAATATCACGTGAGAGCGTCAAGATTCGATTCCTCGATTTTTTTTTGAAATTAAATTGCTTAAAATAGTAACTTTTCGACTAAGCTAAACTTATTATTGTAATAAGCTAGCTTCTTTAAGCGATTCCATCTCATTCGATTTTTTGGCAATTCGATTCGATTCTAAAGTTGGAACCGAATATCGAATCGACGATCAATCTATTTAAATATATTATATAGAGGTTCGAAACAAAAAGTTTTTAATATAGTTTTGTTGCTGCAAATAGTTGTAGAATCGAAGTTGCTTATATATATTATTCTTGATATAAAAATACAAGTATTAAAGTAAAAAAATTAAAAAATTGTGCGCAAATAACTTTTACGTATTTCGAAAGCAAAATTATTGTATTCTTCGATAATTAAAACAATCTATTAATATTAAATTGTAACAATATTATAGAATTGCTAATAATTTTATCTTTTGCAAAACAAATAAATTAGTATCTAATATTTTTTGACAAGACTTATATACAAGAAACAAATTTAAAGCTATTAATAAACTATTTGATTGCAATAATTCTAAAATTTGATTTTATTAAAAATTAACTTGTGTAGAATATAATCTGATTTCGATAAATTGTTTCTTACTATTAATTAACTTAAACAATATATATATATATACAAAAATTAGAAAAAGATTAGTTAGTTATATTCTGCAAGTCTATAAAAGTTAAACGCAAAATTCTCTATTATAGCAATAAAAATCAATATAATATTATCGAGATAGTCGACGTATTACAATAAAGCATTTCGAAAATCTACATTTATACAAAGAGATATATTTTGTTATAAGCGATACAAGAAATTTTCATTAGCGTTGTTATATAATATAAATAAAGTTGTTAATCCACAGAGATAAAAATACTGTTCTAGAGATAATAGAGTTGTTGCTAAAAATTAAAACGCAAAATCTGAAAAATTAATACAGTTTAAGAAAATAAAAATTAGAAAAACAACTCTTGTTGTATAACAAGCGCAATAAACTATTCTTTAAACAAAAGATACAACTAAAAGCTATTTAAGCTAAGTATCGAGAATTCGAACTAATATTATTTAATAGCGCAATACTTTGTAAGAAATAGAAGCGCAAGCTATTATTAAAGAATAAATAGAAATAACAAGTCGAATATTTGTTAAGATTTATATTATATAAATATAACGTATATTCGAACATAAAAAGATTTGTTAATCAGAGTATTCTTAATTGTAATTTTATACTTTTTAGTTTACGTTTAAGATTTTTAATAGTACAAGTATTGTAAAGCATCTTAAAGTAAAAGCATAATTAATAAATTTATTAAATATAATTAACTTTGTTCAAACAATATATATCTTAGAAAATTATAATTTAAACTTGTTTCTTAGATCTGTTTACTAAATTGCAAGCAAAGAGAATTGCAAAACAATTAATTGTGTAGTTTTAAACTTATTTAAAGCTTATTTATTACTATTATTTATATATTAGTATAAGATTGTTACTCTCTATATTTACTTATTTTGTGTCAGTATATTTGTGCGCATACTAGAAGATCTTTTGTTTTGCGCAATTTCTGCAATATTTAAATACTTACTTAATTCTTCTTTAATTATATTGCTTAATCTATTTGTTAATCAATTCTATCTAAAAAGTTATTAAAAGTATTTTTCAATCTATCAATTTTTAGAACTTAACTTTTGTTTATTGTACAAGCAAATTTAGATTATATACGACAAATTTATTAACTTAATAAGTAGATTAGATATTGACGCAATTATAGAAAAAGATTGTTTTTTACAATTAGTTCGATTAAGTTTTTAAGAATTCTAATAATATTAAAAAAAAAGAGCAGAGTTTTTAAAAATTTTACTTGAGTACAATCTTGTATAGAAAATTGCTTGTTAAAAAAAAATTTAAATTAGAAAAAAATTTCAAGAATAAACATAGCTCGAGTTAATAGCAATTGTGCAATATAAAATTGTAATTGTGCAATTATATCTTTTTCTTCTTTTACTCTTTTTCTTCTATTATTATCTTTTCTCTTTTCTCTTTACTTGATTTTCTATCGATATTTATAAATAATATTGCTAAGAGAATCTCAATTAACAAGAACTTAATATAAGACAAATCGAATAAACGAGCTAAATTAAATAGGGTGCTTATTACAAAAATTGTTAATACAATTTTATAATCTTATTGCAAATTAGAGCAATATTGCAAACAAGAAAAGCAATAGTAGATAAATTATTAAATTATCTAGCTCTATAGATTTATTACTTTGAAAATGTTATGCAACTATTAATTAGCAACTCTTTTTTGCGCAAGTTTGTTAATCTTGTTTGCATTTATTGTAAGACTATATACGAATATATAACAAGACGTCGCTACATCGACGCACACAAGACAAGACTACATAATATGTAAAACTATAATCTAGAGAGACATTAATTCGTAAGAATTTTAAAAAAGAATTTCTAAAGAGAAAACTTTGCACGACGTTAAGTCGCTACTAGAAGAACTTAACACTAACGTATTTACCAAATTATTGATCGCTAGCATTACAATTGCTCTTCTTTTTAAAATTTTAATCTTTAAAATATATGTTCGATGTCGTAATTGCGTTGCGACTTTGCTTTCTTTACAATATTAATAGCTCTTTAAACGTTACGATAATAATACTTTGCTTTTTTCCTCTTTGTAAACGCGTACTTTCGCAAAGTGTGCAACAATAATTTGCTTCGATTTATTGTCGTATAAAAGAAAAAAAAAGATTAGAATTGTCGAAAAAATCTTTTTATAAACTTTTTTTATCTCTTTGATAAATATTGCTTGTCGCGTTAAGCTTGCGCATTTATTTTAATTATTTAGTTGTATTTATAAAAAGATTTCTTGCATTTTTTTTCTTTATCTTTGTTTAACATTTTATGCGAGAGAGATTAAGCAAAAATCTTAATTTCTCTTGTGTACTATTGTAAAACGTCTTGTTTTCTTTAATAAAATCTTATTGTAAATTAATTATATGCTAACAAGCGAAAAGACATTTAAGTTTTTAGCAAAAGTAATTAATTTAATTTCTATTACTATATTACTATCTTAGTGTAACGACAATGCGACAACATTTAATGCTATTAATCTTGAAATTTCCTTTTTAGTATTATTTACTATTTTAATAATGTCAATTCTTAATATGTTTGTCTTCGTCTCCTTCGTCGATGTTTCGATAAACTAATATTATATTAGAACGTTTGTTACAATATCTATATCGTTGTTTATTATTATCTCGACAACAAGTCTTTCGTAATAAGTTAAATTAAAGAAGAAGAAGTTTGATACACGTTAATTGCGTTTAAGAGCGATAATATTTTTGATTATCTATATACAAACGTCTTGCAATGCTTGCTTTGTCTTAAATATTACAATTATTTATCTTTTGTAAGTTTTATTTTATTGTCTTTCAATAGACACGACGTAGTTCGTCGTCAATATTATAAATTTAAGTCAACAATTAGCAATAAAATTAACAATAACGTCAAACTTTTATGCTTCTATTGCTTATTTTATTGTCTTAAAAATATTTATTATTTTGTGTGAATTGCGCTTAATAGATTTTGCATTATACTCGTTGACGCAATATCGAAGTTATCGCTTTTTATATTAAAGCTTTTAAGCGACAATAATGTTTTAATTAAGTAATTGACACACGCTTTTAATGTTAATTAATAGAAAGATAATCTTGACGTTTTACATAAATTTGTTTTCTTTCTTTCGACGCATATTAATGTTAACTTTGTAAGCTACAAAGTCGTCTATTAAAAGCACACACTTTTAGTTATCTACTTTTTGTCGAAATTAATTTAAATACTTCTTAAATATTTTTGCAATTATTTAGACTTTACGATTAAATCGTTATATTATTTGTAGATTTTTCGCATTAATATTTTTTGTGTTAAAGACACAAAAGTTATTAGCATTATTTATTATTTACGATTTGAATTTTTGTAATTCAATAATATTGCAATATAAGACGACGATAATTTTTCTTTTGTTCTTCTTAACGTTATTAATAGACTTGCTAAATAATGTTGCTTTTAACATTGTTATTTAGAATAAATTTATTTCGTTTATATTGTAGAAATTATAAAAGAAGAAGTTAGAATCTAGTTAACTCTTAATGTTGTTTCGTATATTTTTCAAATTGTTTGCAAGCTATTCGCGATCAACATAATCGAATTTATTATATCGAAAACGCTTTCGTATATAATGACGAACTTTATAGTTATCAAATTATTTTGTCAATATCTTAAATAAGTTTTGCACATAGAAAGAAAAAATCAAACAAAGTTTTTAATAAAAGAGTATCGTTATTTTCTTTATAATAGCTTTAATAATAAATATTTGTTAATTTTTCTTGCGTATTTGCTATTCAAACAATACGTTTTTGATTTTAATTTATTTGTTAAGACGATAACAAGTGTAAATAGTTTAAATTTAATCGTTTAAATAAATATTTTTCTTGTTAATTTATCGACGTATATAAGCGTTATTAATTAAATTATCTTTGTTGAATTAAGTCTTAAAGACGACGACAAACTCTTTGTAAAACAATTATTTAGTTTCGCGAAAAACTCGCAAAAAGTAAAACTTTCGTAATTATTTTTTTTGATGTAAAAAATAAACAATTTGTTGTCGCTTCGACAACAACGTTATTATAGTTAAAAGCGATCGCGAAGAATTTATTTTATGCTTAATTAAAATAAACGTACACGATAAAATAGTAAAAGAAGATATAGTAAAATTATACGAAACACAAATGCAAAAAATGTGAAAAATTTAATCAAAATTTAATCGATAAGAAGAAATTAGATTTTTCTTCGTTTTTTTTATAAATAGTCTCACCAAAATAAGCGAGAAATCTATCGCCTCTCTCTATAGACTAAAATTGCGATAATTATTATTAAAATTAATAATTTCGATTAAATTAATTGTTTATAACACGATACTATCTATAATTCAACTATTTATTAAAAAGATTTACTAAATATTTTGCTTTCTTTAATATAAAATTCTTCGCATTATAAATAAGCACAACTTTTCTTCAAAAATTGCGTCAATTAACGTTGTTAAAAAGACAATATTTTCGATTGCTATTAAGATTTTGATGTTTTCAATTACTAATAAGAAATTGATGTTTTTAATTATTGTTAAAAATTTAATATCTTTTAATTGTTTTACAATACTTGATTGTCGAATTTCTATTAAGACAATTGTTATTTTATTAAATTTTTTATTCGAAATATCAAATACAAATGTCGCTTTACTATTAACTACTTTAACAAAAAAAAAATTAAATAAATTGACATAAACTTTCGAATTAAGTTTTTTGTTCGTAAGAAAAACTCAAAAATTTAAGAGCATATTTTAAAAAACAATTAAAAAAGCAAACAAAAATAAAATTGCACTTAGTAGCGTAAGAAATTTTTTGTCAAAGATATTAAACAAAATAGCTTTAATTTAGAAGCTTGTATATTTTTTTTTTCTCGTAGTCTTTATTAAATTTCTTGTTAATATTTTTACTATTAAAACAATTTTAAGAAGCGAGATAAATTAAAAAACAAAATTTTTAATAACGATAATCTATAATTTTTTTTTTTTTACTTGCGAGAATTAAACGTTTGCGCTATTTCATTTATTTAATGTTTTAAAATTAAAGTACGACACAAAAAGTTACGTACAATATAATTGAAAAAATAACAATCGAACGAAAAAAATCAAAAATATTAATTTATTAACGTTCAAACAATACAAGAATTATATGTTAATAATTAACAAACGTATCAACAACTTATAAATCTTTTTAAACTTAAAAATGTTTAATTTTGATATTTATCTAAATAATAAACTTGTATTTTTAATTGTTTGTTTTAATATAATAATTAATTAATTTTACAAAATATATTTGATCGAATTTGACAAAAACAAAGATTTGCGCATTTATTGCATATTGTTAAGAAGTTTAGCAAAGCAATTCTTCGACATTAGCGTTATAAATTTTGACAATTATATTTTAAAATTCGATTAAAAAAAATTAATATTATTTTTAATATTAAGATATTTTATTGCTTTGCAAAATTAAGAATTTCGATTTAAAAACATTTGTTATACGTTTATTCTATTATAATTTAAAATATTTTGTTAACAAAATTTATTTTTCGAAACAATTTAAGATTAAGAGATAGACTTTTTTTTGCTAATTAATAATTAAAAAGTTTAAAATTATTTTGCGTATAAACGTTCTTAAAATATTTTTTTACAAAACAACAAAGTTTGTCGAAAATACGACAAAGCTTGTTGTTAAGCTTATTAAGTTAATCGAAGAAATAATTGCATTCGTTAACAAGTCTATTAAGTTCGCAAACAAAATTAAAAAGCGTCGCACAAAAACTTAACGCTTAAGAAAGATTTAAAACTTAAAGAACAAAAAACTTAATTCAAATGCAAAAAAAAATCGATTAAAAATAAATAACGTTGTTTAAGATAATTTTTATTACAAAGACGCGCGACGTTTCTTTAATATTGTAAGAATTTGTTCTTAATATCTAATACATCTTCTTTGTGTTTAAGATTTCTCTAAAATAGCTCGTAATTCAAGATAATCAAACAATAAATAAACAATAACTTATGTTTAAATATTTTTTCGTAATTGCAATTAAATATCTATCTTAATTGCAATTTTTTACTTCGCTTATTAGATATTTGCGTTAATATTAATTTAATAATAATGTATCGAAAATCTTAATTAAGTTGCGAATACTTGCAAAAAAATATTGTAAAATAGAAGAACTATAATTAATTTTTAAAAATCTTGTATTTGTTAAGCTTTTAACAAAATAAATCTTGAATTTTAATTTGTTTTATTTTGACAAAAAAATAAAATTTCGTTTTTAGACTTTATAGAAAGATTATATTTAAGCGCACGCTTTATTTAATAAAAGTAGTAGACAAAAACTAAATAAGACTTCGCATTTAGCGTTAAACTAATTTATTAAATGTCTATTTTTTAAAAAAAAGTCTTTAGAATTTATGTTAATAGAGCAATCTAATAATATATTGCTACAAAGAGGCACAAAAATATTAAATTAATGCAAGAGATTTTGTCTTAACTATAAGTAAGAATTAGCTATATTGCATTATTAATAAAATTGTTTATCGAATTTAAATTATAGACAAAATATTTTATTATAAAATAAACAATCATTTTTTGCAAAGTTTTTTATGCTTAGACTGATCGCGTCGAGTTAAGTCATCGAGTTCGAGTCGAGTTCTCGACTCGTCAAGACTCGATTCGGGTTAGAAATCTTGGCCCAAGTATTTGGGTCGAGTCAAAGGATAGATATGAAGTACTTAGCGTATAACCTGGCCCAACTCGCCAAGACTTGAAAAATTTAGATTATTTTTGAAAAAGTGCATTAATCAACTTAATCAAATTGATTGATTTAATTAATTTGTTTATAATATTATATAATAATGCATTTAGATAATGCATTTGTACGTTATTTGTGCGTTATTATTTTTAAACTATTTTTAATAATTCAAATAGTGCGAATTTTTTTAAAAATAGAAAATCTTGACATTTTGACGTCATTTTCGATTGCTTGGCGAGTCGATTAGGTCGAGTCAAGAAATCGTTGACCTAGGTCGATTTCGAGTCGAGTCAAGAGGTTGATATCGAGTATCTGGGTCGAGCTAGAATGTTGATATCGAAACTCGACCCGACGATTAGTCTATTTATGCTCTACTTTAATTGTTTTTTTTGTCTAATTTTTGTTAAATTATTTAATAGTATTGTAGCTTTTCTATAATAGTTTTTAATTTAATAGATATACTTAAATCTTTTGTCGACAAAATTAAATTTTTTTATAAATATATTTTCTTTATTATAGTAATTAATCTTTATAAATTATTAAAAATTTTAATATATATTATAACAATATTTTTGATCTATTACAAAACAAACAAATATTTAATTATTTTTTCTAAAATCTCTTATATAAATATAGTATTGTTTAATTTCTTTTTCTCTTTTAATTTTTTTTAACAATAATAAAGTCGAAATTTTTCAAGACTAAATTAATAAATAATAAGTATAAACTTTTCTTAAATTTTGTCAATCTAGAGTTAAATAAATTAGATTTATATTTACAATTTTTAATTTTGTTAAAGACTATTGTTAGTGCTTAATTAATTAATAAATATAATATTTTTTGTTTTTGCAAATAATAAATACTACGTTTGCGTTATATAATTGTGTTAGCTAATTTATTTTTTTAATTAAACTTAATCTTCTTTTAGAGAATTATTGTATTTTTGCTTTTGTTATATAAGTTATCTTATTAAATTGTTTCGATCGAACTAGAATATAGCGAAGAACTTTATACAATATTGTTATTTAAAAATTCAAGATAAGACAATATTTTATAAGTCAAAATTAATAGATTAATTGCTTTTAATTAAGATGCGTATTTAAAAATATAGTAATATTTAATCTAAAAAATAATTGTTAAATTTATTAGCATTAGCTTCAAAATTTTTGTTAAAAAACTATAATAAATATTCGAGAATCTACTATAAATTAAGTTAATTATAATTTGAAATTCGAAGCTAATAAAATATCTAAAATATAATATATTTATTAAGTCTTTAACTTTATATAAGCTCTAAACAATTTTTGCAAACAAACAAACTATTTATTATCTTTATTACTCTTAGTACAATATATAGTTTCGGAAATTTTTTTTGTCAATAATAGTTTTTAGAACAACCAGTTAAAATTAAGAATTTTAATATTAAAGATATAGATTTTGTTATAAAAATAAGTCGCAATTTGTTAAAGTTACTTTGAATTTATATAATATAAATAAAAATTATTAAATATATTTAAAATATCGAATACTTAAACAAGAGAAAATAATATTATTAATTTAATTAACGTTCTTTTTACTTTTAATTAAAGATAAGAATTTGTAAACAAGACTTAACGTAGTATTATTCTATAATATAAAATATTAAGAAATTATATTTAAAACTATTTGTTAGAATTTTGCAATTAATATTTAAGCAATATATTGTAATTTAATATTTAAAATATTTTTCGAACAATATTGTTTAATTTTAATTTTAATTTTAAATAGTTTGCAAAATATTTTATTTTTACTTTACGCATATAATATTAGCTTTGTTATAAAAATATAATATAAAAATTTAAAATCTTCGACAATATATATTTATTTATTAGTGCAAAGATTGTCTATTTTATTTTCTTTATTTTTATACTTTTATTTAATCTTTCTTTTAGTTAGTTTGTTAAGTTATTGAAAGATTTTAATTGCAATCAAAAATATAAAAAAGCAAACAATTTTTCTCTTTTTTCTTTTTCTTTTTTATTTATTCTTTTTTTTTTCTTGTTTTTAATTATCGAGATTTTAGACTTTTGTATTAAATTAGTCGCAATTTGAATTTGAATTTGAATTTAAAATATAAGAAAGCAAGTATTAGACAAAGAATAATAATTAGACAAACAAAACAACTAGATAAGATAAAAAGACATGCAAGTAAACAGAACAAATATTTATAATAATTGTAAAAATAATTCTTTAAAAACTTAGTTAACAATTAAGTTATACTTGATTGTTTAAGAGCAAACGCTATCGATAAACGTTAAATACTTTTTTGCTATTTAACAAAAGTATTAAATACAAATCTTGTAATATATACTTATCTTAAAAGAAAAAATATTAATATTTTTGTTATATTGCAAATTTAAATATTATTTGATTTTTAAACTTAATTACTATTTTATTTAGACTCTAATTATTTAATTAATTGTAATAAATTTGTTATTTCTATTTATTTGTATATTATATTGCTAAATAATTTTAATTTAATTCTTTTCGATATTTATTATATTGTAGAATTTCTTGTTGCGTTAATAATAAATATTTTTTCTTGCTTTCAAGTATATCTTGTTTATTTTAATTTTTGCAAAATTGTTTTAAAAACAATTTTTAAGCAATTTGATAATTTTAACAATTTAAGCTAATTTGTTAGCAAATTCGACAATATTTTTAAAAAAAGTATAAATATTGATTATAACAATAAAATTAATATTAAAAAAAATATTGCAATTATCTTGTATAATTTAAAAGTACATTGTTGTTGTGTTCGAATTATTTGCTATTTTGTTTAATATTTGTTTAGCAATTATTAGAAATCAAGTTATTTAACAATTAATAGCTAAAATATTTATAAGTCTAAAAATTGTTTTTATATAAATTAATTTATATTTCGAAATTAATATTTAATATACAATTAAGTTTGTTTTAATTGTTTCGAACTTTTTTGCGTAATATTTTAGCAATTTTAAATTTCGCAAAACAAAGAATAGAACAAAATTAAAAAGAAAATTTTTGCTAATTAAAATTTTTAAAATTGATTTGTCTATTTTAATTGTTAAAACTAAATATTTACAAAACAATATTATTGTTTTAAATAAAATTTAATTAATATTTGTTTTTTGCGTCTTTTATAGTTTAGTCGAAACTATATTTTTGCGCTTAATAGTTTAACAAATTTCGATTAATATAGTTTTTTTATTAATATCGATTATCTCGAAATCTTTCTTATAATATAAATTCGAAAATTAATTTTTAAATATAGTAAGATTTAAGATAGATTTGCAAGTTTTATAATTTGCAAAAATTTAATCTTTCTTTAAAAATAACAACTTGTTAAAATGTTTAAATATAATATAAAATATAATACTATATACAAGATTGTCTATCCTAATTGTTTTATACTTTTTTTGCAAATCAATAATTTAAATAAATTAGATACTAATATTACTTTGCAAAATTTTTTTTTTAAAAAAATATTAATAGTATTTATAAATACAAAGACAAATTTTAAAGATATATATAATATATAAATATTGTTATTTTTGTTAAAAATTGCAAGTTACAAAGCAAAGCAATTTTATATTATAACATTAATACAAATAATACAACTTATATTGTAATTAATAAATTATATATAATTTGTTAAATAAATAAAATAATTATCGATCTTTATTTTTTTTAAATTAAAATAAAGCAATATTGTTTTCGATTATCTTTGTACTTAGAATTTCGAAATCAAAAATCAAATAAGCAAAAAATATATTATTGTTTTTGCAAAATATAAATATAATAAAATAACTATTAAGTATAAATGTTTTGCAAATAAGTTGCTTAATATTTGCTATAATGTATTTTTAAAAAGAATTGCTCTTAAACATAATGTTTATTTAATTAAGTTTATTATTATTATTTTGCTAACTTAGTATTTTTGTAAAACTATTTTTAATTGTTTAACTTGCAACTTTGTATTTACAAATCTTTGCAATATGTTAACTAAAATAAGAGTTTTTGTTCTTTTTGTCAAAAATTATATTAATTGCTTGTTAGAAAATAATAATAAACAAACAATCTTACAATAAAATAGCAATAATAAAAGTATTATTGTTAATAATATAAAAATAATAGCTAACAATAATAAATAAAAATATATATTAACAAAATTTAAAATAATAAGATTTAATAAGATTGTTAATATTAATATTAATTGTGCTAGTAATTTAATAAATTGTATCTTATAACTAAAACTTGTAAAGCATTTGCTATAAGTAAACAATAAATTACAATTGTTTAATATTATATTTAAGAAAATAGTTTATTGTTATTAATTTTTAAATATTAACAACAATAATATTAAGATAATATTTTAATATTATTGTTTTTCTTGTTGTTTGTAATAGTTTTAATCTTAAATAATCTATTTTTTTTAAGATATAGACGCGCTTCTTTAACAATAATATAAAGATAATGAGATTTATTAAAGATATCGAGACCATTACTTTAAATATTGTAATAATTGTTTTAGAGCGTTTTATAATAAAAAATAAATATTTTGTACTTTGTATTGTAGTTACTAACAAGACTAGCGTAATTGTTAAGTCGAATTTCAATTTAATTAAATTAATTTGCTCAATTTTAATTTTAAAATTAGACAATTTTTTTAGCTTAACAAAGTAAAACGAACGAAAAATGCATATTAAGTGTTTAACTTAACTTATTCGATTACGTAACGTCACGTAATGCGCTAACTATATATATTTAGCGAAAATTTTTGCGCTAATTTAATCGAATTAACGCATAGATAAAATAAGATAAAATAAGCGAATACTAATACGACGAAGTTAGCTTAAATTATTAACATTAATTTGATAAAATTCGATTTTAAAATCGAATTTGCGTCTTAACTCTAATTCAATTCTACGAAATTCACAAGAATAAATCAAATTAAGAAAAAAATGTTCGATTCGATTTAATAATTATATTAAATAAGATTCGCAAAATTATTTAGCCAATTTTTGTTATATTATCGATTTTACTTAGTATTGTAACTTTTTTATCGAACAAAATATTTCGAAATAAAATAATTTTATTTATATTAATAAACGCAATATTTGATAAAAGTTTTAATTTAGTAAAAATATTATTTAATATTTCATTTAATAGCAATTTTCGAATAATTTAACTTTAAATTGTTGTATAGATTTTTACTATCTAACGTTAACTTAAAATAAACAATAGATATAATTAAATAAATCTTTTAGTTTGTTAAAAAATCTAATTTGTATATTAGATTAATTTTCTATTTAAGAATTTTAAAAAATTCGATATATTAAATTTACAATTTAAACAATTCGATAAATAACAAAAAGTAATTCTTATAAAAACAAAAATATATTATATTGTTTATTAAAAATTCGATTAATTTATAATATTTATTATATATTATTATAACTACTATATTAGTTTATATAATTGTTACTTTTGTTTTAAAAATATTAACCATCTTCTTTTGCAATTAATTTGTCTAAAAATTGTCAGATTTAAGAAGAAATAAAAGATTATATATTTTAAGGTTTATAATTGTCTTATTTAATAATAGTTTAATAAACATATAAAGCAAATTATTAAGACAAACGCAAAGTACAAACAAGAAAAGTATTTAATTTAAATTAAAACTGCTAATCGCAATATATTGCAAAACTATTTTAATTATTTAATTTAACTATTTGTTTTATTTATCTATTTATAAATAGTATATTATTAAGATTAGAAACTAAACTTTTAGTTTTTAAAATATAGTTGTTTAGAATTTAGATATAAACTTGCGATTTCTATTGTATACAAATACTCTTAAAATTCTATAATTAACAAAATTATTAAGAAAAATACTTATTTACTTTGTTGCAATATAAATTGTTTTGTTAATTAAAACTGTTATTTTTTTGAGAAATTTACATATTGCTATTAAAACAAAATTAATATATATTATATAAAAAAATACAAGAAAACTTAGAATTAATTTGAGATTCTTATATAATTAATATTGCTTAATTTAATATGAATTGTATTTTTAACAATAAGCAATATATTAATATAGTCGAAAAACAAGTTTGCAAAGATAAAAGTTAACAATTACTATTTTGTAAATGCAAGTAAAATTAATATAACTATTTATATTGTATATTTAATAAAAGATTTCGATATTAAATTTCTTAGACAAATATAGTCTCTTGCAACTTGTATAATTTGTAAAATAAAATAAGTTGTTTTTTTCAAAAAACTAAATATTAAAAGATATAAATAATTTCTATTTACTTAATAAATTTAATATATATCTCGAGAAGTCTTTTTTTAAAGATTTTACTTATTTGAACAAGACTTATTAATTGTATTTTAATCAACTAGATTTAATTTCTTTTTAAAAATTTGTTATATTAACTCAATTACAATCTTTATATTTGTTGCAAAGTTATTTATTTTATCTAAGATTAATAACTTGTTTTTGTTATATTTATCTTTAAGTGCAAGAAGTTTAAACAATAAATTCAAAATTATATATAGTTTTTTTGGACAATAATATATATTTAGCGAAAATTATAAAAGATATTGCAAGATATATATAAAATAAAAATTACATTTGTTAGTTAATAAAAAGAACAATATTGTTTGCTTAACAATACTTGTTGTAATTAAGTAATTAGTATAAATTATAATATATTTTTTAATTGTTTCTGCTAAATATTTAGTCTTTTGTATTGTTTATACAAGACAAGTTACTTTTATATTAGTTAATTAATAATTTATCATAATAAAGCTTAAAATCTTAGATAGAAACAAAATATATTAAATATTGTATTGTCTAAAATTGTTGCTAATTAAATTATCTTTAATATAATATATCTCGATATTAAATTTGCGTTTTTTAAAGATATTTAAATCTATATATAATTAATAATTGTTGTCGAAATAAATTAAGAAGTTCGAAGCTATCAAGAATTGCTATAATTAATAGAAAAATTAAAAAAGAATAAACAAGTATTTAATATATATATTTCTTAAATACGTTTTTTGCTTTTGTTTATTAACAATAAAGAAGTTTTTTAAAAGACAAGTTTTTTCTTATTGTAAAAGATTAGTTTATTAAATATATTAAACAATTTTGTTTCTTTAATAATTAATAAAATTAAAATAAATTTTAAGTATCTTTAAATTCTCAGAAAATCTAATTGTTTTAATAACAACATATGCTTTCTAATAATAAACAAATTAAAAATATTTACTTTTTGTTTTAGCAAAATAATACTAGAATAATTAAGATAAATTTTTTTAAAACTAAGCGTAATATTTAGCAAAACTAATTTGTCGAACAACTAAGTAAAATAAGCTAAATATATATCGAATAATTAAAAGAAAACAATAATATCATTAATATAAATATAATAGAATCTTTAAATTAACAAAGTTCTTTGTTTATTATTTGTTAAATATAAATAAACAAATTTTTAAATTCTATAGTTGTAATATTAAATTGTTTCTTGTTTCGATAAATAATAAAAAAGAATTTACATTTATCTTTAAATACAATTAAAAATTGCAAAAAGAAAGTTTATCTATTTATTAAACTTATATATTTACAATTACAAATTTAAACTATAATATTTCTCTAAATAGATATCGAATATCTATTTATAATAATTAGTTTATTTAGTTTGCAAATATTAGTTACTACTTAATACTTTTAAATTTTGTCTAACAAAATTTGTTAAATTACAAAGATAAAAAATCTAAACAACAAAGATTTAATTAATTATATTATTTTATTTTAAGTATATAGTTTATCGAATTCTTTATTAACTATCTTGCAATTGCGTTTTATAAAACATAGATCTTGTATTTTATTTTCGATACTAATATAGAGTTTTAATTGTTATTTAATAGAATTAATATTTAATTTTTCTTAATAAAATTAATAGTTTTATTAGTATTTTCTTACAAGATATACAATTGTTTAACAAAATACTAAAGTATAGTAATTTTATTTAAATTGCTATAAATATAGATATTATTAATTAGATTTGTCTAATAGCTATTACTAAATATATTAATCTTAATATTTCTTTTAACTATTTAGCTCTTTTTGTTAGAGCTAATTTAATAACAATTTTGTTTCTTAAACTTTAATAGATGTTTTAGTATTGTGTATTGCAAAATACAAAAAAATACAAAATAATTGTTACAAATGTATACAAAAAATATCTTTTTATTTGCAATATAAAGGTAAATATCGAACAAAATTAATTTAAAGAGATAGTTTTTATTTAACAAGATTTTATCTTATATGATTATTGAAATCTCGAGAATAAAATAAATAATAATTACAAAACTTTTTTTAATTTTAACAACTTGTTTTATTTGAATATTATTTTTTAATTTATTTTTAGCTTTGTCTTCAAATTTTAACAACTTTTAATAATTAGTTTTTGTTTATTTGTATTAACAATTATATATTTAAAATTACAATATCTATTTTAAGCAACAACTTTGCTTCTAGATTTTTTATAATACAAATTCTTTAACAAAAATAAGCAACAACTATCTTGTTTTTTATTTTGTCTTAAACATATATTAAAAGTTAAAAATAATTATTAATTAAATAATTGTTATTTTTAATATTGCGTACAAATACAATAATATTAAACTATCTTATAAGATATTTTAGTCTTAAGTTACTAAAAAAGTTATTGTTAATTAATAATATAATAAATTTGTTATTAATACAAACAATATACAAGATATCTTTTTATAAAAATACTATTTAATATATTGTATAATATTGATATTTAGAAATTAATTAATTTTAATATGATAATAAAGTATTTAACTTAATTAGCTCTAAGTTTATAAAATTTGTTTTAACAAAGACAAAATTAATATAAAATATTTTAGTAAATTTTCAACAATATATTTTGTTATATTTGTCTTTAATATATTGAAAAAGCTTGTTTTTTAATAAAAAAATTAAAACACAACTTTTATACTTAAAGAATTAAGAAAAAAATATTAATATTTATTTAATATATATTGTATTTGTCTAATAAATTGTTTTCTATAACAAGTTAATTATATAAATAATTATAATTTTTTTTTTCTTAATATAAGATATCTTTTTCGACTAATTGTTAACAATATAATATATTGCTATAGTAATTTATAAAATGTTTAAAAAATATAAAATAATAAATTTTTTTTATATATTTTGCAAAATTTGCGAAGTATATTGTTACAACAAAAACTTAATAGATTGCTATTTGTTTGTAATTGTTCTAATAACTATTACAATAATTTTTGCAATATTTATTTTAATAATTGTTTCAATTTTGCTATATATTATTTTGTCTATTTTTTGTTTTTTAATTTTAATAATAAAAGTTTTTGCTCTAATTATTTGCAAAAAAATTTATTGTTACTATAATTGTAAGTTTTGCAAAAAAATTTAATATTTAAAACTATATTAATATCTATTATATTAGTATCTATATATTAATTAACAAAATTGTTTTTTAAAATCTTGCAAATTCTATATAAATTGTCTAAAGTATTTATAATCTACAAATTGTTATTAAAAGAAATATACATAGTCGAATTGCTAATAAAAAAATATACAAAATAAATAAATTAAACAAATTATATATAATAGAGATTAACAAATAGTTTGTTTTTCTAATTGTTTATTTAATTCATTCAAATTTTGCTAATTAAAATGTTAAGTAAATATTGTTTTCTATATCTTGTACTTTGCGTTAAATTTTTTAATAAATTTCTAAAATTATATATAAGCAATAAATATATTAACAATTAGACTGGTCGCGCTGACCCGGAAATGTCACGTGCAAATGCCAAGACTTGGGTCAAAAAAAATCGAAGAATCGAATCGCTTAAAGTAGTTTAGTCGATTACTATAAGTAGTTTAGCGCGAAGCGCGCTAAACTACTTTGAGCAATTCGATTTCAAAAAATCGTCGCGACCCGGTCTTGGCGCCGGGTTGGACCACAGAGGTGATATCATAACCTAGCTCGACGATCAATCTATTAACAATAGAATATAGTTTTATCTTAAGTTAATTTTATATTTAAATTAATTATCTATAAATTTTTTCAATACTTATTAATTATATATATAAAATAATGTTTTGCAAATATTTTATAATTTTTTGTTTATTTTTAGCATTTTAATAATAAAGATCTTTAATATTAATTTATTAAGTATCTTGCTAATTTTTATATTAAAGCAATTTTACAATTTATTAATAAAATTTAAAAGAAATAGACTTCAAAATATTTAATATTTAAAGTTGTCTATTTTTTTAAAATATTATATTATAACAAAGGTATAAAAATAAAAAGAGAGATTATCTTAAATAATAATTTTGTTAACAATATATATATAATTATTTATACGCTTAACAAAGATAAAAACTTCTCTATATATTGTTTTTTTATAAGCAAAAATAATATTGTTTAATCTATAGTTGTCTAAAGTATCTAAATAAAAAAAGTTTAAATTAAATATTTTAAATTAATTAGAAAATACGTCTATGTTTTTTTTTAAAAACTTATTAAAGTATCTAGAAATATCATAAAAATTAGTCGATTTATTTCGAAACAAATACTATATTTGCTTTACAAGAAAATATTACTCTTTTTTATACAATATAGTTTGCAACTAATTTAGATCGAAGATTGCAAAAAATAAAGTTTGTTTAAAAGTTGTAGAATTAAATTGTAAAATTAAAGTTTATTTAAAGATTACAAAATTAAATTGCAAAAACAAAATCTATTTAAAAACTACTAACTTAAATGTTAAAAAACTATTAAACAAGTTTTTATTATTGCTACAAATCTATATTATTAAATATAAATATACTTGATTAAGTTAGCAAAAAATAAATAGACTAAATATTCGACTATAAAGTATTAAATCTAATATTTTGTTATTAATTGTACTAAGTATATTATTTAGCGTCAAACAAGTTAGATAGCTATATATTATACAATTGCGCAACAAAATCAAATTAATTAAACTATTATTAACTACTTTGCAAAAAATTATTAAAGCATAAATCTATTATTTTGAATTTATTGTTTGTTTCGAAATTTGTCTAATTAATTTTAGATTAACAACAACAATTTATACTATCTTTTTTAAGAAAAAAAGTTTTCTCTTAACAATATAAATTGTTAATATTTGCTAATATATTTTTGCGCAATTTACTATTGTTTAGTTTGTTAATTTTGTCGTTTCTTAATTTGTTAAAAGAATTAGCTATTAATTGTTTAGCTAAAAACGCAAATAAAATAAAAAATACAAAGAAAAAAACAAGATTTAAAATACTTAAAGACGCAAATTTATTTTGTTAAATAACAAGAACTTTGTTAAGATATTTTAAAACAATAGTTAAACTAAAAGATTCTAGATCTAAAACATTATTAAAATAGATATTTAGATTCTTTTATTTAAATTGCTTATTTTAGTATTTAAATAATTATTTTGCTAATAACTTTAATAATATTTTCGAAATAATATTGTCTAATATAGAAGACAATAATATCTTTAAAATAACAATATTAACTATAAAAAATTGTAATATCTTTAAAATCTAATAATTAAAAAATAATAAATAATAATATCTTTGTCGAAGAATTGTTATAAACTATAACAAATAATATTTTCTTTATTAAAACTTTGTTTTTAATTGTATTAAGTAAAATTATCCATTGCAATCTTTTAAATTTATCAATTGTTTATTCAAATAAAATTTTGTCGATTATTTATTTAGCTAATTAAATTTGCTTGTTTTTACTAGATTAAACAAACTAAGTAGAACAATAAGTTTTATCTATTAATTCGAGTAAAGACAAGCAAAGCAAAAGTTTAAAGAGTTTCTCGACTTTTAATTTAATTAACTTATTAATTTAAGAAATATACTAATATTTAGTAGTATAAAACTATAGAATTTAATAAGTAAGAGCAAAAAAAGTAGAATTAATCAATTTAACTAAAAAAAATATCTTATTATAATTAGACAAATATTTGCAAAAAATAAACAAATATTAACTCTAATACAATTATTTAATATCTAATAATTGCTAAAGACAAACAAATATTAATTTTAATACAATAATTTAAATTAACGAGAAAATTATCTATACGTAATGCTAGCTACGAACTTGTTAATATTGCGATAGTTAATAAAGTTAAATGTTTTTAGCATTAATAAACAAGACGTTTGCAAACGTTCGATGCAATTGTTATCACAAATTGACTCTTTTAATTGCGAAAACAACAACAACATTAATTATTATTATTATTACTATTATCTTGAGCTTTTACGTATAATAAGATACGTATAATTAAAAGCACGCAAAATTATCTATAATTATTATTATTTATTTCTTGTACGCATCGATTATTGTTACAATGCTTGTTATATTACAATTACGAAAGATATATTTTAAAATATAGCAAAAAAGTCTCGAAGCGTTGTGCGTATAAATTTAAAAAAGCTAAGAAAAAATTATATACGCGTACATTACGCAAACAAGAAATTAAGAATTCTTATATTGCGTACAATAAAAATACGACACAATTATAAAGTTAAAAACGTTTAAAACTTATAACGTGTTTGCTTTCTTAAAATTTAAATGCGTTACAATTGCTTGTTATTTATATTTAAGCAACTAATATTATAAGCGAATTGTTGCGAGACTATTTATTTTAACAGACAAAAATAATAATATGTTTAATTTCAAATATTTTTACGATATGTTTGCGCTTTTGTGATTTAAATGCGTTAAAAAAGAACTTTATAATTGTAACTTGTTGCTACGTATATTTGTAACGTTAAATCGGGAATATTGTTTGTTTATATAAAAATATAGACAAGAGTTAATATTAAGTTTAAGCATTAAAATTATACGAACACAAAAATATATAAGTATTTTATATTAAGAAACGATCTTTACATAATTGCAATTTTTAAAGAAAACTTATACGTAAATTTTTGAAATTTTCGTTTTTAATGTATACGAGTTTAAGAATCTAAAATTGTTAAACAATATATAAAATTTCGTTTATAAATTAAAAATCAATATTATCTTTACAATTCTTATAAAGAATTTTTTTATACGTAAATAGTATAATAGATAATTTTTAATATTGAAGCGTTGCGACTTAAATTTAAAAATTTAATTGCGCAAAAAATATATAAAACTCGCATAAATTCTTAGAAGTGTTAAATTAAATATAAACTAAAAAAAAACAATAATTTAGTATTTATTAATTGCAAAACGCAAACAAATATTAACTCTAATATAATAATTTAATATATAGTAATAAATACAAGACTAAATAAGAAAATTGACAATTAATATTGTTTGTTTAAATTAGACAAACAATTAACTTAAATTTTTAAATCAAAGCTATTATTTGCTAGACAAAAAATAATAGCTAAATAGATAAAATAACTAAACAAAATAAAAAGACATGCAAATAAACAAGACAAATATCTATAATAATTGTAAAAATAATTCTCTAAAAACTAAATTAACAATTAAGTTATACTAAATTATTTAAAAGTAGACGCTATCAATAGATATTAAACGCTCTTTTGTTATTTAGCAAAAATATTAGATACAAATCTTGTAATAACAAGCAACTTTTTCTTGTTTTTTATTTTATTTATTTTATTGCTCTTTTAATTATTAAGATTTTAGACTTCTCATTAACTTAGCAACAACTTAAAAAATCTAAAACAACAAAATTTCTTAAAAGTAATTATTTTGTTTTTTTAACTTTATTTTTATTTCTTTATCTATATATTATCTTTTCTTTTTGTTTAATTATAATAGAATAGCAAAGTATAATTGCGTCTTGTAAATAATAAAATTTAAAAATATCTAAATTATATACTTGTAATAAATTTAATTTAAATTAATTTTTCAATATTTTCTTAAAAATTGCAAGCAATATTATTTAAAAACTACTATATATTAAATTGCAGATTGTAATATTTAGCAATATTAATATATTAATTAACGCAAAATATAAATGATTTTTAGCTTTTTATAAATTATATTAACTAAATTTTTTTTTTTAGTTTTTGACTTTTGTTTCAAAATTAATTTGTATTAATTGCAAAAAAAATTATTCGACATCTCTATATATAATAATAACAAAAATACTTGTAACTTTTATTATATAATCGAAAAATTATACAACAAATTGTTGTATAATTTTTTAAATTTTTTTAAATTTTTAAAGAAATTTGTTGTTTTTAATTAATTTGTACAATATTATATATAAAATATTAATTATATTAGAAATAACTTATTGTACTTAAAGTCTAATAATACTTTAATATTTTTCAAGAAATAAAAGTTTAAAACAATTTAATTGTATAAATATCTTCGAACAAAAATATATTAAAAATACTGTTTAAAGAACTTCTTTATATTAAAGTTGTTTTATAAAATAAGCATTTTAATCTTTTTGCATTACAATAAAATTACAACAAGAAAAATTGTTAAAAATAAAAAAATAAAAAATTTTAAAAAACTTAAATTTTAAATTGTACTATATAAAATAATTAATTCGAACAAAATTTTTATTAAAGAAACAATTAAAAGAGATTTGCAAAATTTAATTAATACAATTTTAATAATTAGAACAATTATAAAAGTTTCTAATATAAAATATTTAATAATCGAATTTTCTTATATTGTTAAAGTATAATTAACAAATACAATTATTTAAATAAGTAAAAAACCATTATTAGTATAATTAAAGCAAGTATTTAATATTGTTTTATTAGGTAATTGCAATAATATAATTGCTCTATTAAAATAAGCGAACCAAAAATTTAATTTAACTTTATTTTAGAAAAACTTATACAAATATATTAATAAATTATAGCAAAATTAAAACAATATTTAGAACAAAAATATATTTGCTATTATATTAATAGATACAAAATGTTATACTTTATATAAAAAATAAATTACAAAAACTATAGATTTGTACAAATTAAAAATTAAATTTTTTTTAATAATAAATTTTATTTTCTCGATTAAAAAATTAATATTAATATAAATTATTTAAATAGTTTGTAAATTAAGTTTGCTTTATAAAGATATTACAATTTTTATTTTAAATTAAATTGTGCTCTATTTTTTATTTTTTAAATAATATAAGAATTTGAAATCTAGAATTAAAGATTTTTTTAATAATATTTTATTAACAAATTTTATATAATATTGTGCAATATATTTTTGTCGATTTCGAATAATAAAATTAAGATTATTTCGAAAAAGCGTTTTTATTATTGCAGAATTAACTTATTACTTAGAAGTTAAATACAAAGTACTCTTTTTATCAAAATTAACAATATTAATTATAATATTATAAATAATTAGTTCTTTTATATTAGTGTTAGTAAAATATTTAAATATTAATATTGTTTTCTTTTACTTATTTGAATTATTTATATTAACGTATTTACGTAATAGTATTTCTATTAAAATTGATTTATATGTATTGTCAAGTTTGCAAACAAGTCTTAACGCAAAATTTTTATTTAAATTATTGTTAATATTAACTTTATTTTGTATCAAGTTATTAAGATTTTTGTATTAGAACTTCGAGTAATAATTGTTTTTATTCTTATATATTTTTGCTTTTTTACTTTGTTAATGTATTAAAAAGCTTTTTAATATTATTTAATTAATATTGTTTTTAGTAATTAAAAGTCTTAATAGTATCTTTTTAACATAGTTTAAATTATTTGTATTAAAAAGTTTATAAAGTATTTTATAGATATTAACTTCTTAATTTAGAAGAAATTTAATAAATTTTTATAAATCGATCTATATTGCATTTAATAGAGAAAAACTCTTATAAATATTAATTTTATAATTTTATAATAATGTAATAATATCGTTGTATCTAGTTTCTATTGCAACATTAAATAAACTCTTATATATATTGTCTTTCTTATTAATATTAGTATTTATTATATTTGTTAATTTATCGATTTTAGATATTTGATTAAACACAAATTAAATAATATTTATTAAAAATATTTTGTTCTCTTTTTTATAATTTATATTAAATTTTAAGTTTAATAAATATTGTTACAATTGTTATTTTTGTAAAATAGTATAAAGAAAATAAAATTTTATGTTATTTATATTAATATTATATTTTTTTACAAAAAGTTTTACAATATTGCGATATTTATACACAACAACTATTGTTATTAACAATCTTTCTTACAAATTAAAGAATATTTTATTAATATTTTAATTAATTGTAACAAGTAACTTTATAATATATATCTTTTTTTATAATTACAATAGTTGTTAGTTCTTTGAAAAAAAAAATACAAAATTTATTATATTATATTTGTACAATTTTATTACAACTTTAAAAGCAAAAATATTATTTATATTATTTTATATTGTTATTTGTTTTGTAAATTTTTTTCCAAGAATTTTTATTAATATATTTACAAAGCTAAAGAAATATATTTTGTCAAATAAAAGTATTTTAGAAGTTTGTACGCTATTACTTTTGTTTAAAAAGTTATTATTATTTTAATTTACAATAAACGTAAATATATAAATAGATCTTTGTGTATAATTTTGTATATTCTACAATATTATTAGTATTTAATATTTAATGTTTATAGAAATTTAAAAGAATTATAAAAAGAAATTTTGTAAATAGCATTTTTATATTTATTGTTATTAATTATTTGCATATTTGCTTTAACAATTAATATTTTTATTTAAATTAATTGTTAAATCGAATTTTGATTTTAACTTTAGAAATTAATTTAATTTGTCAATTTTAATATTAGAAATTAATTCGAAATTTGATTTAATTTTTATTATTTTAAAATTAATTTAATCTGATCTAAGTCGATTTTCAATTTTAATATTAAAAACTAAATCGAATTATTAAGAATATTAAAAATACTAAAAATAGTATAAATTTAGTTTAAATTTAGACTTTTTTAATTATTTTCTAGATAATATATATTAGTAACATATAATATAAAAATAGTCTAATATACTTATTAATTAATTTAAATAAATTAACTATTTTTATTAAATTATCAATTAATTATTACTAAAAATAATAAAATTTATTAATAATAGTCTTAGCAATTCGAATTAATTTGTCGAATTAAATTTCGATTTTAAGTAGCGTAATTGACGAATTAAGTTTCAATTCGAACAAATTAATTCGCTTAACTTTAACTTTAAAATCGAACAAAATTTTTAACTTAATCGAGTAGATCGAACGCATAGAATGCGTCGAACGCTCAATTAAATTTATTCGATTACGTAACTTTACGTAACGCATTAATTCAATTAGACTAGCGCAAAGTTTACGTTAATTCCATATGATTAGCGTAAATTCTTGCGCTAATTCAATTGAATTAGCGCGTAAATAAAATAAAATAAAATAAGCAAATACTAACGCGACAAAGTTAGCTTAAATTCTTGATATTAACTCGACAAAATTCAATTTTAAAATTAAGTTCGCGTCTTAATTCTAATTTAATTTTACAAAATTTAAGAGAATAAATTAAGTGAAAAAAAAATTCTACTCGATTTAATAATTACATTAATTTTAAGTATAAAAATTGATTCGAATTATTAATTCTAATTTTAGAAATCGAATTATTAAGACTTTCGAATTAAATTAATACAAATTATGTAAAACTATGTATAAACGTGTAACAAAACATCGCTATATCGACGCACACAAAACAAGACTATATAACATGTAAAACTATAATTTAAAAAGATATTAATTCTTGAAAATTTAAAAAAAAAATTCTTAAAAAGAAAACTTTGTACAATGTTAGGTCGTTATTATAAAAGCTTAATATTGACGTATTTATTAAATTATTAATTGTTAACATTACAATTGTTTTTCTTTTTAAAATTTTAATTTTTAAAATATATATTCGACGTTGCGATTACATTGCGACTTTGCTTTCTTTATAGTATTAATAACTCTTTAAACGTTACAATGATAATGTTTTGCTTTTTTACTTTTTGTAAACGCATATTTTCGCAAAATATGCAACAATAATTTGCTTCGATTTATTATTATATAAAAGAAAAAAAGAATTTACATCGGCAATTCGGGGAAGCGGCCCCTGTGGCACAATGGCTCCACTGAGTCGACATCGGCCCGAGAGAGTCTCGTGACACCTCGCGCTAGTCTATTAGGGTAATTTAAATTGTTTATTAAAATTTAGATTGTTTTGTAATTTATTTGAAATTTTTAGCCTAATCGGGCTAGTATTACGTACAGAATTAATATTTGAAAACGAAAAAGATTATATTTAGTAAATTGCTTTTAATCTTGTTTTTTAATCTTGTTTTTGTTTTTGTTTTTGTAGTTTTCTTATTGCGACGCAAACGTATCGCGAAAAAATTGTTAAGCTTAACAAATCTTTGAAATTTTTTTAAATTTTTTTTTTATTAATTTCGAAAAAGTTTTTAGCATTTCGAATTTAATTTTTTAATTTTTTAAAGTTCTTTTTATAATATAAATTTAAATTAATCGATTTTATAAATTGTGCAAAACGCTACTTCTTAAGCGTCAATTTATTGTTTTTGCTATTAAAGTTGTTTTTGCGAAAGCGACGTAAATTAGACGTCTTAACTTTGTTCTAACAAAAACATTTTTTAAAATATTTGTTTCTTGTTTGAGCAATACAAAAATCTTGTTTTGTTTAAAGTTTACGTCTTTTTGTTTGTTTCTTAACAAGTAACTTTTTATAATTAATATCTTTATTAAATAATAACAACTGTATAGCGTTCTCGTTTTGCGAAGATTTTTCTTGTAATATAATTTTGAAATTCGTAGTTGTCGCAAGTTAAATTTTCGCATTGCTTTTATTTTTCGATTGTTAAAACGTCGTAGCATTGTTGTTGTTATTTAAATTTTGTCTTGTATTGCGTATTGTATTAATTATTTTATTAAACAATTGTTTTTATAGATTAAGACAAATTAATATTGTAAGATTGTGTACAAACGTGTAACAAGACGTTGTTATATCGACGTACACAAGACAAGACTACATAACATATAAAACTATAATTTAGAGAGACATTAATTCGTGAGAATTCTAGAAGAGAATTCTTAAAGAGAAAACTTTGCACGATGTTAAGTTTAGACTAGTCGCGCTAACCCGGAAATGTCACGTGCAAATGCCAAGACCTAGGTCAAAAAAATTCGAGAAATCGAATCGCTCAAAGTAGTTTAGTCGATTACTATAAGTAGTTTAGCGCGAAGCGCGCTAAACTAGTTTGAGCGATTCGATTTCAAAAAATCGTCGCGACTCGATCTTGGTGCCAGGTCGAGCTAGAGGGATGATATCATAATCTGGCCCAACGATTAGTCTAGTTAAGTTGCTATTACAAGAATTTAACACTAACGCATTTATTAAATTATTAATCGCTAGCATTACATTTATATTGCATATAGTTTTGTACTTCAAAATTCTACAATAATTTTTATATATTTTCTAATCTGTTTCTTGACAATTATATATTCTTCTAATATATATTGTACTTATAGCTACTTCTTGTTTGTGTTTTGTTAACAATTTTTACAATTTTTAATTTCTTTTTTGCATTTAGTGCTAAATCTTGTTAATTCTAAAGATGCTTAGAGAAAAGTAAGATAATTGCAATAATATTATAGAAATAAATAATTACTGCTGCTTTGTAATTGTTTTTGCAAATTATCTATATATTAGAAAAGATTTAGCAATTAACAAATAAAATAATAAGAAAGATAATAGTACAAGTATTTAAGTAATTGTATATCTTTGACTATTTTTTTGACTAAGAATTTGAGAGATATATAATAGCAAACTTATACTCGACGCTTGTAACTCTAATAAAAATATCAATTTTGCTAATTATTTTGTTGTTATTCTTAATTATAAGAGAATTGTCTAAAGTATATTAGAAAATCTCGAATATTTAATAGAAATATGCTATTAACGTTTATTTTAATTGTTGTTAATTTTACTAGACTAACTTAAACTTGTATTCTTGTGTTGCTAATAAAATTACGCCAAGAAATTTCTAAAAATAGATCGAAAAAATAATTTGATTATCGAGAGAAATCGATAATATATAATAGAAATATTTATATTATTGTCGATATTATCTGCTTTGTTAATTACAATCGAGTCTTTCTAGAAGTATTAAATATGTTTATAGCAATAAAAATCTATATACTTATTTGCGCATCAATTTCTTTTTAATCTATATATATTTCTATTATTTTTGTTCAAATCTATATTGTTTGCTATATACTTAAAAAAATCTCAAATATCTTAAATATCTGTAATTGTTATAGATTTGTCGAGACATCTAGTTTTTTTATCTTTCTACTTCTCTTCTTTATATTTAATTTTTCTGTTCTCTTTCTTTTTTTGCTTATCGACTATGTAGTAAGACTTAGTAAAATTATAAATATTATTGCTTAATTCGAACATTTGTATATTAAATATTAATAAAAAGAGAATAGAAATAAGAGAAGAATTGAAAATAGAATTGTCTATTATTTGATTAAGATTGAAATATCTAAATTAATGTTATCTATCAGTATTAAAATTAGCAAGTAGAAATTTTAAAAATTATATTTAATCTCTAAGTCTTTTGTATTTGCAGAAAGCGCTAAACTTTATATAGATAATAAAAAAGTCTAATTTATTATCGAATATATTGTATAATCTTAAAGTAAAAACTACATTAAAGTTAATAGTTAAGCAGAAAATAATAAGACTATCGAGACTCGAAAAAAAAATTGTTTTAACTCTTATTATTTTTGCAACAATTTTTGCTATAATTGCTTCTAATATACTTAAGAGTTTCTAAATTTGTTAAATTATTTTTATTCATACTAAATTTTATATATTTGCATTTTTATTTTTAGTATCTTTAGCAATTTCGTCTATATACTATATGATTATTGTAGAATTCTTATTAATTAATTTAGTTGTATCGAAAGAATAATAGAATTTAATATTATTTAATTATAGTTATTGTATTATACAAACGCAAAACAGTTAGAAAAAGAAATAAATAGAGAAGAAATTTAAACTCGAGATTGCAATTAAGAATTTAGAATTAAAAAAAAGCAAAATAAAAATTCTATATACTTCTAATTCTTGTAGAAACGTTGTCGAAAATCTCTTCTTTAATTAATAAATTTCTAAAAATTAATTCGAGCAATATTATATTTATTAATATTGTAAATATCTTCTTTTCTTTAATACTATTTATCGATATTTGCTAATATTGTTGCTCGATTATTAAATTAAATATACTTAATTTCTGCTTTTATTTTGTTTTCTGCAATATTTTTTAGCGCAACTCTTAATTATTATAATTTTGTATTCGATCTTTATTAATTAAGTTGCTAAGTACTACAATTTTTCGAAAAATATCTATTTATTATATTTTGTTAATTATTGCTATCTAGATTTTTAAAATTAGATTCTTGCAACAGATTAACAATATCGTATTTTTTATAATATTTGCTTAAAAGTTAGATTAACGTTTTAAAATTATATTATCAAATTATTACAATTATAATATTTCTATTATTACAACTTGTTAATCGAGATAGAAGCTATTTGCTAAAAATATTATAGATTGACTTCGACTTATTATTGCTATTTAGCTTTATACTTAGTTTTCTTAGTATTATATTATTATGTTTTTGCTTAGAAGCAATTCTTATTAAAGCAATTAATCAAATATACTTGTTAAAAGATCGAGAGATAATAATAAAAAATAAGATTTTTTTTTTATTAATTGTATAACAGTTGTAGCGTAATCGTTGGGTCGAATTTCAATTCGATTGAGTTAACTCGCTCAATCCTAATTCTAAGATTAAGCAAATTTCCTAGTTCAACAAAGTAGGACGAGCGAAGAATGTGCGTTAAGTGTTCAATTCAACTTATTCAATTACATGACGTTACATAACGCGCTAATTATATGCGATTAGCTTAAATCCTGCGCTAGCTTAATCGAGTTAGCGCATAAATAAAATAAGATAAGATAAGCAAATACTAGCGCGACAAAGTTAGCTTAAATTCTTGACATTAACTCAATAAAATTCTATTCTAAAGATAAGTTCGCGTCTTGATCTTCAATTAATTCTACGAGACTTAAGAGAGTAAATCAAGTTAAGAAAAAAGTGTTCGACTCGATCTAACGATCACACTAAGTAGTTGTGCTCTTATTTATTATTTGCTTTGTTTCTATAATTAATATTAGTTAAAAAATTGCAATTAATATTGCAGCAAAATTCAAAATTAACTAAACAATAATAAAACAATAGCTAACAAAGAAAAGCAAAAATTCGAGAATCTAAAGTAATCGAAATAAATATTAGAATTTTTCTAACTTATTTTAAGCACAAAATATTTTTGATTAAGTTAAATAAAAGTTAAGAGTGCAGAGACAACAAGAAATTTCTAAAAAAGTAAGAATATATATAAGAGAGAATACAATTCTGCTGTTTGCTTAAAGACTTTAACAAAAATAAATAATATTCGAGAAAAATAAAAGACAATCTATTAAGAAATCGAAAATTAGTAATAGTATAAGATTGTAAGTATTAATATTTTATGCGAAGTTATAATACAACAATTAATAATTAATAATAATCGATAAACAAGAGAGCGCAAATTGTTGCAAAAGCAAAGAGAATAATTAATATAAGAAGAAAAATAGCAAAGAAGTAAACATATAGCAAGAGAGAACGTATGTTTATATTTGGAGAAAGCGAAAAGTAAGATAATGGAGAATGTCTTGTTCAAAACAGACGCGTCAAGTCTTATAGAGTAACACTTAATCTAAAAGCAGAAAAGAACGTCTTCTTTACTAGAACGAATTTCATTTTTTAATATTAACTTGTTAGAATTATTGTTAGAATTATTTTTGCAAAAACAATACAAATTTGTTGCTTTGATCTTGTTATTCCAATTTTTTTTTCAAGATATTTGTTTTTTGTTTAAACAATACAAAAGTTTTGTTTTATTTAAAATCTATATTTTTTAATTTTTTTTTAATAAATAGCTTTATATAATCAATTTATTTATCGAAATATAACAATAATAATATATTGTTGTTTTACAAAGTTTCTTTTTATAGAGTTTTTTCTTATAGTATAGTTTGCATTCTTGTAGTTGTATTAAATATAAACTAAATTTTTATATTATTTTTGTTTTTAAGATACTAAAATATTGTATATTTTTCGCTATTGTTTAGATTTTGTCTTGTATTTTATATTAAATTAATTATTGTATTAAAAAAGTGCTTTTGTAGATTAAAATAAATTAATATTGTAGAATTGTATACGAAAATATAACAAGATATTGCTATATCAATATATGCAAGACAAAATTATATAATATATAGAATTATAGTTTAAAGAGATATTAATTTGTAAAAAAAATCAGAAATTTTTTTTTAGAAAGAAAACTTTGTACAATATTAAGTTGCTATTACAAAAACTTAATACTAATATATTTAGTTAATTATTAGAAGCTAGCATTACATTTTAAGAAAAAATTAACAATATTACTTAAATACTTAAAATAAAAAATATGTTAATTGTGTTAATACAATATATAGAAAATATATTACTCTTAAAATCTAAAAATAAAAATAAAGTCTTTTAAAGAAAATTGATTTTAAAATTTTGCAAAAACTTTAAAAAAAAAATATAATTAAAATTTTTTGTAACAATTTAATAATAAAATTATATTAAAAATATATAAGCAAACTTTTTTTCAATGATTTAGAAAAAGTTAGCAATTATATATATAAAAAGTTTATTTGCTATAATTGCAAAAAAAATAGATATATTTCGAAAACTTAGTTAAAATCTCTTAAAGAAAATATAAAAATAAATATAATTAATAACTTTAAACAAAGCTTTACAATAAATATTTAAAAAGCACTTTTATTACAATTTTTTATTAGAAAAATCTTTAATAATTTTAAAAACTAGATAAGTTTGCAATAATTATAATTGCAATTGCAAGTTAAAAGTATAAAACAAAAGTTTTTTTTGCAAAGTATTTTATATTTGTTAATATAAAATAATATAAATAAAGAGATTTTCTTAATAATAATTTTTTTTTTTTTTTAATTTATATTCGATTCAACATTTCTAAGAATCTATGCAAGAATTATATACTTTTATGATTTTTAGATCTAATCAATTACGAATAGACGAGCAATACTAGCGTCTATTTGTCTAATTATAGTTGACTAGAATTCGCGATTGTTATTTTGTTTGTAACAAGTTGTTATAACAACGTTGTGTCTTTGTCTTCTATATTGTAATATTTGTAATACAAAAAAATTCTTCAAATAAAAACTTTATAAATCTAAGAAAGACTTAAACATTGTTAACAATATTGTTGTCTAAAATTAACGCAATAACTTAATAGTTAAAATTATGCGCATTGTTGCGACAACAAATTTGATTTTGTCTAGCAATTGTCGTAAATTCGTAATATTAATTTCTTATTACATTTGTGTTCTTTTTTGTCGTTATTTAAAGTAAATTAACAAAACATGCTTAATTGTTATGCGTTTCTAATCACAATTGCAAGTTCTTATTGTAATTTTAAGTATTTGTTATTAATACAAAAACTAATTAAAGTCGATTTTGTTTATTTTTAATTGTATTAGAAGTGCATTATGCAATTTGAAATAATCAATATATAGTTGTATATATTTATGCGTAATTCTAAACGTAAGCTTGCGATACTTTACGTTGTTCTTGTCTCTTAATTATCTTAATTGTTACTTCTTTCGAATCTTGTCTTAAATAAACGTCTTTTTAATAATAATTTTGTCTAACATTTAATTTGCGAGAGATAGACGTTGTTTATACATCTTATTAGCGACTTTATTTGCAATCTTGTTATCTTTTATATTTTTATATTTTAAAATTTAATAAAATTTCAATATAATGTTGCAACGTCGCATTGTATTATATATGTTTTACGTTCTTCTAAAATACATTTAATTTAATGTCGATCTTATCTTTCTTATAATCTTTAATAAAGTTTAATTATCGAATTTATTTTGTAAATTTATTTTCGCAAGTTAGTAAACATCTTGCAATACTTCGTTAATTTTTTGATTATTTTTGTAAATTTCTCGAGTTTGTTGTAATGCGTAAACGTTATCTTATTGTCTTTTAATTACTTCTTAATTCTTCAATTTGCTTTTATTAAAACAACAATAACATCTTTATTGCGATCGCTCTTGTTAAAGTACGCTCTTTAATATTAATTAAACTTGTTTGCATTATATTTCTTCATAATTATTTTCTTATTATACGCAATAATTATTTTAAAGAATTTTACTTATAAAGCAATTGTATAGATTTGCTATTGCAATATTGTTGTTACTTTAAGTTTTATTCGCATTTACTTTTTCTTAAATTGCAAAAATGTTATTTTAAATCTTTTTTTTTTAAATATTAAATCGTTGCATATGCGCAATATTGTTGCGTCTATTATTTTGCTTAATTCTTGTGCATTTATAATAATTATTAATTTCTATATTAGCTTTTCGAAATGCATATTAATAGAAAATACGTTAATCTTAACTTGTAAGACTTTTGTAAACGTTGTCTTGTAAACATTTATAATATATTGAAATATACAATTCTATATTAATTGCAACTTCGAAATTTTTTTTTTTTAAATTTTTGATATTTTTAAACATATATTATGCGATAACTTTGTAAGCTATTATTAACTTCTTAATAACAATATACTTGCGCTTATTTATCTTTAATAAAATGTTAAATATTAAACTTTCTATTTATTGACGCGTTTTTGTATTTAATTATTAGCTTAATTTCTATTTAACGCAAGTAAATTCTCTATCTTAGCTTTAAGTTTAATTGAATTCTTAATATTCTAATATTAGATTTAACAATTATCTTGTATCTTGTTAACGTTATATTAACGCTTATACTAAATCTTTTTAAAGTTAGCGAGAAATAAATTAATTTTTTTCTTTTTCGCGAACTTGAATTTGTAATTTCGTATTTATTGCTCACATTTGTTGTATATTTAATTTAACATCTTGCAATTATATTTAATTAATTTCTTATATATAAGTATATTAACGTCGTTTACAAAATTTATAACGCTAATTTGCAATTTAATATTATTGCACATCTTTAATAGATTTGCGTTGTAAAACAAATATAGAATTAAAAAGAATAAAGAATTTTGCAATATATTTACGTTCGTATTGCGCTTCTCTATTGTATAGTCGTCTATAATCAAGATAATACAACGTTTCTTTAGAAAATTCTCTACTTATTTGATCAAACAAGTAAAAATTTATCTCTTCTTTATATTGTAAAGCAATTGAATATGTAATACATTATCAAATGCGTCTAATATATCAAAACTAAACAAATATATTACTTTCTTCTTTTGATCGCTTGATATTATATAAATCTTTTTCGTAATTAATTGTAACATTGTGTTGATCAAATATTGTCTTCTAGCTTTTATTTGTGTGTTTAATAGAGTGTCGTGCGTCTTTACAACATAGCAAAGACGCTTTAATATTATTGACTCTAATATCTTATCTAATATATTTAATAACGCAATAAGTTTAAAGAACAACAATTTAAAGTAATTCTTTTTTTTTAATTTGCGTAACATTATTTTAATTGTCTTTTTAAAATAAGACAATTGTATCTCTTTCTTAATGCATTTATTAAATAGAAATTTTACTTAAAATAAGACGATACAAATTAATTGTTGCAACGCACAATTAATTATATTATTAATTTTTAATATCTTGTTAGAAGTTGTCTTGTGCATTGCTTTTATTACTCTACGCTTCAATATTATTTTGTCGTCTTCTATAAAGATTAAATAAAAGAATTTGTTTAAATTGTTTACTAAAATTGTAAACAAAGAAGAAAAATAAATCGAAATATTATTTTGATTTTGTTCTTTGTTGTTGTCGCGATACTTATATTGATTCGTAATAATAATATAATAGATTTAATTAACATTTTTGTCGTTGCATTTCTAATTTACTTTATTATTTTAAAGAGATTCTTAATAATGTTTTTCGAAACTTTTATTTGTTTGCGAAATTTATCTTGCTTATGTTTCTTTAAAATCTTGTTTTTCTTGTCGCATATTCGAACGTATATCGTTTATTTATTAGAAATGCGACATTGTTAATATAATCTTTTGATTTCTTTAATTATCTTTGTGCACTTTGTTATTTATTTGAGTTTAACTCTCTTATATAATCTTGTTTACAAAATAAAGTCTTTAATAATTTTTTTCAAAGCATCGAGCAACTTTGTTGTGTACTTATTAATATCGTATCTTTTTATTAAATTGTTTAATATTGATTTAAATAATAAAATTTTAATATGTTATTAAATTCTTTTAAGTTTATAGCTTTTCAATTTCGTTTAAAACGACGTCAAAATTTCTTTTGTGTTCGAGAATTTAACATTATTTTTATCGAAAAATAATTAAATAAGTTTTCTACCTTCTTGTTTATATTGCAATATATTAATCGATTTATTATCTTTTTTGTAACAAACGATTAAATCAATTGTAATTTGAGCGTCTTAATAATTTCTTATTATAATTCTTTGAAAGAGAGTTAGTATTGCGTCGATTGCGTATATTATATTTAACAAATTCTTCGAAAACAAATATTATCTAAAATAGAAAAAACTTGCTCAAAAAAACAATGTAAATTAAAATTCTTTACAATAATACTTTTGTCTTGCATGCGTAAAGTTAATTTTATTGCTAAAAGATTACTTTTGTTAATTATTTTATTATAATTATTTAAGAACAAGTTGTAAACATTATAAATATTAACAAAATTATATCTTATGTTGTTAATATTAAAATATAGTTATAACATTATTGTTTTTATATCTTTAAAATGTTATGTGTTATATTAATTATTATTATTAATATGTTTATTAATGTAAAAGTATGTTCTTTTGTTGTTATTTAGGAGCGTAAAATTTGCGCATTTTAAATTGTATATTTTCGTCTTAACATAATGTTGTTACAACTCTTGTATTATTAATATATTATAATTTGTATTTTATTCTTTTAAAGCAATGCGATTATTATTTTATTTTCCAATTTATAAACGTTATATTGTAATGTTTTGAACTCGTTTTGTGTCTTTATTAAAGTTGCTTCGTATAATTCTTAATATTGATATTTATTAAATTTTACATCTCTTGCGTAAAAGACATATTTTATAACAATATTATTATTATTTCGTTGTTATTTTGTTTTATTAAGATAAACTAACTATTTAACAATTCGTTAAAGCGTCCTTTCTTAATTTATTGTTAAATTACGCTTTTTTTTATTGTTACGAAAATGTTTTGCATGCGATTTGTTTGCGTCGAATAATTAACTATTGTTGTCTTGCATTTTGTTCTTTTCTTCGACGTCTAATTGAACATTGTTACGCTATTAAGAATTAGTAAGATAATTGCTATTTTGTTTGTTCTTGTTGTCTTAACAACGTAATACAATAACTTTGTCTTTGTTGTTTCTTTTATTTTTTATTTTTTGTTTTATTTTTTAGAGTACTTAAAATCGAATACTTTATAAATATTCTTGCAAATATCGCATTTTTATTTTAATAAATTTAATTAATGCGATAATCTCGTGCATAATAAGCGCATTGTTGCTTGTTCTTGCATTTGTATATTAAGTAATTATACTCTTAACACTTTATATATTGCTTTGTTTTGCAATTTATATTGTAATGTTTTGCTATTTTAATATTCGACTTATAAATTACGTTAAATTAAATTAACTTGTTTGTTGTTTTCGCGCAATCTACTTACATTATAATAAAGACGTATTTTTTCTTGTTGCTTTTCTCGTAAATTAAGTTATCTTATTAATTTTTAATTCTTGATACATAATTTTGCATAATCTTTTTATTATTTTTGCTCTCTTCTTCTTTATGTTCTTAAATATATTTTTTATTTTAATATTATATATTATTATTTTTGCGTATTTACGACGCAAAATCGTCGCAATAGATATATTTTTAACTTAAAAATTATTTGATTCTAAGATCTTTTTGTTACATTCGTTATTAACTTTGAAGATTATTATTTTTTTAAAACGTTTTATTCTTTATATATCTTTCTGCGCATTTAATATATTAACAATATCTAAGTTGCGCATTAATACAACTATTTTCGTTGCGTTTATCTTATATATTCTTTTTGTTTCTTTCTTTTTTTTGATTTATGTTATTAACTTTATCTTTTTAATTAATCGTTGCTTTCAAAGTGCTTATTTGACATTTATCTTAATTGTTGTTTGTGCAACTAACAACAAGCTCTATATTATGTTCGCTTATATATTCTTATCTTGTGTGTTTTTCTTAATTTTTTTTACTTTTTTTAGTTAATTTGTTGTCTTTTTTAATCTTTTTAATATAAAAATCATGCTAATTTGTTTATTCTTTGCGAAGAGTTCGTTAAATTTGCGCGTAAACTTCTTGACAAAAATGCATTATTTAATTAATGTTATTATCGAAATTATTTTGAACACGTTTTTTTTCTTAGATTTATAGAGCTTTTTAATTTTTATTATTTTCGCGATAATCTTTGTTGCAATTTGTAATAAATTGCGTTAAGACGCATTAAGTGCGCTTCGATTACTCGTTAACGTTGCGTCGATTACATTTATTTAATTTTAACGATCAAAATAAATTGGAAGCGTTATTGCTAGTAAGATTTTCTCTCTCGTCTCTTCTCGTATAATAAGATAATATAATATTGATTTTCGCAAATCAATCTTTTAAATCTTCTTAAAATATTTAATATTTGTATTAATTGTATTAGCAAACATCTAACAAAATTGTAATATTTTAAAAATATATAGTATTTTGCAATTAAAGTAAAAGCGTTTACAATCTAAATAATTTGTTTTATAAAATTTTATATTATAGAAATTAAGATTTGCAATAATAAAAGACAAAAATATATATTAAAACAAGTTTTCTATATATTTGATAAAGATTGTTACAATATTATTGTTAATTTTTTCTAAATAATAAAGACAAACTTTTATATTAATTAATATATACTTATTCAACGCTACTAAATTACAAAAAATATAATTCTAATAATAATTTTAAAAAATATTCTAAAATCTAAGAAGTTTATTTTTGTATTTGTTTTTATTTATTGCAATTTAAAAGTTAATAATAAATCGCAAATAAATAAGCTATTTTGCAAAATACAAAATATCAAGAACTATAACAATATTTTTAACTTAAACAATACAATTATTTTTCTTAAATATAGAAATAAAAATCATAAAATTAATTTACTATTTAAAAAAAAGTTATTTTACAAATTATTATATTCTTTTTTCGAAAAAAGTGTAATATTTTGCAAAAGTATTTTTTAAAAAATCTAATATTAAAAAGAATTTGCAAATTAATAAGCTTTGTTAATATATTTATATTGTTTGTATTTACAAGTAATAATAATCTAAAACTATATTTTAATTATTGCAATTTAAACACAATAATAATTAAAAACAAATATTCTAATTTTTTTATTAAAAAGATATTAAATTATCTAATTAATATTGCGTACTTTATTAAGTTAAACTTAAAAATATCTACTATTAAATATATATTTGCAAAGAAAATAAATAGAAAATAGTTTTTTAAATATAATATAATTACTTTAAGTATACAATAATACTTTTTTAATTAATAAATATCTCGAATGTTTTTTAAGTTTAAATTAATAAAATATTACAAAATTTAACTAATTGTATTTGTATAATATATTTCGATAATATTCTAATTTACTTTAAAATATAAAAGAAATCTTAAAATTATATTTCTTAAGTTTTAAAGAAACTGCCTATATATAAGTTTTACGTTAAATTATTTGAATATTTCTTTATAACTATTTCGATTAAATTCTTAAAATATATTGTAAGCAATTATAGTATATTAATAGATTTGTATTATATAGAATCTATTACAATATAATTTTAGTTAACTACTTTTTATAAGTTTTAAGTATTTCTAGATTTTGCAAACTTTTATTAACAATTTGTTTAATATTATATAAAAATTATTTAAGTTCTAATAAAGCTTTTAAAAAGTATTAAATAAAAGAAACAAAATAATACTTTTTTATTTAGCAAAACACTATAATAGTATTTAAAGAGTTAATTATTGTCTTTATACAAATATTTATATTAATATATCTTAATTTTAAGAATTATATTTGTATCGAAATTAATATTTCGAAATTTATTATTGTTGTTATATTTTTACCACTTATATATCTAATATATAAAGTCGATTAAATAATTTAATATTTTGTAATATTTTATTTAAAAAAAAAAATTCTTATTAAAATACAATACAAAATTAAGAATTAAGAATTATTTACTATTGTTACTATTTTTAAATAATAGAAATACTATTTTGAAAATAGTTAATATTTGATTACTATATTAACAAATTATAACAATTTTTACTACTTTATAAAGATAATATCGCTAAATAGTTATCAAATATAATAAACTCTTTTTTTAGAAAAAAAAATTTCGAAATCAAGTATTGTACAAAAAAACAAATCTAGTAAACAGAACTTTTTAACGCTTTAATCATAAAAAATACGCAAATAATAAGATTTATTTATCTACTTTTTAGAACAAGCTAGAAAATATTACAATTGTAACTATTAAAATAGTTTTTATACTTATTAAATACATTGTTAAAGCGCAATTACTATTATATTTTAGCAAAGTCGATGTCTCTACTATAGACAAGCTTAATAACAAATTTTTAAATAAATTCTTTAATAAAATAGCTTTAAACAAAGTTGTAAATATTAACATAACAAAAGAAGAAATTGAAAACGCAATTTAAAGTATTATAATATAGCAATTGCATTGTAGCAATATACAAATAATATATAAGAAAAAAATTACATCGACAATTTGGAATAATTCTCTAGAACTTCTATTAGCGACTCGAGACTCTCGAGATCGTTGTGTCGATGTCTTAGCTCTAAAGTTACATTAATAATATAAAGTTGCTTTGAAGTTTATTTCGAGTCAAAATATTTATCTTCGCAAAACAACATTGTTATAAATTATAATATTTCTCTTAATTTATTTTGCGACATTCTAATCTATGTTTACAACATAAATTATAAAAAGTATAACGTCTTTAACGCTTATAATTATTTAGATTTTTATTCGATTGCAACTTATATACACAATAATATTGCAATTTCTAATATAATTTGTTTGATTTATATTATAATATTAAATGCATTTGCATTTACAAAAATGCTTAATACTTCTAACATTAAATATATTTCTTTTATATATACGTTATACTTTTACAAGAAATAAAAGTTCTTCTTCTTATTATTTATAAAGATATTTACGTATAAATACTTTTTTATATAAGCAATAAATCTCTTGTATTTCTTTGCATTATTTATAATTAATAAAAAAATCTTTTTTCTCTTTGTATATTAAATTGTATTTGTTTTACTTTTGATATTTAACTTTTTTCTTTAAGCAATTTAACTAAGTGTTAATTTTAATAATATATTTTTCTCTTGTTTCTTAATTCGAAATCTATATTTATTTTATTGAAAATTATTCTTAATATCGATTTTCGACTTGACGATTAACTTGTTCGCAAATTATATTAGCACAAATAATAATATAGAGATAACAAACGCAACTTATTGTAATAACATTTCTTTTTTTTAATATATTTTGTTTGTTGCTCTCTAATTAGTCTTGATCGATTTAAAATCTAATTATAATTATTAAAGACAACTTATATTTTTTGCTATGTTTCTCGAGAAGTTGTAATTGTTTAATTACAAATAAACGTAAGCATTCGACATTTATCTTAATATAATCTTTACAAAATATCTTTTATTAAAAAAGTTTACTTCGACATTATTCTTTATTTTAGATTCTTTTTATAAACATTTTCGTTGTCAATTAATACGTACGTTGTTATTTGTCAAATTTGAACAAAATTTAATTTAGATTTACATCTTTATTTAAGAATGTCTATCTAAATATTATTTTGTGTAACGATCTCTTTCTATAAGTACGCTCTCAATTAATTTATTTATTTGTTATTATTCGTTAAATCTAGACAAGATTTGACTTAGATTCTTTTCTTTATATATAAGTAAATCTATTTAAATAACGTTGTTCTTCTTAAATTCTTTTTGTAAGCATTTCTCGCAATTAATTTATACAACATTTATTATTCGTTAGATTTAAACAAAATTTAACTCAAAACTAACTTATATTTGTTTTTTCGATTAAGAATGCTTACTTTTAGGTTGCTTTATTTGTTAATTCTTTTTTACAAGCACTCTTACAATTAGTTAATATCTTCGTAATTATTCGTTAGAACTAAGTTAGATCTTCTTTGAATAACTTATATTTAAACGATTATCGCTTATATATTCGATGCTCTTTCTTTATTAAAATTGTTAATTGATTGCTTAAATTAATTTATTCTTACGTATTTTGTTATTTCTTAAGCTTTTAAGCACGAATTTTTTATTCGAAGCATTTATCGAATTTTTGTTATTGTTTTATTGATTACGTCGCTTCGATAAGCATTCGAATTTCAATTTATTAATATTTAAATTCGAGAGAGACTCTCGAAGAGAGATATGTAAGATCTTGTTATTATTAAACTTATTAATAGCTTTCTCGCTACGAAATACAATCTTTTATCGCAATTTTTGTATATATTTCTCTTTTTATATTACGAATTAATCGTCTTATTTTTATTGTATTTTCTTGTAAATATTTGTTAATATATTATAAATATAAAGATTGTAGTTGTTAATAAAGTAAAATATATATCTTCAATATATTGTTTTTCGAAATAAATAAATATTTGTATTTTGTATTTAAACTTCTTAATACAATATCAAATTATAATTTTTATTATTTTAATCGTCTTTAAGATTATAGAATTGAATATATGTTTAATCTAAAAATTAATTTTAAAACTCTCTCAATTGTTGTTAAAAAACAAAGACGTAAAAGTCTTAATTATTATCGAATTCGCAAACAATTGAAATTGCTTTTTTTAATCGTAAATTTAGCAAAAAGTTAATAAAGATAAATAAATTTACATCTTGAATATTTTTGCTTAGAAAAGTCAATTTTAATAATAAGATCTAAACGTAATTACGCGACTTTTTATTACTAATAAAGTTGTAATAATTCTTAATTATATCGCGAACTTGCTTTATTATGTAAAATCGATAATTTTCTATCGCGTTGTAGAGTTACAATTAAAAAAGTTTTTATTTATAATAGAATGAAATAAAAGCAATATCTTTCTTGTCTTCTTTAATACAAGAACATTCTCTATATTGTTGTTACGCTAATTCTTAACGCTTCTTATACAATTAATTATTCTTTCTTATATACGTTTTATTAGCATTAACAATTTGAATTTCTATTAAGAATTAACTCAAGATTTATAATTCTTAACGTTATATTTAGTAATAAGTGTAATTTGCAAAAAGATATATGTCTTGCGCATAATAATTTTATGTCTTAACGTAAAAATATATTTCGAACATTGTTTTATCTTGTATTATAAAACGAGAATATCGATACAATATTAAGTTTGGCGTAATAACATTGCATTTTTTCGTTTATTTACAAATTTAAAGATTTATAATATAAACTTTGTATAATTGACTTTTGAGAATATAATATTGAGCTCGACGTTAAAAGATTGAAACAAATGTAAAAAACGAGTTTTTTTATTTCAAGACTCGTTCTTGACAAACGCGAGATTAATAGTAAATTGCATTTAATTAATAAACATTTTTGTAATTAGAAATAAACTTACATTGTATCGTATTTGTAACAATAATATTTTTATTACATTATTTTTTAATTATTAAATAATAACGTCTTTCTTTTACGCTTAAGAGAATTGCGCAATATTTTAAAAATTTCGAATTCTATTTTATTAATCAAATTGTTATTATTCTTTTGCGAGAAAGTTAATATATATCTTTAAGAATTTAATAATTAATAATTGCGTTTATCGCTTATATATGCGAAATTCGCTTGAAAGTTATTTGTAGCACGAAATTAAATGCTCGAATAAATTAATAAAACACTATATTTAAAATAGCGTAAACTTGTTAAAGATTAAGAAATTAATAGAAAGCGCAAAGATAAAATTGTATTAAAAAGAAAAACAAAAGAAAGAAGTTATTGTAATACGTCGAGCAATATTAGTTTTAAATCTAAACTATATTTGATTAAGATTTAATTAAGGTTTGATTAAGAGTTAACTTAGATTTTGACAATTTTTACTTAGACAAAAAAAATAATACTTATTATTAGTCGAAAATGCTTTGCTTTTGTTTATTTGTCAAAGTCTTCTTTATATCTTTTACAATTTTATTTAATATTATTGCTTTAAATAATTATACACAATTTAATAATTTTGAGTTCAATTGTATGCAACTCGATAATAGCAACAATACAAACAATTTTTACAATAGCGTCAAAAGTAGCGATTTAAGCAATAATAAAACAATTGTTATAGATATCGAGTTAGACAATAATACTAACGACAATAGCGAGAAAGATAATAATAGTTAAAAGAAGACTAGCATAGAAATCGAGTTAAATAATAATAATAATAGCAACAATAAAAAAAGTAAAGATCGAAAGAATAAGAACAAACAAGAGAGCATTAAAGAAAAGAATTATATAATTATAAACAATAAATTTTACTTTCTTAGCATCGATTTACTTGTAATAAATTATAACAAAATATTACTTATTGTCTTTGATAATATTAATACGTCTATTAAGAATAATTCAAGTTTTGTTAATTTAATCGAGATTTATTTTGTTGCTTCGACCATTATAAAGATGTATCTTGCGTCAATAAAAACTAATTTTCGAATATCAAATTATCGAAAGATCAATTTTGTGTCTTTTTTACAATTAATGTTTTTTACTTCGAATTGTTGTTTTTTTATAAAATTAATTGAATCGCATTGTTAAAGTAAGAATAAAATTGTAAATAATAAGTATAAATTTGACAAACTTAACATTTATAAATTACGCTCAATTATTAAATTTATAACAATTAAGAATATTTGTATATGTTATATATTTAATCGATATTAAAAGACGTTATTAAATGCATCTTTATATTTAAGAATACAAAAAAGACGTTAAACTCGATGTTTCTAATCTTTCAATACAATCGATAAGTTGAGCGATATTCTTATTACTTATATAAAGTTGTTGCTCTTATTATCTACAATATTAGATAATTAGATTAATATTAGCGTAATCGTTGGATCGAATTTCAATTCGATCGAATTAACTCGCTCAATCCTGACCCTAGAATTAGGCAAATTTCCTAGTCTAACAGGATGGAACGAGCGAAGAATGCGCGTCGAATGTTAAGCTCGATTTACTCGATCACGTGACGTTACGTAACGCGCTAATCATATATAATTAGCGTGAACCCTGCGCTAGTTCAATCAAGTTAGCGTAAATCATGCGCTAGCTCAATTGAGTTAGCGCATAGATAAGATAAGATAAGATAAGATAAGCGAATGCTAACGCGACGAAGTTAGCTTAAGTTCTTGGCATTGACTCGACAAAATCCGACTCTGGGGTCGAGTTCGCTCCTTAACCCTGGCCCAACTCTACGAGGTTCAAGAGTGTGAATCGGGTTAAGAAAAGTGTGTTCGACCCCAACTCAACGATGACACTAATTAAAATATCGTTCGTACAACTAATAAATAATAATATAGAATTGTCGTTCTTATTACTTAAATTACTTGTTGTTCTTTCGTATTTTAAAGATTTTGTATTATATATTGTTAATAACAACTTATTTGTTAAACGACGATTTTAATTGTTGAATTATTAGTCGTTCTCTTCTTTGTCTATAACAATAATAAAAAAGCATAAATAAAGTTGTTATTGTCTCTTTTTTGTATATAAAGCAAAGTAATATTTTGTAATTCGATCTTATTATTTTCGTCGAATTTATTCTCTTTGTCTTTGTCTTCTATGCACGAAAATTCTATCTCGAATAAATATTATGCGAGAGAATAAAATAAAAAGAGACGAACGTCAAGTTAGTTATTGTTATATAATCTAATAAATAAGATTTTGATTAAATTGTTCTCTTAAAAATTCGATAACAACAACGCAACATCAAATAAAATTAAGTTATAAAATTATATTATTGTTAATAATAATACATCTAGATTGTTATGTCTTATAAGAAGAACTTAATCGTATATCAAAACAAGCAATAATATCAATTTCGACCTTAACAAAGCTAATAATTTGTCGATTTCTATGTTCGAACACTCTTATTATATTACAATTAGTTTTTCTTCTTAATTTTGTTAAGATATAAACATTTTAACTTCTTTATCGATATCTTTTTATTTAAGATTGTTATTTTCTAAGTTTTGCAATATTTGAATAAATTGTTATTGTTTCAAATTGCGTAAATAATTGAAATGCAAAACTACAAAAGTCTTTAAAAAAGTACGTAAATTTTAAGAATTATATATTAAGTATTATTCGACGAACGTCTAGTCTTATTTATTGTTTTCTTACTTAATTATCTTATAATTGTCTTGTCTAGATCTTGATTAAATCTCAAGTTTTCAAAAATTATAAATTTTCGAAATTGAGAAATCGATTAACTTTAAAACTTTGTTGTTTCGTAAAGATTTTCTTGTTAATATAAGTAAAACTTGCGTCTTTGCTTTTGTCTTTAATGTTTATATTAAGAATTTTATTATTAGCGCAATTAAAAATGTTAGATATGCTTTAGTTTATATTGATCTTTTCGTTGCGAACAAAAATAATAACAACAAAAAAGAAGCAATCTTTTTTTGCGCAATTGCTCTTATAACTAGCATTATTAAGAAGTATAGAAATTGCATCTTAAATCTTGCGTCTCGAGAATTTATCTTTTTCTTTAGTTTGAACGCTAACAATATTAATTAAGATCTTGCGTAGAGTAAATGTTTTTAAAGACAAAATTCTTAACATTTAACTCAAATCTAATTTAGAATAGATGTTCTCAAAAATTAGATTTTCGACATTCGAAAATCAAGATAATTTAGATTTGAATTAGATCTAATCTTCTTATAGAAAAGGCTTTAACATTCGAAGATTAATTTGATTCAAATATAAGTTATATAAAACAATTGTTTTTTAGAGAAAAGATTTTCAACATTTAAAGAACAATCTAAATTAAATTTGAGTTAGATCTAATTTAGATCTAACTTAGAACAATTGTTTTTCAAAGAAAAAATCGTTAATATTCGAAGATTAATCTAATTTAGATCTAAATTAAATCTAACGTAAAACAGTTGTTTCTTAGAGAGAAAATTCTTAACATTCGAAGAATAATCTAATTTAGAATAGTTGCTTCTTGAACAAAAGATTTTTAATATTCGAAGATTAATTTGACTTAGATCTAAGTTAGATTTGATCTAGAACAATTACTTCTTAAAAAGAAAACTCTTAATATTCGAAGAATAATCTAACTCAGAGCAATTGCTTCTTAGAGAAAAGATTGTTAACATTCGAAGATTAATCTAATTTAAATCTAGACTAGATCTAACGTAAAACAATTGCTTCTTAGACAAAAGATCTTCAATATTTAAAGAACAATCTAATTTAGATTTGAGTTACGTAGAATAGTTATTTCTTAAAGAAAAGACTCTTAATATCTAAAAAATAATCTAAATTAAATCTAGATTAGATTTAATCTAGATCTAGTTTAGAACAATTGCTTTTTAAAGAAAAGATCGTTAATATTTAAAGATTAATTCAATATAGATTTAAGTTAAATCTAACGTAAAACAATTGCTTCTTAGACAAAAAATCTTCAATATTCGAAGAGTAATCTAATTTAGATTTAAGTTACGTAAAACAATTGTTTTTTAGAGAAAAGATTGTTAATATTCGAAGATTAATTTAATTTAAATCCAACTTAGATCTAACTTAGAACAATTATTTCTTAGAAAAAAGATTATTAATATTCGAAGATTAATTTGACTTAGATTTGACTTAGATTTGACTTAGATTTGATTTAGAACAATTGTTTCTCAAAAAAAAGATTGTTAATATTTAAAGATTAATTTGATTTAGAACAGTTGTTTCTTAGAGAAAAGATCATTAACATTTGAAGATTAATTTAACTTAAATCTAACGTAGAATAGTTGCTTCTCAAAAAAAAAATTCTTAACATTCGAAGATTAAGTTAATTTAAATTCCAACATTTAAACGACAATAATACAATAATATCTTTGTCAATATTAATAACAATCGATTGAAAAGTGTTTTAATCTTTACTTTGTTATTTTCGAATATTTATTGTGTTCGCAAATTAGTATAAAAAGACGTTTTAATCGCATCTTTACTTTCTTTATTTCGACAACAAAAAAAACTTTCTTCTTAATACGCTATATGTCGTAATGTTCGACAATAAATTGAAGGTCGCACTTAAAGAATTTTTTAATATCTAATTTTTGTTGTTTTTGTCGATAATTTCGTTAGTATTTTTGAAAAGTTTCTAAAAATTTGTTAAGAAGTTTTGTTAAAAAACAAGATTCTTAACATTATAAGGAGAAAGTTAGCATAGCGTCGAAGAAGTTAGTTATTTTCTTTATTTTTAAAATTATAATCGCAAACATTTCGTTATAACACATTTTAACATTAATCGATAAAAATTTGTAAGAAGATAAAAAGACGACATTATTATATTCGAGAATAACTTATTTCTTTGTTTTATCATTTTTAATTTAATAAAATCTTTCTTTTATCAATCTTTCTTTTTCTTATGTTTGACTTCTTAATCTTGCATAATATTCTTGTTACTTACTCTTTATTTTATCTTCTTTTTAACAAGAATTAATTTAAATTAAGTGCGATTCAAATTAGCAATTGCGTCTTCAAGTCTTGTTTTATATTTAATAATGTCTTGTTTATTTGTTTTTAATGCGAAATTTCTTAGTCTTAAATTAAAAATTATATATTATATTATATTGATTTTAGTTAACAAAGTTGTTAACGTAATAGTTTGTGCACTCCTAAATTTGTTAATACAAAATATACTTTGTAAATAATATATAACATATTATAAAAACTTCGAGATTGTAAATGTCTAAAATTCTTACTTATATTCTTTGAATAATTTATTGTTTTGTACATTTTGTGTATCTTATAAGTAACTTTTTTGTTAATTTAGCGCTTTAATTTAACAAACGTCTTTGTATATTTTCGTAATTGCTTATTATGCTTCAATTTCTCGTAATTAAGTATAGAGATAATAAGTTGCACACTTCTTATATATTTATTATTATTTGTTATTAATTCGTCGTTTTAATATTTTTTGTTCGACTCTTTATCTTACACTTATACGCAATCTCTTTGTTAATTGCTTCTATTGCATTAATAAGAAACACATCGAATTATATTTTTTCGCAATTAATTTAAATTAATATAATCTTTCTTGCTTCGTTTTTAATACATCAAATATTTGTAAATTTTAACAAAGTAATTTTTTGCTTAAAACAAGTTTTGTTCTCGAATATTCGAATTAGCGATATCGCATCTTCTTTTGCGTTTTTCTCGAATAAATATTGCTAAAAAAATTATAAAATTAGAGCACTTAAATTAACTTTCAATAATAAGTTTTTTAACTTTTCGTTAATATTAGTTGTTCTAATTTAGATTAATAAGTTATATATTATTGTAATCGTCAAAATTAAATATTATTAACAGATTTATTAAATTTTAACTTAATATTATAATACTTATTTTCAATTTTTGTTTCGCAATAGATGTTGCTTAAGTTTTTTAAATATAATATTAAGTTTTTTATAATAATAATGTTAAGATATCGAATGTTATGTATTAATATTTGCGTATTTTAGTTCTTTGTCTTATTTGTTTTTGAAAAAAATTGCTTTAATAAGAACTTATATATTACTTTTTTGTAAAAAATATCAAAATTTTAAGCATTGTTAAATAGTCGAATAAAAGTAACATAATATATTAAGATATAAAGTTTAAAAATATTAAAATAAATTCTATTTTTGTTATTTTTATTGTGCGTAATATTTTCCAATTAATATTTGACAAAGATTGTTTTTAAATTATTAATTTAATATAATGCATGCTTTAAGTAACTTAATATGTTCTTATTATATAAAATGTATTAAGCGAACATAACGAAATTTATAATTGTTCGAATACAATGTATTGTCGTATCTTGCTTTTTTTAGTAATAAAGATATTATTGTAGAAACGAGTTGCGATATTATTGTTTTTTGTTCGACTTCACTTTATTGTTAAATCTTGCTAAAATGCTTAAATGTTTTTAAGTTAATAAATTTAGAAATTTAACAAAAACGCTTATTAAGTTAAATCGAATTTGTCGATTTAATAACTGTTTTTTTCTTTTTTTTGCGCTTTGCTAATTTCTTAAAACAAGTATAAGATATAATATTGTTAATTAAAGCAACAAATTAATTAATTAATCTTATAATTATATTCTTAAGCAATTAATGGAAAATATTTAAATTTATTAAAATATAAACGTTGCAATACTTGTAATTTTATGTTTAGTTTTTTACAAAATAAATTTTTATATTTGTCTTGTTTTCTTTTAAATTAAAATTTTGTTTAATAAGCTTAATCTAAGTGTATTTAGAAGTTCGATATTTTTATTTTTTTGTAAGATTCTCTTGTTTATTAGAAGAGACTTTGTAGATATTGCAATGCTTGTTCTTCTTAATATTAGTAATAAGTATTTGCTCTTTGTGGTTTATTATTATTCTTTTAATAATTAAATAATAGCTTCTTGTAAAGTTATTTGTATATCGAATATTTATATTAAATTTCTTAAGTTTCTCGAAATCTTTATTAAATTAACACGAAGAACATATACGTTATAATTAAAATACATACGTTTAAATATTATTTTTATAGCTTAATAATATACTTTCGCTTGTAAATGTAATTGATGTTTTTTCTTAATCTTTACAATTAAAATTAAAATTATTAGCATCATTTTTGATCGAATTTAACTTTGTCTAGTTGTGCGATCAAGATTGTCAATAATAAGATAAATTAATTACAAGCTTTGATTATTATAATAATATGTTATTTGCGTCTTATTTATAGATATAAGAATCGAAACAATAATTGTCTTTGTTAATACTTAATTTTGCGTACTTTATTATTAATTTTTCGTATGCATCTTTGTATAAACGTATATATTGTTGGTCGTTTTGATTTAAATAAACGTGTACGTTAGATTTTTTTAAAAGAATTTGTGTTTTAGTAGAAAGCATATTATATCTTTTATATTTCGATAATATATAATGTACTTAACAATGACAAGATTATTTATTGTGCTTTTAATAATAAAGTTCTTGTTTGTTTAATTGTTATTTTAAATTTCGTATAATATGCAATGTATTTACATATATTATTCTTTAATATTTCAATAATTGTATTGCTTACATACGTATTTAAAGTTTGCATTTCGAAGAAAAACGTTAATAATATTCTTTGTAATTTTATAATTTATTAATTATTGCGCAAACTTTTAGTTCGTAATATCTCGAAAAAACTTATATATTGTACAAGAAACTTCGAGATGTATTGTTATACTTTCTTCGAATTAACGAAGACAATTATTTTTTTTAATTATAGATTTGTTTAATTCTTTAGCTCTTTTCTCTTTATTATATTTCTTTATTATTAAAGAGAAGACAATAAATTGCAAATTTGTTGCAAAATTGCTTTTTGTCAAGTTACTAAATATTTTAAGAGTTTAATTTTCGTTAATAATATTGTTTTGTTATAAAATTGCAAAATAATAGATCGTAATCTTCGTAAAATAAGTATTAAAATAATTTTTTTAATTTTGACTTTACTCGAAAGATTGTAAAACTTTGTTATATATTATTTTATTTAACAAACTTAATATCTTAGTCTTCGCTACAATTTGTTTGAATTTAAGAAAATTATTGCGTAATTAATATAATTCTTTGTTTTTCGATTTATCTTTTATTTTTATCTTAGATTTAGATTTAAATTCTTTCTAACGTTTGTTTTTTAAATTATCAAGTACTTGTCAAGATATTGCGTTAGTTTATTGTTATTCTTTGTTTCGAAGTCGAAAACATTGCAAATACGTAACATAATATTTTGATTATTAATTTTAATAACACTTTCGACTATATATAAATTATTAACATAGCAAGAAGAAAGACGTCTTAAAATAATCTAAGTGTTAGGTATCGATAATTGCGAAAAAGAACAACAAATTGCATTACAAAATCTCGAGTCTAATACTAGATCTTATAGAAAAAAAATATTGTTAATTTTACGAAATTGCAATTAATAGCAACGTATATAAATTAATATTCTAAAAAGAAATAAGAAAACTCGTAATATACAAGAAGACATAAGATATATTTATTTTATTGCTTTATTTATAGACTAGTCGCGCTATTCCGGAAATGTCACGTGCAAATGGCAAGACTTGGGTAAAAAAAAAATCGAGGAATCGAATCGCTCAAAGTAGTTTAGTCGATTACTATAAGTAGTTTAGCGCGAAGCGCGCTAAACTAATTTGAGCGATTCGATTTCAAAAAATCGTTGCGACTAGATCTTGGCGCCAGGTCGAGCCAGAGAGGTGATATCATAATCTGGTTCAACGATTAGTCTATTTACTTATAATATAAGAATAATATTAATTCTTATTTACGTTCAATTAAATATTAAGACAAATATCGATAGTTATTATTATAATATTATTATATAAATTGAATTTAACAACTAGATTATTGTAATTTATAATTAACTAAAATGTTAATTATATAACATTTAACATTCAATCAATTGTATAAAATATAATCTCTATTGTTAATAATTGTCTCTTTTTAACAATAGCATTGTTTTTATATGTATTAGTGCTTAAGTTTAAACGCGTTCGAAACAATTATTTGTATTCTAGATTTTAGAGCAATTTTCAATATTAACAAGAAATCAATGTTAAAGTAAGAAAATGCGCTTTATTATTGCTTAATGTTTAATGTTTATAGATGTTAAGTTCTTTGAATTAAATAACTCAAATCTAATTTAAATACAAGATTATGCTATAAATTAAAAGAAGAAAAAATATTGAACAAGCACAAACTTATATTTAGAATTAGATTTATTAGATTTAATCGAAATCTAATCGAGATTTAACTTAGATATAAAATTATACTATAAATTAGAAGAAAAGATATTGAGCAAGTACGAACTTATATTCATAATTACATTAATTACATTTAATCGAAATCTAATCGAGATTTAACTTAGATACAAGATTATGCTATAAATTAGAAGAAGAAAAGACATTAAACAAGCACAAACTTATATTTAGAATTAAATTTGTTAAATTTAATTAAGATTTAATTAAGATTTAATCGAGATTTAATCAAGATTTAATCGAGATTTAACTTAGATACAAGATTATGCTATAAATCAAAAGAGAAGATATTAAACAAGTACAAACTTATATTTAAAATTAGATTTGTTAGATTTGATCGAAATCTAATCGAGGTTTAACTCAAATACAAGATTATATTATAATTTAGAAGAGAAAATATTAAGCAAGTACGAACTTATATTTAGAATTAGATTTGTTAAATTTGATTAAAATTTAATCGAGATTTGTTTTAGATTACAAGATTACAAGATAAGCGCGTAAATTAAAAAAGCTTAATAACAATTTTGTTGCGCTTAATTGTAAGAACTTTGTGCTATTTTATTTTAGATATACTCTTATTATTATTAGATTTCTTGCATATTCTTAATATTAATAAGCGCATTTATAGAAGTATTATTTTATTTAGCAACTTTAATTCTTTGTTTTTTCTTAATATTTATAATCTCGAATACATCAACAATAAAGTCGAACTTTATTTTCTATCTTTTATTTATTATGCGTTCAATTTTTGCTATCGCATAAAACACACACTAGAATATTTTATTAATGTTGTTTTAATAATAAGCGAGCTTAAAAATTTGTTTGCTCGAATTTGAGTTAATAATAAATTTAAATATAGCGACGATTGTTGTTCGCTAAAGATTTAACAATGTTCTTATAAAACTCGTTACATCAATAAGAGTATTTGATTAATTATAAGCTAGAATATTGTTAGTTTTTACATTTTTCTTAAGTATAGACGTGTCAACAATTACGTCGTAGTTTGCTTAATTATCGTAACTTATTTGTATACGTTGACTTAATATAAGACACTTATAGAGAAATTGTATAGAAGAAGTTAATGTTTGTTAATTATAAAGTGTATCGAACGTTGTGCTTAATTTATAAGATAGCAAACATTTTGACTCTTGTAAATAAAAGAGCTAAGTTAGAGCATTAACTTACGCATTTTATTATTAGTGTTATTTTAAGAAACAAAAATATAATAAATATTAAAGTGTCGAAATGCAATTTAAGAAATAATTTGATAACTTTTAATTTCGAAACGTTCTAAATAAGATATAAATAAAAGTTTGCTAAAAAATAATAATTTCTTGTTCGATCAATAATCGAGTTTATATATATACTCTTTATTTTAATATTTTAATATTTTATCTTTTTGTAAGATTGTGTATGAACGTCTAACAAGACGTTGTTACATTAACGTATACAAGACGAGATTACATAACATGTAAAATTATAGTTTAAAAAGACATTAATTTGTAAGAATTCTAAAAAAGAATTCTTAGAAAGAAAACTTTGCACGTCGTTAAATTACTATTACAAGAGCTTAACATTAACATATTTATTAAATTATTAATCGCTAGCATTACAATTGCTCTTTTCTTTAAAATTCTAATTCTTAAAATATGTATTCGACGTTGCAATTACGTTGCAACTTTGCTATCTTTATAATATTAATAACTTTTTAAGCGTTACAATAACAATATTTTGCTTTTTTACTTTTTATAAATATACATTTTCGCAAAGTATGCGACAATAATTCGCTTCGATTTATTATTATATAAAAGAAAAAGAAAATTTAAATTGTCGAAAAAATCTTTTTATAGACTTTTTTCACTTTCTTGATAAATGTCGTTTGTCGCGTTAAGTCTACGCATTTATCTTAATTATTTAGTCGTATTTATAAAAAAAAATCTTGTATTTCTTTTCTTTATCTTTGTTTAACATTTTATGCAAAAGAGATCAAACAATAATCTTAACTTTTCTCGTATATTATCGTAAAACGTCTTGTTCTCTTTGATAAAATTTTATTGTAAATTAACTATATATTAATAAGCAAAAAGACATTTAAGTTTTTAGCAAGAATATTTAATCTTATTTTTGTCGTTGTATTGCTATTTTCATATTACAATAATATAATAATATTCGATGTTATTAATTTTGAAATTTCTTTTTTAATGTTGTTTACTATTTTGATAAATTGATCGAAATTTCTTTGTTTTACTTAATTCGATTAGCGTTATTAACGCGCTAATAATATTTACTTACAATCTTCGATTTTTTCTTTTTTTTATATACTAATTTTTATAACGAAGCGATAAATAGTTGTAAACGTCTTTTTTGTTATTCGTATTATTAACAACAATAATACGCGCAATAAAACAAATTTAAGTAAATATTCTTAGACTTTTTTTTGCATTTGTTGATAACTTAAGATAATATTATTATATTTAACGCTTTGCAAATCGCAATTTAACTAATATAAATATTGCTATATACAAGTGCTTCAATTTCGCTACGTATAAAACTAACAATATAGCATTTTATTACAAATATGTTTTTGTCGAATTTTCTTGTTCGCGTCTCTGTTATTTCTCGCAAGCTCTCTCGTTTTTTTATCTTTATTAACTTTTCGTTTTAAGAAGAAATTGAATTATATTGTAAGTATTTATTCTTAATTTTTTATAATTGCTTACGCTCTTAATGTCGCAAGACGAAAAATTGTTATTGCGATTATTGCGCTAAAAAATGCAAGATTATATATATTGTTTTTTGATTGTATATTCGATTTACAATTTTAATGCGTTGCAATTCTTTAACAATTTGTTAAACAAATTAATATTTTGCTAATTTTTTGCGCGCGTATTCTTGATAACAAGAATATCGAAGTCGAGTAATTGAAATTTGCTTCGCAAGTTCCACGTTGTTTACAATTTATATACGCATAAATTAAACAAAACAACTTGACTTTGCGTTCGAATTAAAAGAATTTATTAACTTGTATTAATACGAATTTGCAACGTCTTTACAAAATTAAAAAATAGATTAAATATAATACGTTATTGCGTTAATCTTGATGCTTTTTCTTTAAAAAAATTAAATAAGAACAAAGAATTCGAGTTTAACTTGATTATTGAGAAAAACAACGTTGCTTTTAACAAGAAAACGTCGTTTATTTTGCGTAACTTAAAAAACTTATTAAGAACAACATTATTTGTTTTGTTCTTAATCTTTAAATCGAGTTTTTATAAAGAAGAGCAACGTAAATATCTAAATAAGACTTTTCTTGTATATTATAAATTGTTTTTATAGCTTATACGATTTAAACTTCTTTGCAATACAAATTGTATATTAATAAGATTAACAATTAAAATAAGTTGTTCTTAAAATAAGAAATGTAATTGCTAATTTGTAGAAAGTTTAGCAAGTCTATTATATTGCGAATCTTATTATATTAAGCTCTTGTCGAATCGTTAGTACTTAAATCTTTGTTAAATTGTTTAATTATTTTAAGAGCTTTAAAATATATTACTTCTTTAATTTATTAAATCGATCTAACAAATTTTCTATACAACGAACATTAATTTAATTACGCGTTCTATTAACGTTGTATCTTCGTATCTTTTATAAATAATAATAAAAAAAATAGATATAAAAGTAATAAATTATCGAAAAAAGATAAGACAATTAATTAACGTAATTTATTCGCATTGTATAATATGTATGCGAAGATCTTTACTAACAAAGTAGAGTAAAAAAAGCAATTAAATAAAGATAAGAGAAATAATAAAATTTGAGCGCATTTTACGTAACTTTCTTATAGTTTTCTAATACTTTAATAAATTTATTAAAAAAGTATCAATCTAATTTACGTGTTATTTACGTTATTTTTTCGCTTTAATTGCGTAATTCTATATTATTTATTAACGTTACTTATTTTTGTCGAAGTTTCTTTTACGAACGCGAAGTTTTAACTTTTTTGTCTTTGATATTCTTTTGTTAAAAGATTTTTTTGTCTTGTATTTTTTGAACTTTTATTGCATATAAGCTAAGTAATTTCTTAAAATTCAATTGTTTTTATATAATAAAAATTGTTTTTATTAAATAAGATATTATAATTTATAATATTTTTGTTTGTTATTAAAAATATTTTCGACTTTTTATTTTTAATTTCTGTTAATAAATATTATATTTTTTAATGCGATTATGTTTGTATTTTGATAATATAATTTTAATAACAAAATATAAAAGACGAAATAAATTTATTACTTCTTAAAAAGACGAAAACAATATATTTATCTCTTAATAATGTTTTTAACTTCGAACAATTTTATAAATTTGTAAAACAAGTCTTTTTTTAAACAAACGTTCGAGAGATTTTTTGTTAAGAGCATAATTTTATTACTTATTTAATACTTTCTCGAAGTAATTGTTTTATTATAATTGTAAATTTATGTTTATTGTGCGAACTAAAAACAATTTACAAGTCGATTTCGTTTATTTTACAAAGATTAAACTTATTTTTAAGCGATTAAAACGTCGAAGCAATTTTTGTTATCTTAATTAAATTTAGAATTTGCGACAATATTAAATATTGTTTTAAAGAACAATAGCTCAATAAACGTATACAAAATGCTATTGTATGTATATTAAGTTAAAGTTTAAAATAAATCTTAATTATTATATTTGTAATTGCAATAAGATCGCAAATAATGTTTTAATATTTAATTTTATTGTTCGATTTAATTATTAATTTAAGAACAAAAAGTTGTGCTCAACTTTTATTTAATGCGAATGCAATAATATATCGCGAATTAATCGATTCTCGATCCAAAACAATCTCTTGAATTTCGAAATATACGAGCAACATCTTTTTGAACAATATATCTACTAAATCTTTCGCAATTTATATAGACTTTGCGAATATATATAACAATATCTTCAAATATTGATTAACAACTATTAAGATAGCATTGTAAATATTGTTGTTGCAACAATTAACAAGCAATTCGATAATAAAGTTTATAGAGATTTTTATCTAGAGTCGAGCTAGAACTAATAGCGACGCCAATTTATTATATAAGCGATAACGCAATATTTTGTTATGTTGACATATATTGCGTTCTCTAATGTATGCGTCAATATTCGACGTTATTTTAAATTAATAGAACTTTCTAGTTATTAAAGTTTTTATTTTCTTGATTTCGAAAATTTTTGTTAACGAATTATTGTAATATAATTTAAGAAGCTTCTCTTTAAAAGATGCTTTATTTAGAATAAGAATTACGTAAAAGAAGAATAATTTTTTTTATAAATTTATTATTTTTATTTAGCGCAAATATTACGCGTATTATCTAACATTAATTATTCTTTAATCTTGAGAGTTGTTAAGTTTTTATTTTGAAACTTCTTAATATTAATTAGCAATAAAAAGAAGAGACTTTCTAAATAATCTTTCTTTTTGTACGTTAAATAAGCGTTATAATGACGCAACTATTGTGTTATAATACTTTAAACAATTTTTAGAATTTCTTTTTTCGTTATTTTAGTATTTGTAATCTTCTTATTTGTAAATATATTTTAAGAGAGTTTTTTAAATAATTTATTATTAAGCTTCTTAATTATAAAAGTCTTAATTTTGTCTTAAAAGTGCAAAGACTATACTTTAATAACGTCTTAAATTAGCATTAAGATTATTTTAATAATTACAATTGTAATATTTTTTAACTTATTTTAAAGAATAAGCAAACAAATTTGGTTATTTATATCTTTCTTATAATTAAATTGTTAAGACGATTTATTTGCGAGATTAATCTTTCTTGTGCAATATTTAATTTCGAAATTATATTTTGTTAAAAAGAGAGCTTAACACGTTTAACGACAATTTGACGTTATCGTCTTTATAAAGTAGCGCACATTGTTATAATTCGTTAATACAATAATTGAATAATAGCTTTCTTCAAAATAGTATTTTTATTGCTTATATCTTGTAACAATCGCAAGCAACTCTTAATTACAAATTTTGTATTGTATTTTTGCAAAAATTTATTTTTTCAAATAGAATACAATTAAGTATTACGTTGTTTGTTTAACTTCGTTTACAAGATACATTAATTAAAAGAAAATAATAACAATAATAAATTTGAAAACATTTATCTTAATACAAACATAATTCTTGAAATCAAAGTACACTAATATAAATACTCGCATAAAGACAAGAATAAGCTTTTTAAACGTTACTACAACGTTTTTGTTAAATACGAAAAATTTATTTTGTTTTTTTTGCTTATTGTCTTTTAGCAACTCTATTAATGTTCGAATAATCTTTGCATAATATTAAATAAATTGTTTATAAAAGTTTGCAAATTTTAAAAATATTTAAAGCTTATAAAAAGTAATTAACTTAAATTACGTTATAATAAGATTTATATAACGCGAGTTTATCAACACAATCTAATTGCTTATAATATATTTTAGGAATTTAATCAAGATTGTTATAAAGAAGTATTTCGATAGCTTAACATAGAACTTATACAATCGCAAACGTTTAAGAATTTGACAAACATAATTTTAATACTTTTTTCGTATCTTTAAGTAAATTAAGATATTGTTAAGATATATTACACAACTATAATTAATTAATTTTCGCAGTACTTTATTAATTTAAAATTAAAAAACAATTAATGCATTTGTTAATTCAAATAACATTATCGTATATTCGAAATAATTGTATTATATTTAAAAAACGATCTTTTATTTATTGCTTTAACAAATACGAATTTAATAATAAGCGTTCTTAAAATCTAGCTTTGTAAAGTAGATAATATAAATTGAAAAATTTAGCGTCTTCTTAATCAAAGATAAAGAACATCTATTCTTAATAATTATAACATTAAGATTATAATAATTGATATATAATTTCAAGTTGTTATCGCTTTTTAATACGAACAACACTAGCGCATTAATAAGACTAATAAACTTACAAATTTTGCTTAGCGTTAAATTCTTTAAAAGATATTCTTGCATAACTGATAATTTTTTTTTGAAAAGAAAGTATAGTAATACGTAGAGAAACTTTTTATTTAGTAGTAAATTAATATTATAACTCTCTTTTTTATAATTGAGAAAAATAAATAAGTTCTTTGAGTCAAAAACGTTATCATAATTTTTAATGTTTCGCATCTTCTTAAGAATATTGCGCAATTAAAATTTCTTATTCGCATTAAAATTACAACAAATAAGAGCAAACATAAAAATAGATTTCTTAAATTTTAAGAAATTTTTTGAAAATTTTAGCACAATTATTTTTTAAATAACTTGATAGCGCTAAATTAACGTATATTAATCGATATATAAATTTGCCTTTATTATTTAAAGAAGATCGATAATAATATCGTGTGTAACGTTATCGAAGACGTAAAAGATTTGCTTTAAAACATATTTACATTTATTATTATTGCAAATCTTGATTTTTACGATATAAAATTTTGCAAATCGAGTTTTTTAAATTGTAAATGCTTTTGCTTCGATAACGAAGTATTAAATATTTTTAAAATATTACAACTTTATTAGTGATTTGCTAATGCAATTGACGTAAGCGTCTTTATTAAGAAGATCTTTTTGTTTGTATTACTTTATATTAACAAATATTAACAACTTTGCGAAAAGTATCTTTGTCTTGTACTTTTAATTCGCAATCGCAACTACAATTATTGCGAATTTATTTAGTTTCTTAATTTATTAAAGACTTTGTTAATAATAAATCGCAACAACAACGCATTTTAAGTGTTTATTGCGAAGCTCAATTAGAAGCTCTCTATTATATTTACTTATGTTTTTTAAAAGATTTAAGATAATCTCTCGCGATATATATTTTCTTCTTGTAATTATAACAAATGCATTTATTTTGCACAATATTGTTAACTCTTTTTAAGTTATAAAGAAAAAGCTTGTTTATATTTTCTTAACAATTTCTTGTCGCAAAAACGTTGCGAGTTTTATTTGTTAATATAATCTCTTTTTATCTTTAATTATAAAAACTCTCTTTAAAGTTGCGAAATTTAGAGAAAAAAAAAATTTTAAATTATATTTAATATTTTGAATCTTAAGAGTATTGTACTCTTTATGCGTTGTATTAACGCAACAAGCGTGTCTCTTATTTTAAGAATTTAAAGTATGTTGTTGATTTTTTTTTGGATTTTTTTTCGCAGTTTATGCAAGAAATAATTACCTCGTTAATGTTCAATATATTTGTCGAAATTTGCTTCGAACGTTTTAAGATATATTACAAAGTTGTTGACGTTCTACAATAATTATTGCTTAACATTCTTATATTTTCGAAAAAAAAACAAAATAATAATTTTTTGAATTTTTGATAAGATTAATTAAATACTTAATAAATCATTTTTAATCTTATTTCTTGATTTTGTTTTTAATTTTGATTTTGTAATTTTTTTATTGCAACGCAAACGCATTGCGGAGAAATTACTAAACTTAACAAATTTTAAGAATTTTTTTTAAGAATTTTTTTTTATTAACTTCGAAAGAATTTTTAATACTTTGAGTTTAATTTTTTTATTTTTTAAGATTCTTTTTATAATATAAATTTAGATTAATCGATTTTATAAATTGTGCGAAACGCTATTTCTTAAGCGTCGATTTGTTGTTTTTGCTATTAAAATTATTTTTGCAAAAGTAACGCAAACTAGACGTTTTAACTTCGTCTTAATAAAGAAACTCTTCAAGATGTTTGTTTTTTACTTAAGTAATACAAAAATTTTGTTTTGTTTAAAGTTTACGTCTCTTTGTTTGCTTCTTAACAAATAACTTTTTATAATTAATATCTTTATTAAATAATAACAACAATACAATGTTGTTATTTTACAAAGATTTTTTTTGTAATATAAACTTAAGATTTGTAATTAACGCAAGTTAAATTCTTGTATTGCTTTGATTCTTCGATTGCTAAAACATCGCAATATTATTGTTATTGTTTAGATTTTGTTTTGTATTGCGTGTCGTGTTAATTATTTTGTCGAACAATCGCTCTTATAAATTAGAACAAATTAATATTGTGAGACTATATACGAACATATATCAAGACGTCGCTACATTAACGTACACAAAACGAGATTATATAACATATAGAACTATAGTTTAAAAAGATATTAATTCGTAAAAATTCTAGAAAAAAATTCTTAGAGAGAAAATTCTACACAACGTTAAGTCGCTATTACAAGAACTTAACACTAATGTATTTATTAAATTATTAATCGCTAGCATTATACTTTTGCTTAAGAGAATTGATGTTGCGTTTAATTACGAACAATATATTGTTACAAATGTAAAGCAAGCTCATTTCTTTATAAACTTTTTCGAAGTTTAATATTGTTAATTTCTTTAAATATTGTCGAGAATAAATTTGTTTATAACAATTTTAATTTTAGATAAATTGCAATTCTTTAAGTTATCGTAAGCGCACATTCTTTTACTTGATTATTAATTATTTATAGTTAATACAAAATTATTCGAAAATAAAGTAAAAACAATCTTCGATGCAATTTCTTATACTTAATTAAGCAATTCTTGAATTAACAACTCTTCTTATAATATTAAATAATAATGCGAAGCACAATCTTCGCAAAGAATTAATTAAATATGTTTGTTTCTTTTTTGATTTTCTTGTTAATAGTTACTTAATGCTTTTTAATAGTTTTCTTTATTGCTTCTATTATAATTAATTAAGAAACGTAATGCAAATGTTTCGAGACTTTAGTGCACTTAAGAACTCGCAATATTATTATAGTTAGTAACAATAATAGAAACAAAGTGTTAATTAATTTTAAATAAAAGGGTTTGTTAAAATTGAAACTTCGATTTGTTGTTCTTTATTTGTCGTTAAACTTTTCAATTTTTTTTCTTAAAATCTCGATATTGTAAAATTTATCAATATTAAAGAAGTCGCAAAGAAGACAATTAATCTATTGTATTTTTCTTGTTCTTTTTGTATTTTTTTGCAAGAAGTAGCTATAAATATTGATAATCTTATTGTAGACATAAGTTCTTTAGAAGCTCTAAATAATTTATTATTATAATATAGTGTCAATAATTATATTGTAATGCTTATTAAGATTGAAATCTTTTTTTGTTTAAAATAATTAATTGCTAAGTTTTTAGATAAGTAAATATAAGAATTTCGAATTATTTAAAACTGATTTCTTGACTTAATTGAAAGTTTTGTTTTAGATTTCTTGAACAACTTATAAAGATATAAGAGCGTAATATTTAGCTTTGTTAAATCGATAATCTTAATAATAACTTAATGTTAATTATTAATATTAACGTCTAAGATTACAAATAAGATTATTTTTTAATAAAATAATAAAATAATAATCGAAATTAAGTTTGCACAAATAGAAGTTTAATTAAATATCAAGAATAGTGATTAAAGAACAAGTAAAAATCTTAAATGCTTAATAGAAATAATAACGATAAACAACGAACTTCGCTTTTTACTTAAATAGAATATTTTTCAATCAACGTTATAAATAAATTTGAAGAATAATAACAACAATCGCTTCGATTATTTGTAGATAAATATCATTAATCTTTATGTTATTAATTAAATTAACATATATTATCTTTTTTAAATTTATCTTGTTTCTTACAAAAACGTTATAAAGATTTCGAATGCTTACATTTTCTTCAATTATAAATTAAATAATCGAACATTATTAGTAAAGATAAGCGACAACATATTTAATAATAATTATATAATCTTTTTATCGATTTTTGTAAAAATTGATTTTATAAAATATATAGCGCGCTTTTATATATTGTCGACAAAATGTTTATAAAATTAATAAACTTGCGTAATCTTAATTTGAATAATTAAGTTAATCTTAATACGCAAGCAAAGAAATAATGTTTTAACTCGACGTATAAATTTTTGTTTTGCGCTTTATTGTTCTTGTCTTCTTTAATCTTCTTAATACTTTTGTTCTTTTATTTCGTGTTTAACGATACAACAAAAACAATCTTTATTTCTCTTTTATTAATTTCGATTGCAATCTTGAACTAAAATTAATTGTTGTTTCGATTGTTCGAAATATTGACGACAACATTTCTTGATATATTTTTTGCTTAATTTTTTTAAATAGAGACGAAATAATTGTTAATTATTCGTTGTTTAGAAATTCAAGAATTTAGAAATAAACAATTTTAAGTCTAAAGTAATGCAACGTTAATCTTGAAAACGTAAAATAAAAAGAATGTTGTAATATATTAATTAGTTTTACTAATTTTTGGCGACGATTTTGCTAAACGATATAATAGAATTTTCGTTAATTGGAAGACGTCAAAAAAAAGAAAATTAAACAAATTATTTTTAAAATTAATATCGATCGAATATTTTTGCGTTTTTTTTGTTTTTCAAGTAGATTACAATACAAAAGCGAGAGATTAATTTACTTATATTGTCTTGTAATTGACATTAAACTTCAATATAATTTCGATATATATATTGATTGTAACAATCTTATTACGCAAATTGTTGTTCTTAAATAGAACAATAAAATTGTTTGATATGTAATATTTTAAAACTTGATTAACTTTGTCGCAAAAAATATTGCGCGTTCGAAATTAAATTTGAAAAGAGTTTAAACAAAAGTCGTTAAATTGCGAACTAATTTTAGATATAACTTTAAAGAGCTATTTAGTTTTAAGCTTGCACAAAAGTATAAATAGTTTTATTCGAAATAAAATGCAATTGATTGCGAATTCGCTTAACACAAACTTAAAGACAAACAAATAAAAAAAGAGCGAAAGAAAGAAGAAAAATAAAACAAATAAAGAGTTAAAAGAAGTAAAGAAAAAATCTATTAATAAAGAATGCTTTCAAAGATCAATATTATAATTTTATTTTCTTATTCTCTTTGCAAACTCTTCTTTTATTACAATTTTAATATTAAAGCTATTAACATAAGTAATTGTATCTTTACTAAGACGTTTAATAAATATAAAATGTTCAAAATTTTTTATAAGATTCTAAGATTTTTGTTGCAAAATACAAACGAAATTTAGGCACTTTAACTCGAATGTTATTTTGAAATAAATATTGTTTTTTTTAAACTTTAAAAGAATATTGTTTTATTAAACAAACTTTAATGCTTAAGTAAAAGATCGTTTGACAATGTATTTATAAAATAAAATAAAAACTCGTTTAACAAATATTTTAATTTAAATATATATATTATTTTTGTTAACAAAGTCGAGAATTATTACAAGTAATATTATAATAAGTTGTTAATAAATAATGTTTCGAGAAATATAATAACAAGAAAAGTACGAACAAACTATAAATATCAAAATTATAATTGAATAATTGTAAACTTATTAAGACAAAATGCATGCACATTAAAGTTAATGCAAAAATAGCGATTTACAATTTAAGTCTTAATTTGTTGCAAAACGTCGAATATTAATAAAATAATAATATTAAGAAACTTGCTATCTATTATAAGTCTTCTTAGAATTAACACAAATAATAAAGATTTTAAAATAAACATTAAAAATTAAAAAGTCAAGTTACAAAGAACATTTAAATAGTAAATCAAGACAAAAATGTATTTATAAAAATATTTTAACGCACTAGAACGCGAAATAAATAGTCGAAATTAATTGATTAAAATTTGATTAAAATTTGATTTAAATTTTGTTTACAAATAAAAAATACTTACAAAATAATATTAATTCGAATAGCAAATTTAGACTTTTTGAAAAACTTAATTAGAATTGTTAAAACAATATATAAATTTAAGTGTTTATAGATATTCGAAAATCGTGTGTTCGAATTTCGAAAAACGCGCTATAAACGTAAATCTTTTTGAAATCGAAAAGAATCAATTTTGAATATCGAAGAAATTGCGTCTCTTATTGTTAAAACTGTTATTTAAGTAATAAAGTTTTGATGTTTAGTTTTTAAAATTATTTTTTTAAATTATATTCAAATTTCTTTTTGCTAATTCGACGTAATTTTAATAATATAATTTATCTTATAAATATATTTAAAACGTAACGTTTAATAGTAAATTTTGTTTATAATTATATTGTAAACAAAGAAAGCTTAAAATAGCAACATTAAACACAATTAATAAAATCGATTATTATTGTTCAAGTTAAAGAGAACACATCTACTTTATTTTAAACTAATTTTTATCTTTCTTAAATTTTTGACTTTTTTTATAAATCGATAGACGCATTTGTTGTACTATCAATTTTATTAGCATTTTCGCTTCTTCGATTTTTTATTGCATTTATTGTTTTGAACATCTTAGCAATAAAGCTTGTCTTAGCTTTTTCTTTTTAACTAATTACGTGTTCAATTCTTATTTTCGCATAAATAATATAATAAATTATCTAATTAACATTACTTTAACAAGAAACACATTTAAGTATTTGTTTTTTAAGTTTAAAATCGTAAAATAACTTGTATAAAATAACTATCGTAATTTGTAACAAATTCAAGTTTGTTCTTATAATTTTAGTTATCTTAATAAGAACATTTAACTAACTTCGATTTAGAAGCTTTTCGATTTTTACGTTTTTCTTTAACCTAAAAGCATTTATTATTAGCTTGCGTTTCGATAGATTGTTATAATATATTCGAGACTTGCAATTTAATATGCAATGCTTACAAATATACTATATAAAAGAAATTAATATTCGTTAATTACAAAATGTATTAAACGATATACTTAACATATAAAATAAAGAAGACTTCGATTTTAAAAAATAAAAAAAATCAAGATAAAATATCGACTTACGCGTTTTATTACAAAAATTATTTTTAAGAAAAAAAACATTATAAGATTTAAAGTATCGAAATATCTTTTAAGAAGCATTTCAATTGCGTTGAATTTTAATATATTACGAATAATTTATAAATAAAAGTTTGTTAAAGAATACTTATTTTTTAGTTAATTAATAATTGAATTTATGCAAACTCTCTCAATGTTTGCATTAATTTATTTTATTATATTTTTAAAAATAATGAAAACAACAAAGATTAAATACAAAAGATTACTATAAATGCGAAGAAGACAAGTTGCGTTAAAAATGCTCTTGATTTTTAACAATTTTGATTTCGTCAAATATTGTCGAAGATAAACTTAAATGTGCTAATTTTAATTTTATTCAATTTATAAATTTTTAAGTTATTTTATTTTTGTCTTCAATTAAGAGTTGATTATTAAATTGTATATTACAAAATACTCTTTTAAAAATTTTGCAATAATTGATAATTGTATAAGATTTTTAAAATTTACAAGATATTTTTCGTCTTAAAAACTCTTATTATAACGTTGAATCAAAACATAAGACAAAAGCTTTGCAAAAACTTGAACTATTTTATTTACTTCTTTTGTCGACTTTTTCGTTTTAATAATTTGAATATTTTTTAATAATTTTCTTTATAAATTGTAGATCAATTAATAGAAGATTGTAATCAAAGTATTCGAAGAAATCTTAAAACTTGAAGCTCACAATTTTAAAAAAAATTACAACATTAATAGAGTCGAAATTAATAATTGTTTTTAACAAAGTCGCAAATTAAAATCGATATATTAATTTCGCATTCTTTATAAGATCGATTATTTTTTATAATTCTTTTCAAAAATTCTTTACATTATACAATTTGTCAACTATAAAAAATTCACAATATAAACAAATAATCTTATTTATCTCTATAATTGTCTCTTTCTTTTTTTTAAAGTTATATATATATAATTTTATAATTTTATTTTTTAGACGCGACTTTTATAAGTTTTAGATTATTAACAATTAAATAGAAATACTTGTCGAAAATGAAATTTTATATTGATTTAATTAATTAATAGATATTTGTTTCAATAACTTAATATTAAGATTTCGAACAATCTTAAATTTATTTTTTAACATTTGCGATAATTGAACGTCAAAATTCTTAAAAAATTTGTAAAGTTTTATAAATGTAATGTTAAAACTTTTAAAATTAACAAACTTAATTATAGTTCAATATTAATTATTAATGTTAACTTTCGAGACAAGAAAAATAGTGAAATTGCTAATAAGATAAATTTCGTAAAACTTGAAATTTAATTGATAGAGACATACGTCTAATTAAGAGTAAGAAATGTTTGCTAAAAAATTAAAATTAAAATTCGATGCTCTAAAAAAACAATAAAGACAAACAACAAATTCTTGTTTTTACTTATTTTGAATTTTTCATTATTAAAGTTATAGTTAATATTGAAAGACAATAACAACAACAATCTTTACAATTTACATATAAATATTGTTAATCTTCAAGTTATTTGTTAGATTAGCAAAAATCTTTTTTTCTAAATTTATTTTGTCTTTTATAAATTCTTTGTATAGATTATCTTTATTTGCGTTAATTATCGCAATGAAAAAAGCGATCAATTATTGTTAATAAAATATAAGTAATAATATGTTCGACAAATAATACTTAACTTTACTATTAATTATAATTGAAATTATAAACATAAACTAAGTAACGCGTAATCAAACATTATCGATTAAATGCTTGCATAACTAAGAATTTTAAATCACTTCAAATCTAAAATTTGCGTTAGTCTTTATATACGAACAAAAAAACAATATATTGATTCGACGTTTATATTTTTGAATTAATTATTATCTTTTTCGATATTCTTATTTTGCAAGTTCTTATTATTCGATTTCGACTTTTTAACATCGATAATCTTTACTTTCGTATCAATTTCTTTAATTAAAAACTTAAGTTTAAATAATTAATTCTTTTTCTCGTTTAAAATATCGCTAATTATCTTTTTTTTGCTTTGTTTTTCTTAATTTTCTTCGATAATGATAAAAAAATTATTAATTTTTTTTATTGTTAAGCTCTAAATATTTGAATGCGAAACACTTTAAGTCTAGAGCAATACAATGTTAGTCTTAAAAATGTAAAGTATAAAGAGTATTATAATATATTAATCAACTTTATTAATTTTCTTCGACGACTTTGCTAAACAATATAACAAAGTTTTCTTTAATTTGAAGACGTCAAAAAAAAGAAGATCGAACAAATTATTTTTAAAATTAATATTAATAAGAAGTTTTTGGCTTTCTTTTGCTCTTTAATTAGATTGCAATATAAAAGCGAGAGATTAACTTATCTATATTGTTTTATATTTAAATCAAAATTTGAAAATAAATATTGTTTATTCGTTGAGCTTGACGAACTTTATTGCGCAAGTTATTGTTTTTAACTAGCTTATATAATTTTTTTAATATAATATATATTAAAATTTGATTTATTTCGTTTGTAGAAGTGTTACGCATTTGTAGTTAAACGACAAAAAAGCTTAAGAAGAAATGGTTAAGTTGTAAGTCAATATCGAAGACAATTATAAAGAATTGTTTAATTGTAAGCTTGCATAACAATATAAATAGTTTTATTCGAAGCAAAATGCAATTAAATTCGAATTCGCTTAATACAAGTTGTAAGACAAGCTAATAAAGAAAAAGCAAAACGAAAAAAAATAAAAGAGCGAAAAGAGAGCTAAAAGAAATAAAGAAGAAATTTGTTAACGCAAAAAACTTTTAAAGATTAGTGTTATAATTTTATTTTTTTGTTCTCTTTGTAAGCTCTTTTTTTATTACGACTTTAATATCGAAATTATTAACGTAAGTAATTGCATTTTTACTAAGACGTTCAATTCATATAAAATAATCAACAATTTTTATTGAGTTTTGAAATTTCTTTTGCAAAATACAATTAGTTTTCGTTCGTTTCTAAGTAAGTGTTGTTTTAAAATATGAATGCGTTTAATACGCTTTTAAAGTAATATTGTGTTAACAAACAAATTGTAAGACTTTGTCGAAAAAGTTCTTAATAACATCTAAGTAATCGAGAGAGTATACTTTTTTCGCATACGTTTACGTTTAGACTTTTGAAATTTTCTTATAATTAAAATTGAAGACAAATAAATAAGATGTTATTGTAAGTTCTTAATAAACAAGTTCTTAATAATTGAATTAATAAAAAAAAAAAGAAGAGAAGCAAACAATAACATTTAAGATTATTATCAAAAATTTAAGAGCTTATTAACGCAAAATGCATGCGCGTCGAACTTAATTTAATAATAATAATTTACGACGCGCTATTACGTAATTTGTATATTTAAGCAAGATCTCGCTTAGATTTCAGCCAAATTTAAGTTAGTTTTCTAAATATAAAAACAAAAAAAGGATCGAATTATCGAATTACAATATTTATATTAGCAAAGAAATTGTTACATATATATAGAAAAAGTTCGAGCAAATTAAGTTACGTAAAGCAAAATCTAAAAAGCGATAAGTTGAATTATTAAGTTATAAATCTATTTATTTGCGAAAAATATATTAGAATATGCATATAAGTTAAATCTAAATTACTTTAAACTAATATAAGTAAGTTTTAATATAAAAATAATCTATAGACGATATATATTTATAAAGAATTATTTAAAATGCGCGATATAATAGTTAAGCGAAACAATTAGAATTGCAATATATATTACTAGAGTTATAACAAAAATTACATTTCGTAATACTAAATATATGTTTTAACGAAACAAAGTAATATAAACTATAGAGTTGTTAATAAAAGAATATCGCTATTGTGATCAAGAACTAACTATTAGTTGATCTCGAGTTATAATAGCAATATTTGTATCTTGAAGTTGACGAATCGCTTTCCCGAATTGTCGATATATCTTAAGAGTTTTTTATTATTATTAATAATTGAAATTAAAAAATTAAAAAACTTTAAAATAAAAATTTAATAACTTTTGAAATTAAAGAGCAATTAATTTCAAAAAATACGCGCAATATTTGCGCAAAAAGAGACTAATTAACTAGCAAAGAAGTTATATTTTTCTTCTATATAATTCTTGTTTTTAATAAATTGTTTTTTAAAATTAAGTTACTTAAATTGCATTACAACAATTTTTTAATAAAATATTTTAAAATTAAGAAAATATAAATATCTATAAGAAAAAAGTTCTATTAATTAAGAATAATAGCAAATATTAATATATATATTAAAGAACACAATATCTATTAAAGCAACAAAATATTGCGTTATTATTTATACAATAAATTCATATTACTTTTAATCTCTAATTAATCTTAAACAAAAATTTCTATAAATTTTACAATTGAGTTTCTTATCAATTATTACAAAAATAATATCTACAATATAATTTTAATAGTTGTCAATTAATATTCTAAAATATTATTTTATATTTTTGCAAAATTTATATAAATTGTAGAAAATTTAATTAATATATTGTTTAAAAAGATATTGCTTATGTATCTTAAAATTTATAAAATTATTTTCAATTAAAAATTGCTCTTTATTAGTAACTACTAATTGACAATATATTATTGTACTTATGTTAAGTAGAAGTTTTTACTCTTAAATAAATAAATAAATCGAACAATAAAATTAAATATTAAAACATTATTTGTAATACTATTGCAATTATAAACAAACTAATTGAAGCTTACTACTAGTTTTTGTTCAATATATATATAATAGCGTATTATATATATTTATTAAAATATTGTTTTTCGAGTTAATGTTTAATGTTATTGCTAATTTTCGATTTAACTAAAATAACAAAAATTGTCTCCACATTTTTGTTGCTCAAGAAAAAATTTAATCTTTATAAAAGAAAAAAAATTAACTTGTAAATTATTTTTATATTGCGTAATAAATACAAGTTTGTAATTATAACAAAAGAATTAATCTAAAACAATATTAAATAAATAATAAAATTATATTTTTTACAATTTTTTTTTAGATACTTGTTCTAAAAGAAATTGTTCTACGAGTTTATAAATTTGTTTAAAATTAAAATATTATTAATAAGCAAGCTTATTATTTGTGTTTTCTCGAAAAGTAACAAATTTATTTTATCTTCTATATTTTATTATTGAGAAAATATTATTAAAATACAAATACAATTATCTTAAAAAATATAATACTAATTGATAGAGTAATCTTCGAATTGGATTGAACACTTTTTTTTGAACTTAATCCAACAAAGATATAAGTCTAACCCAAGATCTTGATACGCTAATAACTATAGAACGAGCTAACTAAATCGGGTAATTTAAATTTCATATAAAACTACTAGCTTTTCTCTACAACATAAGCTACTAGAATTGTATTTTACTAATATATTACATGAGTTATTAATTTTTTAAGATTTAAAGTTTTTTAAGGTTTTAGGGTTGGCGCCCGACTCCTAGGGTTAAGAGGGTGGCAAAAGTGACCCAAGAATTACTCTACTAATTGACAAAAATAAAAAATAGAAGATTAAGAATATTCTCGATAATATATCAAGATATAGCAAACTATAATATTTAATTTAATAAAAAGAAGTTTTATTATATAAGAATACTTATATTTTTAAAAACTATTTAACGTATATATGACAAAATTTGAAAAACTATTATATAAAAAAACTTTCTAATATATTAATATTAAAGACAAGAAAATTGAAACTTTGTATTTGCAAAAGAGATTTTGACAAAAAGTAATACTAAAGAACAATATTTAGTTACACAATTAAAGCAAAGATATATTGCAAATAATATATATAAATTGGATTAAAGCTTTTTTAGTAAACTAATTACAATATTAGAAAGCTATAAAAATGCTATCTAAAATATATTTAAATATAATTGTTTCTCTTATTTCTACTTTGTTAATAAAGACTTCTATATATTGCTATTTAATGGAAATTTAAAAACTATATTGCTCTCAATTAATTGTCTTTTTATCTTTTTATATTTTTTTGTTACTTCTAACTATATATCTTTTCTACTATTGTTCGAAAGATATATATAGATACAATAATAGTAAAATATATAATTAAGCTAACTAATAATCTAAGTTCAATTAGTTTAATTTAATAACTTTAAGAATCTCTATATTTTAAGAGTTTAAAGCGTTAGTATGCAATTTAATAGATATATAGATATAAGTGTTGCGAAAAGTTGATTTTTGCAATCTTAGAAATTATATATCTAAATTGCAATTACTATTATATACTTTATATTGCAAATAACTTCAAACTATATAAACTATAAAAACAACTTATAGTATTTAAGAAGAGTTATTGTCTCAATATTTATATTGCTCTTCTTTAAAAAAAATCTAATTACAAAAATTAGAAACAAGACAAATAGTATTAATTTTAGCAAGTTCTTCGAATTATATTAGATCTACAATTTATTCCCCCTAGAAGGAAAGTTGTTAATAATAACAATTAATTCAAACTTAAACTTAGCGTTCTTATTTAACTTTTTAAAAAAAAGTATTAAGATTTGCACAACATTATATTATATTTAGTATCTTCTACTAAACTTCTACAAGACGTTGTAAACTTGCATTAATATAAGTTAATAAATTCTTCTAAATTAAATACAAAGTTAATTTGTTTTGTCTTAGCTATCTATATATGACTAATAGATAGTATTGAACTTGCATAGCAAGCTTAAACTAATTAACTTTAGTATTGTTATTGTCAAAAACACGCATATTAAATTTAATCAAAATGTTAATTTGCTTAACAAAGCGTTAAAGTATTGCAATACATTAAATATAAATTAAGTTATTTAAAACAAGTAGAAAACTTATAGACTTGCGCTTTTTAATATAATAGATATAGTAAAAATTCTTTGTCTTGATATATTATGCGCGTAAATATATATAAATTAATATAAAAAGTACTTAGTTAATAATTCGACTCTTTAAAAGTTGATAAACATATTGTAAACAACAAAGTTAAACAAACAAGTAACAAGTAGCTTAATCGCAAACAAAAAGAGTAGAAAGAGACATATTTATTAATATAAAGTGCTATGTTTATTAACTATTATAGCGCAATGCTATCGAAACAATTGCTTTAAGCAATACTTATATTGTTGAAATTGCGCGTTCGATTTATACAATATTAGCAGATTAGCATTAGTTCTAATTATTACTTAAAAACAGCAAAACAACTAAAAATACTTACTTTAAGTATAGCTTCTATTTATGAAGTTGTTGTTAGAATACAAGTAGTGTGACCGTTGGGTCGGGTCGAACACTTTTTTCTCAACCCGACCCACCCTCTTGGGCCCCGTAGGGTTGGGCCAGGGTTAAGGCGCGAACCCGACCCCAGGGTCGGGTTTCGTCGGGCCAATGCCAAGAACCCAAGCTAACTTCGTCGCGTTAACATTCGCTTATCTTATCTTATTTTATCTATGCGCTAACTCGATTGAGTTGGCGCAGAATTCAAGCTAGCTCGATTAGGCTACTGCAGGGTCCACGCTAACCACATATGGTTAGCGCGTCACGTGACGTCACGTGATCGGGTGGGTCGGGTTGGACACTTGGCGCGCATTCTTCGCTCGCCCCACCCTTTTGGGCTAGGAAATTTGCCTGACCCTAGGGTCAGGGTTGGGCGGGTCAACCCGATCGGGTTGAAACCCGACCCGACGATCACACTAAATACAAGTAATAGAATAGACGTTGCAAATATCTATTGTTTTATTATATAAAAAGTAGCATAAGAAGAGAAATTAATAATGAAGAGTTGTAAATAAATATTATTAGCGCGCGAATTACGCTAATCTATTCAAGTTAAACAAAGAAATTCGAAATAACTTATTAAAACAATAAATTAAGACTAAATCTACAATTTATTAAGCTCAAAAATTAAATACTCTTATACAATTAAATTATAGACAAAACAAAAATATAATACAAATACGTTTTCGTGAGAAAATTTGCAATAAAAATAAACGTATTTAATAAGAAGAGTCTTTTAATTTGTTAGTATAAAGTTAACTTACAATAAAATACTTGTAAAAGATAATTAAGACGCATTTTAGTAGTATACAAAAGAAGTAAAGTTTGTTGCTAAACTCTTCTCTCTTAAATATTAAAGAACAAAAAAGAAAAAGATTATAAAGATTATTTATAGACAACATCAATATAGTAAATAAGACATAGTAAAAGAGATTGTTGTCTATAAAAGAAACTTTATCTATATTTCGAATTTTCTTCTTCTTCTATATAGTAAGAAATAAATTGTTATTACTATTAAGAAGAGAGCACGTCTATTAAAGATGTTGTTATATATTTCGCTAAAATATATATTTTTGACAACAAGAGATTAAATTGCTATTTGCGTAGATAAAGAATTATTTAAAGAAACGAAATAAAAGAAGTGCAATACAATAGTAACAATATTGTATTGCTAATACAATATACTTTCTATTTTAAAGATTAGAATTCAAAAGAGAGAGACAATTATCTTTTTTTTTTTTATTTATACTCGATTTAACATCCTTAAGAATCTATGCAAGATTTATATACTTTTGCGATTTTTGAATCTAATTAATTACGAATAGACGAATAGCACTAGCGCTTATTTGTCTAATTATAATTGACTAGAATTTGCGATCGCAAGTTTATTCGTAATACTTCGTTATAATAACGTCGCATCTTCGTTTTCTATATCGTAATATTCGTAATACAAAAAAATTCTTTAAACGAGAACTTTATAAATTTAAGAGAAGTTCGAACATTGTTAACAATATTGTTATCTAAAATTGTTTTAATAAATTAGTAAACAAAATTATTTGTATTGTCGCAATAACAGATCTTACTTCGTCTAGTAATTGTCTTAAATTCGTAATATTAATTTTTTGTTGCATCTAAGCTTTTTCTTGTCGTTATATCAAATATTTTAAAAGAACGTATTTAACAATTATGCGTTCTTGATCGCATTTGTACGTTCTTGTCGTAACATTAAGAACGCAACGTTCGCATAAAAATTAATTGAAGTCAATTTTACTCGATTTTAGTTAAACAAGAAGTAAAGTATGTAATTTAAGGCAATTAAAGTGCAATTGCATATACTTATGCGTAATCTCTAATACGATCTTGCGATATTTTGCGTTATTCTTGTTTTTTAGTTATTTGCGTTGTTACTCTTTTCGAGTCTTGTCTTAAATAAGTGCTTTTTTAATAGCAAGTTTGTTTGTTATTTAATTAATAAGAGAAAGAAATTGTTTATGCGTCTTGTTAACAATTTTGTTCGCAATCTTATTATCTTTTATGCTTTCGTGTCTCGATATTTAATCTAATTTTAATATTGTTTTGCGACGTTAAATTATCTCGCACACTCTTTGTGTGCGTCTTAATTATATTTAATTCAATGTTAATTTTATCTCTCTTATAATTTTAATTAAGACTTGATTGTCTAAGTATATTTTGTAGATTTGTTTTTTCAAATTAGTAATAGTCTCGCAATACTTCGTTAATTTCTTTGTTGCTCTTGTAAATTTTTTGAATTTGTCGTAATAAATTAATGCTACGTTGACGTTTTCGAAGCGCTTTTTAATATTTTAATTTGTTTCGATTAAGATTGCAATAACATTCTTGTTGCATTTGCTCTTGTTAAAATAGACTTATTAATATAAATTTGAGCAATTTGCGTTATATTTTTTTTAACAAGTTTTTTATTATAAATAATAATTGTTTTAGAAGACTTTATTTACGAGATCGCAATATATAATTGCTATCGCGAAATCGTCGTTAATTTTAACGCTATTCGCATTTATCTTTTTTTAAGTTGCAAAGATGTTATTCTTAGCTTTAATTTTTGTTTTTTTAACATCAAATGATTACATATGCGTAATATTGTTATATTAATAATTTTTTCAAATTCTTGTGCGTTTATAATAGCTATTGATCTCTATATTAATTTCTCTAAATAAATGTTAATAAAAGATACGTTAATCTTAACTTGTAAAACTTTCGTAAAAGTTGTTTTATAAACGTCGATAATGCGACAAAGCGTTTATTCTTGTATAAATCGCAACTTTGTAACGATTTCTTTTTTTGTGTTTTTAATAACAAACAAGATGTATTATGTAACAACGTTATATATAAATACGAGCTTTTTTATTATAGTGTATTTGCGTTTTTTAATATTTATAAATATATCAAAAATTAAACTCTTTATTATCGAGACTTCTTTATGTTTAATAATTAGCTTTGTTTTTATTTGTCGCAAATAAGCTTTTTATTTAAGTTTCAAATTAAGTTAAACTTCTAAAATTCTAATGTCGAACTTAACAATTATTTTGTGTTTTGTTAATGTTATGTCGATGCTTATGTCGAGTCTATTTAAAGTGCGTAAGAAATAAATTAGTTCGTACTTCTTTTTCGCGAATTTGAAATTATAAATGCGTGTTTATCGCTCGCATTTGTCGTATAGTTAAGTTAGCATTTTGCAATTACGTTTTATCAACTCTTTATACGTTAATATGTTGACGTTATTTATAAAGCTTGTAACGTTAACTGGCAATCTAATGTCGTTGCATTGTTTCAAAAGATTTGCGTTATAAAACAAATATAATATCGAAAATAAAAAGAAATTCTACAATATATCGACGTTTATTTTTCGCTTTGTTATTGTATAATTTTTGATAATTAATATAATACGTCGTTTCTTTAGAAAATCTCTTACTTAATTAAGCAAACAAATTAAAACTCTTTTTTTTATATTATAAAATAGTTTAATCTGCGACATATTGTCGAATGCATTAAACATATCTAGACTTAAAAGAGAAGCTATTTTTTTCTTTTAATTACTTTATATTGTGTGCATGTTTTTAGTAATTAATTGTAGCGTCGTATCGATTAAACGTTGTCTTCTAATTTTTATTTGTGTGTCAAATAAAGTATTATATGCTTTTACGATGTAACAAAGACGTTTTAATATTATTGACTCTAGCATTTTACTTAGCGTGTTAAGCAATATTATAAATCTAAAAGACAACAACTTTAAATAGTTTCTCTTTTTTAATTTTCGCAATATTATTGTAATCGTCTTTTTGAAATAAAACAATTGCATTTCTTTTTTAATGCATTTATTAAACAAAAATCTTATTTGTTTCAAGACGACGCAAACTAGCTATCTTAACGTTTGATTAATTATTTTGTTAAATTCGAATATCTTGTTTGAAGTCGCTTTATGTGTTGTTTTTATTATTTTGCATTTCGATATAATCTTGTCGTTCTTTATTAAAAATAAATAAAAGAATTTCTCTATATTGTTAATTAAGATCGTAAATAAAAAAGAAAAATAAGCTTAAAATATTGCTTCGATCTTGTCTTTCGCAATTGTTACTATTTCGATATATGTTCTTAGTAATAAAATTATAAACTTAATAAGTGTGTTTGTTATTACATTTCTAATTTATTTTGTTATTTCGAACAAACTCTTTGCAATATTCTTCGAAGTTTATATCTAATTGCGAAATTTGTTTCTCTTATATTTCTTAAAATCTTGTCTTTTTTATTGTATATTCGAATGTACGTCTTTTAATTACGAGAGATGCGACATTAATGTCGCAATGTTTTGATCTTCTTAATTATATTAATGCATTTTTGCGTTTATTTAAATTTAACTCTTTTGTGCAATCTTGTTTACAAAATAAAGTCTTTAATAATTTTCTTTAAAATTCTTAGTAGCGCAATCGTATATTCGTTAATATTCTCTTGTTTTATCGTAACATCTAATAATAATTCGAATAATAATCTCTTTAATATATTGTTAAATTTCTTTATATTTATAATTTTTAGTTTTGTTTAAAACAACATATAGATTTTGTTTGCATTCTAAAATTTAACATTATATTAATTAATAAATAATTTAACGAGCTTTTTATTTTTCTATTTATGTCGCAATATATTAATTAATTTGTCGTTTTTTTCGTAACAAATAATAAATCAATTGTAATTTGCATTTTTTGATAATTTCTCGTTATAATATTGCGTAAAATCGTTAATATAACATTAATAAAATACATCATATCTAGCAAATCGTCGAATAATAAATATTGTCTAAAATATAAAAAACTCGCTTATAAGAAATAATGCAAATTAAAATCTCTTATTATAACGTTTTTGTTTTGTATGCATAATGTTTACTTTATTGCGTCAAGATTGTTTTTATTAATTATATTATTATAATTATCGAGAGATAAATTGTAAATGTTATAAACGTTAACAAGATTTTATTTAATAATATTATTTTCGAAACGTAATTACATTATTATTGTTTTTATATTCTTAAAATATTATATATTGTATTAGTTGTTATTGTCGATATATTTGTTAATATAAAAGCATATATGTTCGTTATTATTTACAAACGTAAAGTTCGCGCATTTTAAGTTGTATACTTTTGTCTCGACGTAATATTGTTACAACTTTTGTATTACTAATATATTGTATTTTTTTATTTTCTTTTTTTAAAGCAACGCTATTATTATCTTGCTTCTTAATTTATAAACATTGTACTATAATATTCGAAATTTATTTTGTAATTTTATTATAATTTCTCTTTTATGTTTGTTTTTATATGTATTAAATTCTTTATCTCTTGCGTAAAGAACATACTTTATAACAACAACAATATTAGTTTGTTATTAATTTGCTTTATTAGAGTAAATTGACTTTTTATTATCTTGTTAAAGCGTTTTTTCTTAATTAGTTGTTAAATAACGCTTTTTGTTATTATTACAAAAATGCTATGTATACAACTCGTTTATATTGAACAACTTATTATTGCTTTTGTTATCTTTTATTTTGTTCTCTTATTCGTAATTTGAACAAACGAGATTGTACTTCTTAATATTACAAAAATTAAAATTGTCGCTTTATTTGCTTCGATTATTTTAACAACGTAATATAAAGACTTTATCTTTGTTATCTTTTTAATTTTAATTTTAATTTGTTTTTTAAAGCATTTAAGATCGAATGTCTTGTAAGTTTTCTTGCAAACGTTACATTTTTACTTGAAGACATTTTCTTAATAAAAGTATTAATTGAAGCGATAATTTTGCGTACAATGTGCGCATTGCTATTTATTCTTACATTTATATATAAAATGTTAATATTTTTAACACTTTATACATTGTTTTGTTTTATATTCTTTATTATAATATTTTGCAATATTTATATTTAACTCGTAAATTACGCTTGATCATATTAGTTTATTTATTATCTTTGCGCAATCTACTTATATTATGATTAAGACGTATTTTTTCTTGCTATTTTTTCTTATAAATTAAATTATTTTTTAAATCTTTAAATTTTGATGCATTATTTTGCATTATTTTATTATTATTTTTGTTCTTTTTTTCTTTATATTTTTCGACATACTTTTAATTCTAATATTATGTATTATTATTTTTGCGCGCTTTTGACGTATAATTGTTGTTGTTAATATCTTTTTAATTTAAAAATTATTCGATTTTAATATTGTTTTGCTATTCTTGTTATTTATTCAAAAAACGATTATTTTTTTAAAACGTCTTATTTTTTGTATATTTTTTCGCGTTGTTAGTGTCTTAATAATGTCGAAATTGCGCATTAATATTATTATTTTCGCAACGTTTATTTTGTAAACTCTTTTTATTTTTTGTTTCTTTTTAATTTACTCTATTAACTTTATCTTTTTAATTGATTGTTGTATTAAGAGTGTCTATTCGACGCTTTTTCGATTACTTACTTGCTTCATCGATAATAAATCTTTTGTTATTATCGCTTATATGTTTGTTAACTATATATCTTTTCGACTCTTTTCGACTCTTTTTATTCGATTGATCGTTATTTTTAGTTTTTTTAATATTGAGATCAAGTTGATTCGTTCGTTTTTCGCCAAAATTTCGTTAAGACGTCGCGTCAACTTCTTAGTTAAAAAACATTATCTTGTTAATATCGTTATCGAAATTATTTCGAACGCGTTTCTCTTTTTAAATTTATAAAGTTTCCTAATATTTATTACTTTCGTTTTTATGTTTGTCGCAATTTGTATTAATTCGCGTTAAGATACACTAAGTGTGTTTAGATTACTCGTCGACGTCGCGTCGATTACGTTTATTTAATTCTAACGATCGAAATAAATCGTAAGCGTTATTGTTAATAAGATTTTCTTTCTCGTCTCTTCTTATATGATAAAATAGTATAATATTAATTTTCGTAGACTTCAAATCCTTTCTAAACTCTATTCAATTATAATATTAATTTTTAATAATTAATAAAATATGTTAATGCTAAGCTCTTGTAGTAGCAACTTAACGTTGTGCAAAGTTTTCTTTCTAAAAATTCTCTTTTGAAATTCTTATAAATTAATGTCTCTCTAAATTATAGTTTTACATACTATATAGTCTTGTTTTGTATGCGTCAATATAGCGACGTCTTGTTATATATTTGTATATATAATATAGTCTTAAATCTTATAAAACTAGAAAATTGAACTATAATTATAGATAATTATAAAGCTAGATTAGTCTATCTTGAGAATAAGATATAGAATTCTTGAAAATTCTTTTGAGTTTGTCTTAGATATAATGCGAATTACTTAACAATTATAGCAACGCTTATAAGCTTTTGTTCAATTAGTTAAGTATAGTATCTCTAGATTACTTTATAGTAATCTTCTTTGCTAGTTAGTCTAATACAACTTCTATATATACAAGCAAGCTTAGTATCGAATATTAATTCTTATAATAACTTCTAAAGATATATATGCTAGATATTTGCGAGTATATAGAACACGAGTTGCATATTATATAGTAATTAAATAAATAACTCTAGTCTTTTTCTTCGAATTTGCGTCTATTTTAATATTATTCTTCGTATATTTTAATTTAAAGATAGATATTATAGAAGACTCTTATTTCGAGATAGATTGTTATTGTAGATAATAATCTAATTCAATTTAAGAAATGTGTAACTTTTCTATACAAGAGTAATCTTTGATTGTTAATCAAATCTTATCGAGTAGAAACAATCGATTTAGATTGATTGCGTCGAATTAATTAATCGAGTTAAATCTTGATAATTCGAGTTAATCTAATTCGAAAGTTTTGACAATTTGATTTGAAGAGTTGAAATCGACAATTTAAGCCGATTTCTAAGTTTAAAATCGAAATTTGATTCGAAAAATCGACTTAAATTGTTAAAACTACTAATTTAATTATATTATAATTAATATATAGTTAATAATCGTATATTTTAAAACTTATTTCCTATTTAACTGTCTAAACTATAATAGAATAATATATAATAGTAAGATAAATATACTATAGTAATATATTATTACTCAACAAATTAAATAGAGTCTATAGAGTGCAAATTATATATTATAGTAATAAATAGCATCTATAGAATCTATAAAGTCTATAAATTCAAATTTTACACTTTAGTAATAAATAGCATCTATAGCATCTATAGATACAAATTATACAATTTAATAATAAATAGTATTTTAGAGTCTATAAATGCTATTAATGCAACATATTAATAACAATTTGACTAAAAATAGTAAATCTTGACATAATAACGTAATTTTCGATTTCTTGACTATTCAATTCAATTTCTAAGATTAGAATCGAAAATCGATTCAAGTCGAATTAAATCGATTTTAAAATACTAGAAATCGAATTAGATTTCGAGTTGATTTCTAAAGTTAAAATTGACGAGTCAAATTAATTCCAAAAGTTGGAATCGAAAGTCGATTCAAGAATTAGTCTAGATTAATTAATAAAAGAATATTAATAAATATAAATACTTATATCGAATGTTGCGTTTATAGATTAATCGAACAATATTTAAGATATATTTAATTGTCTATATACTAGATAAACTATTTATTATCGCTATTAAAATAATAAGTAAATAACAATTGATAATAGAAAATGTTATATAAATTCTGTACGCAAAGATTATAAAGAAGCTAAAAGTAATATAGTTTTACAAGTTTAAAAAGAATACTTATAGAAAATTTAAAACTAGTAATAATAGTAATAATTTAGCTATTAGCAAAGAATATATAAATAGAAAAGATGAAAATCTTAATATTATATTATTTGCTAAGATAGATTTTTAAGAAAAATTAGAAGATTTTTAATTAACTAAACAGTTATAATCTTATTCTTAAATAGAGATTAACTATTTAGAAATATTTTTGACTAATTTTTTCGATTTTTTCGCTCTAAGACTATACTCTCTAAACGAATTAATAATAAATAATACTATTTTAGCTCTTAAATAATTCAAGCCTTATTGACTAATATATTTGTAAATTAAATTTCTATTCAAAGATGTTATACAATGTACGTTAAAATAACGCTTAGTAGTTAAGAAAGAAACTTTCGAAGAAAACTTAAAAATTTATAATTCGAGTTTTAAGAGAAGTTCTTCTAGCGTTTATTGTATATTACTTAATATATTTTAAATAGATTAGTACTTGTTAAGTCTTGTAAACTAATTAAGATAATATATATATAATAATTACTATTTAATAATATTCTTTAAGAGAAATCAAAGTATAGAAATATTAGTGATTTTTAATAATTAATTATTATTTGAAATAATAAGTTGAACTTATTATAATCCATTAATATAGAATAATTAAACGTTATATTAATAGCTCTATTTATAAATATATATTTGTTATTGTTTAATAATATCTAAAATTATTAATTGTATAATTCTTGCAAATCTTAATATAATAAATACAATTTTTGTATTATTATCAATATATATATTAAACATTTAAAAGTCTAATATTATAATTCTAAGTTTATTCGATTATATATATTTTGTTATATTTTAGAATAAAGTTAAAACTTAATTGAAGAAGTACTACAAATATTAAAACTCGAGAAAGTTTTTGTTCAAAAGATATTAAGTTTTGTTAGATTAGAATTATTCTAGATAATAGTATAAAAATTGCAATTTTTTCTATTAAGATTCGCAAGAATTATATAATTAATAAAAATAGAAAATATATCTGTCGATTTCTATCAATTTATTAGGCAATTATACTTACTTCGCAAAGTCTTAATATTAGAACTTAGAAATTTATCTAATAATAAGTTTTTATAGTCTCGATATAATAACAAAAGTCGTTGTCAATTCTTGTTCGCTATTATTATTAATTTGTAAAAGAGAATATTTATAAACAAAGATCTTATTAATATAAAGCTATTCGAAACTATATATATTACTTTGTTAATTTAAGAGTAATTGTCTCTTTTAATAGTAAAATATTATTATATAAATTGAAGGCAAAGTATTTAATAGCTTTGTTATTATACTTTTTCGAGATTATATTCTTTATAGTTTAATAACTATACAAAAGAGTGTTATTCTTAAAGAATAAAATCTAGAATATATAGTTATTAAAACTTAAAGATTAATATCTACTTTATAAGAAAACAATATATATTATAAATTCTAATATATAGTAATAATTACGAATTTGCAACTAGATTGATTGTCGAATCGAATTTTGGTTTTAACTTTTGAAATCAATTCAATTTGTTGATTTTAACTATAGCAATCAACTTAAAACTCGATTCGATTTCAACTTTTAAAATTGAATCGGATTGTCAAGAAGTCGAAAAATATATTATTATGTCAAGATCTACTATTTTTATATCTACGTTATTATAATTTTGAAATTTAGCTAAAGTGTAGAATAATATGCTTCGAGACTATACTACACTTGCTTATATTATTATATAATAGCTTGCTTAGATTAGTTGTTGCTTGTATTATCTAATTGTATTATTGTTCTATTATAGATATATTTTTTTCGAACTATTTAAAAATATTGTTGTACTATTCTTGTCTATAAAATGTCGAACTCTTTAAAAGTTTTAAGTTAACAATTGTTTTCGACTAAAAATAATTCTAGCAAATTTATCTTTTACAACTTATTATTTAGTAATTTATATTTCAATTAATTTGCAAGTTAATCTAATTAAGATTCTCTTAGTTTTACTTTTAATACTAGAAAAACAATTCTTTACAAAGTATTAAACAAAATATTTAACAATTTTCTATTGTTTAATTTTAAGAGAGAGAAATAGATATATTAAGTAGAGTGCTAATATTAATACTTGATTTTAAGAATGATAATTACAATTGAAATTGCTATTAAAAAGAGTATCTTAAAAAAGATTTAATTAAGACTTGTCAATTTATATTGAGCGAAAAAGATTGATTTAGAAGTACAATTTAAGCTTTGAAACAAATATATTTAAATAGCTTCGATTGTAAAGCGTATATCTAAGAATATTTGCAAAAGTTGTTACAAGATTCTTAATTATCCTATTGTTTACAATTATTTGAATATATCAAATAAAAAGAAATATCTTTAATTTGCTTTTTGTTTAAAACAAAAAAGATCTAGATTGCAAATGATACTTAATCTAATCTTTAATTGTGTAAATTATAATTAATAATATAAACAAATAATGCAATACTAATATACAATTAGAAAAAGAGTTATATCAATTTGTTGTTTTTCTTTAATTAAGATAATTAAAAGAATTAATTATACAAAACTTTTGTTAATTTTAATTTATCTTTTCGAATTATTAATAATCTTAATTTTCGAAAACTATTAAAAACGTTTTGTCTATACTTAGTACTTTTAGATTGTATAAAACTATCAAAAATAATTTTTTCGAATTTCGATCAATTTTATAAGAAAATTAAGATAGATTTTAAAGATATTTAATATATTTCTATTGTTTTAAATATATAATCTAGTTCTTAAAGAATTATCTATCTAAAAGTGTTAATATATTAAGTTAATACTGCATTTTAATTTCGAGAACATTTTGTTTAATTTACTTCTTTTGATATTAAGTATATAGATTGTTAATTAATGTTAAAGCTTATAAAGTAATTAAAGTTTTGTAAAATTAGAATAAACAACAAAACTCTATTTTTTGTTTAACCTATATTATTAATTTTGTAACTTAAAATTTTATTATAACTCGAGAATTAGAAGCAATAACTAACAATATTGTTGTACAATTAAAAAATAAATAGATTTAAAATATTGCAAAAAGCATAAACTTATCTACTATAAATAAAAAGATATCTATATCTATAGTAATGCAAAGAAATAATATATTTGCTAAATTTTATCTAGATTTGCGCTCTTATAGTTGCTATCAATAATTTGATTTAACATTTACTTCGATTTAGAGTTTTTCAAGAGCAAATCGATAAAAAGTTACAAAAACTAATACAAGATATTTGTATTTATTGAAATTCTATCTATTTAATGCTTTGTTATACGTATTGATTGCGCGATTTTATTGATTTTTAAATAGAGAAATATTCTTAAAATTAAAAAATTAAAAAAATTAAACTAGATAAAAGCAAATAGCAATTAGTTTTGCTTGTTAACAATATATTAAATTCTTTCTACAAATACACTCTTATAATTTCGCGAACAACTTATATAAATATTTACTTGAAGATTCGAATATTCGATACAATATTTAATTATCTCGAATATTTAAATAAAACAATCGAAATTAATATTTATTTTTCGATAAAGATTGTAACAAGAGTTTGCAATACAATTTCGACAAAGTTTATAAAATACTATTTAAAAACAAGAGAATAAAATAGCATATTATACAATTTTGTCAATATTGTAAATTCTATACAAAAATTGAGTCTTTACAAGATGTAAAATAAAAAGAATAATAATAATATTGTTAAATATAAGACAAAATATAAAATTAAATTCAAAATCTATTTTTGACAATACTTAGACTAATCGTCGGGCCAGGTTATGATATCACTTCTTTGGCTCGACTCGACGCCAAGATTGGGTCGCGACGATTTTTTGAAATCGAATCGCTCAAATTAGTTTAGCGTGCTTCGCGCTAAACTACTTATAGTAATCGACTAAACTACTTTAAGCGATTCGAGTTCTCGATTTTTTTTTGACTCGAGTCTTGGCATTTGCACGTGACATTTCCGGGTTAGCGCGACCAGTCTAATTGCGTTCTATTGTTAATATACTTATTATTTATATATTATTTTAAGACTTTATTAAGAAATTTAATACAAAACGCAAAATATAAAAAACAATATTTGTCTATTGTTTTAGCTAACAAAATTCAAATCAATTAAATAGACAACTAGAAAAACAAACTATTTGTTAATTTATATTATGTATATTTTATATATTTTATATATTTTATATATTTTATATATTTTATATATTTTATATATTTTATATATTTTATATATTTTATATATTTTATATATTTTATACATTTTATATATTTTATATATTTTATATATTTTATATATTTTATATATTTTATATATTTTATATATTTTATTTCTTTTATTTCTTTTATTTCTCTTGTATACTCTTCTATTAGCAATTTAATTATATATATTTCTCTTAATAATAGTTCGCAAATTACAAATACTCTAAACAATTTATACAAAGTTTGCAAAATTTTAATAAATAATTTTGTCAATTAATACAATAGACGTTGACACAATTCTAGATATTAAAGTTTTCGCAAAACTTGCAATTACAATAATAACATTTTTTTTTGCAAATAATTAAAATAAAAACTCTTATTATTAAAATTAAAAAACAAAATTGAAACAAAACAATATATAACAAAATTGAAACAACTATTAGAATAAATATTGCAAAAATTATTGCAATAGCTATTAAAACAACTACAAACAAATTAAAATTTATTAAGTTTTTATTATAACAATATATTACGCAAATTTTACAAAATATATAGAGTTTATTTATTACTTTATGCTCTTCGAAAATCTTGCAAATTATTACAACAACTCTTGTACAAATACCACAATATATTTCATTGCTAACATCTAATTAAAAGAAATATATTATATTAAAAAGAAAATATTAACAATTATTTATATAATTAATTTATTGTAGAAAGCAATTTATTAAACAAATACAATATATATTAAGTTAATATTAGTATTGCTTCTTGTATTTTTTAAATGCAAAAATTGTATCTTAATCTTTTTATTAAAAAACAAGCTTTTTTAGCATATTAAAGACAAATATAACAAATTTTTTTATTAAAATTTATTAAAATATTTTATATTAATCTTGGTTTTGCTAAAACAAATTTTATAAATTTAGAGTAAATCAAATTAGACGCTTTATTATTGTATTTAAATAAATTAACTTTTAGATATTAATATTATACAATATATTAAGTAATATTCTTATAAAAAGATATCTTGTATACTATTTGCGTTAACAACAAATTTATTATATTACTAATCGACGATAACTTTTTTAATAATTCTAGACTAAAGTATTTTAAAAAATATTTAGCGTTATTGTATTTATTCGCAATATTAAAAACAACAAATATTTAATTAACAACTATCTTTAACTTTTAATATATTTTTAAAATAAAATAAACAATAAAATAGTTGTTGCTTACTTCTATTAAGAAGTTTATATTATATAAAATGTAAAAGTAAAATTGTTGCGTAATATAAATATTATTAATCTTATTGATCTTAAATCTATAGTTATTAACGCAAATAGACGAAAATTAATTATTAAAAACAATTAAAATTTAGAAACAAAACTAAAAATAAAATTAAAAAACAATATTCGAATAAAACAAATTGTTAAAATTGAAAAAAGGGTTACAATTATTATTTTCGAAATTTTCGAAATTTTAATAATTGTACAAAATAAAATCTTATTTAACAAAAATTATCTCTTCGAATCGATTTTATTTAACGCTTACTTTTATATTGCAAATAAAAAGATATCTTTTGTATATATTTATAATAATTGTTTTGTATTTTTGTGTATTTTGCAATATATAACGCTAGAATACTTACTAAAATTTAAGAAACAAAACTGTCATTAAATTAGTTTTAACAAAAAAAAGCTAAACAATTAAAGAAAATATTAAAATTAATATATTTAATAATAATTGTTAAGTAAATTCGATTAATAATGTTTATATTTACAATAGTTTAAATAAAATTATTGCGTTTTAGTATTTTGTCAAACAATTGTATATCTTATAAAGAATTATTAATAAAATTATTAATTTTGTTAAAAAAAATTAGATATTAATTTTATTAAATAGCAATTAAAATTCTATATTAGTATTAAAAATAAAATATAAGATTCACTTTTTAAAAGAACGCAATTGCAAGATAATTAATAAAGAATTTGATAGATTATATACTTAAAATAAAATAATATAATTAATTAAGTTTTTGTTATTCGAATTTTATGTTTTTGTAATTTAACAAGAAATTTAAGACGAAAATCTTTTACTAAATATACAATATAAATAGTTATATTAACTTTACTTGTATTAATAAGATATTGATTGTTAACTTTTATTTTTGCAAGTTTATTTTTTAGCTATATTAATATATTGTTTATTGTTAAAAATGCAATCTCTATTAAATTAGACAATATTAATTGTATAGAAATCTTAATTTAATTTTAAGTTTTTTTATATTTTTTTATATAATATGTATTAACTTTTTATTAAGATTGTTGTTATATTAAAACTTCGATACTATTTTAATAACAAGATATAAATTTTTTTAAAAATTAATTGTTTTAATTAATAAAACAATTTATATTATAAAAAAGTAAACAAGTATTCTTTTTAACAATTTTATTAACTAGAGAATCTTAAAAGCGCTTGTATATAACAAAAATTATAAATTTATATTTAAATTATAAATAATTATATTTTAAAAGCTAGAAAACTAGTTTTTAATTTTAATAATATACTATTAATAAACAAACAAGCAAAATAAATATACAAATTAAATAATTAAAATAGTTTTACAATACATTGCAACTAACAACTTTGATCTAAATTAAGTATTTGTTTGCTTATATTTTGCACTTATTTTAATAATTTACTTAATATATTAATTAAGCTATTATTAAATAAAATAATTATAAATTTGAAGATATACAATTTTTTATCTTTTTTTAAATTTAACGATATTGAAATAAATTAATTGCAAAAGAAAATTCTTAATATTTTCGAAACAAAAATAGCAATTGTATAAATTAATATAATAGTTAAAACAATATATAATAAATATTACAAATTTATCGAACTTTTAATAAGCAATATAATATATTTTTGTTTTTATAAAAACTACTTTTTTTTATTTGTTAAATTGTTTAAGTTGTTAATTTAATATATTAAAAAATTTTAAATTTTCGAACAGAAAAGCAATCTAATATACAAATTAAATTTTTCGAGAAATTAAAAAATTTACTTAGTTATATTTATTGCTTATTTTAAATTAACATTAAACAATAAAAATGTATACAATTGTTTAAAGCTAAACTATTCGAAAAGTATTGTTAAGTTAAATATTAAATAGCATTTTTACAAAATTAAAAATCTTATTAAATATTATATTTATTAATATAAACAAAATTGTCTTATTTTAAAGTATTTTGTTTGATAAAAGAGCTACAATACTAGATAAAATCGATAATATAACAAAAATTTATTAAACAATTTTGCAAATTTTGTTAACAACTATAAGACAAAATACAAAATATTTATTTTCTTTATTATAAAATGCTCTAAAACAATTATTACAATATTTAAAATAATTGTTTCGATACTTCTAATAAATATTATTGTTTTCGTATTGTTGTTAAAGAAACGCAATCGATTGTCTAAAATAACAAAAAAACGCATTTGTATCTAAAAAAAGAAAAGAACTATCTAAGATTAAAACTACTATAAACAACAAAAAAGATAATAATATTAAAACTTTATTTTAATATTATTGTTATTAATATTTAAGATTTAATAACAATAAACTACTTGCTTAAATATAGTATTAAACAATTATAATTTACTGTTTACTTATAATAAATATATTACAAATTTTAGTTATTAAGCTCAATTTACTAAAACTCTAATACAATTAATATTAATATTATTATTATTATTAAAACTTATTATTTTTAATTCAATTAATATTTATTTTTACTTTTTTTTTTTTTTTAATTTATACTCGATTTAATATCTCTAAGAATCTATGCAAGATTTATATACTTTTGCGATTTTTAAATTTGATTAATTACAAATAGACAAGCAATACTAGCGTTTGCTTATCTAATTATAATTGACTAGAATTTGCGATTGTAATTTCGCTTGTAATACTTTGTTATAATAACATCGCGTCTTCGTTTTCTATATTGTAATATTCGTAATACAAAGAAATTCTTCAAACGAGAACTTTATAAATCTAAGAGAGATTTAAGTATCGTTAACAATATTGTTGTCTAAAATTGTTTTAGTAGATTAATAGACAAAATTATTTGTATTGTTGCAATAACAAATCTTACTTTGTTTAATAGTTGTCTTAGATTTGTAATATTAGTTTTCTATTGCATTTAAGTTTTTTTTTGTCGTTATATTAAATATATTAGAAGAACGTATTTAACAATTATGCGTTCTTAATTATATTCGCACGTGTTTGTTATAACATCAAAAAGGTAACGTTCGCATAAAAATTAATTGAAGTCGATTTTATTTATTCTTAGTTAAACGAGAAGTAAATTGTGTAATTTAAGACAATCGAAGTATAATTGCATATACTTATATATAACTTTTAATACAATCTTGCGATATTTTGCGTTATTCTTGTTTCTTAACTATTTGCGTTGTTACTCTTTTTAAGTTTTGTCTTAAATAAGTGCGTTTTTGACAACAAGTTTGTTCGTTATTTAATTAACAAAAAGAAAAAGTTATTTGTGCGTTTTGTTAGCAATTTTGTTCGCGATCTTATTATTTTTTATGCTTTTATGTCTTGATATTCGATGTAATTTTAGTATTGTCTTGCGACATTAAATTATCTTGCATGCGTTTTGTGTGCGTCTTAATTGCATCTAATTCGATGTCAATTTTATCTCTCTTATAATCTTAATTAAGACTCAATTGTCTAAGTATATTTTGTAAATTTGTCGTTTCGAATTAGACTAATCGCGTCGGTTCGGGAAATCGAGTTCGATTTAAGAAATCGAATCGAATCGAAAGTCTAGACGATTCGATTTCTAAAGTTGAAATCAATAATTCGATTCAATTTCAAAAGTTAAATCAAAAATCGAATAGAAAAATCGAATCGAATCGTCAAGACTATATTTTTTAGTAAATTTAATTATTTTTTATAACAATTAATTAATAATTTAATAGAAATAGTTAATCTATTTTAATTAATTAATAAATATATTAGAAATTTCTTTTTATAAATGCATTACTACTAAGCATTATCTAGTAATTAATAAAAAATCTAAATTTAAACTTAATTTATACTATTTTTAGTATTCTTGACATTCTTGGCGATTTGATTCGATTTTTAATATTGAAATCGAAAATCGACTCAATTCGATTCGATTCGATTTCAAAATAGTTGAAATCGAATCGATTTTTAATTCGATTTCTAAAGTTAAATTGTCGATTTAATTCGATTTCAAAGTTGGGATCAAATATCGAATCGACGATCAATCTATTTCGAATTAGTAATAATCTCGCAATGCTTTGTTAATTTCTTCGTTGCTCTTGTAAATTTCTTAAGTTTGTTATAATAAATTAATATTACGTCGACGTTCTTAAGATACTTTTTAATATTTTAGTTTATTTCGATTAAGATTGTAATAATATTCCTATTGCGTTTGCTCTTATCAAAATAGATTTATCAATATAAAGTTGAGCGATTTGCGTTATATTTTCCTTTAACAACTTTCTTACTACAAACAATAATTGTTTTAAAAGACTTTACTTACAAGATCGCAATATATAATTGCTATTGCGAAATTGTCGTTAATTTTAATATTATTCGCATTTATTTTCTCTTAAGTTGCAAAAACATTATTCTTAACTTTGATTTTTGATCTCTTTTTAATATTGAATTGTTGCATATATGTAGCATTGTTATATCAATAATCTTTTCGAATTTTTGTGCGTTTATAATAGCTATCGATCTCTATATTAATTTCTCTAGATAAATGTTAATAGAAAACACGTTAATTTCGATCTATAAAACTTATGTAAAAGTTGTCTTGTAAATGTTAATAGTGCGACAAAGCGTTTGTTCTTGTATAAATTGCAACTTTGTAACAACTTCTTTTCTTACGTTCTTAATAGTAGACGAAATATATTATATAATAACATTATATACTATTACGAGCTTCTTTATCGCGATATATTTGCGTTTCTTAATATTTATAAATATGTTAAAAATTAAACTCTTTATTATCGAGATTTCTTTATGTTTGATAACTAGTTTTGTTTTTACTTATCGCAAATAAGATTTTTATCTAAGTTTCGAATTAAGTTGAACTTCTAAAATTCTAATGTCGAACTTAACAATTATCTCGTGCTTTGTTAATATTATATTGACGCTTATATCGAATCTCTTTAGAGTGCGTAAAAAGTAAATTAATTTATACTTTTTTTTCACGAATTTGAAATTATAAGTACGTGTTTATTGCTTACATTTGTTATATATTTAAATTAGCATTTTGCAATTAAGTTTAGTCGACTCTTTATATATTAATATATTAACGTTGTTTATAAAGCTCGTAACGTTAACTCGCAATCTAATGTTGTTGCATTGTTTTAAGAGATTTGCTTTATAAAACAAATATAATATTGAAAATAAAAAGAAATATTGCGATATATCGATGTTTGTCTCTCGCTTCTTTATTGTGTAGTTTTTGATAATTAATATAATGCGTCGTTTCTTTAGAAAATCTTTTATTTAATTAAGCAAACAAGTTGAAATTCTTTTTTTTCTTATATTATAAAGTAACTTAATATGCGATATATTGTTCAATATATTAAATACATCTAGACTTAGAACAGAAATTACTCTTTTCTTTTAATTACTTTATATTGTGTGCATCTTTTTAGTAATTAATTGTAATATTGTGTCAATTAAACGCTATTTTCTAATTTTTATTTATATATAGAGTAAAGTATTATGTGCTTTTACGACGTAACGAAGACGCTTCAATATTATTGACTCTAAATATTATAAATCTAAAAGACGACAATTTTAAATAATTTTTCTTTTTTAATTCTTGCAATATTATTGTAATCGTCTTTTTAAAATAAAACATTTGCATTTCTTTCTTAATACATTTCTTATATAAGGATTTTACTTGCTTCGAAACAACGCGAACTAATTGTCTTAACGTTTAATTAGTTATTTCGTTAATTTCGAATGTCTTGGTTAAAGTTACTTTATATGTTGCTTTTATTATCTTGCGCTTTAACATAAACTTGTCGTTCTTTATTAAAAACAAATAAAAAAATCTCTCTATATTGTCGATTAAGATTGTAAGTAAAGAAGAAAAGTAAATTTAAAATATTGTTTTAATCTTGTTTGTTGCAATTGTTGTTATCTTGATGTTCGTTCTTAATAATAAAATCGTAAGTTCGATAAATATATTTGTTATTGCATTTTGGATTTATTTTGTTATTTCGAACAAACTTTGTGCAACATTCTTCGAAATTTACATCTAATTGCAAAATTTGTTTCTTTTATATCTTTCAAGAATCTTGTTTTTTCTATTGTATACTCGAATATATGTCTTTTAGTTACAAGAAATGTAATATTAACGTTGTAGTTTCTTAATTTTCTTAATTACATTAATATATGCTTGCGTTTATTTAAGTTTAACTCTTTTGTGCAATCTTGCTTACAAGATAAATAGACTAATTGCGCTAATCCGGAAATGTGACGTGCAAATGCCAAGATTTGGGTCAAAAAAAATCGAGAAATCGAATCGCTCAAAGTAGTTTAATCGATTACTATAAGTAGTTTAGCGCGAAGCGCGCTAAACTACTTTGAGCGATTCGATTCCAAAAAATCGTCGCGGTCCAATCTTGGCGTCGGGTCGAACTAGAGGAATAATATCATAATCTGGCCCGACGATTAGTCTAAAAATAAAGTCTTTAATAATCTTTTTCAAAAATTTTAGTAACGCAATTGCGTATTTGTTAATGCTCTCTTATTCTATCGTAGCATTTAATAATAATTCGAATAATAATCTTTTTAATATACTGTTAAATTTCTTTGTATTTATAACTTTCTAATTTTGTCTAATATAATGTATAGATTTTGTTTGCGTTTTAAGATTTAACATTGTCTTAATTAAAAAATAATTTAACAAGCTTTTTATCTTTTTGTTTATGTTGTAATATAATAATCGATTTGTTATCTCTCTTGTAACAAATAATAAATCGATTGTAATTCGTACTTTTTAATAATTTCTTATTATAATATTGCGTAAAAGCGTTAATATACTATTAACAAAGCGCATTATATTTAGCAAATTGTCGAACAATAAATATTGTCTAAAATATAAGAAATTTGTTTATAAAAAATAATACAAATTAAAGTTTTTTATTATAATGCTCTCGCTTTGCATGCGTAGTGTTTGCTCTATTGCATTAAAATTATCTTTATTAATTCTATTATTATAATTATCGAGAGAAAAATTGTAAACGTTATAAATGTTAATAAGATTTTGTTCGATAATATTGTCTTCGAAACATAATTGTATTATTATTGTTTTTACGTTTTCGAAATATTATATACTATATTAGTTGTTGTTATTAATGCGTTTATTAATATAAAAGTATGTATATTTGTTATTATTTATGAACGTAAAGCTTGCACGTTTTAAATTGTACATTTTTGTCTCGACGTAATATTGTTACAACTCCTATATTATTAATATATTGTATTTTCTCATTTTTTTTAAAGCAACGCTATTATTATCTTATTTCTTGACTTATAAATATTGTATTTTAATATTCGAACCTTATTTTATATCTTTATTACAATTTCTTTTTTATATTTGTTTTTGTATATATTAATTTTTTTATCTCTTGTATAAAAAACATGCTTTGTAGCAACAACAACATTACTTTATTATTAACTTGCTCTATTAGAATAAACTAACTCTCTATTAATTTGTCGAAGTGCTTTTTCTTAATTAGTTGTTAAATAACGCTCTTTTTTGTTATTATAAGAGTGCTTTGCATGCGACTCGTTTGTGTCAAGCAATTTATTGTTGCCTCTATTGTCTTTCGCTTTGTTTTCTTGTTTATAACTTGAACAAACAAGATTGCACTTTTTAATATTATCGAAATTAAAATTGTTATTTTGTTTGCTTTAATTGTTTTAACAACGTAATATAGAAACTTCATCTTTGTTATCTTCTTAATTTTTTTTTTGTTTTTTGTTTTTTAGAGCATTTAAGATCGAATGTCTTGTAAGCTTTCTTGTAGACGTTACATTTTTATTTAAAGACATAAAAATAATAAAAGTATTAATTAAAGCAATAATTTTGCGCGCAATGTACGCATTGCTATTTATTCTTGCATTTATATATAAAATATTTATATTCTTAACACTTTATATATTGTTTTGTTTTGCATTCTTTGTTATAATATTTTGCAATTTTTATATTTAATTCGTAAATTACGCTTAATTCTATTAATTTATTTGTTGTCTTTGCGCAATCTATTTATATTATAATCGAAACGTTTTTTTTTTTTGGTAATTAAATTATCTTTTTAATATTTAAATCTTAATATATTATCCTGCATAATTTTTTTATTATTTTTGCTCTCTTTTTCTTTATATTTTTTGACATGCTTTTAATTTTAATATTGTGCATTATTACTTTTGCGCGCTTTCGATATATAACTGTTGTTGTTAACATCTCTTTAACTAAAAAATATTCGATTTTGAAATTATTTTGCTATTTTCGTTGCTTATTTGAAAGACAATTATTCTTTTAAAACGTCTTATTCTTTGTATGTTCTTTTGCGTTATTAATGTCTTAACTATATCGAAATTGCGCATTAGTATTATTATTTTCGCAACGCTTATCTTGTAAACTCTTTTTATCTCTTGTTTCTCTTTAATTTACGCTATTAACTTTATCTCTTTAATTAATTGTTATATTAAGAATGTCTATTTAACGCTTTCTCGATTACTTATTTGCTTTGTCAATAATAAATTTTTCGTTATTTTTACTTATATATTTGCTAATTGCATATCTTTCTTTATTTCTTCGACTTTTTTTATTTGATTAATTGTTCTCTTTAGTTTCTTTAATATCGAAATCAAGTGAATTCGCTTGTTCTTCGCGAGAATTTCGTTAAAACGTCGCGTCAACTTCTCGATTAAAAGATATTATTTTATTAATATTATTATTGAAATTATTTTAGACGCGTTTCTCTTCTTAGATTTATAAAGTTTCTTGATATTTATTACTTTCGTTTTTATATTTATCGCAATTTGTATTAATTCGCGTTAAGACGCACTAAATATGTCTTAATTACTTATCGACGTTGCGTCGATTACGTTTATTTGATTTTAACAATCGAAATAAATTGTGAGCGTTATTGTTAGTAAGATCTTCTCTCTTATCTCTTCTCGTATAATAAAATAGTATAATATCGATTTTCGTAGACTTTTTTCCAAAATTCTACTTACAAACTTAGATTTAAAATTAAATTTTCTATATTTTTACTTATTATTGTTATTGTATTATAAGATTGTTTATTTATTGCTATTATTTAGCAAATAAGCAATATAGTTTTTGACAAAAAAACAAAAAAACTTATTTTAATTAAAATATTGCAAAAGCTTGCAAACGTAAGATTGCAAATTAAATAATTAAAGATAATCTTGCAAAAATATTAAATTAACAAAATAATAAGAATTAAATTCTATTAAACAAAAACAAATTAAGTTAAATAAATATTAAGCTTAAATGAAAGTTTTTTAAAAAACATGTTATAACAAATGTTAAATAACTTATTTACGAGATATTTATACTTAATAACTATCTTAGTATATTTATATTTCGCAAAGATAGTAATATATCTCTTGCTTATTTAATTTCTAGTTTTAATATTTTAAATACAAAAATAATTAAAAACAATATTGCTTTATTGTAATTTAAAGAAAAGATAATAATCGACAATTATTTTATCTATTTAGCCACTTATATATTTTTTATTAATTCTAATATAAATTGTATTATTTGTATTAGTATTACAATATATAAATACTTTATTTTGTAACTCTCAACTTTTAATAAAAACAATAATATTTATATATTATATATATCTTTAAAATCTATTTCTGTATCTATAAATACTATTAATATTTTTTAAAAGAAAATTGCAAAATAATATTCCTATTTAATTTTTTAAAATTATTAATTTACAAAAGAAGTATAAAACAAATTAAAATAAACAATCTTATATATAGTGTTATATTTTAGATTATATTAATACGTTTTAACAAATTGTTATCTATAAAGAAAAATATCGTTTTTACAAACTACAAAATTTGTAAATTTGTCTTAAATTTTATTATATTTAATAATTAATTTTCGAGTTTATATTATAAAAAAGATCTTAAAACAATTAAAACTAACAAAAAGATTATATTAATTAAAATTTATTAAATAATTAAGTGCAAAAATGCAACTTCGACTAAAATGCAAAAAACACAAAAAATAAATATTAATTAAAACAATGATATTATTTTGCAAATATTTAGTTTTAATAATAAAAATACACAAATTAACTTTAAAAATCTTAATAAATATTTTTTTTTTAAAATTTTACTCTATTTTTTGTTTCGCAAAATTTAAAATTTCTAAAATATTATACGAAAAAGCTTAAAACAATTAAGACAAATTAAATTATATATTAAATATTAGTTTTAAAAAATAAATTAATTTGCTAAAAAGCAATTTGTAGATTTCTAGATTTCTTAATTATTAGTTGTTAAACAACTTAATTTTTAATAATTGCTAAACAAATATCAAACAAAATAATAATGTATTCAAATAAAACAATAATGTATTTTTAAGTTATAAAAAATAGTTGCAATATTATTTTTAATATTAGCTCTATTATTGTAATTAATATTTATACTTTTCTTAAAAATATTATTAAATTTGCTAACAAATTAGTTCAAATTGTTAAAATTATTAAATTGCTTAAGAATAATTTTTAAAACAACTTTGCAAAAATTAAAATAAACAAGATATACTTAAATGCAAAAAAGCATATTTATTGCTAATGCAACAAGAAATTCTTCAACAAACTAGATTTTAAAAGAATTAAGCTAAAATTATTTAGCAATATAACGCGCAAACAAACAAGTATAACAAATTTATTATAATAGAGTAAACTATTAAATTTTGAATAGAATAATAATTAAATTTAAAAGTTAAATAACATTTAAATCTGCAATATAACAAAAATATATATTACAAGATTTGTATCTAATACTTTTGTTGAATAATAAGAGAGTATTTAATGTCTATTAATAACGTCTACTTTTGAACAATTAAGTATAACTTAATTGTTAACTTAGTTTCTTAGATATTATTCTTACAACTATTATTAGACTGATCGTCGAGTCAGGTTATGATATTACCCCTCTAGCTCGACCCGACGCCAAGATCGAGTCGCGACGATTTTTTGAAATCGAATCGCTCAAATTAGTTTAGTGCGCTTCGCGCTAAACTACTTATAGTAATCGATTAAACTACTTTGAGCGATTCGATTTCTCGAATTTTTTTTGACCTAGGTCTTGGCATTTGCATGTGACATTTCCGGGTCAGCACGATCAGTCTAACTATTATAGATATTTGTCTTGTTTACTTGCGTATCTTTTTATCTTGTCTAGTTGTCTTGTCTACTTGATTGCTATTCTTTGTCTAGTACAACTGAATTGTTAAGATATATTATTAATAATTATAATATAATAATAGACTTATAATAAATTAAAGTTATTTTATTGGATTTTTTTTAATATTTTAGAATATTAAATGCTTTCTACAAGCAACTCGATATTAAAATACAGTTGTCTAATATATAATATAGAAACTATATTTTTAAATTTTTCAACTTAATTAACAATTTGTTATACTTTCTCAACTATAGCTCAATTATGTAGTTTATTTCGCATAATTTCTAGCGATAACTTATAGTAGCAGGATTTTTACAGAGCATATCTATCTTGTAGTTGCTTCTTCTTCTTTACTAATATTACTACAAATATCTTGCAAGTATTGCAATCGAACTAATATATACAATTAGTATAATCGAAACTATAGTAAGTATATACGTTGTCGTCTTTGCACTTGCGAATTCAATTAATCTCGAAGAATTTAGCAGTAACTATTAATAAATTGCTCTGCAAATTATAACTACACTAAATACGCACATTTTTAGAAAATCTATTATATTAATAGAAACTTCAAGCGATTGTATTAGAGTTTTGATCGTAGTAGTTATTATATTAGACAAGTTGTTCGCAATAAACTCTTTTAACAAGCTAATAAAAAACTTAGATACTAAGAGAAGAAGAATAACTATTATAAAAACAAGAATCTTAAACAATTAATAGATAGTAAAGAAGAGAGAATAATAGATATTAATTGCGTTGCAAACTTTGTCTAACTATATATTGTAATTGTAAAGTTTCTATATATAAAAATATTAACTATATATACAACAACTATTGTTGTGCACTATAATAAATAAATACAATTATTAATATACAAATATATTCTCGAAGAGATTAAAGTTATTTAAATATAATTATAGTTTATTATTTTATATAAATTATAATTTTTTTTAAATTTGCAAATTTCTATTAATAATTTATATAATAATTTGTTAAGATTATTTATACGTTTATAAAGTTATTAAAGAATAATAAGAATGTAGTATAATATAAACTTTTTATTTTTAATAAAAGCATAATAAAAATATTTAAATAATTTATCAAAATCTTTATCAAAATCTTTATATTAATATATTTTAATTCTTAGATATATTTTATATATAATATAATTATACAAAAATAATTATTTGAATTTGCAATAAAAATAATAAAAATGACTACAATTGCTTTTAAAATTTCTAGACAAAGAATAGCAACTAGATAGACAAAACAACTAAACAAGATAAAAAGATACGCAAGTAAACAAGACAAATATCTATAATAATTGTAATTATAATATCTAAGAAACTAAGTTAACAATTAAGTTATACTTAATTATTTAAGAGTAAATACTATTAACAAGTATTAAACGCTCTTTTACTATTTAGTAAAAACATTAGATAGAAATTTTATAATATATACTTTTCTTAAAAAAAAAATTAATACTTTTGTTATATTGCAAACTTAAACGTTATTTAATTTCTAAATTTAATTGTTATTCTATTTAGAACTTAATAGTTTACTCTATTGTAATAAATTTGTTGTTCTTGTTTGCTTGCGCGTTATATTGTTAAATAATCTTAATTTAATTTTTCTTAATATCTAATTTGTTGTAAAATTTCTTGTTACGTTAGCAATAAACGCTCTTTTTTGCATTTAAGTACGTTTTGTTTATTTTAATTTTTATAAAGTTGTTCTAAAAACTATCTTTAAACAATTTGATAATCTTAATAATTTAAATTGATTTGCTAGCAAAATTAGAAATATTTTTTAAGAAGAGTATAAATATCGATTACAATAATAAAGTTAATATTAAAAATAACATTGCAACTATCTTGTATAACTTAAAAGTATATAATTGTTTTGTTCGAAGTATTTACTATTTTATTTAATATTTATTTAACAATTGTCGCAAATTAAGTTGTCTAGCAATTAGTAATTAAGAAATTTATAAATCTATTAATTGCTTTTTAGCAAATTATTTTTTTTAAAACTAATATTTAATATACAATTAAGTTTGTCTTAATTGTTTCAAGCTTTTTTATATAATACTTTAGCAACTTTGAATCTTGCAAAACAAAAAATAAAACAAAATTAAATTAAAAAAAATATCTTTATTAACTAAGATTTTTGAAGTTAATTTGCTTGTTTTTATTGTTAAAACTAAATATTTGCAAAACAATATTATTGTTTTAAATAAAACTTAATTAACGTTTGTTTTTTGTATTTTTTGCATTTCAATTAAAGTTACATTTTGTATTTAATTATTTGATAAATTTTAATTAATATAATCTTTAAGTTAATTTTAATTGTCTTTATATCTTTTTTATAATATAAATTTAAAAATTAATTGTTAAATATAACAAAATTTAAAACAAATTTGCAAGTTTTGTAATTTATAAAAATTCAATCTTTCTTTATAAATAACAACTTATTAAGATATATTAATATAATATAAAATATAATACTATATACAAAATTGTTTATTTTAGTTGTTTTATACTTCTTTTGCAAATTAATAATTTAATAAAATTAAATGTTAATATTATTTTGCAAGATTTTTTTTTTAAAAATATAAACAATATTTATATATACAAAAACAAATTTTAAAAGTACGTATAATATACAAATATTATTGTTTTTATTAAAAGTTGCAAATTATAAAACAAAACGTTTGCGTATTATAATATTAATATAAACAACACAATTTATATTGTAATTAATAAAATATATATAAGTTATTAAATAAATAAAATAATTGTAGATCTTTATCTCTTCTTTAAATTAAAATAGAGCAAAATTGATTTTAATTATTTTTGCACTTAAGATATTAAAATTAAACACTAAATAAATAAAAGATATATTATTATTTTTGCAAAGCATAAATATAATAAAATCATTATTAAATATAGATATTTTGCAAATAAGCTATTCGAGGTTTGCTATAATATATTTTTAAAAAAACTTGTATTTAAGTTTAATATTTATTTATTTTAATTTATTATTACTTTGTTAATTTAGCGATTTTGCAAGATTATTTTTAATTATTTAATTTGCGAACTTGCGTAGACTGACCGTCGAGCCGGGTTATGATACCACCCCTCTGGCCCGACCCGGCGCCAAGACCGGGTCGCGACGATTTTTTGGAATCGAATCGCTCAAAGTAGTTTAGCGCGCTTCGCGCTAAACTACTTATAGTAATCGACTAAACTACTTTGAGCGATTCGATTCCTCGAATTTTTTTTGACTCGGGTCTTGGCATTTGCACGTGACATTTCCGGGTTAGCGCGACTAGTCTATCTATAGATACAAATTATACACTTTAATAATAAATAGTATTTTAGAGTCTATAAATGCTATTAATGCAATATATTAAAAACAATTTGACTAAAAATAGTAAATCTTGACATAATAACGTAATTTTCGATTTCTTGACTATTCAATTCAATTTTTAAGATTAGAATCGAAAATTGATTCAAGTCGAGTTAAATTTATTTTAAAATACTAGAAATCGAATTAGATTTCGAGTTAATTTCTAAAGTCAAAATTGACGAGTTGAATCGATTTCAAAAGTTAAAATCGAAATTCGATCTAACAATTAGTCTAATCTCGCGTCGTTGCAATTTTATATACTCAAAAATTGCATTATATATTTCTTATGTCTCTAGAATTGTAGAACTATAAATCATATTTAAGACTATAGTAATCTTCTCGAATAATCTAAGTAGTGTTATTATGTATTAAATTTAAGCCTACTTATTTCTAAGTTTCAACTTTATTTATATATCGAGATATTTGTATATTGTATTTTTTATTTGCTTTGCGTAATTTAATATAACAAAAATACTATATTAACAAGTCTTAATATTCTAAATAAGATTCTTGATATTTTTGATAAAACTATTGTTTTAAAAATCTCGAAAACTTTTGTATCTTTAAGCTAATATATCAATAACAATAGCAAGTAGTCGAATCTAAAATTCTATTATTAAATTTTTACCATAAGAAAGCAATGTAAGAGCTTATCTTTTTAAAAATTAAATCAAGAGATTGCTTCTTTCATATTGTTAATTATACATATCTATCTTTTAATTTTATTGTAATATCTTCATTGCAAGTCTAAATCTTAAAAGTGTTAAAAAGAGTAGATATTGCAAGTTGCATTATATAACTTATACAATAAATAATTCTTAAATTAATATCTTGTGTTATACTCTTTGATTGCAGTTTAATTATTATTAATTTTTTAAAAGTGCTATTGTTGCAAACTTTGTCAACAATAATAATTATAAGTCGATTCTACAAATTGTACAATTTAAGAACATTAAAGATTATATTAACTAGCATCTTATTAGTGTGTCGATCTTTTAAAGACTTGAATATAAATAGCATCTCTCTATATTGTTGATCTTTTTTAATAAAATAGATTGTAATCTCTAGAAAAATCAAATAATTAAGATTGAATTAATTATTTAATACAATAAATATATATATAGTAATCTTCAAATCTTCAAGAACTTCTATCTTAATCATAATTACTTGTGCTTTAATTATTCGAGCAAACTTAATTTGTTCGAAGACTATAATACTTGTTCGAAGAAAACAAATTAAATTTTGAAAGCTTATTCTTTTAATACTCGAAAAAAAAATTAAAATTTAATATTATTTTGATAAGTTGCTTATCGAAGTTTTACTAATTGTAAAGTTTTGTTTTGCAAGTTGCTTTAAACTTAGTACTCTAAAAGTAGTTAATTAATATATTAGTATTGTATTTGCATACTTTAATAGCAACAAAAAGAAAGTATTAAATTTATCAAAGATTATTTAAATATTAAAAAGTTGAATTGATAATTATTTGAAATAATAGAATCGATTGCAAAGTAAGCAATAGAAAATAGCATTAGAAAATATATATAGCAATACAAAAAAGATATTCTAGAGAACAATTTACTTACACTCTATATGCTTTGCTCAATAGTTTGCTATAATAGATTGTTTTCTTTATAGTACTTGTTATTCTTTTTTTAGAAATATTGTATTAAGAAATTGAATTTATTGTTTTTAAGCGTTAAATAATTTATTGTTTTCTTATATATTTTGCAAATAATTTTACATAATTCGATAATTATAAATGCAACTTTATATTAATTTTTTCAAATATAACTTTTTTTTTTGTCTTAGATAATGTTGTTGTGCTTTTCGATTCTATTTATTTCTATATCTTAACTTTAAGAAGTCTTATTAATTTATTAATTCTTAAACAATTCTTAAGTTTCGAGTATATAAATTATTACAATACTATTGTTAAGTATCATTAGTTAATTTAAAGAGAACTCTACAATACGTTTGTTGCATTTGTTAAGAGTAACAAAGATTTAATAAATTCGAATAACTTTAAAATTAAAGAAATCGAATCTTTTTAAAATATTATAAATATTGCTATCTTCGAAGTAATCTAATACTATTTTAAATTTGTTGTCAAGTATTGTCCAAGATAATAAAGACTTTAATTAAGATACTATTGTAAGTCAACATCAAGAGATATATTGTTAAATAGATGTTAATTGATCAAAAATTACGCAATTCGAATCGAACAAAAACTATCAAATTATAGAGAAATAGATTCGATAATAAAATATATAGCAATAAAAAGAATAATAGAGAATTTATATAATCGAACCTAATTTTCTTAAAAGTATAAAAGATTCTAATATTGCATTCTATTATTAAATATTCTAATTTTTAGCAAAAGTTAATCTTGTTAACGAAATATTCGACACTTAATTATATCATATCTACGAGACTTCTTGCTTACTTATTAAAGATAAGATTTATTAGTTAAAATACAATTGTTATTAGTATATTAATTTCAATTGTCGAAGATTAACTTATTGTAAGTAGAATTAATATTTACTAGCGTTCAATATTAAATTAATTAAAGATTATTTATCTTTTTTAGTATTAAAATGCTTTAAAAGTGCAGCTCGAGAATTGTTGCAAATTAACTTTATATTCTTTTGCTAGTATTTGAAGTCTAATTGTGTTGTTGACATATTAATAGATTTTTTAAAGCGTTATCTCTTAGACTAATTTATAATTCGAATCGTTATAGTTTTAGCACAAGAATTAACTTATTAGTATTCTATTAGAAGCTCTTTAAGCTTGCATTTAATTAGTTAATCCTCGAATAATTGTCTATCGATAAATTGTTAAAGTACAACATATTATTAAGATACAATATTTGTTAGACTTAAATATGCTATTATAACTATTATTGTTCGATTATTCCTTTTATTTCTTTGCGTAATTATCGAAATTACTTTATTAAAAACTTTAATACTTGCGTTCGAGAATTATTAGACGCTTCTTAATTATTTGCGCATTTTGCAAGTATTCTTTGTACTAATATTAGTATTCGAAATTATTCATCTATTTAACATCTTTATTAGATTATATAAAGTAAATTCTATTAACTTACAATAGTATGTTAGAAGAAATCTACCTAGTGTTCCTTAATATTAGTACATAATAATAATGTGTTATAAAATAACATATATTGCTTAATTTTATTCGACGTTAACATAATTATATAACAAGATTCTTTTAATTAAAAGAAGTCGAAGTCGAAGTAAGAAGTTTGTCGATATTATAGACTTGCAACTTGTTTAAAATCTTTTTTATTTTATCGAAATTATTTTGTTTTCTTAATATATTAAACGTACAACAAGTCTATTATTATATCTTTATTCGCATTTCGGAAACATAACTCTAGTAGATCTAGAAGACATTTTTTCGAGACTTTTGTTCAAGTAGATTCGATAGATTTGATAGATCTACTAGTCTAAAAAAGGCAATATAAGAGCTTACTAAGCAACATAAATTACATTTATATAATACCCTTTTTTTTTAATAATTTATATTGCTTAGTAAGCTTCTATATTGTCTTTTTTAGACTAGTAGATCTATCAAATCTGTCGAATCTACTCGAACAAAAGTCTCGAAAAAATATCTTCTAGATTTGCTAGAATTACGTTTCCGAAATGCGAATAAACGCAAATATACGAAATAAATATTATCTACTATCTAGAAAACTATAGTAAACTAAAAAAAAATCGATTTTAAATTGATTGCGTTGGGTTGAGTTATCGAGTTCGAATCAAATATTCGATTCAAATCTTGACAATTCGTATTAACTTGATTCGAAAGTCTTGATAATTTAATTTCTAAAGTTGAAATTTACATTTCTAGTCGATTTCTATACTTAGAATCAAAACTTAACTTGAAAAATCAATTCGAATTGTCAAGACTTAATATTAGTATAAAGAAATTCTAAAATAAAAAATAAAAAATAATATTTTATTTTATAATTTTTCGATATAAGATTATCTAGTAATGCATTATAATAATGCATTCGAGCTATCTAGATAGCTAAAATCAAATTATTGACTTGACTTTTCTTATTAAAGAGTTCGACAATCTTGTTTTGCATAATCTTGTTCAAATTACTCTTGTTTTTTTGATTTTTTTATTGTTGCTTTTATCAATATCTTTATTATTGTTCTTCTTATTACTATTTTTAAATTAAAAAAAAATTATTGTATTTTAAGAAAAATTTGAATTCTTAATCTTTTTACTCTTGATAACAATAACACAATATTTACAAAAAAATTAAGAAAAGCATAATAATGCTCTTTAAGACTTTTTTACAAATACTATATTATTGTTATTGAAATGCAGTTGCTCTATTATTAAGTTATCGAGACTTTAATATTTGAGCATACTTTATTTAAAAATAAATAAAGAACTAATAATTTTAAAGAAATAATATAATTCTTAGATAGTTAAATATATTACTCGAAAAATCGACTTAAATTGTTAAGATATTAGTTTAAATATAAATTATATTTAATAATTTCAAAATCTTAGTCTTATACTTTACGTAAATTGTTCAATTATAACTTAATAATATAATATAATAATGCAACAAGATAATACATTGTAATAATAATATATAATAGCAAACTCTCTAAACTATATATATAAAGTTATTAGTTCAAAATCTTAATAATTATTTTTTATCTTGTTATTATTCTTATTATTATTAATCTTATTAATCTTATTGTTATTGTCTTTATTTTTCTCGCTCTTATTATTCTCTTTGTTATTATTATTATTGTTCGCTATTATATAGTAGTTATGATTTAACTTTTTCGTATTATCTTAACTCTTATATTAAGTCTCTTGCTTATTATTATTCTTTTTAACTACATTATTGAAATTCTTTATCTTAACAATAATAGAATTTGAAATCTCTCTTTTCTTTGCATTGTTCAAAAATGCAAATTTTTCAATAAAGATATCAAACAATTCTATAAAATTGTTATTATTAGTTTTCTTTAAGTTATTCAAATTGTTATAATAAATAAATTGTTATTAAATAATTTTTATAATCGATTTTATATAGATCGAAAAGCTTTTATTAATGTTAAGCTTATTATTAACACTTAATTATAATATTGATTAGCTTAGATATAAAACACAATTAATGTATTTAAGTAATATATATTTTCTCAAAAGAGAATCTTATTATTATATTTGTATTTTTACGCAATTTTTGTACTTTTTCGACGATTTTAAGTCGATTTGCTTTCTTAATCGCAAATTTCTTTCTAGTTTTTTGTCTTAATTTATTTTCGAAGCATTTTGTTGTTAAGCTATTAGTATTGTGTGTTTAATTACATTATTCAAATATATTATTATAAATTTCTTTATTAATTCGATGCTTCTTAATTTTTTTTAACATTATTTTTTATAATTTTACAATTTAACTTTGTGACTTTTTTTTATATAAATATTTTACGAAGCTTCTTAATTTATATTAAGATAATTTTTCAATTGTTACTTTGCTTTTTGTACAATTTCTTGCGATTATTATTTTAGTCTTTTGCGCGATTTCGACTTGTAATAATTTTTGAATTTGTTAATAGCGCTTTTATTATTTGTATATATACTTAGCTTATTTTACGAGTAATATATAGAAATAATACAATTATATAATAGCTTAGAAGTTTCTTAAAATATCTAATAGAATGCGACAAGATTTAAAGAATAGAAAATTCGAAAAGATTAACAAAATTGTAAATAATATGTTGACAAGTAATTTTATTGAAACAAAGTAAGAAATATATATATTAAAATTATAATTAACATTTATTTACTAATACTTACTTTGAACTTTTGTTAATACAAGATTATTGTTTCTTTACATTAATATATATTTGATTTTATTAATATATTACGCAAATTTATTTTCGTTAATTGCTTTATTGTTTATATTATATATTCTTATTGTTAATTTCTAATTTAAGTCTTTCTTTTCACGTAATTTTTCGACGCGTTTGCACTAGTAAAGATTATTAAAACTATTGCTTATTTTACTATAACTTCTTTAAATTCTATCTTAAATTTAACATTTCTTAATTACGTTTATATAAATCTCTTTCTAACATTGTTAAATTTATTATCTTTTTTAATAATTCGCACAAAGCAAACAAGTAATGCATATAAATAATGCGAAACGTCATGTCTAAAACTAATATACTTAATTTGCTAATTTGTTAATTAATCTTAAAGTCTTCTTGCCATAAATTAATTTTCTAGTCTAATTGTAACGAAATAAGTATAAACAAAGAAAAATCTTAAGAAGAAACGAATACTAAAGGAAAGAGTATTAGAAGTGCTAATATAGTTAAGATAATGCAAACAAGTAATGTATTTTCGATTAATATATTAATGTTTTGCAATAGCGAACACAAAAATAAACGCTCAATATTGTTGTTTTTCGTAAAATTAGAAAATATTAGAAATTGATTAATTTTTTTATTTTTTAACTTTTATTTTAGCGTCTAATTTGCGAAATTTTGCATAATAAGATTAGCAATTTCAATTGTAAAAAGAAAGATTATCGTATTTAAAGTTTAATTTTAGCGATACTTTAAAAAGCAATTAAGATGTTTATGTTTTTTTTTTTAATAAGTGCATTATCTCTTTGCATTACTATTATAATAATAGAATTGTAATTAATATTTTACGCACTATAGATTCAAGTCTTGCGACAATTTACGCTAAGCGTATAACAATTTAATTGAAGAATTTGAATTTTATTAAGTGTTTAATAAAGCAATTCGATCTTTTTAACTAGAAATTCTACAACAATGTTATGTTCTTTTTCTCGAACAATTATAATATGTTCTTTGCACTAACTAAGAATCAAATCTTCGAAATTTTATTATTAATAGATTTATTTTAGCAATTTAAAATATTAAATGCATTATTTCTTTGCATTATTATTAATAGTATTTAATTATTTTTATAATTATTAAAGATGTCTCTTCTTCGAAAGTTAACTTATCTATTGATAAATTTAATTTAAAACAATTTTAAAATCTAGTATAAAAAGATTTTCTTCTTTATTTATTGCTTAATTGTTATTTTTTTCTCTATAATATATATTTTACGATTCGAGCATAATCTCTTTTGTGTCTAAATTTATAATACGATTGAAGTACTTAATTATTATAATTTATTCGACAATTTGCAAACTTATTTAAGATCGATTTTATCAATATATTTTTCAAACAAAGTTAAAAGTTTATTTGATATTTATTGATAATATTAAATATAAAAGCATATCTCGAGTTATTTGCGTTAACTTTGAAAAGTTCGACGTATTGTCTCTTTAATATTTTTAAATTAAATATTTATTTTCTACAATATTGAAACGAAGATATCGATTGTTTTTATTTTGTATTAAACAAGATCATTAAAATTGTCGAAGTAAGAATCTTGTAACAATTACAATAAATTATATTAATATTAGTAAAAGATTATATGCATTATTATATTGTATTATCTCTTTTACAATATTTGTTCTTTGTGCTTTTGTTCTTAAACTAATAGTCGAATCGTAATAATATCAAAAGTAATTTTTAAATTTTGTCTTGTATTTGTTTTTGTAATTAATAGTATTGTTGTTTTTTCTCTTATTTTACAATTTATAAAGATTAATTTTTTGCGTAAAATCTAGAATATTAACAAAATTGTATAATATATTGTTTAATTCTTTTGTTCTTAAATAGTATTTTATAAACTTTGTCGAAACTTTATTGCAAATTTTGATTACAATATTTGTCAAAAAATAAACATTAGTTTTTATTATTTTCTCTAGATGTTTAAAATAATTAAATATCGCATTAAATATTCGAAATTTTAAATAAATATTTGTATTAATTGTTCGCAAAACTATAAGAATATATTTGTAGAAAGAATTTAGTATATTGTTAATAAACAAAACTAAGTTTTATTTGCTTTTGTTAAATTTAATTTATTAAATCTTTATATCTTAAAAATATTTCTTTATTTAAAAATTGATATAATTGCGTAATTAATATACTTGACAAAGTATAAAATAAATAAAGTTTTAATAAATACAAATATTTTGTACTAGTTTTCGTAACTTTTTATTAATTTTTTCTTGAAAAACTCTAAAGTGAAGCAAATGTTAAACTAATTTATTAATAACAATTGTAAAAGCGCAAATTTAATAAAATTAACATATAAATTATCTTTTTGCATTATTACAAATTTAAATATTTTTTGAATTATACTAAACAAGTTTGTGCTTCTTGCAATATCTTAAAGCTGTTTATTCTTTAATTTTATAACAATATTGTTATTTATTGCTTTCGATTTTATAATTGAAAAAAATTCTTAAGTTACAAGATTAATAATACAAATTAAATAAGACACAAAGTTTAGTTATTTGTTTTATTAAAACTCTTGTCGATTTAAGATCTTTTCGAGTTTGTTTTTAAATGTGTTGTTGTTACTTGCGTTATTAATAACAACTTCAAGAAATTTGTCTTTAATCTCGAAAAACTTTAAAATCTTTATAAGCTTTAATATTAATTGACAATTTATATACTTAATATTAAGAGAAATAAATTTAATAAGATGTTTGCGAAATTAAAATGCAATATTTATTTAAATATTAATACTTTTAAATAAACAACTTTTTAAGAACTAAATTATGCATTTAACGCAATAACAATACGTTAAGCATTCTTAAAATCTATCTTAATTTTCTTACAAATTTAATTATATTTTGAAAGAATTATTTGAGATAGTTTTGTGCAATTTAAAAGTATCAAATTTGAACAAAGCATTTTTAATAGTTTTCGAAAGTTAAAATTATCAATAATTCGAAAAATTAAATTCAAATTTACAAAAATCTTGTACAGTTAATTTTCTTAATTATCTTAAATAAAGAATAACAACAAATTAAAATATTTTTTTTTTCTAAAGAATTGTTAGTTTTGCATTATTTATATGTATTATTAATTGCAATTTACGCAATTAAAGACTAGACCAATTGCAATTTGCAATCGAAATTGTTTTCGTTTTAAATAAAAAAAGAATAAAAGATGTTTCTTTATATTCGATATACTTAAATAATTATAAGCAATAAAATAATCCAAAATTTTATAACTTTTGCACACAATTTTTGCACACAATTTTTGAAATATTATCTACAATTAAAGTTATTTAAACATATTTGTTTTAGAGTTTAAATTGTGCTTTTATATTAATCTTTTTTGTTTAATATAACTTAACAAGTCTTGATTAAATTTTGTTCAAAATATTGTCGTCAATAGCTGTTTATAATTATTATGCTTAAAATTAAGTATTAATGTTTAAACTTTATTTAATGTATTTGTTTTTCTCTCTTAAAACAAGTAATAAATAATTGATAAATATTTTGTTTACTATTTCGCGAAGAATTCTTTTTTTATTATTAAAAGCAAAAGTAAGAAAATCTTAATTAAATTAACTCGCGAATTAATTAAAATATAAATTATTAAATAACGAGTTGCAAGAGATAGATTCGCTAGAATTTTTTTTGTTTAAAGACAATAATTAACTTAAAGCTTTTGAAGAATTGAATATTTTGCAAACAAAAATACAAATATAATATAATAATATTCTTTAATAATTCGCGAAAGTAACTCGAAAACAAAAAGATAATATAAAAGAGTAATATAAACAATAACTAGTTTAAGCAAGCTATTTTAAGATAATACAAGCAAGCGTAGCTTTTGTGTCGAAGCATACTACTTAACACTCTAACGAAAAATTCAAAATTATAATAACGTATATTCAAAAATAGAAAATCTTGATATAATAACATTATTTTCGATTTCTTGACAATTAGATTCGATTTCTAATATTAAAATCGAAAATCGAGTCGAGTCGAATTAAGTCGATTTTAAAATATTAGAAATCAAATTAAGTTTTGAGTCGATTTCTAATGTTAAAACTAGATTGATCGTTGGGTCGAGTTTCGATACCAACATTCTAACCCGACCTAGATACTTGATACCAATCTCTTGACTTGACTTGGAATCGACTTAAATCAACGATTTCTTAATTTGGCTCAATCGACTCGCCAAGCAATCGAAAATGACGTCAAAATGCCAAGATTTTCTATTTTAAAAAAAATTCGCATTATTTGAATTACTAAAAATAGTTTAAAAATAATAACGCACAAATAACGTACAAATGCATTATCTAAATACATTACTATATAATATTATAAACAAATTAATTAAATTAATCAATTTGATTAAGTTGATTAATGCACTTTTTTAAAAATAATCTAAATTTTCGAGTCTTGGCGAGTCGAGCCAGGTTATACGCTAAGTACTTCATATCTACCCTTTGACTCGACTCGAATACTTGGGTCAAGATTTCTAACCCAAATCGAGTCTTGGCGAGCTAGGAACCTGGCTCGAACTCGATGACCCGACTCGACGCGACCAGTCTAGTTAAAACTATTAAGTCGAGTCGATTTCTAAAGTTGAAATCGAAACTCGACTTAACAATTAGTCTATTCAATTTGTCAAATAAATATAAAATTTTATACTTGTTTATAATCTTTTTTTGTAGAGACAATATAATTCTTATTTACTATAGTATATTTTTTAGCAATGTAATTAATATATATTGCAATATTATACTCTTATCTAGTGTATATAGTGTGATTGTTAGGTCGAGTCGAACACTTTTTTCTCAATCCAATTCATCCCCTTGGACCCCGTAGGGTTGGGCCAGGGTTATGGCGCGAACCCGATCTTAGGGTCGGGTTTTGTCGGGCCAATGTCAAGAATTTAAGCTAACTTCGTCGCGTTAGCATTCGCTTATCTTATCTTATCTTATCTTATCTATGCGCTAACCCGATTGGGCTAGCGCAGGGCTCACGCTAATCGCATATGATTAGCGCGTCACGTGACGTCACGTGATCGGGTGAGCTGGGTTAAACACTCGACGCGCATTCTTCGCTCGTCCCACCCTGTTGGGCTAGGAAATTTGCCTGACCTTAGGGTTAGCGTTGGGCGAGTCAACCCGATCGGGCTGAAACCCGACCCGACGATCACGCTGAGTGTATAGAACTTCGATAGACTTTTTCTACAATTATATTTGTAATACAAGTAAAGATAGCAAAAAATCGCTCGATATATATAATTAAAGAGTCTATTATAATTTTACTATTATTATCTAGTCTTCTCTAGTTAATCTTAACAACAAAACGTATATAATCTTTGATTTTGATAGAATATAGAACGCGAGCTTCTTGATCGAGAGTTAATAGTTTCAAGACAATTCTAGTGATAATCGATAATCTGTTTGTAACAGCTCGAACTTTAGAAGTATCTAATTATCTACTCGATTGCGTTAGCTTGTGGTTCTCGATGATTTGATTGCGTATTATTTATGTTTGATATCGATAAACAAGCGTTTGCTGATTCTTGAGAGACTTCCATCTATAGTGAGTAACACTGTCTTGAATGTCTTTCTCCAAATGTGCGCCCGAAAGATAACCCTCATTATGAGCTTTGTCCCGTAGTTTTTGTCCTGATTTAAGTCGACGAACCCCCATTGCAGTCTCAGAAGATTTGAACCCAGTAGCAGAATTTGATACAAGCGGGGGATGATCAAAGGCAGGACGTTGAGCATCACATTCGCTCCCTGTGCAGAAGCCATTTTTGGTTGGGGGGAATTTGGATCTTTAAGGGCACTGCAGAGGGGGGGAAGTTTCAACTCCTCAAGTTTGGATACCAATATTTCAATACTTAGTCACGTGATTCTTGGCGTCTCCTCGCGGCCTCGATGGGCTATGTATAGGCCACCACGACTCACACGGAGCCCACCCAGAACAGGGTGATGCTCACCTAGCCAAGGCCATCAAAGCGGCATGACTCCATGAGTATTGTGTGAGCAAGGAGCAAAGATTGATCGTCTACTCACGCCAAGACCTCCAGTCAGGGTCCAGCGCCAAGAATTCTTACTGGACAGCGGAGGTAAAAATTCTGACAGTTACATTGTGCATTGTGCCGGTACATCTCCTCTACTACTAAGAGTATCTATATGATTGAGCACAAGATAGCTCAGATAGTGCGACTATGTCTATGTGTCGCCGAGGGTGGCGGAGTCAAACTCACGATGGCACAAGACAAGTACAAACAACCATAGGGGAGCACTATAGCACACCATGTCGTCTGACCTTAACGCCTCCAAAGCAACTAAAACGCGTTCATCATAAGGTATTCAAAGTCCAGCGGCATCTACCACGTCGTTAATGACGTGCTGGTTCGCTGCACGCTTGAATGGCCAAAGGCAGAACATGTCAGGAACGATAAACTGACGCACATGGACCGAGTATGGATGAGCCGACGGAACTACCGAAGCTGTGGAACGACGGCCCCAGGATTGGGGTCCTTTGAATAAGAAGCAACTGCTGACAATGACCTACAACACGAGAGTGAGACAAATTCAAACATGTGGGGCCGAATGAAGTTTTTACTCGATATCCTGCGATTAATTCGAGGAATGCTCCGATGCCAGACCTCGTGCGGCTTATCAAAACGAACAACCAAATCGCGGTCAGGCAAATTCCCATGTGTCGGCGGGGCGCACTTTGAAGAGAGCAAAACGAGCAGCCATTTGTCGGCGAGCTTCGAAGAACATGTCGACGGAGTGACGGTGAACTGCTCGACCAGTGACACACATAGCTGAAGAGGCAAACAATTAGAGTGTACCGCGTGTTTGATTACGACACTCATAGATCACCGCTTTGTGAGAGGTACAACCACGGTTTGGGCCAGGCGATATGCAACCACCCTTGCCGGCGTCTGGATAGCATTTACGTTCAATGCTTTGTGTATTGGGAACTCATGGGGTCAGATTACGGCGCCCCTCAAACGCTCACTCCAGAATCGGCCACGGAGTCGATTCCTTCTCGATTCCAGCAAGCAGCGCTGCGACTCCTTCGTCGGCGTAGATCTTGATTGATTGGACACCGCGCCGTTCTGTGCTGATGTAGTCGTCATCGTCATCGTCTTCGTCTTCGTCTTCGGGGCTTATTGAAGGTGCTTGGTTTTCGATCTCAGCTTTCGCACCTGTGTGTAATGTGACTGCTGCTGCGATGTGTTCTAGTAGTATTCGTCGAATTCGAGTCCTTCGCTCTTCCGCCGCTTCTAATTTGGAAACCCAGTCGTCAATCGAGACATCCAATTCTGCAAGCGCATCTTCCTGTTTGAGGATACTGTCTCGAGGACAATTCCCCATCCGACGTGATTTGAGATATGTTATCATCCGAATTAGTAAATTCCTCCGCCCCTGACGAAGCGATCTGTGGGTGCTTTGCAAATATGAGCAGCGCCCATCAAGAAGTTCCAATTCTTGGCACAGCATCGAAACATCCTTGCCTTGGAGGACCTCGAATCTCTCTACCTGCTTGCCTGCTTGCTGTTTCAGAGCCTTCACTTCTGCTGGTGGGACGTTCGCGGTAGCATCAATCGCTCTGAAGCCTGATGGTAGGTTCATGTTCCCATATTGATACATTGGGCTCTTGACTATAGTCTGGAGCAACTCATGGATTGAGGTAATGTCGGCTCTCACAAGTAATGGTCGTCTGGGTGGTGGAGGACTGACTTGAGAAGGTTCAGAGTGGTCCCGCTGGTGGTACAAGGTCATATGCATCGGCTTGGCTGGTCTGGGTTCCCCTCTCAATATCTCGTCTTTTGCAGATAGTGTACTTGACTGTGGCTCGAACGATTCGGAAGGTAGAGCAGGACTTTTGTTACTTCTGACCGTTGGAGGTGCTACATTCTCGAGGTGCTTGTGGCCCCGAAGCTCTCTTGATGGGCCGTCGGCCTGAGCATATGGGTGGGTCTTGGAGCCAGCATTGTCAACAAGTCGTGGCTGACCGGATGGACTGTTGTTGCGGGATGGCAACGGCCCCGTCCTGCTTACGATATTGTCCATGCCTCTCGGCTTATTCGAGGGGCTCTCATTCAGAATGGGCGTACCCAGTGACCTTGGCGAGCAATTATCATTCCAGCTATTGAAGCTGGTACTCGATGTGGCAGATGTCGCGTTAAGGATCGTCGAGACACAGCTGTTGGCCGAGTGGAGAGTCTTCATGAAGTGTGCGCGCGGAGAAGCCCAAATTTTTGTTCGGGGTGACTTAGGAGGGACCTTTGGTGGCATGTCTCCCTTTCCGCCCAGAGCAACTGGGCGGTATGCTTCCGTAGCCTGCGCTCAACCAAGATTCGACGGTATGATCAATGGCTTCAATTTCTTCAAGACTAATAACCACGATCGTCTTTCAGCTTGGTTCCAAGGTGGATCAGTTGCCTGCAAGCAAAGCGTTATCCCGTCATTCTGAGCCTTGGGGAAACGCGTGGCCCGAGGTGTCGTATCTTCTGACAGGGGTTGTGAGGTATGATGAGGCAAACTTGAGGATCGTGGAGGACGAGGTGGAATGGTTTCAGTGAGCAGGTGGCGTGGAAATGTGGCTATGTGCTATGAGCGGCTAGTCAAATCTTCGGGAATGATACATACGTAAGTCTAAGCACAGCTTCTGGACTGTAGTCGTTGGGCTTGAGCCGGTCTCCGCTGCACTAGGTTTTCTTCTCTTGGATGGCTTGGGTTCCAGCTTTCTTGCACTCCATCCAGCGCCTGGTAAAATATTCCGCAAACCATAATTCGATGCAGCATCCATCGAAGATGACTCTTCTGATGGATTGTCTAATGGGGAAACAACGGCTCTGTCTGCTCGACTTGTGGTCCATTTTAGTGTTGGCCACATAGGGAAGATGGGCTTTCCGTCACCCCTCAAACGCGTGTTGTGTTCTTTCCTTGCAATAGCTCGTGCCTCGAACTATTCCATGTACTGGTTAGCAACCTGCTTTGTGGAATCTGAAGACACTCACGGTCCGAGAGGTAGGAGGTGCTTGCATCGTTTCCTGACCTTTCCCCTGACTTTTCGAAACTCAAAACTGTGAGGATTCTGTGATCTGTTGAATAGTGATAAGACTCGGTTGCTCCGAGATAACATACCAATAGTATCCTTCAGAAACATGCAGCCATGAAGCTCGCCAGGCGATTATTTATCGTTCAATGTACCAGCAATACTTCCGGACCCCAAACGCAAAAAGGAGAGCAAATGTACAGTTGAAGAACTGCAAAGGCGGGATCTAGGAGGGAAGGGGAGGATTATCATTGATACAATGGCGGTAGAAGTACATTGCTGTGCTTTAGGAGTAGCAGAAGTCTTATAGAGAATGAGAGCGAGTACCCATATCGAACCATTGCAGAATTCTTACAGCATAAGATCGCCCTAGAGCTGAGCCAGCGGATGGGCAGCCGAAAGCCTGTTAATGTAGCCTTTGAGAAGAGCATTAACCTACGCTAGCATCATCTATGAAGCAACGTCGCTCGGGGCCAACGCTGAAACGCCATGTGCGTTCAACCCACGCGGTCACACTAGCCTGGCGACTGCCGTGCTAGTTGATCAATCATGGTGCACGGGAAAGTCCGTCTGCCTCCACCTCGTGCCTCCAGTGCCTGACGGGAGCTACACGCCATTAGAATTCTTCTTTACAAGTCATGTATCAATAATCTCCGACAACATATCACCGCGCTGCGACCATTCTCGAAGGAGTCTGTTGATCCATGAAATGAATGATATCGCCCTACTACGAGTACAACGAGTCAACGACTCTACTTTCAAGGCCAGTAGTCCCTCGCTTCTCTTCTAGCACAGACGCTCTGGAGCAGTCCGGCCTCGGCAAAGCAGGCATAATGGTAAAGTGATGGAGGCTGTTCCCGCAATCGGGACAGAAGTCGTGGAAAGTATTTGAATTTAAGCGCACCTTGTTCCACCACGGTCCAGATCCTCCATCCTGTTCTCACCAGTGTTCATGCGAAGGGAAAAAAGAAAAAAACACCCCCATTTCTATTGCGCAACTCTATGTTTAAGATGAAGGATAATAGTGTACCGTACATTAAGCAGTGCCGATCCACCTTTGGAAGGCCTGCCTGTCGTTGGGGGACAAAACTCGATGGGGAGGTTGTCATCCTCAGCTGGGTACGTCTCAGCAACATAATCGTCAATGATGTCAGCCATCGTTGGGCTCCTCTCCGCCACAATAGAAGCGGAGATCTCATGCTGCCCGTCTCACGTTGAAATTAAGGGCATGGTGCCAATAGTGGCGCTGTTATTGGTCTGATCACGTGGGCAGCTTTCAAGGCGTTTCACCCTGTACCCAAGGTGCTGGAAAGGTCACCATTCTTGAAACGGCTCAATCGTGCCCTCTGAAGCTTGTCATGAGAAGCATGCAAGTGAAGCTGCAAAATACCGAGCGATACATCGGCAAGTCGGAACACTGTTGATTGTTGACGCTGTGGCTGGACGATGCAGCCGCTTCCACTCCCGGGAGCTCTGAGTATATACCACTGCACGTGAGATGTGGGTTTGAATAGACTGTCAGAAACTCAAGTCCCGGTTCCGGCAAGGCTGGATGTCTCCCTGAAATGGTACACGCAAAGCCATCATCTATTCGAACCCTCCGTCCTACGCATCGGACCGTAGAAGAATTTCAATGTCCGACAAGAGCCACTGCACGGAGAATCGATATGCGACTTCCCTGTGACAGATGAGCCTCTGCCGCCCGCGCCGTCCAGCTTCTAACTCCATCACGACCAAGCGCTTTCACTTCATTGATAAGCTTATGGCCAGCCCTCTACATCAGACATGGCTATCCTGAGTGTCAGAACCCTGCCTGATCAGGAGGCCGATCGTAACTGCCATCATTGGCTGACCCAGGCAAAGGTTTTTTCTGGATGCCACTCGAATCCGTCACGCATATTGCTGCTGGGATGATACTATCATAATTCTCATTTCCTGCATCTCCATTCTGCCTTGGTTTCTCCGTCAAAGTCCATCACTGTGATCGGTTTTCTTGCGGTCCGGAGGGCAGGCAGTCTAATATTCTCCAATCATCAATGAGAATACTATTGTTGTTTTCTCTGCCACCAAGGTATAGGTGCGAGGGACGCTATAACGGCATGGGACGAGGTCGACTCTCGACCGGCATTGAAGGCCGCATGCTTGACTGACACCATCCGCTAAATTGCAGAGTAGTGATACTCGCTCCTGAATAGTGGGATGGCGGACACCAGATGTGGAGACTTGGCTTACTTGACGGCCCGCACGGTGTCTGCAACTTCCATAAATGTTCCTTACGGCGTTTCTGATTCCTAAGATGAGGAATAGACGACAGATGTGCTAGCGACACAAGCTAATCCTACTATTGCCACATAGACTGCAGCTGATTGCTCGTAGCTTTCACACAGGAAGGAGGTGCTCATGGTGAAGTATCTTCTTCACACAGAAGTCTCTAGCACTTTCAAGAGGAGATTCCAACTGGTCTTGTAGTTAGCGCTTTCACAACGGTTGTCGCCCCTTGGCCTTATTTTTAGATCCCCGACCCCAACTTCTGGCAAGATGCTTATAATCAACACTCGCATTTCTTGATTTATCACTATCAAAATCTCAAGTCTGATAGAGTAATCTTTGCGCTTTCAATAATATATCTTTGATAGAGTTTAAATCAACATTAAGAAAGTTATTTGATTGCAAAGTTTTTGTGTTTCGAAGCGTGTTTCAAAAACAAAGATCGACTTGAACTTCTTACATATCAATAGACTGGCCGCGCTGACCCGGAAATGTCACGTGCAAATGCCAAGACCCGAGTCAAAAAAAAATCGAGGAATCGAATCGCTCAAAGTAGTTTAGTCGATTACTATAAGTAGTTTAGCGCGAAGCGCGCTAAACTAATTTGAGCGATTCGATTCCAAAAAAATCGTCGCGACCCGGTCTTGGCGCCGGGTCGAGCTAGAGGGGTGGTATTATAACCCGACCCAACGGTTAGTCTACATATCAACGAACATTGCAGTTTCTATAGCTTTAGCAATTTGTAATCAAAACTTATAAATAAAGCAATTTTAGAAAGCGCATAGTGTCTAGAATAATAATTAATTAATTTTATATGTTCAAATAGCGAAATACGAAAGTTGACCAAAATTATCTTGCCAGAAGTTGGGGTCGGGGATCTAAAAATAAGGCCAAGGGGCGACAATCGTTGTGAAAGCGCTAAAGACCTAGCCCGTTTACGTATTCCACCTCGACACTGACAGCCTATACAAATTCCTATAAGGCGGCGATGATATCACATGGGCTGGCATAGTGCGCTCCTCAAGAGATCTTCGAATCAACCTAAATGTTTGGTTCGTCGTTCGGTCCAACCATCGAGTAAGTGAAATGCTCCAACGGTTTGTAGGTTTCTGCTGGTTGAATAGCCCACCATCATCTGGTATTTCAGCTTTCGTGGAAGTGTCAAGGAACAGTGCCCCATTTACTGCCAATTCATGGGAGAGCCTAGAATTAATCACAATTGTCTCGTATACTATACCATGTCCCTATGTAAGCACTGATCTATGAACCTCACATATATCAGGGTGGCTAATGATACCTATACATAAAGCTTATGGTGTAACGTAGTTAAGGCTAAGCATGGCTGGTAATGGAATGTCACTATTGGCATTAGGTGGAGCCAGCTGCTGTGAAAATTATCGAAGTATACATTTGACGGCCTTGGAGCCTCCATGCCCCCCCAACCTTAATGGCCTCTCCGGAGATCTCACCATGACATCTTTGGCGTAACTACTTTCAGGCATTTAGCTACTTCTCCCTAGTCAAGCTAGGATGCAGCATGGATGCCGTCTTTTTGACATCTTCGAGTGAGGAATAATCCGGAGGAATTGTACCAAAAACATCTATTGGACTGCCACTTGAGCCAGGAAGTTAAGGACAACCAGCTATGCTGTATCAATCGTCGGCAACTTTTCCTTGTAAAGACCGATGAAGATCTTTTTATTCCGGTCTCTCGTGCCTGATACCAGAAAAGAGTCAAGACCCGTCTCCAATCTGGGAAGGATCGTATTACTCACCATGTCCGATCCAAATACCGCTCTTGCCTTGCCGAACACACTTTGCATTAATGGCGGAGTCGGCTTCAAACAGATATGCCCAGCTTATACCTACGACCACACGATCGCGTGTGTTGGCAGCGATAGCACATCCTGAACCTGGAGGATCACGCTCTCTCCAGCCCATTGGAAGATCGACTTGCACACCCGAGGTTCCCTTCGGGCCGAAGTTCTGCTGGATGTCGATGCTAGGGACAAGAGTCAATTCATTCGTGCAAGCTTTTTCCATAGGAGCTCCGCCTGGAGAATCGAAACATGTGATCTCTCCTTGTTCAGTTTCTGAAGGGCGAATCATGGCAATTCTCAGGTGTCCTCCCTCGCCTGCGAATCCGAACATGATATCAGACTTAGGCTGTCCAGACGAAGACAAGCCGGTCTGACTTGGGTTGTCTTGCTTACCTAGTCGCGTTACCTCACCGCCCTTTCTTTCCTTATGAACACATTCGGTGAGGATTTTCCTAGCTGCGACTGCAACGCGATTGTTGATTTCGCGAACTGCATCAACTTGGGCGTGCTCTATAGAGATACCTATGAGGCAACGTGCATCGGCCAGTCGGTCGCATTGTTAATCCGTCTTTTCTGAAGAAGTAAAACATGAGGGAGCGATGGACTGACAGCTTATTACCAGGTAAGGCACCATGTGGTCAACAAAACCCTTGAGACTCCGTTGGCCATAGGTGGCCCGCCGATTGTTGTTCGGAAGTAGACGAGCCGCCTCCTGACAGCCTTCGAACAAGGTATGCCCTCCATAGTCCATGTAAGTAAGCTTGCTCTCGTCAACGTCGACGGTCGACACATTGTGAGGGATCGGCGCTGATGGTGAGGGCAGTAGATCCAGCAGCAGACCCGAGAATGTATTGTTTTTTGAATCTACGGTCATATTGCTTACGTCTAATACATCTACCGTATGGAAAGCACCTTCAAGAAGGCTCAGGCGAATCGAGGAATCATTTGAGCTGAGTACACTTGGTTGAGCAATGACAGCTCGGAGGAGGGAACAAACAATCACGAAAAGGAAGTTCATAGTGGAAGTGGGGTTCCTTAAAGCTGTTGTAAGAGTCAGGGTTCGGAGCGTTTTGCATGCTTGCAAAGTGAGGAAGACTCTTCGATGATCACAATCAGCGCATTAGGCGTCATGATGTTAACGTTGCGTTGGCTCATAAGCGCCTCACGCTCAGGCGGATGCACGGGTTTTCAGTGCTGGTATACGCAGCCTGTTGTAGGGGTTCGAATGGTAGGGGTCCTGAGGGTTCAAGAAATCTTCGGATCAGAGGCCGTCTCTGGCGGAAGAAAATCTCCTTCTCTCTCTCTAGATATCATCCTCATCTAAGTACTTACTCTTTCCGTCCCGCGACGTCGACCCTTCCCTCTGAGGTTGTAGACGGTATCGCTTCTATCGCTGTTGCTAAGTGAATACGCTGAACGAAAATAAGAAACAACGAGACCTCTTGGCAAGAACTTGTGAATTACGATCATCACGAACAGCTGTGCCTTTGGCTATCAATGCGTGGTTATCTTCCGTACATGTCCAGCTCTTCATTTCTCTCTCTTACTTCGCGCTTGGATACTGACCTTTCACGACTCTGTCCTTTTGTCCAAAATGCCCTCAATATCCCTATGAACCACGTCCTCTTCATGGGGAAACCTCGAAGAGTGTAAATGGAAACAGTGGTCTCAGCTCATTCAAGACTGTATAACAAGGACCAACCAAGCTCCATTAAAAGCGATATGGAGGTGTGTTGGGGCCGAGTGGGAGCCAAATGCTTGGCTGTCCTTACAAGAAAGCCTTTTCCTGTCGCTTGTCCTAGCTTCCCAGCCATGTCATTGATGCTCTTTGACGTTTCACCGCTTTGGCATTGGACCGTCAATGGTCATCTGGTCCATCATCATTTCATCAGAGCGCTGTTCTGGAGTGCAAAGCAAAATAGTTCTTGGTTCAGCCAGCCCTTCGAATCTAGCACCATACCAGCGCATGAGATACGCCAGTGATATGGTTACTGTCTAATTGTCGAGATCTGCGGCATTGGGCCCGATTCTGGAAGACAAACCCAGCAAACGTTAGGGATTCATACTGATCAGGTACGTAACAGTGTCCCGGTATGCAGCAGCCGCTGGAGGGAGAAGAACACCTCAAGTTGGAAGACCTTCAAGATCGATCACTAGCACACAAGATGGTACGCTCCCCAAGAGCTCTCTTAGCACCGGGCCATGGCGCCAGTAAAAGGTGTCTTGGTCTTGGAGACGCGCAACTACGTGTGGAGGGTCTAGGCCTAGAGGCGCCTCCACTTTATCGTCGAGGCTCTCTGTTGAAGGGTAGTATGTATTTCTCTTCGCCGACATTACATCCCATGGAGCCGTCATGCCCATAGCCAGGAGGCATGAACTGATCGTGTGGTAGGTGGCCGGGATGCTGGTGCTGAAGATTGCGGTGTCTAGGGTGTGTTTGATGTGATAGCATCGTAAGGGCGAAGGTTTCAGGAAGTTCGCAGATTCTTTTCTCGGTGGTTAGATATGAAGCTGTAATGTCCTCGGGTAGTCCGTGGTTAGATAAGGATTAGTGGACTGGGTGAGTGACGAGAGAGAAACAGGAGAGGAGGGATGCTGGAATACCCAGGTAATACACAGCTTAGGAAAAGAGATCCCACGAGTCAAGGAAGCTATGAACTTCATTGCGATCAAAAAGTTAAAGTTAGCGAGAGACATTACGGAGAAGGTGAGAATCAGAATAATGTGCAGATTCGCATATTGGGTTGTGTCAGTACTCGTGGTTGTCCGATTGAAAGATGGGGTAAATAGGCATAACCAAGTATTGGAAAAAATCCACCGGCGTGAGCCATGTTGCAGCTGAGAGGAAACCCTCGTCATACCTCTATGGCGAAGAAGATGATGAGCATTCCCAGCGTCGTCGCAACAAGTTACACTTTAACAACCTCGCAAGCACCTATTTACCGCAAACAGACTTTGATCCAACCTGCGCAAAGCTATGCCTCTGAAGAGACAATAACGGAGAATGCCTTACTACTTCTTTCTCGACGCCTGCACAATCTCGATGATCCTGTCAACCACGCTAGGGTCCGACAGCTATTGATGTGTTAGTCGATCATACAAGCATCGCCACAGACGAAGACTCACGGTCGATGTATCCCCCAGCGAGTCCTCTTCTCCAGACAAGATCTTTCGTAGAATGCGTCGCATTATCTTACCCGATCGAGTCTTGGGTAGGTCATCGATGACAAACACTGCTTTGGGAGCGGCGAATGGACCGATCGATTTGCGAACTTGTAGCACAAGGTCTTTCTTGACCTGATCGGTGGTTTCGTTACCTTCTTTGAGGGCAACAAATGCATTGACGGCTTGGCCTGAGAGCTCATCATTGATGCCGACGACAGCTGCTTCTGCGACTTGGTCTATAGGATATTAGTGGGTTGCCTTTAGCTTTGGGGGGACGAGCAGCTGGCTTACGATGTTCAAGTAGAGCCGCTTCGATTTCAGCAGTTGAAAGCCTGTGGCCCGAAACGTTGACCACATCGTCCACGCGACCCCTGATCCAGTAGTATCCTTCATGATCTCGCCCAGCGCCATCGCCAGTGAACTGGGCTTGTCAGCAGAATCGTCAATCTCGAATATACGTGAGGTACGCACGTAGTAGCCTTTGTAAACATTGAAATAGGTGTCCATATACCGCTTATGGGCACCCCACACGGTACGGGCCATGCTGGGCCATGGCTTCTTGATCGCCAGAACCCCTTCCACGTCGTTGCCATGAATTTCTTCGCCAGAGACTGGATCGATGATAGCAGGTTCGATACCGAAGAAGGGCAGCGATGCGCTGCCAGGCTTGGTAGGTGTGACGCCCCCAAGTGGTGTTATCACATGCGAACCGGTCTCGGTTTGCCAGTAAGTCTGCAAAACTGTCGGTCAAGAACGTTCTTTTTTGAAAAGGAGGATGGTGCCTTACGTCTACGATATGTGCCTCTTCCTTGCCCACAATCTCGAAATACCATTTCCAGACCTCGGCAGCAATGGGCTCACCTACAGAGCCAAGGATACGCAGCTTCTTCATTGGGTGCTTGCAGTAGGAATCACCTGCTCGCTTCAGGAGTCTCAATGCCGTCGGTGCAACGTAAAATTGCGAAACTTCATGTTTTTCGATTACTTCCCAATAACGGGAGAAATCTGGGTAGGCGGGAGTTCCTTCGAAAACCACGGTAGTACATCCAAGTAGTAGAGGGGCGTAGACGACATAGGTATGGCCTGTGATCCAACCTACATCGCCGCCGCAGAAGAATTTGTCGTTATCGTGAATGTCGAAAACGTATTTACCGGTCGCTGCTGCACCGAGGAGATAGCCTGCTGTTGTATGCATTACACCTTTCGGTTTACCTGTTGAACCAGAGGTATAGAGCAGGAAAAGCGGGTCTTCCGAGTTCATTGGCTCCGGCGGAATGTAGTTTGGATACTTCTCCAGCTCTTCATGCCACCACCAATCGCGACCTTTCGTCCAGGGAACATCAGCGCCGGTGCGCTTAAACACCAAGCAGTGGGAGACGTCCGGACACTGCTTCAAGGCATCGTCGACGATCTTCTTCGTGCCGATGACCTTACCACCACGTTTGCCCTCATCGCTAGTTATGACCACTTTGGATTGCGCGTCAATCACACGATCCCGCAAGGAGTCGGAGGAGAAACCAGCGAAGACGACGGAGTGGACTGCCCCTATGCGAGTACATGCTAGGAACGAGATCAAAGCCTCAGGCACCATTGGAAGATACAAAGCAACAGTATCACCTTTCTTGACGCCCATCTGTTTCAAGACAAAAGCAAGCTTCGACACTTGTCTAAGCAACTCGCCGTAGCTGATCGTTCGCCCTTCCTTCGGATCATCTGCTTCGTAGATGATGGCTGGCTTGTTGGGGTCCTTGAAAGCGTGACGGTCGATACAGTTGTACGAAGCATTCAGTCTGCCTTCCAGAAACCATGAAACATCGCCGTTTTCGAACGAGCCCGAGGATACCGTCTGGAAATCCCTCTCCCACGTTAGCAGCTCGCGGGCCATCTTGGCCCAGAACTTGTCGCCATCTTCGATTGACTCTTTGTACAGCTTCTGATAGGTTTCCAGGGAGTCGATGTGGGGTTTTGAGGGATGCTTCCTGTTCCAAATCAGCAAAGGGGGTCCGAGTGCTCGAGAGCGGTCGTAACATAGTATGCTCTTACTCGAACATGGCCTTCGGTACATGGTAAGTATCTCAACCCCAGAGTCAGTCCTCCAACTGGCTTGGAAGCATCAATCGTCCTCACCTGTGTTATGCGCCTCCGCTACCACCATCTGCGGGGGCTGCACGTCGCCTTCACTCATGATTGCGGCGTGGGGAAGATTGGTGAGGAAAACAAAGCAGCGCGCTGGCGTCGATCGGATTCAGATTACAGCGAGAGTGCAGTGCGAAGGAGAGAGATCTGGAGCGGCGTTGTCAACAAGGTACGAGAGGGAGCTTGGGCACGGAGGCAGTCGAGGCGAAATCGAGAAGTCGAACTGCAGTTGCAATTTCCAAGGATCAATGGCTCAGTGAAGTGTTGAGTGGCCTGGGCTATGGGTGATTTGGATTCCGGGATGCACAATGCTTGCAGCTTTGCATTGGAATCCCCCCTCAAGGGCTGTGCTTCACGCTTTACTGGACCCAACTGTTCCACCTCTGCGTCTTCTACGAAGCCGGTGCGGGGGAGCACGCAGTGTGGGGTAGACAGCGGCGCGATCGGCCGGCCGGAATAAAGGTAAATGCAGGATGACGCAATCAAGGAGAGTACGTTACTTTAGAAGAGCCGAGACCTCCGTCCGCATTCGGCCCCACATAGGGCCACTTCTACTTGGCTTGACTGACCGTGGATTGCGCCACCCCTGAACTTGTCAGCCTGGCACGACCTACCTGTACTTTAGGTAAAACACTGTACGTTTCCTCGGTGTAAAATGGAACAGACTACTTTGGAACCAGCCTGGGCTCGCCAGTCTTGACGGGAGACCATCTTGCGCATCGCCTGGAGTGAACAGAGTGTATGATGTGAATGACAACCACCGAGGGGCCAGTTGAGTGGAAGCATACATGAATAGAGCTCCATGGGACGCCTCATGCTGCATGGTAGGACGGGGAACAGCGCCACCACGCTGTGACTCCCTCTGCCAGATGCTTACACTTCAGTCTCCACACCAGGCTCGCGCCCTCCCAGTCCGCCGGTGGCCTTGTGCTGGAGCTGCTTGATCTTGAACTTCGCCTCGTCTTTCGCGAAAACCATGTTCTGTATATCCAACATGAGCCAGCGCCCTCGCTGTCGGATAGGAGGAAGGTATGTGAACTTACCCGAATCGGCTTCCATTGCCTCAACCCTCGATTCTTCCTTTTCTCCGTCCTTTTATTCGCCTCTTCCCGACCTTTCTCGCTCGGCGCATCTCCATTGACTTGCTGTCTCTCCTTTGCACCGCCCATGTCTTGACCCGCAAGCGCCGTCTCGCCATCCTGCATGCCTAGGTCCGGAGCACCGCTACCCGTGCTGTTATCCCCATCGGAGGCATCATCATCGTCGCTGCTTGGATCATGCGGGTCGTGAAGTGGTGCTTCTGCGCCAGGCTCTCTGCGCTTTTTCCCGGAGGAGTCCATGTACGCTTTTGGATCATGGCCAAAGGCACCCGACCAATCTTGGCCGTCTTTGGCAAGCCACTTTTGGCGTTCTTCGGGATCGGCATTCTTGAGGACGTCGCGTCCTTCGGTAAGAGACTTTTCGTGTAACTCTTCGACTGCGGGTGGGAGTTCTTTTGTGACCTTTCTTTCACGGACTCCTTCCGCGACGCATGCTTCCCATGTCTCGAAAGTCTCTCGGGAATCGTCATCGACAACATACTGTTGATGGGATTCATCGGTCCCGGCTTTGAATTGACAGCGGAACTGAAGACGACCAATCTCCTCGATGTCTTCCAGACCAGGAACTGCTTTTGCCTTAACATTGTCTTCAGTAACGTAGTTCTGAACCAGGCGTTGACCATTTTTGACTGTCCATATAGGAATGTTGATATTGGTCTCTGTATTGTCAACCAGATGGTGTAGCCAGATCATCGCATAGGCCGTGGCACTACGCTTGCCGGCGGTATGGAATTCAAAGACGACTGGTGAGCGGTAGCGGAATCTGACAGGAAGACGAACATTGTTCTTGCCATCATTCTTGGCAATGTCCCAGTATACACCATCTCCTTCCGCGAGTGCCCGACACTGCGTCTTGCCAACTGCGCCTGAGCTACCGCCGGTTCTCATCTTCAACTTGGCATGGTGGTGATAGTCCAGAGCCAATATCCTACCCGAGAGGAACTCAAAGGTACCAACATCCCAGCCTAACATGGTAGGTGGGAGCCGGGTCTCGATACTTCGAAAAAGAAGAGAAATGCGTACACGCCCAAATCCCTTGTGGCTTTAGTAAGGTCACATGATAAAGGAGGCAGCCGACTTACGATGCCTCCATCAAACGGATACCATCGAGTGACTTGAGAGCTGGTCTGTAGGATGTCTGGAAGTCTCAATGGCACAACGCCTAGGAGAGGGTCATGCTCTCGGTGGCGGGAGTCGCGTACAGCGACCGTGACGATGGCAGATCTCCAGTCTCTAACGAACCTCTCTGTCCCAGCATTGAATATTGGCTTACTGCTGACAACCTTCGTCCGTGTGCGGTAGACTAGTTGATCGTTGAAAAAGATAGTGCAGTAACTGCTTGGCAGCTTCTTGCTTTCTTCTTCTGTATTTTCGCCAGCTTCTCTCGCTGGCTCGTATTCCCTCCCCTTCCTGTTACCCTCACTACCTTGGATGTTTTCAAGCTCCAAATTCACAATTTGGTGAACAATTATACTGCAAATACCACTCGGCCAGAGAGGGTCCGGAGGAGTATGTGCCACTGCATCAGCATACTCACTATCGAGGTTTCCCTTCTCGTCTTGCAGTTCGGGCTTGTCTTTGAGTTCTTTGGGAAGAGTAGGGTTTTTGCCGTCAGTCCTTAGGGCAGGTCTGAAGTGCGGTTTACCGAAATATCCCACTTCCCAATGAAGTTCTCCGGGCATCTCGCTATCTGCCTCCGTTCCCTTTAGCTTCGAAACTTGAGGATACATCTTCCCTGGGTGTTGTATCATTTTCTGCATTGACAGCTCGATCTTGCCAACAATGTCATCAGCGCTGGAGCGATCCGAGTCCCACAGCTCCACACTCAACTGCTCGTCTGCTTTGATGAGCTCAGGAGTCACTAGAAGCCTGCTTTGATCAACATACGGCACCCCGATTGAAGCGAACCACTTACGCTGCAGTCTCTTCCCAGATCGGATTGAGGTCATCGGTAATAACCCGAGTACAGTACATCGGCTTTCCATACTTAGAGAACGACAACGTGACATACGGATCGGAACCTCCGCCCTTGCTACCGCGTCTGTCTTGTTTACTGAGATCTTTCGCCCTATGTATCCTTATCCACATTACTCCCATGGCGATGACATCTTTTTGTACGGTGTCACCAGTGAGCATCGCTCCCATGTCTAGTGACATCGATTTAGGCGCCACATACATGCTCGCCGCGGCTCCTATCGCATAATTGACGAAGTTGGAAATAAGCGGGAGGTTGAGGATATTGACACCCTTCTCCACCATAGGAATGCACCCGGCCTGGACCTGGGGTAGACCCATCAAAGTGAACGTCAGTGTCTTCAGGAAAGGCGGGTCAGGCGTCATCATCAATCTCAATCGAACTGTGCCAACCAGACCTTGCAACTCCACGAAAATAGGTAGGGGCACGCCAAATAGACCCTTGACGCCGAGGTAAAATACCAGCTGCATATGCATATTCCGCGCCCTCGCCGAGGTATCATTTTTGTTGTCGCTAGGCTTTGCATGATAGGCGAAGGAGGCTTCGAGATTGTAATAATCGCCACCCTCCTCCGCAGCGGCTGCCTCTTGAGGGTCTTTTGTTTTCTTATTGTCCTCGTGAATGCTCTCTTTGAGCTCCTTGACGTGCGTATCTGGTAGAGCGCGCAGACTAAGAATACGGATTGGATTACTACCTTGGTTGATGTCGGCCACACGAACGTTCTCTATAATACCCGGGACAGATGCGCTCATAACATCTTCCAAGGTATCGGCCACACTAGCAAACATGTCTGGATTGATAAGGCCCCACACGACGGAGAGCAACGTGTTCATCCACTCGACGGACTCTGGGAGTAGGTTTGCGGTTGCCTGTCCATATCGTCAGTGCAGTAACAACTTGTCGTGATTTGGTTTAGGGCATACAGTCTCCCCCCTCTCTTGTTCGCTTGACCATTCGAGCTCCCTCCCACTGCGAACAACCTCTTTCATCCACAGCCATATACCAGAGACAATGCACGCAGCGGTCGGTATAAGGCCCTTTAAGGAGCCACCGAACATTTTCCCAAGTATGACCACGGCGAGGAATACTCCAATGCAGAGCCCGCCCGCCCGTTTCTCCAATGAATCGAACATAGGTTCGTAGCTAACAGAGGGTGTCGGGTGGAAAAGAATATTAGTTTTCTCTCCATGTATTGGCATATCCGAGGTGCTGCCTTCAGCGACAGGGTCCGGAGGGGCAGTGACATCTTGATTATGCTTGTAGTCGGGATTGGACTGAGATGGGTCGGTTCTGACAGGCGTATCTTTTCCTAGGTTGGCATTGGGAACTGATAGCATGGGATCCTCAGCGGCTTTCATGAAGTCTTTATCCACATCCTCAATCTGAACCTGATTTCCAGTCGTGGGATCTGTGACCGTCTTAAAGGTTCCTGGTTTCCCTGCCTTAGTCTGGCGATGGGGTTCGACATCGCTTCCGCCTCGCGCATTGCGCTGCTGCTCCTCTTTGCGTTGCTGGTCAAGCGTTTGGTCTCGGTCCCTCTTCTCCCTGTCGAGATTTTGAACAAAGGTTTTAATATCGGGAATTTTATTGTGCCCTGCAATCTCGGTCAAAACACTTTCGACTTAGCTGCGGAAGACTGCTTTTACCGCTGTAATGGCCCGGAAGCTGCTGCTGGTGCTGGTCCCGGGATGCCATCATAGCGGGCCTTGTCTCGATAAGAGCTCGGGCAAGCAGTCTTCGGGACGCAGCTGAGAGCCCTTGAGCGGCAACAGTCAAATGCTGTAGGTCCCTTAGATTACACTGGAAGTCTAAGAATCGATGCTGCGGTACAGCGCAATTGTCCGCATCAGAGGCCCCTTGAAGAGGAGATCGTAATTGACAAACAGGGTACGCGTAGAAAAGCGAGCTAAATCTCGCCTAGCCAATTAAGCTGCAGCTAGTGGTTTGCTACGTCATCGTGAAACAAGCTTTGATGTACAAGCACTTCATACGAGTAGCAAGTAAAGTAGGAAGCAACAGTGGGTTCATCCACTCGGGGCAAGGGTGGAGACGGCGATCCTCCCGCTACTCAAGGAAATCAGAGACTTCTAGGCCGAGTTATTCAACTGCTTCATGTAATTCCTATTAGGCTTTAGGGAAGAGCCGCAAGAATGAACTTTAGGTGATCGGGGATACTTTCGTAAGAGACTTCGAGGTCAGTATATTGATTTGAGCATACAAGCACTTCACTCATCATCATATCATAATTGCAGATCCTTCTCGGACAAATCATGCCCAAAATCAAAGCCTTCGTCAACGGCCGCGTATGTCATCGTGGCCAGGAGATTATCGAGTCAATCTATGTCGACGAAGAAAGCGGTATGATCATTCGGCAACCGCCCGAGATGCCAAGCGACTTTGTCGATCTCCAAGGTAAACTGCTTGCACCTGCCTTTCTAGAATTACAAACAAATGGTTGTCTGGGGTTTCACTTCACCAATTTCAAGGATGCTGAAAGCTACAACGAAGAGTTGGAGAGAATATCCAGACATTTGGTCTCTTCGGGCGTTGGCGGGTTCTATGTAACATTGCCCACAGTGCATCGAGATATCTTCAGACAGGTATTTATGGTCTTTGTCCTCTTCTTTGCCTGCAATGACTCCCATGTGTTCCATCTGCCTATTCGAGCTGGACTTCATTCCGGTGTAACCATATCATGAGCCCCAGCCTTGTCTCCAAATCTTGAGCTGTCCACCTCTGGCCTAAGGGCCGGACTATATGGAATTAGTAATCTCACTCAGGTGTGCTGGCAAGGATTCCAGTAAGCCTTGGGTTCTGCTCTTTCATGATTGCGATGTTTGAGCCATTCTTTCCTTGATCTGATGTTGCTATCGCTCAAGTCAGGCTTGTTGCACATCGAAGGGAGCTAGTCCTTGCTGAGCTTTGTCAGATACTGCCTCACTTGAAGCCTCGACAATTCAATAAGGGAGCCTACTTACTCGGCGCTCACTGCGAGGGACCATGGCTGAATCCGTCCAAAAGAGGCGCCCATGGTCAGCATTATGCTCTTCTTTTTGGGGAGAAACAATCTGAATTATACAGATGCCACTCTCATGCAAATTCCTTCCAAAACCTCTACCGAAGACACATACGGCGATTTTGACGGCTTGTCTGCCATCAAGCTCGTCACACTAGCACCCGAGCTGCCCGGGTCGACCGCCCTTATCTCTACCCTGTCGCAACACCACGCCATTGTCGTCTCACTAGGTCATTCTTCGGCAGATTATGACAGCGGTCTTCACGCCCTACGCGCCGGTGCCAAAAGTCTAACTCACGTTTTCAATGCCATGTCCCCTCTGCATCATCGCTTACCCGGCCTCGCAGGCTTGATCACCGCAAGTCAGGCACCTTTCTTCTCTATCATCGCAGATGGGGTCCATCTCCATCCCGCCTCCCTGACAATGGCCTTCCGCTCCAACCCTGAACGTTGCATCCTCATCACTGATTCTATTGAAATGGCTGGCATGCCCGACGGCATATACCCTGGGCACGCACAAGTCCCGCATCGGCAAAGGAAAGAAGGGAACAGAGTTACAATTGAGGGAACTGAGACGCTGGTGGGGAGTTGCAGCACTATTGAGGACTGTGTGAAGAACTTGAAGAGATGGAGTGGATGCAGTCTTGCTGAAGCGGTGAGATGCGCAACGGAGAATATCGCTGAGCTAATGGGCGAGAAGAAGAGAGGCGTCGTAGAGCAGGATCGAAGGGCAGATTTCGTGATCCTGGATGATGAAGGAACGGTAAATCAAACTTGGATTGGTGGGTTGAAGATATTTGATAAGAGCCTTTGACCAGCAGTTGGCGAGCAAAGTCTATCTACGCCTCCACCCTAGAGAATTATAAAGTTGTAACTACTTGTTTGATGTCGAACACTTTAATAATTATTTTATTTCATATGTTAGTAGTATAATACTATTAGCTTTGTCAAGAATTATACCCTTTTTTGATCGATAAATATAATAGTAGAAATAACTCGATACTACACTAGAAAGCGAGTTCTATACTAAAATAGAAATCAAAGATTTATATCTATTATATTTCTCTTTCTATAGAGAAATTAATATTAAAATTTCTTTCTTTCTTTAGTCTATATATTGCTAGAAATCTAGATTTTATAACTATTTATAACAATCTTAGTTCAATAACTATAATACTAATATTAAATATTTTTAGTTTAAATTTAATATACTCAAGTAGTTATTTCTTAATTCTTGTTTATTTAAATTTAAACAATAAATCAAATTAAATAGATATAGATAAATATAACTTATAGATAGTTACAAGATATTAACGTTTAATTTTCTTACTTAATTTAATATAAGTTTTCTAGAGCACTCTAAGCTTTCTAAACTTTCTAAGCTCTTTAATAAAGTCTAGAATTAAAATTAGATAATTACTAGATACACACTATTCTACTTTGCTATTCATTATTCTTACTTTGTTGTTACATTACTTCTTCCTACTAAGTCTAATTAGATAATTCGACAATCTTGTAAACAAACTAGATTAATAAGTTAAGAACATCTATAGAAGATACTTAATTTTGCGTCTATTTATTATCAATTTTATTGTATCTTCTTATCGATATCTTAATGCAAATTTAAATCTAAAATATGATTTTTGTATACTTAGAATTAATCTCTATTTGCATCTCTAAATATATATAAAAAATTACTTATATAAAAGATTAAAACATCTATAATTTATCTCTTTATTGTTGTTTCTTTTGTATCTTCTTGTTTATCTTGTTAACAACTATTTTGTTAACAATCTTCTTGCTTGTTGCGTTAAATAAAGAATTAAATATTAAAAATCTAATCGAAGAATAGATCGAAAGTTAACTTAAAAGTAAATATTATTTGCTAGATAAAGTTTTTAAAGACTATCTAACAATAGCGTTGTAACTACAAAGATATTATTTATATTTTATTTAATAAGTCTTGTAGACAATCTTTTGACTTAACAATAGTAGACTTTTGCACGCGTAATATATTGTTAGAATCTAATCTATCTTTAGACAACAATAATAAAGTTTCTAGTAATATTTTTTGCATCTTTGTTATGTTATTATCTTCTATTATATAATTTTTTTTATATTGTTGTTTTATTGTTATTTGTCTTTGCGATAACTTTATAAATCTTTAATTAAAATATATATTTTTTAGTTTTAAGATATTATTGTTTGTTTAATTGTACTATTGTTTTTGTATCTTGCAAACGCACAATAATTTTATTGTTCTTATAAAGATATTAATACAAGATACAATAATAATAGACTTGTCTCTAAAATATTTAAATTGCATATTAATTGTCTTTAAAGCAAACAATATTATTTAAGTAATAAGATTGCGAAAGATAGATACGTTACAAAGCTTTAAAGATAAACAAATCTTTGTTTTCTTAAATTCTTGTTCGTAATTATAATATTAATCGATAAAAAACTTGTCTAGCTTTATATAAACAACAATATTTATATTTGATAAATTCTAACTTTAGTTCTAGATATATCTAGATCTATTATAACAAAAGTCGCAATTTTCTATTACTAATATTTGGACTTTGTGTAAGATTAAGATTAAAGCTAATAGATCTTGCATTATTTGCAAGAATCTAGAGAATTAAGTTAAGCTTTGCGAGAGACAATCTTAATATTTCTTAATATTGTGTTCGTAAATGCGTTTGTTCTATATAATAATTATAATTTGTCTACGTAAAATGCGCATATATTCTCTTGATTTATTAGATTTGTTCTAAAAGTAAAGTTTGCTTAAATTGACAAAATCTAATATTTAAAGCAAAAAACGTAGTAGTTTAACGCAATTGTGCAACTAGCGAGCAACTACAAGCGTTTGTGCATATTACGAATATTAAAACTTTACGCATTAAGATATAGTTTAATTCAATTAAGATTTTGCAACTTTGTTAAATAACAAGAAAACAAAACAAGCTCTTCGAGCAAGTTCTATCTCGACAATATTAATTTAAGTACGCAAAATAATTAGATTTGTAAGATCTACAAGATCTTAAGAGAATCTTGATGTATTAAGCTCGATCTATCTTCCAAAACGCGAATAAATATATAAATTATCTATATTATATTAGCAATGCAAAGATAGCTATTGCAATTATTATCTATTAATAAAAAACTAAAGCTTCTATTTAACTTGTTATATAATAAAGAGATATTATTAAAGTAAAGAATCTAATTAATATAGTATTTACTAGTAGCTTATTTTTTACGTCTAGATTATAGATATTCTTCGAAATAGTTAAAAATATTTTAATTTGTATTTAGATAGTTGTAATACAAGACGTTATAATATTTTACAAATAATTTTAAAATATTTGCGTAAACAATATTCTTTTATTGCTTATAGAAGATCTTTTTGTTTTTATTTGTAGAAAAATACTTTTTGCAATTAATAGTAACGTTCTAATGTATATATTAAATATATTAAATATAATTAATGCGATATTCTTGCTCGAGAAATATATACGACAACGTTAATAACAAAATTATATTGCTATCAAATATAACAATCGTAAAATAAGACAAATCGAGATATTGTGAAGACGTACTAAAGTTTCTATTATTCAAATATAATTGCTATAATTTCTCTTTCTTATAAAGCAAAATTTGACGTAAAAGATAATATTTAAGACGATAATTCTAGTAATAAGAAGAAGAGATATCTTGTATTTGTTTGTTTTGTATATATAATTTATAACTAAGATCTTTATATTTAAACAAAGCAATTTCTATATAGATTTAGAAGTAAAGAATAGAAATTGCAACTTGTTGTTATACTCTTTCTTCTTCGAATCGATATATTATTTAGATAACTTTGTTAGATATCTTATTAACGCTTGCTTAAATATTAAAAAAATTATTAATATTATTTTAAAGATAACGCTTGCGTTTTAAATATCTTGCAACTTAAATAAAAGTTCTTCGAAATTCAAACAAAACTCTTTTAATATTAAATTAATCTTGCTATTTTTGCGTTATTTCTTCTAAAATTTGCTTTGTATTTTTAAATTCTTTAAAGCTTTCTTTTGATATAATACAAAAATAGATAGCTTTGTAGAAAAATAACTATAATCGAGATACTTAACAATAAAGATTTAACTTAGTATTCAAATTATATTTGTCTTCGAGATTGTTATCTAGCTTCGCAATTGTCTTAAAAGAATACTTATTATATTAATTACTAGTTTAGTAATAACTATTTCTTTTTTGTTTGATTTTGTTGTCGCAATTGCAAGTAATTTAATACAATATATAAATATCTTGTTTTGATATTTTGTTACAATTTTTGACTATTGTATAGTTTTGTATTGTTGTATATTTGTTAAGATCTAGTATAAGCAAATTAATTAACAATCTTTTATAATACGTATTAGACGACAATTGCAATTCTATAACTATAATTAATAAAGCTTTTAATATAGACAATAAAACAAAAAAATAAATAAGAAAGATAATAGAACGCGATAACGACAACAATAACAATAGTAAAAAAAATTAAACTCTAGAAATTATTCGATTTTTTTTTTTTTTATATTCGATTCAATACTTCTAAGAGTTTATGCGAGAACTATATACTTTTATAATTTTTGAATCTAATTAATTACAAATAGACGAGCAACATTAGCATCTATTTGTCTAATTATAATTGATTAGAATTCGCGATTATTATTTCGCTTATAATGAGTTGTTATAACAACGCTACGTTTTCGTCTTCTATATCATAATATTCGTAATATAAGAAAATTCTTTAAACAAAAACTCTATAAATCTAAGAAAAACTCGAACATTGTTAACGATATTGTTGTCTAAAATTGACGCAACAACTTAATAGTCAAAATTATGCGCATTGTCGCAACGATAAATTTAATTTCGTCTAGCAATTGTTGTAGATTTGTAATATTAATTTCTTGTTGCATTTGTGCTCTTTTTTGTTATTATTTAAAATAAATTAATAAAATATACTTAATTGTTATGCGTCTCTAGTTGCAATCGCAAGTTCTTATCGTAATCTTAAATATTTGTTGTTTGCACAAAAATTAATTAAAGTCGATTTTGTTTATTCTTAATTATATTAGAAGTGCATTATATAATTTGAGATAATTAATATATAATTGTATATATTTATGTCTAATTCTAAGTATAAGTTTACGATACTTTGCGTTGTTCTTGTCTCTTAATTATTTTAATTATTACTTTTTTCGAATCTTGTTCTAAATAAACGTCTTTTTAATGACAAATTTATTTAATATCTAGTTCGCAAAAGATAAACGTTGTTTGTACGTTTCGTTAGCGACTTCATCTATAATCTTGTTATCTTTTATATTTTTATGCTCTAGAATTTAATAAAGTTTTAATATAATATTGCAATATCGCATCGCATTATATGCTTCTTATATTCTTTTAAAATGTATTTAGTTTAATGTTAATCTTATCTTTCTTATAATTTTTAGTAAAGTCTAGTTGTTAAAATATATCTTGTAAACTTGTTCTTGCAAGTTAATAAATATCTCGGAATACTTTATTAATTTTTCGATTACTCTTATAAGTCTCTTGAGTTTATTGTAATGCGTAAATGTTATCTTAACACTTTCTAGTTACTTTTTAATTCTTCAATTTGCTTTTATCGAAACGACAATAATATCTTTATCGCGATTGCTTTTGTCGAAGTACGCTCTTTAATACTAATTAAACTTGTTCGCGTTATATTTTTTCTTAATTATTTTTTTGTTATACGTGATAACTATCTTAAAAGATTTTATTTATAAAACAACTATATAGAGTTGTTGTTGCAATATTATCGTTAATTCGAGTTTTATTCGCATTTATCTTTTTTTAAATTGTAAAAATATTATTTTAAATTTTGATTTTTGATTTTTTTTAGTATTAAGTTATTGCGTATATATAGCATTGTTGTATTTATTATTTTGCTCAATTCTTGTATATTTATAATAGTTATTAATCTTTATATTAGTTTTTCAAGATACACATTTATAAAAAATATATTAATCTTAATTTGTAAAATTTTTATAAACATTGTCTTATAAACATTTGTAATATATTGAAATACGTAATTCTATAATAATTGCAACTTCGAAATAATTTCTTTTCTTAAATATTTGATATTTTTAGACGTATATTATTCGACAACATTGTAAATTATTATTAACTTCTTAATAATAATATACTTGCGCTTATTTTGTTTTAACAAAGTATTAAATATTGAACTTTTTATTATTGACGCGTTCTTATATTTAATTACTAACTTGATCTCTATTCAACGCAAGTAAGTTCTTTATCTTAACTTTAAGTTTAGTTAAATCTTTAATACTCTAATATTTGATTTAACAATTATCTTGTGTCTTGTTAACGTTATATCGATGCATCGACAATTTAAGATAACTCTCTAGAGATTCTATTAACGACTCGAGACTCTTGAAGTCGTTGTGTTAATATCTTAGTCTTAAAGTTACATTAGCAACATAAAGTTACTTTAGAATCTATCTCGAATCAAAATATTTATTTTCGCAAAATAACATTGTCGTAAGTTATAATGTTTCTCTTGATTTATTTTGCGACATTTTAATTTATGCTTACAACATAAATTATAGAAAGCATAACGTCTTTAACGTTTATAACTATTTAAATCTTCATTCGATCGCAACTTACATACACAATAATATTGCAATTTTTAATATAATTTGTTTAATTTATATTATAACATTGAATGCATTTGCGCTTATAAAAATGCTTAATGCTTTTAACATTAAATGCATTTTTCTTATATATGCGTTATACTTTTACGAGAAGTAAAAGTCTTTCTTTTTATTATTTATGAAGATATTTACGTACAAACACTCTTTTGTATAAGCAACGAATTTCTTGTATTTCTTTGCATCATTTACGATCAATAAAAAAATTCTTTTTTTCTTCGTATATTAAACTATATTCGTTTTACTTTTGATATTTAGCTTTTTTCTTTAAACAATCTAACTAAATGTTAATTTTAATAACATATTTTTTTCTCGTTTCTTAACTCGAATTTTATATTTATTTCATTAAAGATCATTCTTGATGTTAATTTTCGACTTGACGATTAACTTGTTCGCAAATTATATTAGTATAAATAATAATATAAAGATAACGAACGCAATTTACTACATTAAAATTCTTTCTCTTAATATATTTTGTTTGTCGCTCTTTAATTAGTTTTGATCGATCTAAAATCTAATTACAATCATTGAAAATAACTTATATTTTTCGTTATGTTTTTCGAGAAGTTGTAATCATCTAATTGCAAATAAACGTAAACATTTAACATTTAACTTAGTGTAATCTTTACAAAGTATCTTTCATTAAGAAAGTCTACTTTAACATTATTTTTTTTCTTAAATTTTCTTTATAAGCATTCTTGTTGTTAGTTAACACGTACGTTGTCATTCGTCAAATCTAGACAAAATCTAGCTCAAATTTACATTTTTATTTAAGAATATTTATTTAGACGCCACTTTGTGTGACGATCTCTCTCTATAAGTACGCTCTCAATTAGTTAATTTATTCGTTGTCATTCGTTAAATCTAGACAAGATTTAATTTAAATCTTTTTCTTTATATATAAGCAAATCTACTTAAACGTTATCGTTCTTTTTAGATTCTTTTTGCAAACGATTCTCGAAATCAATTTACATAGCATTTGTTATTCGCTAAATTTAGACAAAATTTAGTTTAGATTTAACTTATATTTGCTTCTTCGATTAATAATGCTTACTTTTACGTCGTTCTATTTGTTAATTCTTTTCTATAAATACTTTTGTAATCAATTAACACTTTTGTCGTTATTTAACAATTTAAAGAAGATTTAACTTAAGATCGATTTAGATTTGATTTAAATCTATGTCTTCGATTAAGTATACTTACTTTAATGTTGCTCTAATTATTAATTTTTCTCTATAAACATTCTCGCAATTAGTTAACATCTTCGTGATTATTCGTTAAAATTGAGTTAAATCTTCTTTGAGTAATTCACATTTATACGATTATTGCTCACATATTTAACGCTCTTTCTTTATTAAAACTATTAATTGATCGTTTAAATTAATTTATTTTGACGTATTTTGTCATTTTTGAGCTTTTTAATACGAATTTTTTATTCGAAGTATTTATTGAATTTTTGTTATTGTTTTATCGATCACATCGCTTTGATAAGCACTTAAATTTCGATTTATTAATATTTAAATTTAAAAGAAATTCTTGAAGAAAAACATACAAAATCTCGTTGTCGTCGAATTCGTTAATAATTTTCTCGTTGTAAAATACAATTATTTGTCGCAATTTTCGTGTGCATTTTTTTTTCGTATTACGAGTTAATTATCTTATCTTTGTTGTATTTTCTTGTAAACATTTGTTAATACATTATAAGTATAAAGATCGTAATCGTTAATAAAGTAAAATATATATCTTCGATATATTGTTTTTCGAAATAAATAAATATTTGCGATTTGTGTTTAAACTTCTTGATGCAATAACAAATTATAATTTTTATCATTTTAATCGTCTTTAAAATTATAGAATTAAATATATATTTAATTAAAGAATTAGTTTTAGGACTCTTTTAATTGTTGTTAAAAACAAAGACGTAAAAGTCTTAATTATTATTAAGTTCGCAAACAATTTAGATTGCTTCTTTTAATTGTGATTTAGCGAAAAGTTAATAAAGATAAGCAAACTTATATCTTAAATATTCTTGTTTAAAAAAGTCGATTTTAATAATAAAATTTAAACGTGATTATGCGACTTTTTATTGTTAATAATTTTATAATAATTCTTGATTACATCGCGAACTTGCTTCATTATATAAAATTAATAGTTCTTTATCGCGTCGTAGAGCTACAATTGAATGAGCTTTTATTTACAATAGAAAGAGACAAAAACAATATCTTTCTCGTTTTCTTTAATATAAGAACATTTTCTACATCGTTGTTACGTTAATTCTTGACGCTTTTTATACAATTAATTATTCTTTCTTACACACGTTTTATTAGCATTGATAATTTAAATTTTTGTCAAAAATTAGTCTAAAATTTATAGCTTTTAACGTCGTATCTAATAACGAACGTAATTTACAAAAAAATATATGTTTTGCGCATAACAATTTTATGTTTTAACCTAAAAATATATTTCGAACGTCGTTTTATCTTGTTTTATAAAACGAGAATTTTAATATAATATTAAGTCTTGCGTAATAACATTGCATTTTTTCGTTTATTTACGAATTCGAAGATTTGTAATGTGAACTTCGTACGATTGATCTTTTAAAATGTGATATTAAGTTCGTCGATAAAAGATTAAAATGAATGTAAGAAACGCGTTTTTAAATTTCGAGACTCGTTTTTAACAAACGCGAGATTAATAGTGAATTGCATTCGATTAATAAATATTTTTGTAATTAGAAATAGATTTACATTGTGTCGTATTTGTAACAATAACATTCTTATTGCATTATTCTTTTAATTGTCGAGTAATAACGTTTTTCTTCTACGCTTAAGAGAATTATACAATGCTTCAAAAATCTTAAATTCTATTTTATTAATCGAATTGTTATCATTTTTTTACGAAAAAGTTAGTGTATATTTTTAAGAATTTAATAAGCAATAATTGCGCTTATCGTTTATATGTGCGAATTTCGCTTAAGAACTGTTTATAGTACAAAATTAGATATTCGAATAAATTAATAAAATATTGTATTTAAAATAGCTTAAACTTGCTAAAAATTAAGAAATTAATAGAAAGCTCAAAGATAAAATTGTATTAAAAAGAAAAACAAACGAAAAAAACTATTTTAATGCGTCAAAATACGCTAGTCTTAAATCTAAACTATATTTGATTAAGATTTAATTAAAATTTAACTTAAATCTTGATTAAACCTTGACTAAATCTCGACAATTTTTATTCGAGCAAAAAAGATAGTACTTATTATCACTTAAAAATGCTTTACTTTCGCTTATTTGTTAAAACCTTCTTCACATCTTTTATAATCTTATTTAACATTATTGATTTAAATAATAACACACAATATAATAATTTTGAGTTTAATTGTATACAACTCAATAATAGCAATAATGCGAATAATCTTTATAATAACGTCGAAAGTAGCGATTTAAGTAATGATAAAACGATTGTTATAAATATTGAGCTAAACAATGACAATAACAACAATGGCGAGAAAGATAATAATAGTTAAGAGAAAACTAGCACAAAAATCGAACTAGACAATGATAATGATAGCGACAACGAAAAAAATAAAGATCGAAAAAATAAAAACGAAAAAGAAAGTATTAAAAAAAAGAACTATATGATCACAAACGATAAATTTTACTCTTTTAGCATCAATTTACTCGTAATAAATTATAACAAAACATTACTTATTGTCTCTAGTAATATTAATACGTCTATTAAGAATAATTTAAGTTTTGTTAATTTAATCAAGATTTATTTTGTTGCTTCAACTATTATAAAGATGTATCTTACATCAATAAAAATTAATTTTTGAACATCAAATTATTGAAAAATCGATTTTGTACTTTCTTTACAATCATCGCTCTTTATCTCGAATTGTTATTTTTTATAAAATTAATTAAGTCGCATTGCTAGAGTAAGAATGAGATCGTAAACAATAAGCATAAGTTCGATAAACTTAACATTTATAAATTATGCTCAATTATTAAATTTATAACAATTAAGAATGTTTGCACATGTTATATATTTAATTAACATTAAAAGACGTCGCTAGATGCATCTTTATGTGTAAGAACACAAAAAAACGTTAAACTCGATGCTTTTAATCTCTTAATATAATCGATAAGTTAAGCGACATTTCTATTACTTACATGAAGTCGTCGCTCTTATTATCTACAATACTAAATAATTAAATCGAGATATTTTTCGCACGATTAACAAATAATAATATAGAATTGTCGTTTTTGTTACTTAAACTAGTTGTCGTTCTTTTGTGTTTTGATGATTTCGTATCAAATATTGTTAACAACAACTTATTCGTTAAACGACGATTTTAATTGTCGATTTATTTGTCGTTTCTTTCTTCGTTTATAGCAATAATGAAAAAAGCATAAACAAAATCGTTATTGTCTCTTTCTTATATATGAAATAGAACAACATTTTGTGATTCAACTTCATTATTTTCGTTAAATTTATTCTCTTTGTCTTCGTTTTTTATGTACGAAGATTCTATTTTAAATAAATATTATGCGAGAGAATAAAATGAAAAGAGACGAACGTTTAAGTTAATTATTGTTATATAATTTAATAAATAAGACTTCGATTAAGTCGTTTTCTAAAAATTCGATAACAATAACGCAACATCAAATAAAATATAGTCGTAAAATTACATCATTATTAACAATAATACATTTAGATCGTTATGTCTTGTAAGAAGAATTTAATGATATATCAAAACAAGCAATAATATTAATTTCGACAATAACAAAATTAATAATTTGTCGATTTTTATGTTCGAACATTCGCACTATATTATAATTTTTTTTTTAATTTTGTCAAAATGTACGTATTTTAATTTCTTCAATATTTTTTTTCATTTAAGATCGTTATTTTCTAAGTCTTGTAACATTTAAACAAATCGTTGTCGTTGCAAATTGCGTAAATAATTGAAATGCAAAACTACAAAAGTCTCTAAAAAGAAACGTAAATTTTAAAAATTATATATTAAGTGTTATTCGACGAACGTCTAGTCTCGCTTATTGTTTTTTCGATTAATTATTTTATAATTGTTTTGCTTAGATTTTGATCAAATTTTAAGCTTTCAAAAATCATAAATCTTTGAAATTAAAAAATTGATTAGCTTTGAAACTTTGTTATTTCGTAAAAATTCTTTCGTTAACATAAGTAAAACTCGCGTCTTTGCTCTCGTTTTTAATGTTTCTATCAAGAATTCTACTATTAACGCAATTAAGAATGTCAAATGTGCTTCAATTTATATTAACTTCTTCATTGCGAACGAAGACGATAACGACAAAAAAATTTTTTTTTGCGCAATCGTTCTCATAATTAACATTATTAAGAAATGTAAAGATCGCATTTTAAATCTTGCATTTTAAAAATTCGTTTTCTTCTTTAGTTTAAACGTTAGCAATATTGATTAAGATTTTGCGTAAAATAGATGTTTCTAAAGACAAAATTCTTAACATCTAGTTTAAATTTAATCTAAAATAGATGTTCTTAGAGATTAGACTCTTGATATCTAAAAATTAAGATAACTTAAATTTAGATCAAATCTAATCTTCTTATAGAAAAGTCTTCAATATTCGAAGATTAATTTAACTCAAATCTAAATTAAATTTAGGGTAGAAATAGTTGCTTCTTAGACAAAAGATCTTTAACATTCGAAAAACAATTTAATTCAAATTTGAATCACGTAGAATAGTTGTTTCTTAGAGAAAAGACTCTTAACATTTGAAGAACAATTTGATCTAGATTTGGTCTAGATTTGACCCAAAACAATTACTTCTTAAACAAAAGATCTTTAACATACGAAGAACAATTTAATCTAGATTTGAATTACGTAAAATAGTTGTTTCTTAAAGAAAAGACTCTTAATATTCGAAGAACAATCTAAGTTAAATTTATATTAAATTTGACTTAGATCTAGTTTAAAACAATTGCTTCTTAAAGAAAAGATCGTTAACATTTAAAAATTAATTTAGCTCAAATCTAGATTAGATTTGGCGTAGAACAATTACTTCTTAAAGAAAAAATCCTTAACATTTAAAAATCAAGTTAGCTTAAATTCGAACGTTTAAACGACAATAATACGATAATTTCTTTGCCATTATTAATAACAATCGATTAAGAAGTGTTCTAGTCTTTACTTTATTATTTTCGAATGTTTGTCGCATTCGCAAATTAGTTCAAGTAATTTAATGCGAAATGTTTCAATTCTTTGCTTTCGTTCGTTCGATAAACAATATTAAAAAGACGCTTTAATTGCGTCTTTACTTTTTTTATCTTAATAATAGAAAGAACTTTCTACTTAATACGTTATGTGTTATAATATTTGACAATAAGTTAAAAGTTGCATTTAAAGAATTTTTTAATATTTAATTTTTGTCGTTTTTGTCAATAATTTCGCTAGTCTTTTTGAGCAATTTCTAAAAATTCGTCAAGAAATTTTGCTAAAAAACAAGATTTTCAACATTATAAGTAAAAAGTTAGCATAACGTTAAAGAAATTAATCATTTTCTCTATCTTTAAAGTTATAGTTATACATTTCGTTGTAATATATCTTGACGCTAGTTGATAAAAACTTGTAAGAAAATGAAAAGACAACATCATTATGTTTAAGAATAACTTATCTTTTCGTTTTATTATCTTTGATTTGACAAAATCTTTTTTTTGTTAATACTTTTTTTTTAATTTTCGACTTCTTGATTTCGCATAATGTTCTCGTTATTTACTTTTTACTTTATTTTTTTTTAACAAGAATTAACTCAAATTAAGTGCGATTCGAATTAGCAATCGCATCTTCAAGTCTCGATCTATATTTAATAATGTTTCGCTCATTTGTTTGCAATTCGTATTCTCTTAGTCTTAAATTAAGAATTATATATTGTATCGTATTGATCTTAGTTGATGAAATTGTTAACGTAATACTTTGTGCACTCTTGATTTGTTAATACGAGATGCACGTTACAAATAATATGTGACATATTATAAAAACGTCAAGATTGCAAACGTCTAAAATTCTTACTTATATTCTTTAAATAATTTATTACTTCGTACATTTTATATATCTTGTGAGTGACTTCTTTGTTAATCTAGCGCTTTAATTTAACAAACGTCTCTATATATCTTTGTGATCGCTTATTACGCTTTAATCTCTAGTGATCGAATACAAAAATTATAAGTTGTACGCTTTTTACACATTTGTTACTATTTATTGCTAATTTGTCGTTTTAATATTTCTTGTTCGACTCTTTATCTTGCATTTATACGTAATCTCTTCGTCAATTACTTTTATTGCGTTAATAAGAGACGCATCGAATTATGTTCTTTCGTAGTTAATCTAAATTAATGTGATTTTTTTCGCTTCGTTTTTAACATGTTAAAGACTTGTAAATCTTAACGGAGTAATTCTTTATTTAGAACGAGTCTTATTTTTAAGTGTTTAAATTAACGATGTCGCATTTTCTTTTGCGTTTTTCTTGAATAAATATTGTTAAAATCTCTATAAAGTTAAAGCACTCAAATTAACTCTTAATGACAAATCTTTTAGCTTTTCGTTAATGTTAGTTGTTTTAATTGAAATTAATAAATTGTGCATTGTTGTAATTGTTAAAATCAAACATTATTAACAAATTTATTAAATTTTGACTTAATATTATAATATTTATTTTCGACTTTTATTTCGCAATAAGTGTTATTTAAGTTTTTAAATATAATATTATATCTTTTATAACGACGATGTTAAGATGTCAAATATTATGTATCAATATTTGTCTATTTTAGTTCTTCGTTTTATTTATTTTTAAAAAGAATTGTTTTAACAAAAACTTATATATCGCTTTTTCGTAAAAAATATCAAAATTTTAAGCATTATTAAATAGTCGAATAAAAATTACATAATATGTTAAAACATAAAACTTAAAAATGTTAAAATAAATTTTATTTTTGTTGTTTTCGTTGTGCGTAATATTTTGCGATCGATATTTAATAAAAAAAAAATTAGATTATCGATTTAATATAACGTATACTTTAAGTAATTTAATGTGTTCTTATTATATAAAACGTATTAAACGAACATAACGAAATTTATAATTGTTCAAATATAATATATTGTCGCATTTTGTTTTTCTAGCAATAAAAATATTATCGCAAAAACGAGTTGCGATATCATTGTTTTTTGTTCAATTTCGCTTCACTATTAAATTTTGCTAAAATGCTTGAATTTCTTTAAGTTAATAAATTTAAAAATCTAACAAAAGCGTTTATTAAATTAAATCGAATTTGTTAATTTATTAATTTTTTTTCTCTTTTTTTTGCGCTTTGTTAGTCTCTTGAAATAAATATAAAAAATAACATTATTAATTAAAGTAACAAATTAATTAATTAATCTTATAATTATACTCTTGAGCAATTAATAAAAAATATTCAAGTTTATTAAGATATAAACGTTGCAATATTTGTGATTCTATGTTTAATTTTTTACGAGATAAATCTTTATATTCGTTTTTTTCTTTTTTGAATTAAAATTTTGTTTAACAAGCTTAATCTAAGTGTATTTAAAAATTCGATATTTTTATTTCTTCGTAAGATTCTTTTGTTCGTTAAAAGAAACTTTGCAAATGTTATAATATTTATTCTTCTTAATATTAGTAATAAGTATTTGTTCTTCGTAATTCATTATTATTTTCATATTAATTAAATGATAGCTTCTTGTAAAATTATTCGCACATCAAATATTCACATCGAACTTCTTAAGTTTTTCGAAATCTTTATCGAATTAAATACGAAAAACACATACGTTATAGTTAAGATACATACGTTTAATTAAAAACTATTTTTATAATTTAATAATACACTTTCGCTTGTAGATGTAATTGATGTTTCTTTTTAATCTTTACAATTAAAATTAATTTTACTAGTATTATTTTTAATCAAATTTAACTTTGTCTAATTGTGCGATTAAAATTATTAATGATAAAATAAATCAATTACAAGTTTTAATTGTTATAATGATATATCATTTGCGTCTTGTCTATAAATATAAAAATTAAAACGATAGTTGCTCTTGTTAGTATTTGATTTTGCGTACTTTATTATTAATTTTTTATATATATTTTCGTGTAAACGCGCACATTGTTCGTCGTTCTACTTTAAATAAACGTGTACATTAAATTTTCTTAAAAGAATTCGTATTTTAATAGAAAGCGTATTACATTTTTCACATTTCAATAATACATAATGTATTTAACGATAACAAGATTATTTACTATGCTTTTAACAATAAAGTTTTCGTTCGTTCAATTATTATTTTGAATCTCGTATAATATACGATGTATTTGCGCATGTCATTCTTTAACGTTATAATAACTGCATCGTTTGCGCACATATTTGAAATTCGCATTTCGAAAAAAAAGGTTAATAATACTTTTTGTAATTTTGTAATTTATTAATCATTGTGCGAACTTCTAGTTCGTAACATCTCAAAAAAACTTATATAATATACAAGAAATTTGAAAATGTGTTGTTATACTTTCTTCGAATTAACGAAGACGATCATTCTTTTTAATTATAGATTTATTGAATTCTTTAACTCTTTTCTCTTTATTATACTTCTTTATTATTAGAGAGAAGACAATAGATTGCAAACTTGTCGCAAAATAGCTTTTTATTAAATTATTAAATATCTTAAAAATTTAATTTTCGTTAATAATATTATTTCGTTATAAAATTGCAAAATAGCAAATCGTAATTTTCGTAAAATTCGCGTTAAAATAATTTTTTTAATTCTAGTTTAACTCGAAAAATTATAAAGCTTCGTCGTATATTATTTTATTTAACAAATTTAATATCTTAGTCTTCGTTGCGATTTGCTTAAATTTAAGAAAACTATCGCGTAATTAATATAACTTTTCGTTTTTCGATCTATCTTTTATTTTTATCTTAGATTTAAATTTTCTTCGACGTTTTTTTTTCGAGTTATTAAGTACTTGTTAAGATGTCGCGTTAACTTATTGTTATTTTTCGTTTTAAAATCGCAAGCATTGCAAATACGTAACATAATACTTTAATTGCTAGTTTTAATAACACTTTTAACTATATATAAATTATTAACATAGCAAGAAGAAAGACGTTTTAAAATAATCTACGTATTACGTATTAATAATTGCGAACAAAAACAACAAATTGCGTTACAAAATCTTAAGTCTAACGCTAAATCTTATAGAAAAGAAATGTTGTTAATTTTACAAAATTGCAATTAATAGCGACGTATATAAACTAATATTCTAAAAAAAAAAGACTCGTAACATACAAGAAGATATAAAATATATTTATCTTATTGCTTTACTTATAATGTAAGAGAAATACTAATTTTCATTTACGTTCAATTAAATATTAAGACAAATATCGATAATTATTATTATAATGTTCTTATATAAATTAAGTTTAGCAATTAGATTACTATAATTTATAATTAATCAAAGTGCTAATTAGACAACATCTAATTAGTTATATAAGATATAATCTCTATTATTAATAATTGTCTCTTTCTAATAGTAACATTATTTTTATATGCATTAATGCTTAAGTTTAAACGCGTTTAAAACAATTATTTGTATTCTAAATTCTAGAGCAATTCTTAATATTAACAAGAAATTAACGTTGAAGTAAGAAAATGCGTTTCGTCATTGCTTAATGTTTAATGTTTTTAAATGTTAAGTTCTCTAAATTAAATAACTCAAATCTAACTTAAATTATAAGACTATGCTATAAATTAAAAGAAGAAAAGACATTAAACAAATACGAATTTATATTTAGAACTAGTTTTGTTAAATTTAGTCAAGATTTAATCAAGATCTAGTTAAGATTTAATTCAAATATAATGTTATGCTATAAATTAGAAAAAGAGAAGATATTAAACAAGTATAAACTTATATTTAGAATTAGATTTGCTAAATCTAATCAAGATTTAATCAAGATTTAACTCAAATACAAGATTATACTATGAATTAAAAAAAAGACATCAAGCAAATACGAACTTATATTTAGAATTAAATTTGTTAAATTTAATTAAAATCTAATTAAGATTTGTTTTAAATTACAAGATTACAAGATAAACGCGTAAATTAAAAGAAACTTAATAACAATTCTATTGCGTTTAATTATAAGAACTTTGTGCTACTTTATTTTAGATATACTTTTATTATTATTAAATTTCTTGCACATTCTTAATATTAATGAGCGCATTCGTAAAAGTATTATTTTATTTAATAACTTTGATTTTTTGTTTTTTCTTAACATTTACGATCTTAAATGCATCGACAATAAAGTCGAATTTTATCTTTTATTTCTTGTTTATTATGCGTTCAATTCTCGCTATTGTATAAAGCACACAACAGTATACTTTATTAATGTTGTCTTAATAGTGAGCGAGCTTAGAAATTTATTTGTTCGATTTCGAATTAATAATAAATTTAAATATAGCGACAATCGTCGTTCGCTAAAGATTTAACATTGTTTTTATAAAACTTGTCACATTAATAAAAGTATTTAATTGATTATAAACTAAAATATTGTTAATTTTTACATTTTTCTTAAGCATAAATGTGTCAATTATTACGTCGCACTTTGCTTAATTATCGTAATTTATTCGTGTACGTCGACTTAATATAAGACGTTCGCAAAAAATTATATAGAAGAAATTAATGTTTATCAATTATAAAGTGTATTAAACGCTATGCTCAATTTATAAGATAGCAAACACTTTGATTCTTATAAATGAAAAAATCGAATTAAAGCATCGATTTACGCGTTTTATTACTAGTGTTATTTCGAGAAACAAAAACATAATAGACAACAAAGAGTCAAAATGTAATTTAAGAAACAATTTGATAACTTTTAATTCCAAGACGTTCTAAATAAAATGTAAATAAAAATTCGCTAAAAAGCAATGATTTTTTGTTCGATCAATAATTGAATTTATACACACACTCTTTACTTTAACGTTCGTTTATTTTATTTTTTACTTAAAAAAATTAATGTTGCGTTCGATTACGAACGATACATTGTTACAAAACGTAAAGCGAACTAATTTCTTAATAAATTCTTTCGAATTTTAATGTTATTAATCTCTTTAAATGTTGTCAAGAATAAATTTGTTTGTAACAATCTTAATTTCAAATAAATTGCAATTCTTCAAGCTATTGTAAACGCACATTTTTTTTATTTGATCATTAATTATTTATAATTAGTACAAAATTATTTAAGAATAAAGCGAAAATAATCTTCGATACAATCTCTTAAATTCGATTAAGTAATTCTTGAATTAATGATTTTTTTTGTAACATTAAATAATAACGCGAAGCATAATTTTCGCAAAGATTTAACTAAATATATTTGTCTCTTTTTTGATTTTTTTATTAATAGTTACTTGATGCTTTTTAATAGTCTTTTTTATTGTTTTTATTATAATTAGCTAAAAAACGTAATGCAAATGCTTCGAAACTCTAATGCGCTTAAAAGCTCGCAATATTATTATAGTTAGCGACAATAATAAAAACAAAGTGTTAATCAATTTTGAATAAAAGCGTTCGTTAAAATCGAAACTTTAATCTATTGTTCTTTATTTGTCGTTAAATTTTTTAAATTCTTTTCTCGAAATCTTAACGTTATAGAATTTATCAACATTAAAGAAGTCGCAAAGAAAACAATTAATTTATTGTGTTTTTCTTGTTCTCTTTGTATTTTTCTACAAAAAGTAGTTGTAAATATTGATAATCTTATTGTAAACATAAGATTTTTAAAAGCTTTAAAATAATTTATTGTTATAACATAGTGTTAAAGATTATATTATAGTGCTTGTTAAAATTGAAATCTTTTTTTATTTAAAATAATTAATCGCTAAGCTTTTAAATAAGTAAATATAAAAAATTTAAATTATTTAAAGTCGATTTCTTAACTTAATTAAAAGTCTTATTTTAGATTTTTTGAATAATTTATAAAGATATAGAAGCGTAATATCTAATTTTGCTAAATCGATAATCTAAATAATAACTTGATGTTAATTGTCAATATTGACGTTCAAAACTACAAATAGAATTAATTTTTTCATAAAATAATAATTATAATAATTGAAGTTAATTTCGCACAAATAGACGTTTAATTAAATATCAAGAATGTTAATTAAAAAACAAGTGAAAATCTTGAATGCTTAGTAAAAACAATAACAATAAATAGCAAATGTTGCTTTTTATTCAAATAAAATATTTTTTAATCGACGCTATAAATGAATTTGAAGAACAACAACAACAATTGCTTCAATTATCTATAGATAAATATTGTCAATCTTTATGTTATTAATTGAATTAACATGTGTTATTTTCTTTAAATCTATTCTGTCTTTCATAGAAACGTCACAAAGATCTTGAATGCTTATATGTGCTTTAATTATAAATTAAATAATTAAACATTGTTAATAAAGATAAGCAACAACATATTTAACAATACTTATATAACTTTTTTATCAATTTTTGCAAAAATTAATTTCATAAAATGTATAGCACGTTTTTATGTATCGTCGACAAAATGTTTATAAAGTTAATAAATTTGCGTCGTTTTAATTCTAGTAATTAAGTCAGTCTTAATGCGCAAGCAAAGAAGTAATGTTTTAACTTAATGTATAAATCTTTATTTTGCGTTTTATTATTCTTGTCTTTTTTGATTTTTTTAACATTTTTGTTCTTTTATTTCGTGTTTAACGATACAACAAAGATAATCTTTATTTTTTTCTTACTAATTTTAATTGCAATCTTGAACTTGAATTAATTGTCGTTTCAATTGTTCAAGATGTTGTTAACAACATTTCTTAATATATTTTTTGCTTAACTTTCTTAAATAGAGACGAAATAATTGTTAATTATTCATTGTTTAAAGATTCAAGAATTTAGAAATAAATAACTTCGAATCTAGAACAATGTAACGTTAATCTTAAAAACGTAAAATAAAAAGAATATTATAATATATTGACTAGCTTTATTGATTTTTTGCGACAATTTTGCTAAATTATATAATAGAATTTTCGTTAATTCGAAGACGTTAAAAGAAAAGAAATTAAACAAATTATTTTTAAAATTAATATTGATCGAATTTTTTTCCGTTTTTTCCGTTTTTCAAGTAGACTACAATACAAAAGCGAGAAATTAATTCACTTGTATTATTTTATAATTAACATTGAACTTCAATATAATTTTGATATATGCACTAATTGTGACAATCTTGTTGCGCGAATTGTCGTTATTAAATAAAACAATAAAATTGTTTAATATATAATATTTCAAAACTTAATTAACTTTATCGCAAAAAATGTTGCACGTTCGAAGTCGAACTTAAAGAGAGCTTAAACAAAAATCGTTAAATTGCAAACAAATTCTAAATATAATTATAAAAAGCTATTTAATCTTGGGTTTGTACGAAAGTATAAATAATTTTACTCGAAGTAAAATGCAATTAATTGCGAACTCGTTTAACGTGAACTTAAAAACGAATAAATATAAAGAGAACACAATAAAAAAGAAAAGCAAAACGAAGAAAGAGCTAAAAGAAACAAAGAAGAAATTCATTAATAAAAAATGCTTTCAAAGATTAGCGTTGTAATTTTATCTTTTTATTCTTTTTGCGAACTCTTCTCTTACTACAACTTTAATATCGAAATTATCGACGTAAATAATTGTATCTTTACTAAGACGTTTAATAAATATAAAGTGTCTAAAAATCTTTGTAAAATTCTAAGATTTTTGTTGCAAAATACGAACGAAGTTTACGCACTTTGACTTAAGTGTTATTTTGAAATAAGCGTTGTCTTTCTAAGTTTTAAAAGAATATTATTTTGTTAAACAAACTTTAATGCTTAAATAAGAAATCGTTTAACAATATACTTATAAAATAAGAAAAAGACTCGCTTAATAAATGCTTTAATTCAAATATATGTATTATTTTTATTAACGAAGTCAAAAATTATCATAAGTAATGTTATGATAAATTGTTAATAAAAAATGTCTTAAAAAATGTAATAACAAGAAGAGTATAAATAAACTATAAATATTAAAATTACAATAAAATAATTGTAGACTTATTAAAGCAAAATGCATGTGCGTTAAAGTTAGCGCAAAAATAGCGATTCACAATTTAAGTGTTAACTTGTTGCAAGACGTCAAATGTTAACAAAATAATAATATTAAAAAATTTACTATTTATTATAAATCTTCTTAAAATTGACGCAAATAATAAAGACTTCGAAATAGACGTTAAATATTAAGAAGTTAAATTGTAAAGAATATTTAAATAGCAAATCAAGATAAGAATGTGTCTACAAAAATACTTTGACGCACTAGAACGCAAAATAAATAGTTGAAATCAAATTAATCAAGTTTGATCTAAATTTGATCTAGATCTTGATCATAAATAAGAAATATATACAAGATAATGCTAATTTAAGTAATAGATTTAGACTTTCTAAATAGGTTAATTAAAATCGTTAAGATAATATGTAAATCTAAGTATCTATAAATGTTCGAAGATCGTGTGTTCGAATTTTGAAAAACGCGTTATAAACATAAATCTCTTTGAAATCGAAAAAAATCAATTTTAAATATTGAAAAAATTGCGTTTTCTATTGTTAAAGTTATTGTCTAAGCGATAAAGCTTTAATGTTTGGTTTTTAAAATTATTTTGCTAAATTATATTCGAATTTCTTCTTATTAATTCGACGTAATTTTAATAATATGATTTATCTTATAAATGTATTTAAAATGTGACGTTTAATAATAAGTCTCGTCTACGATTACATTGTGAACGAAAAAAGCTTAAAGTAATAGCATCGAACATAATTAATAAAATCGATTATTATTATTTAAGCTAAAGAGAACACATCTATTTTATCTTGAATTAAATTTTATCTTTTTTAGATTTTTGACTTCTCTTGTAAATCGATAGACGCATTCGTCGTATTTAAATTAATTTCATTAACATTCTTATTTCTTTAACTCTTTATCGCACATATTATCTTGAACATCTTAGCAATAAAGTTCGACTTAATTTTTTGTTTTTGATTAATTATGCGTTCGATTCTCGTTTTCGCATGAATAATGTAGTAAGTTATCTAATTAATGTAATTTTAATAATAAACGCATTTAAGTATTTGCTTGTTAAGCTTAAGATCGTAAAGTAACTCGCATAAAATAATTATCGTAACTCGCTACAAATTCAAGTTTATTCTTATAATTCTAATTATTTTAATAAGAACATTTAACTAACTTTGATTTAGAAACTTTTTAGTTTTCACGTCTTTTTTTAGTATAAAAGCATTTGTTGCTAACTTGCACTTCGATAAATTGTTATAATATATTTAAGATTTGCGATTTAATATGCGATACTCACGAATATACTATGTAAAAAAAGTTAAAATTCGTTAATTACAAAGTGTATCAAACGATGTACTTAATATATAAAATAAAGAAAACTTTAATTCTAAGAAATGAGAAAATTAAAACAAGACATCGATTTACGCGTTTCACTACAAGAGTTATCTTAAAAAAAGAGAACATTATAAGATTTAAAGCATCGAAATATCTTTTAAGAAGCATTTTAATTGCATCGAATTTTAATGCATTACAAATAATTCGTAAATAAAAGTTCGTTAAAGAGCGCTTATTTTTTAATTGATTAATAATTGAATTTATGCAAACTCTTTCGACGTTCGCATTAATTTACTTTATTATGTTTTTAAAAACAATAAAGACAACGAAGACTAAATACAAAAGATTGTTACGAACGCGAAAAAGACAAATTGCGTTAAAAACGCTTTTAATTTTTAACAATTTTAATCTTGTCAAATGCTATTAAAAATAAACTTGAATGTGCTAATTTTAATTTCATCTAATTTGCAAGTCTTTAAGTTGTTTTATTCTTATTTTAAATTAAGTGTCAATTATTAAATTGTATGTTACAAGATGCTTTTTTAAAAATTTTGCAATAATTAATAATTATATAAGATTTTTAAAATCTACAAGACGTTTTTCGTCTTAAAGACTTTTATTATAATGTCGAATCAAAATATAAGACAAAAGCTTTGCAAAAACTTGAATTATTTTGTTTGCTTTTTTCGTCAACTTTTTCCTCTTAACATTTTAATGTTTTTTAATAATTTTTTTTATAAATTGTAAATCGATTGATCAAAGATTATGATAACAATGTTCGAAAAAATCTTAAGACTTGAAGTTCGCAATTTTAAGAAAAACTACGATGTTAATAGAATTGAAGCTAATAATTGTTTTTGACAAAGTCGCAAATTAAAATCGATATATTAATTTAACGTTCTTTATAAAATCAATTATTTTTTATAATTTTTTTTTAAAATTCTTTACATTATGCGATTCGTTAATTATAAAAAATTCACAATGTAAATTAACAATCTTCTTTGTTTCTATAATTGTCTCTTTCTTTTTCTAAAAATTATATATGTGTAATTTCATAAATTTATTTTTTAAATGCGACTTTTATAAGTTTTAAATCGTTAACAACTAAATAAAGATACTTGTCGAAAACAAAATTTTATGTTGATTTAATTAATTAATAAACGTTTGTTTCGATAATTTAATGTTAAAATCTTAAATGATCTTAAGTTTATTTTTTAATACTTGCGATAATTGTATGTCAACATTCTTAAAAAATTCGTAAAGCTTTATAAGTATAATGTTAAGACTTTTGAAATTAATAAAAATAATTATAGTTTAATGTCAATTATTAATGTTAACTTTTAAAACAAGAAAAACAATAAAATTGTTAATAAGACGAACTTCGTAAAACTTGAAATTCGATTAATAGAAACATACGTTTAATTAAGAGTAAAAAGTGTTTATTAAAGAACAAAGAAAGAATTTTGATGCTTTAAGAAAACAATAAAAACAAATAATAAACTTTTGCTTTCATTTATTTCGAATCTTTTGTTATCGAAGTCATAGCTAATATTGAAAAATAATAGTGATAATAATCTTTACAATTTGCACGTAAATATTGTCAATCTTCAAGTTGTTTATTAAATTAATAAAAATTATTTTTTCTAAACTTATTTCGTCTTTTATAAGTTCTTTATATAAATTATCTTTATTTGCGTTAATTATCGCGATAAAAAAAGCGATCAATCATTATTAATAAATTATAAATAATAGTATGTTTAACAAGTAATACTTGGTTTTACTATTAATTGCAATTAAAACTATAAACACAAATTAAATAATACATAATTAAACATCATCAATTAGATGTTCGCATAATTAAAAATCTTAAATTATTTTAAATTTAAGATTTACGCTAGTTTTTAGATACGAACGAGAAAACAATGTATTAACTTAATGTTTATATTTTTGAATTAATTATTGTTTTCTTTGATATTATTGTTTTGCGAATTCTTATTATTTGATTTCAACTCTTTAACATTAACAATCTTTACTTTCGTATTAATTTCTTCAATTAAAAACTTAAATTTAAATAATTGATTCTTCTTCTTATTTAAGATATCGCTAATTATCTTTTTTTTTACTTTGTTTTTCTTAATTTTTTTCGATAAAAATAAAGAGATCGTTAACTTCTTTTTATTGTCGAATTTTAAATGTTTAAATGCGAAGCGCTTCGAGTCTAAAGCGATGCAATGTTAATTTAAAAAATATAAAATATAAAATATATTATAATGTATTAACTAGCTTTATTAATTTTTTTCGACAACTTTGCTAAACGATATAACAAAATTTTTTTAATTTGAAGACGTTAAAAGAAAGAAAATGAAACGAATTGTTTTTAAAATTAATATCAATAAGAAGTTTTTACGCTTTTTTTATTCTTTAATTAGATTGCGATACAAAAGCGAGAAATTAATTTATCTATGTTGTTTTGTGTTTAAATTAAAATTCGAAAATAATTATTATTTATTCGTTGAGTTTGACGAACTTTATTGCGCAAGTTATCGTCTTCGACTAACTTATATAATCTCTTCAATGTAACATATATCAAAATCTAATTTATTTCGTTTGTAAAAATGTTGTGCGTTTGTAATTGAACAACAAAAGAATTTAAAAAAAAGTTGTTAAATTGCAAATTAACATCAAAGACAATTATGAAAAATTATTTAATCGTAAGTTTACATAAAAGTATAAATATCTTTATTTAAGACGAAATGCAATTGAATTCGAATTCGCTCAACACAAATTATAAAACGAGCTAATAAAAAAAGAGGAAAACGAAAAAAAATAAAAAGACAAAAAAAGAGCTAGAAGAAACAAAAAAAAACTTGTTAACGTAGAAAGTTTTTAAAGATTAACGTTATAATTTAATTTTTTTATTTCCTTTGCGAACTTTTCTTTTATTACGACTTTAATATCAAAATTTTTAACGTAAATAATTGCATCTTTATTAAGACATTTGATAAATATAAAATAATCGACAATTTTTATCAAGTTTCAAAATTTCTTTTGCAAAATATAATTAATATTCGTTCGCTTTTAGATAAGTGTTGTTCTAAAATAAAAATGCATTTAATATGCTTTTGAAATGACATTATGTTAACAAATAAACTGTAAAACTTTGTTAAAAAAGTTCTTAATAACGTTTAAGTAATCAAGAAAGTACGTTTTTTTCGCATACGTTTGCGTTTAGACTTTTGAAGTTTTGTTATAATTAAAATTGAAAACAAGTAAATAAGATATTATTGTAAATTCTTAGTAAATAAATTTTTAACAATTGAATTAATAAAAAAATAATAAGAAAGAGAGAAACAAACAATGACATTCAAAATTATTATCAAAAATCTAAAAACTTATTAACGCAAAATGCATGCGCATCGATTTTAATTTAATAATAGTAATTTACGACGTGCTATTACGTAATCTATATATCTAAGCAAGATCTCAACTAGATTTGAGTTAAATCTAGATTAGTTTTCTAAATATTAAAACAAAAAAAAGATTAAAATATTAAATTACAATATTTACATTAGCAAAGAAATCGTCATATACACATAGATAGAGTTTGAGCAAGTTAAACTACGTGAAGCAAAATTTAGAAAGCGATAAATTGAATTGTCGAATTACAAATCTATTTATTTGCGAAAAATATGTTAGAACATATATATAAGTAAAATCTAGACTAATCTAAACTAATATAAGCAAGTTTTTAATTCAAAAATAATCTATAGACGATGTATATTTATAAAGAATTGTCTAAGATGCGCAATGTAATAGTTAAGCGAAACAATTAAAATTGCAATATATATTATTAGAGTTACAATAAAAATTACATGTAATACTAAATATATGTTTTAACGAAACAAAGTGAATATAGACTATAAAGTTGTTAATAAAAGAATATTGCTATTGTGATCAAAAACTAGCTATTAGTTGATCTTGAACCATAATAGCAATATTCGTATCTTAAAGTTAACGAGTCGCTTTCCCAAATTGTCGATGCGTTTATATTAAATCTCTTTGAAATTTGTAAAAAATAAATTAGTTTGTATTTCTTTTTTGCAAATTTGAACTCGTAACTTTATGTTTATTGCTTATGTTTATTGTATACTTAACTTAATATTTTACAATTACATTTAATCGATTTTCTATATATTAGTATATTAACGTTGTTTACAAAACTTGTAGCGCTAACTTGCAATTTAATATTATTGTATATCTCTAACAAATTCGCATTGTAAAACAAATATAAGATTAAAAAAAAAGAAAAGTTTTACAATATATTTATGTTCGCATTGCACTTCTTTATTGTATAGTTATTTATAATTAAAATAATACAACGTTTTTCTAGAAAATTCTTTACTTATTTAAGCAAACAAGTAGAAACTTGTCTCTTCTTTATATTGTAAAGCAATCGAATATGCAACACATTATCGAATATATCTAATATATCGAAATTAAATAAAGATTTTACTCTCTTCTTTTAATCGCTTTATATTGTATAAATCTTTTTTGTAATTGATTGCAACGTCGTATTAATTAAATATTGCTTTCTAGTTCTTATTTGTGTGCTTAATAGAATATTGTGCGTTTTTATAACGTAACGAAGACGCTTTAATATTATTGACTCTAATATCTTATTTAATATATTTAATAACGCAGTAAATTTAAAGAATAACAACTTAGAATAATTCTTTTTTCTTAATTTGCGTAACATTATTGTAATCGTCTTTTTAAAATAAGACAATTATACTTTTTTCTTAATACATTTATTAAATAGAAATCTTACTTAAGATAAAACGATGCAAATTAATTATCGTAATGTACAATTAATTACATTGTTAATTTCTAGTGTCTTGTTAGAAGTTATCTTGTGCATTACTTTTATTACTTTGCGCTTCAACATCGTTTTGTCGTCTTTTATAAAAATCAAATAAGAGAATTTGTTTAAATCGTTTATTAAAATTATAAACAAAGAAAAAAAATTAAAATAAAATATTATATTGATCTTGTTTTTCGTTATCGTTGCGATGTTCGTATTAATTTGTAATAATAATATAATAAACTTAATTAACATTTTTGTTATCGCATTTTTAATTTACTTTGTTATTTTAAAGAGATTCTTAATAATATTTTTTAAAGCTTTTATTTGTTTACGAAACTTGTTTCGTTTGTGTCTTTTTAAAATCTTGCTCTTCTTGTCGCATATTCGAACGTACATTGTTTATTCGCTAGAAATATAATATTGTTAACATAGTTTTTTAATTTCTTTGATTATCTTCGTGCACTTCGTTATTTATTTAAGTTTAACTCTCTTGTATAATCTTGCTTATAAAATAAAATTTTCAATAGTTTTTTTTAAAGCATCGAGCAATTTTGTCGTGTATTTATTGATGTCGTCTCTTCTTATTAGATCGTTTGATATTAATTTAAATAATAAATCTCTTAATATATTATTAAACTTTTTTAAATTTATAGTTTTTCAATTTTGTTTAAAACGACGTTAAAACTTCTTTTATACTTAAAAATTTAACATCGTTTTTATTGAAAAATAATCGAATAAATCTTCTATTTTTTCGTTTATATCGCAATATATTAATTAATTTGTTATCTTTTTTATAATAAACAATAAATCGATCGTAATTTAAGCATCTTAATAATCTTTTATTATAATTTTTTAAAAAAGAGTTAATATTGCGTCGATTACGCGCATTATATTTAACAAATTCTTCAAAAACAAATATTGTTTAAAATTAAAAAAACTTGTTTAAAAGAAATAATGCAAATTAAAATTCTTTACAATAATATTTTTATCTTGTATACGCAAAATAATTTTATTGTTAAAAAACTATTTTTGTTAATTATTTTGTTATAATTATTTGAAAGCGAGTTATAAACGTTATAAACGTTATAAACGTTAACAAAATTATATCTTATATTGTTATTGTTAAAATATAGTTGTAGCATTATTGTTTTTACATTTTTGAAATATTATATATTGTGTTAATTATTGTTATTAATGCGTTTATTAATATAAAAGTATATTCTTTTATCGTTATTTACAAACGTAAAGTTTGCGCGTCTTAGATTATATATCTTTGTTTTAACATAATGCTATTACAACTCTTGTATTATTAATATATTATAATTTTGTATTTTATTTTTTTAAGACAATGCGATTATTATTTCATTTCTTAATTTGTAAACGTTATATTGTAATATTCTAAACTCGTTTTGTGTTTTTATTAAAGTTGCTTCGTATAATGCTCGATATTAATATCTATAAGATTTTATATCTCTTGCGTAAAAAACATATTCTATAACTATGTTATTGTTATTTTATCGTTATCTTGTTTTATTGAAATAAACTAACTACTTAATAATTTATTAAAGCGTCTTTTCTTAATTAATTATTAAATTACGCTCTTTTTTATTGTTACGAGAATGTTTTATATACGACTTGTTTACGTCGAGCAATCAATTGTTGTTATCTTGCGTTTTGTTCTTTTCTTTAACACTTAATTAAACATTGTTGCGTTTTTAAAAGTTATTAAAATAATTGTTGTTTTATTTGTTCTCGTTGCTTTAACAACGTAATACAATAACTTTATTTTTATTGCTTCTTTTATTCTTAGTTTTTTGTTCTATTTTTTAGAACGCTTAAAATTAAATGCTTTGTAAACATTCTTGCAAACATTGCACTTTTATTTTAATAAATTTAACTAATGCAAACATTAATCGAAGCGATAATTTTACGCATAATAAACGTATTATTGCTTGTTCTTGCATTCGTATATTAAGTAATTATACTTTTAATACTTTATATATTACTTTATTTTGCAACTTGTATTATAATATTTTGTTATTTTAATATTTAACTTATAAATTACGTTAAATTAAATTAACTTATTTGTTTTTTATGCGTAATCTATTTATATTACAATAAAAATGTATTTTTTTTGTCGTTCTTTCTTGTAAATTAAATTATTTTATTAATTTTCAATTCTTAATATATAATCTTGCATAATCTTTCTATTGTTTTTACTTCTTTTTTCTTTATATTTTTAGACATGCTTTTTACTTTAATATTGTGTATTATTATTTTTACGCATTTACGATGCAAAATCGTTGTAATCAATTTATTTAGTCTTTTGTTAAATATTGCTCTTAAAGGGCTTAATTTTGCTTAGATTGTACTCAAAGCGCTATTTAAATTTAATTTAAGATATAATAGCTCTTAAATACTTAGTTTTGCTTAATCTTGCTAGCTTGCTTAGAGCAACTTAGAGTTTTCAAAAAAACGTCAATATAGTATTTAATTAAAAGATCTTTAAAAAACTTCTAAATTCTCTTATTTCTTCTTAAGCTCTTTTGTTGTTTCTAAAATCTATTTTTTTGATTGCTATTCTAGTTGTTTTTAAATAATTCAAAGCATAAACTATATCTTTTTAAATCGAAAATAGAATTTTTATAGTTAAAATTTTAACTTCTAGTGTTCTTTTTATTAGACTTTGCTTATCTCAATAATTTTTGTAATTTAATATTATATATTCTAGTATATATATTTCTTTATATATTTTTGTATATCTAGAGCTATTTACTTTTTCTTATTTAATTAAATATTGACAAAAATATTTGTGTTCTAACTTTATTTACATAAAAGTTGCAAATATAAAATTGTCAATACTTTTTAAAGATTTTTTTTTGTTTTCTTAATATTTAATAACTCTAGAATATATCCAATATAATATTTATCTTTGTTAACTCTTTTCTATTGATTAGCGAGAGAACTATCTATATGTAATGCTAACTACGAACCTATTAATATTGCGATATTCGATAGAGTTAAATGTGCTTAGTATTAATAAGCAAGACGTTCGCAAACGTTCAATGCAATTGTTATAACAAATTGATCTTTCAAACTCGAAGACAACAATTACTACTATTATTATTAATTTATCTTAAATCTTTTACGTATAATAAGATACGTATAATCAAGAGTACGCAATATTATCTATAATTACTATTATTTATTTCTTGTACGCGTCGATTGTTGTTACGATGCTCGTTATATTACAATTACGAAAAATGCATTTTAAAATATCGCAAGAAAGTCTCGAAGCGTTGTGCATATAAATTTAGAAGAGCTAGAAAAAAGTTATATACGCATATATCATATAGCCAAGAAGCTAGAGATTTCTATTGCACATAAATTAATCGCATTTAGATTATATGTTTTGATTATTATAATTATCTCTTGTCTTAACTATGTACACGCTCAATTGCGCATTCGAAGCTAAACAATAAGAAATTTCGTTTATCTTAATAGGCGACAACAAGAACATTTAATTTTGTCGAAAGCAACATCTTCGTTACGTCTCGAATTAAAAGCATTGCGTAATAAGTATACAAAAAAGATTTAACATTAAATTTGAGCATTAAAACTATATAGACATTGATATATACAAATACTATGTATTAAGAAACGATTTTTACACAATCGCAACTTACAAGAGAACTTATATGTAAATTCTTGAAGCTCTTGTTTTTAATATATACAAGTTTTGTAAATTTAAGATTGTCGAACAATATATAGAATTTTCTTTTTGTAAATAATAAATCAACACAATTTTTACATTTTAATGAAGAATTTCTTTGTATATAGATATTACGATACAGGCGAAGAAAGCGCAATTGCGCAAAAAATAACAAAATTATTGAATTGATCAATTATGATTTGAGAGACAAACGTTAAATTGTTCGCCAAATCGTAATTAATTAGAATTTAACCAAAACATATAGTCTTGCATAGACTTCTAGGGGTGTTGAATCAAGTATAAATTAAAAAAAAAACTATTTACTATTTTGCTAGCTAACTTCTTTTTATCTTCTTGTTAATTTGTTGGATTACAACTTAATTCGAGTGTAGATTTTCTATCCAAAATAAGCTTATCTTGAATAAGAATTCTTATTCGAAGGAAGCTTTGTTTATGTTGTGTCTATACTTAATATAGATCGAGCTTAACAAAGTAGAAAAATTGAAAAAAGATAAGTTGCGCTTTTTAAGTTTAGTATATGCTCGATATATACAACGTTTAGAAAAGAAAAGCTTAATTCTTTTATATAAAAAGCGCGTTAGAGATACGTTGTTTATATCTAATATATACTAGATATATGAGTTAATCTTTCTATTATATTAAGTACTTATAATTTTGTTCGATTTCTAAAATTTAAAATAAACTAGATTTATACTTAATATAATTAATAGCAAATAAAACAAAAACTATTAACTTAATTGTAAGCGCGCAATTTCGACGTATCTATATAATACGTAATTTAAATATAGATTTAATATTATTGTAATATATACTAAGATTATATAAGATTTAAGCGCAAATTGCACATTAAGTCTCTAGTATATTTTGCAAAATTAAAGTACAATTATTGCGTCTTTTATCTCTATCTTTTCTAAATATTTGCAATAGTCTAGTATATACTTTTGATTTTATCGACAAATGTATAATATAAATTTAGTGTTTTTTTTAATTTTATTGCTTCTAGCATTTTAGTATATACTTAGCATAAATATTGTTGCAATTTAACTTGCTAATTTTAGAATATATTATAACAATTCTAATATAACAAATGGAAAGAATTTGTCTTTTCTAAGATACTATTATAATAAGTATAGTATATGTAACGTTTGCATCTAGTATATATTAATTATATACTTAAGAATTTTATTCTAATTTATATCTTAATTTTATAACTAAACGTAAGCGTTTAATTATAGCACAATTCTACACTAAATATATACTAAATCTATATTTAGCGCAAGTAAAATATATTTAAAAAGATAATAAATCTAATAAAGAAAAACTTCTTATTGCAACTTAGTTTATATTAAGTATTAGCAATATCTACTATTAAAGTTGAGAAAAATAATAGATAATCTATAATTTAATTTAATTTAATTTAAGTTTAGTATATATTAAGTATTATTAGTTGCGTTAAATTCTAAAACTCAATTTTTTTTATTTAATTCTATTGTATAAGTTGTATAAATTTAGCTATAATTCTATATATATTAAGTATTAGCAAATACAATTATACAATAGCGTTAATTAATTAAATATATAAGATAACTTTTATTGTTATTAATTTTTAATTATTTGTGTATATAATTGTAATATTATTTATATTCAATTTATGTTAAATTAAGATTAAAATTCAGCTATATTGTTATATAAGAATATATTATACTAAAGCAAATAAGCAAATATCTTAGCTATTAATATATATTATATAAACTAAGTATATGCAATTGCAAATTTAGATATAAAAAATATTTCTACAAATATATACTATTTAATAGAGAAATATATATTTCTTTTATATTTAATATACATCGAGTTTATACTAGTTTAATATTTTAAAACTTTAAATTAAATTTAAAGAATAGCAAAATATAAATTACTTTATAAAGTCTAAATATAATTTTAATAAATATTGCTTAATTTAAATTTATATCTTGTATAGATATTAGAATATTGTTAATATATTTATCTATAAATATATAAATAACATAGAGTATATTATATAAGTTAAGCTAATATTAAGTATATATTAAACTTATATAAGATAGTTATTATAATTAAGAATTTGCAATTCTTTTTAATATATATTTCTATTGCAAGATAAATTAATTTTATACTTGTTATATATTTAACTTATCTGTTAATTTCTTTGTTCTTATACTATATATATAAATATTTATTTTATTTTTTAAGATTTCGACAATGTATTAATTATATATAAATTCGACTTATATTAGATTTGTATTAATTCAACTATTAGTATTACTAATTAATTATTGCTTGTTTTTTTTTTAAATATTTGTCTCTTAATTTCAAGAGTACTTGCAAAAAGTATACTTTTAGCTTACTTTTAGATTATACTAAGCTTATACTAATTTATTTTTAGTATTAAATTAGTTTTTCGATTAAAAAGTTTGCTTTTGTATATTTTATTATATCAATTTATACTTAATATATATTTAGACTCTATACAAATTAATATATCTATTATAGTAAATTATATTAATTATATTCTAAGTTAAGTCTATCTAAATATATACTAGCGTTAAAGAAGCGTAAAAAAAAGAAGAAATCTTGTAAAAATAATGAGCTTAAAATTTCGAAGATTTCTAAAGATTTATATTTTATTTATATTTAATATATACGTAATTGACAAAAAAAAGTTAAGTATAATAGTAAAAAGTTAAATACAATAGTTAAATTTAATAAGAGAGCTTAAAAGCTATATATATTATACTTATATTTACTATAAATTTAGAAGAGAATTATAATACTTTTTTTAATTTAAAGAAAAACAAGTTTTGTACAATAATTAATTATAGTAAAATTATATTAATTTTATACTTAATAGATATTAATATTTTAATCGATTTTTTAGTTGCAAAAGAGAATAAAGTTGTTATTTGCAAATCTATATTTTATTTATATTTTATTTATATATAGCTAATTCTTTTTCGAATAGATTTGATTCTATTAGCAAGGAAAATAAGTACAATTGTCTCTTTTTTTATACTAAATTTATACTAAGTTTATATTTAATTAATATAGTTATTGCAAAAACTATTGTTACATCTATAATTAAAAAAGTTAAAAATTAGATTGTTTTTTATTGTTTATATTAAATATATATTAAGCAAAAACTAAAAAATTTTAATATAAAGAAGCTTTTTAAATTAATTTATTGAGTTTTAAGCTCAATATATATTGTGCTTAATAGTAGAGTTTGTTTTAACTAATGTTGTATTCTCTATTGTATTTAGTATATACAATATAGACAATTAGATATTTCTTTTTTTAAATTCAATCTAACAAAGTAAGTTAATATCTATTATATGCTTTGCTTTTATGTAGTTGCTACAACAACTATAATTTAATAGAATTTTTTTTTTGCAAATTAATTTGCATTAAAGTTTAGTTTATATCTAGTATAAAATTTCTATATACTTTATTTAATTCTAAATTAAGATTCTACTTTTAACTATATTTAAATATATATTTAGTCTATATTTTGTTTACGCTTGCTATATATTTATTCTATTTATTATTTTAACTTTGTATTTATTTCTTTTATTCTTAATACTATTGTTTATAAGATAAAGCTAAATAAGTAATTATAATAGTTTGTCTTGTTATTGTATTTGTTAGTTTTATAAATAATACAAATAATAATATTGGTCTTGGTGCTTGCGCATCCGAAAAGATTGCTTGCTATTTAAAGTTTAGCGTCTCGCTACAAGATAGTCGCTTGATCTAGCAAACGATCTAGCTTTCCAACTACAATATAAATCTCTCGTCGTTCTATCTTTCAAAGATCACAATCTTATTATCATGCAACTCTTCAACATGGTTTTGCGCCTCTTGCATCGCCAACTATGCACAACCCTTTTGTGAGATCGTCTCGACGTCGAGCAATGATTGGCCCTCGACGCTATTGACGAATTCGTTCTCATGCGACTTTACGACCAAAACGAGTATGCCTTGTCTCGTGTTTCCTAGCGAAGATTAGACGATCTGCGCTTTTCATCCAATCGACACTCTTTGTAGCTATCGCTTTTGTTGGCTCTAGTGATATTCGACAAGTAGAAGAAACTCGCTCATTGACAATACGAAGCGATTGAACTTGGAGCCTGCAAACTAGATGCATTAGAAGAGTCATAACAAAGCTTTGGCCAAACATCAATGCGACGAAGTCGTGACGTGTTCATTGTTATCTATCAAGTCTATTGGCTGCGATCGAGACCTAACACACCCCAAAATCTCGCCCACGAACAATGGAAAGCGATTGAGTCTAGAGCGTGCAATCTAGATGCATTAGGAGAGCCATGGCAAAGCTTTGACCAAACATCAATGCGACGAAGCCGTGACGTGTTTATTGCCATCTATCAAGTCTGTTGGCTGCGACCAAGATTGGATACATCTCGTAATCCCGCTCATGAGTAATGGGAAACGATTGGGCTAGAAGCCTGCGATTTGGAAGTAGCAACAAGTGGCGTTTCCACCTCATTCTTATGCATAACGTGGCTTGCTCCAAGTTCATATTTCGATAAAAGATAATAGGGTTTGAATGTCGAGACAAGAAGACGCCAAACCAAGTAAGGCGACAAAGGTCGTGGCAATGTGCGTCTCACCTCATGCCTCCAATCGATTGGTTTTGAAGCTCTCAAGCCCTCAATCTCGAAGCAACAAAAGATGACGAAGTCTATCTAGCATAATGCAATCGACTCTAGATTTAGAACTAACTAAGCAAATAAGAACGATTGATTGTAGACAACAAAAAAGAAAAAGCTAAGCACAGGAATCGAATTGAAAAAGACAACAACATTAAGCAATTTGCTTCATCTTTCTTTCGATTGATGTTATTCTTGAGTAATAATCTCTCATCTTAAGTAATAATCATTTTGTATATTGATCTTGTAATACGATTTCTAAATCGAACTTAATCTTTCTATTAGCACGATCAATCATAACAACTTCTAGCGTTATTCTATCATTTTAATCAACTCTTCAATTATTAAAGTTCTTAACTTTCATCAAGATTTATGTTAGTTCTTATAGCGTACAACCACTATCCTTAGCGACCTACAATGATAGTAACTCATCAATAATTTGGAAAGTCAAGAATGAATTCGACGTCGTCCATACAAGTATAGTCCCAATGATCGACACGAAACAAGATAGTAATAGCGATACGAAATGTCGAAATCGATGTAAAGAATTTATAGAGAATACTAACTTTAAGATAGAAAGCATCTTTTCTTTGTTAATCAACACAATTAATGCGAAGCAATTCATTAATCAATGCCTTAATTATAGCTTGAAAAAGTCTATCGACAATGAATTGAACAACATCGATATCTTGTTTCGATCTTGATTCGAGCCCAATCAAGGAATTGTGCGACCATTGACATGAAATACATCAACGACGAACACGATAAATAATAATACTTTATTCTATAAATTATTAATGCCTAAAGATGCTTGCAAGACATTTTGAACTTCAATTAGCATTAATCTTGCGATTAGAGAAAGAAAGTCTATTGTATTTGATAATAAAAAGTATTGAATAATGAAGTGAAAGAGATTATACATTCACGAGAGCGAAACATTCGACGTACACTAGAATTTGTTCGTGAATTACGAGACCAAAACGTTCATGTTAAAATCTAAGCATCTCGAAGTTAGCAAACGAAAGTTAGAAAGATCTCGAAAAAGTGCGTCTTCGCGATTCTTCAAGAGATTAATTATTATAAAATCTCGAAAGCCATCATAGATATTGTAGCATTCTATATTGTAGATTGTTGAACAAATTAATGCAAGTGAAGATTGCGCGAAGTACAATACTCTTTAGCATCAAAGTTGTCTTATATCAAAGCATATCACTCAATAGAGCTAGTCATTAAATAAGATTGTCTTGATCATTGATCAATAGATTAAACTAAAGTTTGATTTCTATGCACTCATTGTAGCGATTGGGTTAAGAGATATAATTGTTCGCATCAAGATCGTGATACGTCGTATAATTAACTTTATTTATTCAACAACAAGTCGTAATGTATGCTCAATACATAAAGTTTAAGACTTGTGCAACTCTAACGTCGCTAGAAGATATTTCTAGAATTAGTGATCTCGAAATAGAAAAGACAAACATTCAAGATACTAGAGAAGAATAATGAAGATTTTCTCTAATCGACGTGACCTATTTCATAGACTCGCTCATGTAATTTGAGTGCTAAGATATTGACGTGTTGTTTAGCGATACAAGATGGGAAGATGCAATCGACGTCGAGTAAGAGCTAGCGCGATAATCTTCTAAATGATTAAAATACGTGAACGACGTTAATAATTGACTCGCAATTAGCGATTCGTTCAAATGTAAAGACGATAATTGAGAACTCTTGCAACTCTAAAAGTCTTTGAAGAGCTAACGTTGCCAAGCGATCTAAGAATTCTTAGTGCTTTGAAGGTTCTCAATGTCCTCGAACTCGAAATCGAACGACACAATATACTTGATGAATTCATCTTTTTAGTTCTAATTAATTTGTTTAGATACAAATGATATTGAGAAACTTATCGCGATCTCAATAGAAGAGAGTCAATTCATCAAGTCTCCCAAATTGAATACGAAATAATGATTGTTGCAACGTCGAATTACTAAGTAGACATCAACGTCAAAGCGAGCGACTTCGTGAGCTTTTTTAAATAGCGCCAATCGTCGTTTTCGAAACAATTCTTTCTTTGGGCGCGATGAATTGTGATGTCTCATAATCTTGTCTTGAAAGCTAGAACTTAATTATGTAAGGCTTCTATTTGTATGTTGCAGCAAGAATAGATTAGTCGCTCACGTTAACTTATCATCGATCAATTAAGCGCGCGTTATACCTAATTCTATATTATTTAATCTTAGAACAATTATATGATTTGATCGATAATGATATATAACGATCTAAGATATCGTAGATCAAGAGAAAGAGATTGCTCAAAAATCATTTGACTTCAATATCACAACATGAATTTCACTCAAATATACGATATTATCGCTAGCGATATACTTTTAACTTTGCTTTTCTATCGCATCTTCTTAATTATATCTTACTAAATTTAGAATCGAACATTCTTCTTAATGTTTAAGTACTTGATTTATTTATTTCTCTTTTGACGACGCAAATTTCTTCAACTCTTTAGTCGTTGACGTTTTTTACTTCTTATTTTTTACTAGTTTGTAACTACGACTTGTAATCTAATAGATGTAAGATCTTTGATCGAAACAAGAACTCAAACAAGTGTGCTCTTTACGCTTCATATAATTCTTTTAATGTTCTTAAGTCGCTTGAGCTTCGTCGCGAATTTGCTTAACTTGTCTCTTTATACTTTTTATACTCTTTATGATTTCATTAACTTTATAATTGTTGTTTAGACATTAATTTATATATTTGTTTTTGTGTTGCATAACGCTTTACGTTTAAGAGATTCGCTTCACTTCTATAACTTCTTAATACGTTAAAAATTCTTAATCAAGTACTAACTAACATTATCTTAGATCAATATAGTCATGTTTTGTCTTTTGCTTTTCACATAAGTTCGCTCATCTCTTTACGAATTTTTTCTTAAGTCACATTTTTTGTTCGCCATACTTATAATGGTTGCACTTTGGCGTCACTTAACAATCAAGTCTACTTTCATAAGATTCTATGTTATTATTAACACTTCGATCTTTGTCGCCACAATCTTGCTACGATATAGTCGACTCTTATTTTGTCAATTCTCTTAAAGTCGCTTATATGCAACATTACGAGTTGTTTAGATTCACAAAGCTAATGACGCAATTTGTCTCGAAATCGATGTTCGTCAATTATGAAATGTACGCGCGAGACAATACATTTATATATGAATGCTTTTTTGTAGCTTCTAGTCTCTTTTTTAAAGTTATCTCTTTATGATTACATGATAAAATTAGAACTTACATAATCGAATTAGAAAGATTTGTTTATTTATCAAATCTAGATACGAGTTTACTCGAAAGCTTTTTAAACATTTAAATGCTTTTGCTTTGCGTACATGAGTGAACGACTCGTACGATAAAGCTAAGAATTTTGACAACTTCGAAAGCATTTTGATGTTCGCAAGTGACATTGACATAATTGCACAAGTTTTCTACATCAAGAAGCTTTTTGCAAATATTAAGAGATTTAAGATTCAAATACGAAGCATATTGTTAATGTGACAACTTAACAATGAGAATAAGTATCTCTCTTTATTGTTACTTCTAAAACTAAATATCTTAGGCAATCAAGAATGAGTGCAAGAGTGAATAAATTATCTTCTAAACAAAGACAAGAATTAATATGTTAGTTAACTCGATTTCTACAAGTTAGCTTGCTAACAAACATTAGATTTTGCGCATTACACTATATGTTTTGCACGACTTTAAAAGTGCAAAGACTTCTTATGACGCTTCTTAAAAATATAATTAACACTCGAACATACGTAAATATTACGAGAAATTGCATCTTAAGAAGCTAATCGAACGTGAGATTGTAAATAGACGTGATCAATTGCTTGTTACAAGTACGTATATCTTTATTATAATTAACAAAATTCTTACTTTTGAACAACTTCGATCGAAAGCGATATGTAAGATCAAATTCAAACGCTAGTTATTAAACATTTTAGTCGAGACGTTAGACTTGTACATCTAACATTTCGTTCTAAAGAACATTAAGAATTTTGAACATTTAAAAGACTAGAAGTAAGACATCAAGATTTTGTTTAAATACTTATACTTCTATATTAGATATTAGAGTAATTTAGTAATTATAAATGTACATAATGATAGAATCCAAATCACAATCGAACGCGTCTATGAATAGAATCGATTTTTAAGCGAGCTTTTCAATGAGCGTCATACACGTAATTCTTGATCGTAGATTTTTCATCTTAGTTGATCGACAAACGTACGATTATCGTTCTTGTCTTTGTTGTTGCGATCAAATGAATTCAATCTTTCAAGCAAGATCAATCAATAATAAGTAATACTTTTATTTTGTTAAAAGAGTTTGAGAAACTTACTAAACATTGTTGTAAACTCAAATCGTTATTCGAAAGATTCTTATCGTATTTATCTCATTAATTCTAGTCGTTTTATCAAGAATTATCTCGTCAAAGAGCAAGCGTTCGAAGTCTCGTGCGACAACGAGAATAAAACTTCGCTTTACAATAAAGTAGATTTGCAAGAGAAGCTACTTCACTCTATACTAGATACGATTAGACGCCTAAAGAAAAAGTCTCGAGTGTTTAGATGCTCTACGAAAGAATGTAAGTCTCGCTATGATAAACCAAACAATCTATCACGACATATCAAAAGCTTAGGTAATAATGAACACAAACACGTGGCAAACAAAATAAAGAGCAAATTTTGCAACAAATGCGATAAGATCTTGAGCAAACAATGCGACTATATACGTCATATGCGTAGCAAACATCTAAATGTGAATTTGGGCGCTTGAGAACGCAAGCAATACGCTCTTTCATCTCTAATCATTGTCTTTGCCTTATTTATATAGAGATTAAGATTATACTTCGTTAAACAACAAGCAATTATTGAAAAATAATATAGTTATAGCTTTTACGTATCGCGATCTTCTTGAATCTCTACATCTAGCAATTAAGAATCAAGAAAACGTTCTCGATATTAGCGTACTTTTAACGTTGCAAGATTCAAGACATTAGGTCGCTTCTTATAGAAAAGAAACGTATTTAATCTACTATGACAACTATTTCTTTAACGTCTCATCTAAGAAGCTTTTTCAAGAACTTGTTTCGTTAGACTTGAAAGAAAGTTTCTTTGATTAAATGATAAGAATGTAGAATTTCAATTAGCTAGCGTTGCGAAGATTCGATTTTATACTATGAAGATCTCTTCTTTAATGCAATCTTGACTTGTTGTCTCGAGTATATTGAATGTATATTTTTTGAACTAGAGTTTGCCTCGATCTACATAGCTTTTAAACAAATATTGTATAACAATTACATATACGTCTCGAGAAGATCTTTTTTTCAATCAAGAAATCGTTCGTTTTAGTTAATGAGTGCAAACAAAGTTATGCAAATAATTAGCATATTGTTGCAACAACTAAGAAGAATCTCTTGCATATTGTTTTTATTCGTTCGAATCTTCTTTGTAACATCTATGTGCTCGTCTTTGAGATCTTGATTTATTTTAATTAATTAAGTTATTGTAGAATCGTTATTAAGATGTATACAACTAAGTTTTGCGAGCTCTAAAGCGTTTGTCATTGTTTTTCATTGTTCGTCTCTTTCGCTATGCGTTAGACGTACGTCCTCTCTCATTAATAGATAAGCGATAATAAAAAAGTTATTATGTGTCGAGAAGAAAACGAATTTGACAATCTTTATTTTGTCTCATTAATTAGTCGCTCAAGATATCGCGTAGTAAATAGATTATATCTCGTTAAACACAACATTTTTGATAACAAATACGAGTAACTTCAAGTTATCGAACAAAATAGAATCAAGCGTTTGAAGATTAGTCGTTTACTTTAGTAATAAATCACTCTTTTCTTGCAAGATTTGTATTATATCGTTGTTTTTCTTGAAATTTGATAATTTATTATTGAGGCGTACAACTCGAAGTAATTTACGATTCATCGATCGCTATCGCGTGTTAAGTAGAATGTCAACTTGATAAAATGCATCTTTAGAAATTAGTCGCGTAATAACAAGCGTCAATTCTACGAACATCCACGATTTAATCTTTAAAACATAGAATAAGATACATAATTAAAAGACGAACAATAAGACACTTCACAATAGAATTGATTTAGAACGACTTATAGTTCTTTTCGATTAAGTAAAAGCGTCAAGTTATTTATTAGTAAGTTTTAAGCTACACCTAAAAGTTGCTTCTCGACTTAGTCAAAGTTTTCGCACGCTTCTCTCTCGAAAGTTAAGTACAAACTTAAACTCTTAAACTTGTTCAAGTAGTTTTATTGTCGAAAGACTCGTATTGCTCTCGTCTTTGTCGAGAAAAAAAATTGTAAGTTAATTTATTTGCATAAGTATAATTATTTAGAGTCTATTTATACGAGCAATCTCTATTTGTGTTTATCGTCGAATGCGCATCTTGTTTGCCAATTAGTTTCTATTTTCGCATAGCTTTCGCGCCTCCAATATTTATCCTAATTGTACAAGAAACAAGCGTGAAAGTTTGTAAGACTTTTTCTAGAACACTTATAAGAGTCTTAGTAGTGTCAATCGATTAATGTTTCTTCGCAATGATTGCTAGTCAAAACAATTGTTTGAAGACAAATGCTCTCATTATTATGTTATTTTCTTTGATTTCTTCTTCGTTATTAAAGACACAAAGCGAATGTTCTTCTTTTCGAGTATTTTCTTTCGATTGTTACGAGATTATTATTTATCGATCATTGATAATAACTAGTTTTTCACTCACTCTTAATGAGCTCTTTTAATTTAATTTTCTCTAGATCTTGTTGCAAGAGCACTCTAGCTTGTATGCTTTAAGAGAGCAAAGACAATAAATTGTTGTTTAGTCTACGCAATTTAACTTCGAATTAAACAATCTAAACTCTTGTACTTTCTCGTTGAAACTTAATAAAAACTTCTCTCGTTCAATGAATCAAAAGAATAACAATGTGAAGAACGACACAATTCGTCGATCGTCTCTTTACGCAATTTCTACGAATCTTAGATGCGAGATTAGCTTCGAAATAGATAAGAAATAACGACAATTAAAACAACTCTAAGAAAGCAATAGTTAATAGACGAAGTTTTAACACTTTTACTTGAGATCATACGTCACGTCACGATTGATTCTTGTTCGAGCAATTAGATTTACGAATCGCTACAAAGTTTAATAAGAAAAGCAAGCTTTATAAGCAAGCTTAATTAAATCTTGTTAGCAAAGATCGTAAGAGCATTTGTTATTACGCTAACTAATGTTGAACAAGATGTAGTTTTACTATGTTGTATTCTTTCTATTGCATTGAGCAATGTTTTCAAATTTCTTAAATTAAGTTGTATTTATTAGGTTCTCGTTTTTGCAATTTTCTCACAAGAGAAGAAGCACTAAAAGATGTTGATAAAGAGATACGACTACGATATGTATTTCTTGAACGAAGAAGATCGCTTCTAGAAGTTTTACGTCGAACTCTCTCGCATTGCACTCTAAAGTCTACTTCTACGTCGATATAAAAATAATTACGTTTTCGTTATCTTATTCTACGAGCATTATTGAATAAATTTGATCGTTCTTGAAAAAGTAGAGACTCTTGTTAACTTGTTGCGTTCATGATTCACGAGATTTCGTATTAAAGATCAAAAATTCGAACGATAATTTCTTGTCTTTTATAAGTAAATCAACACTATTTCGATTAATCTCGAAAAGATTCGTTAGACTTACAATAGTAAATTCTTGACATAATAACTACTTATCCAAGATAATAAGAAGCACATTCTAAGATACGCTTAGCAATTGCACTAATCAAAGTTAAAATAAAACAAGTGTCAAAATTACGCGTATAATTTCTTCCATTGCATGAATTGTGTCAAAGCACAATGATATAGCGTCGTAATTAATAGTGATGTTAGATAACGATCTTTGCAAAGAGTTTCGATTAATGCATCGAAATAAATGCCAAAGTCTTACTAGAGATTAGTTAAGAATTAGATTCTAGACAAGCTAATCACTCTAATCACAATTAATTGATTGACTTATTACATGTTAGCTTTTTAGCGAACATACATATGCAAGACAGCATATTTGTGCTAACACGTATCAAAATACGCTAAATGAATGCTCTAAGACTCTTAAGAGTTGCTTATGTATTATTGAATAATTGTCTCAAAGATCTTCACAATGTAATTTAGTCGCTTCAAGCTCGCTTTCAAAAGCAAATTTCTTGATTTAGTAATTCATAGAAATTTAGTTAAGTCTCTTGTTTAAGAGATTTGAAGTTTCTTTTGCAATTTAAGTACGATTGTCTACTTGTTCTTTGCATTAGTACATCATTTCTCGTTACTTTTACTTGGTCGAAGCTTATTTCTTCTTGATACAAAATTTCTTGTGAAGTCATGACTTGACAAATAAGCATTGTTTACTCGCTCTTCTTTATCAATACATTACGTAGTCGAAGCAACGATTCGAATAATGTTAGTTACGCCTTCTTTGCTCAAATAACATTCTTAAATATCGATAAAAATGCGTTTATATTTCTAAGTATTTTAGACGAAGCATTGAAGATCGATTTACGTGATGAAGATTCTTGTCGCAATAATGAAGTTGAAGCTTTAATTTTGCTAAAAATCGTCGAATTCGATTGTACGAAAGATTACTACAACGCAAGAAGTTAAAATTCTTAAAGCACGAAGATTCTACAAGAAGAATTTAGACTTTTTAGCGAAAAACATTAATATATTATCATTGCTATCAACTTAAAAGACAAAGAAGACTCTACATCGCATACGCAACAATACTTATAAAAGCTAAAGAGAAGACGATTATTCTATGAAGATTTAAACATGTTTTCGAGAACTAGATCGCAAACATCTTAAAGATTGTTTAAAGCTAGATTTGACGTATTGATTCTTAATTATAATGTTAAAAAGCAAACAACTTGCAAGAAAAAGAAAGCTTAATTCGATAATTTAAGTTTCTTAAATACTAGAAGTATTTTGGCAAAAGTGAACGTCTCACGAATCATTAATAGCTATTATGATCTCGCTCAAATACGTGCATCGTCTACGATGTACGATCAAAATTTAATTTAAATAACATAGTTGAAACTCGCAACGCACATTGTATCTAAAAATCTTCACACTAATTTATTGACTCTTAAGAAGTCTATAGTTGTATTTAATTGAATCGAAGAACGTTTATTGCAAGTCGACGAGATAATTTAACGACTAAGTCTTCTAAAGACAATGACGCGAAGATTGACGCAAAATTACAAATTAAAGTTCATATAAAAGAATCAAATACAATGACATCAAAATTTTCTACTTACGTTTATTCGCTTTATTGAAGATTAGTTATCTTTAAACAAATATCTTCGTCTTACATATAATTAGCTACTTCAAGCTTTAACACTCTCGAAAAAACAAGAATATTTTCGTCTTATAATGAGAAATCGAAGCGACAAGCTTGTTACGATTATTGAAGTTTCTACGCGTCTTGCATTTGCTTTATGAAATCGAGCTAAACTAGAAGAGTCTATTAGCGTCGACGAGTTTAAGTATCATCTTTGAGCGACGAAATGTCATTTGACATTGATCGCTCTTGTTAGCTTATGTAATTTGAAGAAAGTACTAGATATACGAAAGAATGATACGTGAGACGTTGTTAAATATTGCGCAACAATAATTGATTCTTTAGTTATTTCTTAAGATCGTCGAGAATTGTAAGAGATTGTCACATTGAATCTTTAATAGCGTTAATCTTTTATGTAGACTTGAGTTAAATAGTTCTTAATAATGATCGTAAAGTCATCTTATTCGCAATCAATTAATTCGAACAAGTAGATAAGTTCGCTTTTGAGCATTCGTACAAACAAGTAATTCCAAGTATATTCTTGATAAACTTGTCTCTTAGAGATTAAAGTAAATATGAAACATAATACTAGTCTAAGCGTCGCAATCTTATTTGAGATAGTAATGTAATTCTATTGCATTGCTAATCTATTAAATCGTCTTATCGTAGTATTGTTCGATTTAGCTTTTGTAAATATCTTCATTCTTGCTCTCTTCTTCTTTCTCTTATATACGCAATAATAATATTTAAATACGATGTTCGTCATCTTTAATTAAAGTTGAAGACGAAGATTCTTGTGAAGATCGTAAAGTCTATTGTCTCTTTTAGAATTTAATTTTTATAAAAATATAACATCAAATCTTAAACGTGATATTGTATAATATCAAAGTTATCGCTTTCATTGAATTTCGACAATACAACAAAAAGCTAATCAAGAATCGTATAGCAATGAATCATTTTGTTCGAAAATTTTGCTAGCATAAAGTGTGATTGTACGAAACACATTATGATTAATTTGTCACTATGTTAACGTTAAGATATTACGTTGATTTCGAATCGTATCTTCGAGATCATAACAAGCTTCATCTTATTTGCGCTTATTAGTTTCTTAAGATCATATATATTTAGATTAATTAAGTAGTTGTTAATAACTTTTAGATTCTAGTTCGTTTGTGATCTTTATAGATTTTTTATTATACAAATATCGTGAAGCTTGTTGCGTACACTTAGACTAGTTCGAGGCTCTAAATTCATTTTCTTTATCTTGTGAAAAATGATCTTGGCACAAGCTTTATAACTAGCGTTCTTGAAGACAAAGTAAATTGCAATTGCGATTTTTGCGTCATTTTAACGTTGTATCGACATACTAGTTATTAGAGATTAATAAAGAAGAAGTTGCAAGATTCAACGTACAAGAAAATTAATTTTAGAAGTTTGATGCATCGAAGACTACACATGGGAATGCAAAATACAACGTGCGAGACAATTAACTTTAGAAACATTACACATAAAGCAATTACACTCTAGTTAAAATTACGTAGTCTAGAACATAGTTAACGAAAAGAACGTCATCATTTGTTTAACATGTCACACGCCAAAAGCGCCATTCTATAGTTGCTATGAATTTACTTGAGCGAACGAAGTAGCAAGAACGTAATTGAGACATCGACTCAAATACACATTGTACAAACATTTCGTCACTTAATTCGATTAAAATTGCATCTCTTCGAGAAACATTTAAAGTTAATCGATGTGTTTAATCGAATAATTAGCTCGTGCATGAAAGCGCTTTATTTCGACAAATCTATTTCTTTTTTTTACTCTAGCATCACATGTTAGCATTTACTATAGACTATTTTGAATTAAAGAGTTTATTAAGCTTTTAACGCGTCAATTCTTCGACAAAGATTATTCATGAACAAGGTGCTAACGTTGTTACGAACGCTTATGTCGAACATAACTTCAACTTTAACTTCGATATTAGTCTCACATTGCGAACGTGAAGACAACAATGAGAGAAAATGAATTAATCTATCGACATTCGAAAGACTCAAACGATTGTTGTTAAACTAAGTTTGACTTAGTTAATCGTTCGTACTTAGCTAATAGATAAGATCTTCTTCAATCGGATCGTAACTAATAACGAGAGCGTTTTAATTAAAGACATCATTAACTACGATTTGTTACACTTCTTGTTAGTTTATCTCGTGTCTCTTTATTGCGATGTCTTGCGTTTTGCGTTTCTCGTACTTTGATTCTTTCTTATATATGAGACGATTTATTCTTGTTTAATCTTTTACGACAACTATTATTAAGAGTAATCATTGTGTCAATGCTAAATTATAAAATGTGCATCGAATTTCACGATCACGAGCTAGCTAAACATAACAAGAAATTACGTTGCAAGAATCGCATCTTAATGCAACTCTAAACAAGTTCGTTGCGAATTATTTAACAATATTATGTCTAAAGAATCGCTAGAATCTTTGCAAGCATTCTTAGCTTATTTAACGTTTGTCGATTATTGTTTGCGACTACTTGAAATGATTTAAAGCAAACACTACGTTAACTTAGCGAATGTAATAATGTCGTAAGTTCAATCTATCGATTCTTCGAATTTGTCGCTCATTATTGAAATACGCTTCTTTAGTAACACATTGTTGCTCTAAGACGTTTAAATAACAAGCACGAAGATAACAAACCTAAATTCGCTCAAGACTTATTTCTCGAGAAGTCCAATATTTAAAGTTAGAGTCTTACGCTTCACATTCGTTCTCGAATTCTAAATGTCATAATTGTTTACTCGAATTACTTAATAAATATAGTAGACAAACTTAAGACTAAAAGACGTTGCATTTTCTAGCGAATTAAGAACTACAACGACGAACGCATTTTAAAACATGTTTGTGAAGTCAACTCACATACACAAATGTCGATCATTATTGATTTTCTTAATTAGAAGCTTTCTTCGTCTCGACAACGCATCGTAGATTCGATTTTATCGAAGTAAAAGAAGTTGAAATTCATAAAACTCGAGAATAGAAGTTTTGTCTCGTTATCGTCGAACGAAGAAATTGACGAAGAAGTTCTTTCTCAAATTGATAACTACTTATGCTTCAAAACTCTAATATTGAACGAACTCGCTCACAATTAATAGATTAACTTGTTAAAATGCGATATCATTTATTAAGAGTAGTGAATCGCTATAAATATAATTTTAACTAGAATAAATCAAATGCTTTAAATAAATAAGTACTTTGCTTCGATCGCAAAGATACAAAAGCAAATGACAATTATAACAAAAAAGACAACGTGTGATGTTCTTTTTTATTCTAAATAGTCTTAGGCTTTAGTCTTTATGTTTTAGCTATTATGTAGTGAGAAGCCCAATTTAACACTTTCATGCTTCTTAGCTAGACGATGAGAGAGAAAAGACAAAGACTAGAACAATAAATCATTAAACAAGACGCGCGATAATAGTTATTCAATTTTAGTAAGAAGTCAAATATATAAGAAGTGAGACTTGTTGACAACTATATTATTATTCACAATTTCACATTCTCTAGGTTTTCGTTTCGTTTCTTTATTGCTTTAAGAACAATCTATCTTCTTAGCATTCGTTTTGTTGCTTTAGATCATTAATTCGCAATCTTGTTTTCAACTCGTAATTAACATTTATTCGTAAGACCTTTTGCTTTCGCTTTTACGTCACGTTTCTTTAAAAGCTATAATAAATTGCTTAAACTTCTTATGTCTTTCAAGATAATAATTGTAAAACTATCTCAAGACAATTATGCATCAAATTGTCAAGAATGTGTTCGACGATTCGATTAAGATGTTTTTCACGAATTTTATCGTCGTAAGAAAGCGACACGTCTACAAGTTAAGAAACTTCAAATCTAGATGACTCGACTTCATGAAGCCTTTTAGCATGCTAGTAGCAACGCGTAGAGCGATCGAATAGCTCTTAATAAATTACATAATTATCTTTAAGAGCTTTAGTACAACTATAGTATATCGAAAGTTGCAAGAGCCAAATGTAAGAATTAGTTACACGAAGAGCGTCAAGAGTATCGTTTGATCGAAGAAGCTCTTAGCTAGAAACGACATTACGCGAAAGAAGTCGAAAGAAATTTGAAATAAGTTTGGAGTGCTTACGTTCGTTTAAGAGAAATTTTATCTTAAATCTTTAATTAAGACTTTGAAGACTCTACACAAGAGAGTGTTGTCTTTTAGAATATTGTCGACCTGTTGCTAGAGCTAGAGATCAAGGAAGCTAAGATTGCTAAACTAAAGATTGCATTAAGTGAATCGCAATTTAAGTTAAAGCTCGCATAAACAAAGATTAACAAGTCGAACGAACAACTAGACATTTAACGAATAAAAATTAATTTAAGCCTTTTTAGAATGCACATGACGTTTAACACTAGATTAACAAAGAAGAAGTTCGATTGACGAAGACGCTCACAAAGACTTCGATCGACAATAGAGAACAACAATGACGACTCATTGAGACGCATTTCAAGCGAAGATACAAACGAACAAGCTAGTACTATAGTGAAGATGAAGAATGCTTAGTCAAGATTTATGTCGCGTCGTCGTATTATAAGTCTAGCGTTTCGATGTTTGTTTTTTTATTTTATGTAATATTAAGACGTAATACTACGATCTAGCTTTTAAGATACTCTTCGATACGCACAAAATAATATAAGTACGTCTTAATTGTCTTATAATTTCTCTTTCGATATTGCGAGTTGTGTGCTATTTATCTTTGTCGTTTGCATTCTTTGTCGTTTATCTGCATCAATTAATCGTATTTTAGTAATTTAATAGCTTAAACTCTTCTTTCGTTTTAAGCGCCATCGATCTTCAATGACTTGCAATCGTTCTACGATCGACAATTGCCCAAACTTCGAAAAAATAATCTTAAATATTAGTATAAGTTTCGTCTTGTTGCTCTTATCTTAAGTTCGAAAGACAACAACAATCTTATCTCTATTCTTTTTTATTGTTATACTTGACATCATTTCGAAAGTAAGTTTTTTTTATTCATTAAGATTAAGATTGAATTGTGCAATGACGCAAGAACCCACGTAGTTGTGAAGACATGTCTAGATATTTTTCACATTACTAGATTTCGAATGAAATATCTAGCACGTTGTCTCTTTAACATTAACGAAAAATAGATTGTTGTACACGACATTAGCATTGTATTTAGCAACGAGATTTTTGTGAACAACATTAGAAATTAAATTAGTTGATAGATTTAAACGTTCTAAGGCGTTTGACAAATTCAATTAAGATATCTCTTGCGACAAAGAAGATTCACAAACTAGTGATAACGAAGAAGACTCACGAACTTGCGACGACGAAAGAGACTTACAAACTAATGACGACGAAAAAGACTCACAAACTTGTGACAACGAAGAAGACTCACGAACTTGCGACGACGTAGAAGACTCACAAACTTGCGACGACGAAGACTCATTAACTTCGTTGTTTTCGTCATAATGCGCATTGTCTTAACTCGAGTTATTTATTTGAACTTCATTCGAGTTTTTATTTGTTATTGATTGATTTTCGACGTTCGCTTCTTCTAGAATGTCTATGTTTATCAACTTATTAAATGCGATTTCGTTCGTCATTTTTAATAAGGCATTCGTCAAATTGTTTCAATTGTTTTTGATAATAGAACGCTAGCGCTTCGCAGATCTTTTAATGGACTTCATGGCGCATAAAGAGAGATAAGACGAAAAGTTAAACGTTTTTGAACTAATACTAAGAACGATAGATTTGCTTTGCGCAACATTCAAATTAACAAATATACTAAAATTAAAGAAGGCACGAAAGATATTACAATTGACGATAAAGTGTGAGATTTTTAACGAATTAATCTTGTATATATTAGAGAGGAAAAACTAGCTTTTGATAAATAAGTAAAAATCTTCATAGAGTCTTTCGCATCAATATTTCGTTACAAACTCTTCGTTTGAAGTAAGTTTAATATTGATCATTTTAAAGACTTTTTTTGATATAATATCTTGAAGTATGTTGCAGATTTGTGTCACGAAGCTAATAGAGATATCGATAAATATAAAATAGTATTTAATAGAACGAACTTGTTGCAAGAATGTCGAAATCATTTTAACGTTCGAATTTTGCGCAATAAGTCTCTTTAGTTGCGAAGAGTCGAAGTTAAGCTTGTTAGTCAATTGAATCAATTTATGCAAGCATTGTTCATTCAACGATTTAATTAACAACTTTGTCTTGCTAGAATTCTTTCAAGAAGCTATAGCAATCATGTTTGGAAAATGGCGCCATAAGAACATTCAAAGCTAGCAATATCCACAATTAATCGTAGCTTTTTCGTTGTCTTTGACGCTAAATTAGCATTGATTGCGATTAAGAACTAAAATCGTACCATTTTGCTAATTTTGATCAAGAAATATTTTGAAGAAGACGATGTATATAGACTTATAACAATTAAGCGAAAGTATATTGCGCATCACTTTTACGCTAGATTCTAGTCACTTCGTATTCTTAAGAAAGATAAATAAAAATAAGATGATGCATGTAATTTTTTTCAATTGACACAAAATTTTCTAGCGCAACGTTGCGTTCGTAATGGTAGAAAATAGCGTTCTCTCGTTTATTTGCTCTCGTACAAAATCGAAATTCAAGTACAACAAGAACGAATTTCGTGTTTGCAATAACTAGATAGTCTTGAAATTCACTAAACATCTACAATTGTAATTTTCTTCAAGTATTAAGTCTCATTGTGTTTAAATGTGACGAAGATAACATTTTAGCTTTTAGCGAACACAATGAGTGATTGTGATATTCGTACTTAAATACGAACTCATCTCGAGACATTTAAGACTTAACAACTTGTGAAACGTTTCGATTTGCAATGTAGACTATAAGTCTAAGAAGAGCAATAAATTATTTAACGCGTTCGTTAGTGATCTTAATTCTAATCTTCTTTGCAATTGCTTGATATTCTTTCTCTTGCACTTCAAGAGTTTAATCAATTATCGCTCTTCTTTATTTGAGTTCTCTTTAAGCTAACTTTGACGCAAGTGATGATAGATGTTTTCATCGCAAAAGTTGCGTTCGTTTGCATATTTCTCTCGTAAATCGCGATACGTAAATTTGTTTAAATTTATTCTTCAAGATTTAGCAATTGTTCGTTGAAGATTAAGGCATTAACGAACTCTTAATATATAGATCAACGATTTATTATTTGTTTTCAAGCAAAAGAATTTGTTAAGTTGCGACGATGCGATGTCTTTCGTGCAAACAATTTAGTCTCGTAAATTGTAATAGTTGAAGCTTCGACAAAACTTCGATAATTAAGAGTTTCGCATTAATTAGCGACGACGAACTTAGAATCTTCTAAAGTATCGCATCGTTAATAATTGCTAGAACTCGATGTTTTTTCTCTAGTTTCAAACAACTCTTTAGCTCGAATATTTTGATCAAATGCATTACGTTTTTGGGATTTAGATGCAAACTCAACGATACGTTTTTAAGCTCTTCGAACAATAAGTGTTTGAGATGAATTTTAACATTGTCTCGAAAACTTAAGAACTTATTCTCTAATTGTTGAATCTTGTTCTTTATGTCTTAAATGTATCAACAATAATCAAAGAATTGTTCAATGTCTTAATATAAGTTGTAACGAAAAGCTTAATGTTTTAAAGTCTATTTTTTGACGCCTTCTTCTAGCTTTCGATTTTGATTCTCTTTCTTTTCGTCATTGTTTTTAGTAGTCGTCATGAAATATAAAATCTAAATTAGAATTAATTCTCTTAAGCTATTTATTTCGCTAGCATTTTGTAGTTAATATAAGTTACAATTCAATTCAAGATGTCAAAACAAATTCTATTTTCACTCTTATTATTATAAATTCTTGTGATCATATATCTTGACTTTAAATTAATGATTAAGAGAAGACTTTCATTTATTATGTCGATCGCGTTGTCAAAGTCTTTAATCAATTAACAATTGCTTAGTTGCAATATTCTTCTATGATTTGCTTTCTTGAGCGCAAGCACAAGATAATTGTTATGCACGAGTTTTTCTTTTACAACAATTTTAAGCGCAATCATCGTAACAACTTCGTCAATCTTCGACTCAACTTCGCTACTATTGAATTAAACTTTTCTCTATTGTTGCTAAATAGTGATTTAATGTTATCTATTTGCCAATTAATATATTCGTTGATTTGTCATCATAAGAATGTTTTATTTACTAGTTGATTAAGTAGTTGAAAACATAGCACGATTAATACGTTTTACGATCGTTTAATATTTTTGTTTTGTAACGTTATTTGTCTCTTTGCTAAAGATTTTGACAAGTTGCTTCAATTATAACTTCGCGTTCGAAGCGCATTCTCTTTATCTAAAATTGTTCGATCACGTGTTATTATTGTTGCGAAGAAAAAAACGAACTCGATGACTTATAGCTTTCTAGATTTGAAAGATTTGCGACTTGATTTATAGCAAAAGAATATTGTTCGACGTAGCGAGATCTTTGTCTCGATTACACTTATGCGCCTTGTTAAAACTTAAATCTTCTTATTGGTACGATTTCGATAATTAAAGAAAGTTATTTTAAAAGAAGTAGACAAAGTACGAGCGATGCGACTTAAGAAGAGAGTTTTGTTTTTAACGAAATATATCTAATGTTTCTTACATTGAACTATTTAGCATACAACATTATTTGTTATTAAGTTATTCGATTTTATTGTTAAGAGCAAGTTAGATAACGAATTTCGACAAGATTATAAAATTTATATTTGTGTCTTTCTTAACTTGGCTAAACGCTACTTTCTCTCAATGATCATTGTGAACAAATTTCTTGTCTTTAGCATTATTATAAACGTCTATTTATCAAGAATGCATTGTAGGCGCTTCGTTTGTTCAAATTATATCATGTTAATTTGTCTCGCAATTTTCGATTTTTAACGTCTCTTTCGATCGTTGTATAAGCAACATTTCTTTCGTGCCTTTCGAAAGACTTTCGAATTCGACGATCAAGTCGTACTTCGCTACTTTATGTTCGAAGAAACATTAATTATGTAATTTCAAACTATTAAAATGAATTTGCAAAGCTTGACTTTGCTACGTGCAAAAGTTTTTAAATTAAACTCTAAGTATTTGAAGCAATTGCGAACACATTTCACATGTTTGAATTGTTTGCGAAGGAAATCTAAATACGTATTAAGTTGTAAACATGCAATCTATAACATTTGTCTTCAAATCTTAGAATCAAATTTAGAAAATCAAGAATTATGTTTTTGCATCAACGAATGTGTTATTTGTTCTTAGAAAATATTCGTTGTTAAAAGAATCAAATTTGTAACGATTAATCTTAGAATTCTTAGCATTGACGATAATAGCATTCGAGACGTTGTGTCTTTGAAGTTTCTTCGACTTTTATAGAATGTTATTGAGTTAACTCTTTTTATTTAAGATTTTTTCGATTAAGCATTTAACACAAGTTCGAGTAAGCACTAATGCATATTTCTCACATTACACGCTAACTAATGTTATAGATGATCTTATTGTACTTGACATATTTATTAAGCTTTAAGATATCGATCATTGTACGAAGATCTTCGACACTTTTATTCGACAATTTTTTGACGTTTATTTTATTAAAGAGCGAGACTTTCTTTCACGAATGCGAGACTACTTTTAATGTTAACTTAGCGATAAGTGTTACAACGTCGTTGTTTTAAAAGAGATGCTTAAAAGTATCTTTGAAGCGAAGCAACGAATATTCAATATTAATACTTAACGTGTTTTGGGTTGCAAGATAACAATAATAGCAACAACTTTGTTAGACGTCTTCGCGTACTTATTTATCAATTATAATGATAACAACATTAGAGAAAGAAATTGCGATTCGTCTTGAATAGTCTCTTAAAGAGACTTTGTCAAGTTGATTCATTAATAGAATACAAACATGTGCGATTAAAGAGAATTAAGAATGAATTATTCTTGTGAAAGACGTAGATCTTTTGTTTGTAGCTTGAAGATAAGATTGTTAGCTTACACACTTTGTAGTGCTTAGATTACATCGATCGCTCTAGTGTGAAAGAATTATTTTTTATTTATAATCTTCTAATTACTTACAAGTCATAGACTCTTTTAGCTAACGAAGATCAACAACATTGATTCATTTTAAAACGACGATTTGAAGCATAACAATTTGATCGATTTTGTCTTGTGGGAAAGTCGCAAGCTATGATGTTCTTTTATCATTCTAAACATAATACTATTTTTGAGAGCTAGTTTAGAGAAGAATGCAAAGTTCTCTAAAGCATCTTATTTTCGTCACGTGTTTAACGACGACTTTATTCCACGTTTATGTCGCTCATTTATGTTCTCTCTTGATGACGAACGTGTATAAAGGAAGCTTCGCAATCGCTTAAATAATAACGCAAAAACTAATTATTTTCGTTTTAACATTTTCATTAGCGAAGATGAGACAAGAATTGACGACATTAAATAAATGAAGAAACTTCGTCAATATCTGCAATTGCAATCGAGCAATCACGACGCTAGAATCAAGATCGTTGTTGCACTTTTTACGACGAGCTTTTTCTTCGAGCTAGAGATTGTTTCTTTGCTAAAGTCGAAACATTATGAGTGTCAAGATTTCGTTCGTTGTCAAAATAACAATTAGACGATAATCGTTGCTCTCTTTCGACTTCTAGAACTTTATTTAGAGCTTAGTACGAACACAACGACTTTAAGAAAAGTGTCGCAAGACAATATTTGCAAGACGTATTAACTTTATCGCAAAAAAGTCATTGTGCGAGTACGTTATTTAGAAGATATTGTCAATCTATACATCAAATACGATGCTACGAAGCGTCAAAAGATTAGTGGATTCCCTCATAGCATGTCATAATTTATTTAACAACAACAATTGACATTCGAATTTAATTAAGAGAATCATGACTTTCTTAGTTGATTGTAATGTTTAATGTATGTCAATTAGCGCAAACTAGACTTGACGCGAAAACGAAAGTTAGATCGTGCTATCGTTTCTCGCAAACGACTTCGATTTATGATCGATTTTATCACGAAGACGAACGCATGATTGCAATAGATAATTAGCAACAATGACTTTAATATTCTTGTTAAAAGTTCGATCAAGTCATAACATCTAAAAATACGATTTACATTCGAATTAAAAACGTGGTTTCTCGCATTGGCGACACAACATTGAGTTAATTAGAAGTTAGTTGATTTCGCCTTTTTGCACTTTAAAGAAACTAGACGATTTTAATAGTCTAGTTAGACTACAACTTGAAGTTGTAGCTTATAACAATTCTCTTATCTCGCGAGTCGCAACGTTCGAATCATTATATCTTTATTTTAGAAAAGTGAAAGAACTTACTTGCAACGCAAGTTGATCGAATGCACAACAATTAAAATAAGCTCAAACATATAAATCGCTCTACGTCGTTCAAGCTCTTATTACGCGTTTTTCGATTTATGTGCTTAAGAGATTTGTCAAACGATGCACTTATTATTCTTTTAATAAGTTCACTTTTTGAATTAATGCTACGAATTAGTCTACGATTCGAAGCTAGTTTTGACGCATTGCTAGTTTTATTTAAGTGAAATCTTTATTACGTCGTTTGCGCTAGAATAGCTTGATTTTGAGTTTTGTCGTAGTTTTTGTTAGCGTAGCGTTAAACGAGACGAAAATCTTTGATTCTTTAAAATAGCGAGACGCATTAAAGACTCGAATTGCATTTTATTTCGCATAAGCGACAAAAGTTTTTTCACATTCTTACTTTTGCAAGTTCACATAACTTAGTGTTAGACAAGCTTGCTAATTATATAATATAATTTCTTTTTGTTCTCGTAAAGTTGTTATATTAAGTCTATCGTATATTATTTTGACAAAATGAACGATCATAGACTTATACTTCTCTCGTCGTATAATGCGATCTCTTTATTATCTTTGCACTTTCTTTATGATTCGACAAAACAAGTTTAGCAAATCTTAAATACGTTCGATCTAATTTCTTTCGTAGTGCAAAAAATAATTGTGCTTTCGAAGATTTTTCGTAGTCGATCGCTTAGTGCTACACATTGTCGAGTTATCGCAATCGATAAATTTGAAGCTTAAGCAATTGACGTTTTAGTTAAATATTTTTATAAGTCGTTCAAAATTCGAACTTCTTATTTTATTCGTCTTTGTTTAAAGATTTTTGTCGAGATAATGAATTCAAATCTTCGAGACTACAATTGTGTGATCACACATTAAAAGACTTTATGAAAGCATTTTCTTTAAATGTCTTTTTCTACGAATTTGATCGATGCAAGAGTTTCGTCTATTTAACGATAGCATGTTTTGCTTTTATTAACGTCGTTACTTGCAAATTTGATGATCGAGCTCATTTGTATTAATATAGTGTTCTTTTTGTCGCTCATGCTAGCACTAAAGATGGTCTCGAAAATGATTTCGTCTAATCTTTACATCAAGCACAAGCTCTAGCGATGACTAACGAATCATTAGCGCGAAATGATCGATTTAGATATCACTATTAGCGTGCATAAGTACGATATATCGTTGAGAAACAAAGATGTCGTTCAAGTCTATAACTAGAATACGAAGACACTACTTGTCACTACTAGAAATGCGATAGAAAGCGCTAATGATTCGTTTTCGACAAAATAACTAAGAAAAATTACTTTTGAAGTGAAGAAATAACTTCGAAAAGACTAAATACTTGCACATCTTATGTTAAATCAATTTATTTAATCTTTCTCTTTCAACGCTTGAACAAGATTTTGTTCTCGTTAAATTTTGCATTTTTTGCTCGTTGCGTTCTTGTTATTCGACGACGAAGTCTATTACTTCGTCGTTGTTGCATACTTAGATTTAGAGACTACATTGCTTCTATTAAGAAGAGCGTCTTTGTAAATGATCTTAAGAAAAATGCGATAAACGTTTTGTTCATTTTCAAGAATGTAGTGAGTTGCGATGATAATGTTGTATTGGCAACGAGACTATTTAATCGTAGATTATAATAGTCGATTTTCGTCTACTAGTATTTTGCATTAACAATATTCTTTCGTATAAAATTAGTAATTTGTGTCTAGAATGCGATCTCACATCTCTAGTAAACTAGATCGTTGATATCTCGTCGTCGCGCGAACATATTTTTTCTCTTTTAAGCGTTGAACTAATATAATGACTCGATTCTTCAATAGTTAACGTCGCGAATCTATAGTTGTCGCTTCTCGCAATGCATCGCTTTAAAAATCAAGAACTTTGTCTCAATTTTTTAGTATTCGAAATTAGCGATAAGCGATCGATAATCATTGCATTTGTTTAGAAGATAAAGTTGCTACGCTTTTACTTGTGATTAGATTCGCCAATACTTAAGAGAATTTAAAGAATTCGAATACAACGATGTCTTAAGCGATTTAATAAGAAGTCGAGTCTAATTGACAAAAGACTTAGAAATTCGATCATTGTTAAAGATCATAAGTCTTTGAGACATAATGTCAAGATTTAAAATCAAGTGTTCGAAGTAAAAGCAATTAAGACTCGTCAAGAAATGCATCTTAACTTAATAATAATTATCGAATAACAAAGTAAAAATTTGTAGAAAATCGATAACAAGAATTTTTTGACTCGAATGAACAAATATTTATAACAAATGTTTATTTAACGTAATGTCGCATCTTATTCTTTAGCAAGAAAGCAATTTCGTTAGCATTATAACTTCTAGCGCAATTTAAGCTTCGAATTTGTCATAACTCATTGCGAAGCTAGTATTAACGTTGAAAGCAACAATTGACGCGCTATTACTATTACACAATAAACGATATCTTGCTTTCTTTTCTTTTTCTTCAAGAACGATGAAACAACAACGTCAAGTTACGCCAACTCTAGAAACTTAATTTCTCGCACGCATCACACTTAGTCTTGATCGACTTTCAAACAATTAGAGCTTAAGATTTGTGTTCGACAATAATAGAGAAACATGCGATGTTCTACTACATAACGAATCTTTTAAAAGTGATATTAGTCGAAAGCATTTTCGCATTACAATAAATATAAATACAAGAGTGTTTATTGTTAACGACGAGTCTATTTATGACACTGTTGTTACGTTTCGTCGATTTAAAGAGCTAATGTTGCGCAAAGCGTCAATTTCTATCTTTGCTTATAACGACATTTAGATTAATCTAGTTACACTTCGTTTGTTAATTTTATTTCAAGAGTCTTGTTAAGACGATTTCGAACGAAATTGAAAAAGCTATTGTTTCAAACGAAATGCGACTCGCGTCAAGAGTTTTGAACAATTAGCTTATTAATATTAAGCGCCTCAAATCTCTTTAAAGACAAAAAAACTTAATTTGATAAATTAATTCTATTAGAGATCTAGTAAAACAATATTAAAGATCGTAAATTATTGAGGAAATTTTTACGTCGTTAAGCAACTCGATAAACATATACATCGTAAGAATAAATATCTTAAGAACATCAATCATATACGTAGTTCTTAGATTATCGATTATACAAGATTGTATTAACGACAACAATTAATCTTACATCGTAATTATCTTTTCAAGTAAATTTCTTAAAAATATCGCAACGTCAATTCTAGTTATGAAATTTATCAAGTACGAAACATTGAAGAATCTAAAACGAGTCATAATTAATAAGATAATTGTAGCATTTTAACAAGTCTTCAATGCAATCTTCTATTTTCATAACAACGATTAAGCTTATTGCGACATTAAGTTCGTTAATATTTTTGTGATTTTAAAGTTATTATTATTGACGAAAATAAGCGATTTTGAATTAATAAACGATGAGCAATTAAAGACTCGTTGTGATATAATTCTCTTTATGGCGTTAAAGATCTTAAACTTTGTTATCGTGCGACTCTACGACAAAACAATAAATATATGAGCGCTTAATGTTATTATACTAGATTTTTGTCTATTCGCGAGCTTTCTATCACGACTTGATAACATGTTTGACGACATTGTCGCAAGGTGAACTCAAACATTGTCTTAAAGTGATCGAGTTGTTCGCTCTAACTAGAAGCGACTAGTTTAGGCGACTAAAGTTATGTTAGTAAATAATCTTAAAGCTCGTCTCTCGATAAATTAAAGTACGACGTTGATGATCAATTGCTTCTTAATCGCAATTTCCACAAAAAAACTTGACAATAATATGAAGTTCTTACAAAATTAACGAGACGTCAAATTGCTCGCTATGTTAACTTGAATCAAGATTAACTACATTCGCTTACTTTTTGCGATTATCAATTTTGATCAACTTGAATGTGTAAGTTAGTTAACTCATCGTAAAGCAATGCATTAGCTTCGTGTGTTAAACGTGAATTCTTATATCGACACATTAGACGAAACATATATTAGATTAGATTTTGTTAAAGCAATTCTTAAGCTAGAAGTTAAAGAATCACTTGTATGTATTAAAGATCATTTAGAAATAACTTATCTCGTCATCTTTAGATATTTTGTGAATAGAGAGTCATTTTGTGAAACTATTAGTACAAGTTCTTGATAGCAACATTACGATTGCTACTCTTTTACTTTTTGTCTCGATCAAATATTCTCGCAAGTTCGCTTATACTTTGAATCGTTAAATTTTATCGCATTGTCTTAATTCGATAATTTTTTTTCGTAAAGTGACGAACTTGCGCTTTCAATACGATTGTATTCGTTTCTAGCTTTTTTGTTCAAACTTTTTTGAGATTTGGTCGTAAAACGTTATCGCATTCAAGCTTGTATTCGCTTCATTTAAGAATGTATAATTAAAATGTCGCGTTTAATTCGCACGATAACGATAAAATGCATGTGAGATTCTATTAGCAATTGTTAGTGTTAAGTGTTGTTAATTGTATATAAGAGATATTAAAGTCAATTGTGTTTAACATTGTGCGAAGGATAAAAACTAAAATTTAATATGTAAGATTAATTTTTAAAGATCGAAGAAAATCGATGTTGAAGTTTAATAGTTGTCACATCGTGCTTTATTGTATATTAGTTGTCTAAGAATAGTATTAACAAAATTTGAGTCTCTTTCTTCGTTGTTTTTTTAGATTTCTTATTTATCTATTTTTTTTCTTCTCTCTTTACGACCTTTGACGTCTAGATTTAGTTGCAAATTATGCGAACATCGTTTAGTAAACGCTAGTCTCACATTTCATAACAATGTTAAGAATCGATTATTACGATTTTTGTTAAGCAATGAACGTAAATTGAAGAACTTAACATTCAATTAAATACGTTGTATTTGATTTAAGATCTAAGCTAGCTAAGACAAGATTCATTGTTGTAATCGTTCGTTCATGACGTGCTTTTTGTCGATAATATTAACGATTAACTCTTAATAGAAAAAGATCGAAGATTATGCAAGCTGTTATTAGCATATCTTTAACTAACGATGCAACTATTATTGCTTCGTTAGATAGTGTCGATTTAGCGATCGCATGCTCAATGAGCTCAAAAATTCAAAAAGTGCTTAAAAGACTTTAAGAAGATTAAGATTTTTAAATTGTTGTAATTAAGTCGCTAGATATTTAAGTCGATGCAATAATCATATTGAACTTTCGATGCGTTCAAGATATAGCGTTCGAATAATCTAGCATTGTGTTTAAAGATTGTCTAGTGCTTTTTTAATTCGTTTCAATTGCTCACATTTTTGACGCACTTTCTTAAACGCTTTTCATAGTCATTCTAGAGTTGTAAGTCGAGTTTATTCTAATTAATCAAACTTTTTTATTGAAGTCGTCGTATATATTCGTTCTCGTAAATTGAATTTCGATGATCAACAAGAACTAATTAAAGTTGAGCGAAGTCAACTTAAAGCTTAAGTTTCACATTGATAAAACACTTCTTAAAAGAAAAGAGTTTGACAATGCGATTGTGACTAATATAGTTTAGATTACGCTATAGTAAGTGATAAGTTAAGTAGTGAAAATAATATTGACGTCATTAAAACTTAGATTTATGATAAGATCTACGAAGACGCTCTTTTAATTAGAAGTTCTAGAGTTGATTTCATCATTGCAAAGTGCCTTAGCTTAGTCTTTCATAAATTGATTTCGCGTTTATCTTTTTAAGAATTGAGCGAAGATAACGTTCTTAGTTGAGACAAAGCTTAATAAAGAAGATATAGCGACTAGAAAGAGAAGTAGCGACATAATTGGAAATTAGTCTAATAATGATCGATAACGATGTGGAAAGTTGTTCGAATAAAGATTGCTTATATAATAAAATGTAGATTATAAATTTAGGACGATACTAAAGATAGAAATTCGATATTTGTGAGCTTTTTGATATAAGTTATTTAAAAATAGTCAAGTGAAATTCGAGAACGTTTGACAAAAATCAAATAAGAAAGAAGAGAAATCCACAATCTAGACGAGTCTCTCGAGATGCTAAATTGTATTGTTGAAAACAATTTCAAGAATATTTTAATAGATGACGTTAACAAATTATCGAGCAAACACAAATAAAAAGACACGTCTTTATCATAAAATAGCATAGCAAAAGATTTAGACAACATTCGAAAATTAATTGATTTAATCTTTATTTCTTGTTTAGACAAGTCTTTTTTTTATTTTTTTGTGACACAAGACGAACGAGCCTCTACAATGATTAAGTCAAAATTCAAGAAGTCGTTTAAGAAAGTTCGAACAATACGATAAACAATGATGAATAACATATTAAAAGTAGATCAAAGCAAATCCTTAATTATCTTGTTATTTCACGACATCAAAACAACAATTAAAGCAAAAACAAAAGTTAAGATGTTGCTCAATAGACTTGATTTAATCAAATGCTTAAATATTGACGATGCGACAAAGATCGCAAAGAGTAAGAATCTTTATCTATTGCAACGATTAAATTAATTATAATTAAAGATTGCGCAAGCAAAGAAAGATCTCAATTCGTTTGTAAATAGCGTCGACGAAGATACAAATATAAGAGATGACGTTTTCTACGTTGCTATTGAAGTTAAGACATAATTGTTTTCGTCTCTTCGCATTAGATTGTATTGCTAAGTCGAATCTTGATTGAAGTAGTTAATGCAAAATCCAAAGAGCGCGAAAATTAAAAACGAATTAATTAAGCTTAATTAGCAAATTATTGCTTAGAACAAGATCGACAAGGTAAACAAAAATTAAGACATTATTGACGTTTTGTTCTTTGCGATTAATATCGTATTTATGCGATCGTTTCGATCGAAATTAATGTAGAATTCGAATGACAAAAATGCTATAAGCAAGTTGCAAAGTTTTTTCGATTTAATCAAACAAAAGACGAAACAAGTTAATTATTCTAAGAAATGAGCGCGACTTTTGTTGTCTTTAAAGAAACGATTTAAGGGCTATGACTTGATTTCTCTTTATAACAATTTTTCTTAAGTAATTGAATCAACTCTTTCTTCTAATTACTTCAAGTCGAAGATCGTAGACTTGACACAAAATAGTTCTTTCTTTAGCGTGCAAGCTTCAAAAGATAAAATTGTTTTATTTGGAAAAAACGTAAAACAAGAATCTAACGATAACGACGTCGACTTTGATCTCTTAGACGAAAATTACTACAATAATGACGATAGCAAAAGCGTTGTTAAGGCGAACAATAACAACAACGATAACGAGAAATCTATAACTTTGCGCAAAGTTGTGTCTAGAGATTCTAACGACAAGGAAGACGTACTTGAAGAATGATCGAAATACGAAAAGATAAAAATCATTCGCTATGAGACGAGAAACGTCTCGTATTATTGATGAAAATATGATACGATTAAAGAAACGAAGAAGACGAAAGACAACAATCTCGAAGATCGACAAAAAAAGAATAAGAACGATATTAAGTAAAATTGAATCAATCGCCAAGTTAAGGCGCTACAAGGGGTTTACTAGAATTGAGATAGCAATAATTACGCTAACATTAAGAAGAATTCTTACGAGCTAGATCTTATTAACTACACAAAATGAATTACGCATTAGAAGTTCTCGCATACACTTTGCAAGATTGTATGAACAAACAACACGAAAACGTAAAAAACTTAAATCATTGTGAGACGTTTATTTAAATTCAACAACAAAATTAATGACAAAAAGATTCTAGAAAACGCTAAGTTTACAATTAATTAATACGCGAAGATTGAGCGAGAAGAGCGACTCGCTTTGAGCAAATTGTTAACATTAGATGTTAATATAATCTCACGTTCAAGATCATTAATTCTATTATTAAGGTTTGTCGCTTTAGCAAAAGTTAAAGAGTTTCGAAATGTAAGCAAAGCGCTCTTGAAAAAAAGCGTAAATTAAGACAACTTAACAAGATCTTAAAACGAAAGATCTTTAAAGTTTTAAGGCGTCAAAATGTCGTTGTCTAAGTTCATGAAATTAATGCAAGACGCCTTGTCAAACATTAATATCACGAAAAAGATAGCGAAACTTGTCATGATCTACGAAATCTATTTGAAAGATAAGAATTTTAATAAGAAGTAATAAGAAAGCAATGTTATTAATTGATTGAACTTTTTGTTTTCTTTAATTTCTTTGTTCTTTATAGACGTTATAGTTGTAATATAATTAACTAAGTAGAATTCTTGTTGTGCAAGTATTCTCATCTTATTGGACGCTCTTCACACATACTTGTATAGATTAACGTATATCTAACATTGTTGTTTCTAACGTCACAATGACAACTTTTCGCCTAGCTCTTTATTTGATTCTCTACAATGTTAACTTTATGTTTGAGTTCATCTTATCAAGATACATCTTCGTGGCAATTGAACAATATTAGAACTTAAGAATGATTTGATAATCGTAATAGACTCGAATTAATAACTCGAACTTCTAAAAGAGATAGAAGAAATTTATCTCTTCAAAATACATTCGCGTTGCGATTGACGAATGAAGTAACAAGATAACGATTGAACGATGTTAGAACTCAAGAATGATTCGATGATCGTAATAGATTCGAATTAATAATTGAAACTTCTAAAAGAAGTAGCAAGAGCTCATTTCAATTATTGATAAATTTGTTCTTTCTTAGTTATGACATTCGCGACGTCAAGAGTAGATTTAAAAGCATAACTTAAAATAATGTTGCTAATGCTAGAATTATATTCGTTTGATCGAATAAGAGCTTTTTTAAAACTCTTGTATAAGAGCTTTCTAGACATTAGAAGAGTCGTTCATTTTAGAATTGCGAACAATATAGTTTAGTTAATGATTTTGACTTATAAAAACAATTCATTGTAGATTTTCTCTAAAGAACAAAGTTAATTTAATAGATCATATATGTCTCGCGAATCGTTATAGAAGTACGTTCGAAATGCTTGTAAAAAGTAATCGTTGTTCGAAAAAAACTTGAAGTTATTGTTGTCGAAGAGATCGAAGTTTCTTAAGTCTTAAGCGAATCAAAATGACTTTAAACTCGTATATATAACTCACAAAGTCAAGTTGTTAAATGAAAGTAACTATAGAAGTTAACAAGTAGCGAGGAAATTATTTATTTAAGTTTGATCTTTTTAAGTCGATTATATCTAAATCTATGATTTAAACGTTTACGTAGACGAACGCACAAAAGTCGAATTAAAACATTGTGAATTACTCTTTCATCATATGTTTGCGTTATGTATCGTACTAGATTTCTAAAACGAATTTGAATAAATTTTGACGATGTGATGTTCACAAGAAACTCTACAACTATCTTCTTATTTGACGATTAAAGAATATAGTTTAGTATCTTGTCTTTTTTGACATCTTTAGTCTTATCATCTTCAATGTTGTTATCTCTTACGTTGTTATTCTCGACGTCGTTGTTCTTGAAGTTGTTATTCTCGAAGTCGTTATTCTTGAAGTCGTCATTCTTGAAGTCGTCATTCTCGAAGTTGTTATTAAAATCACTAGTGTTGTCTTTGAGCTCGCTAATGATTTTCGAGACCTTTTTGACGTGCGTTCGATCTCTAACGTTAACGTCGAATTCGTTTAAAAAGACGTCTATTCGCGACGAGAAGCGTTCTAATAAACTTTGTTGTAATAATTGTTAATTCAATCACAATTAAAAATGAAACATACGTTTAACGATCTTTAAGTTACATGTTCGAAGTAGTTTTCTTGTTTTTAAATTTTATCAAACATTATTGAAGTAATGAACTTAAGTATTCACAAAGATTAATTAAGAGCAATCTCGAACGTTATCGTTGTTAAAAGTGTAATAAGGTATCGAACAAACAAATAGCTAATGCATGCAAGTTTTCATCAACTACTTAAAATGTCTCTCACGACAAGTGTATCAATTAGAGAGAATGCACAAACGACAATAGTTTTTGCTTTTAAGAGTTAGATGTCAAGAGTCTTAAACAAGTTTCTAAACAATCCTAGATCTCGATTGAGCAATGTGTATGACTCTTAACATTTTTGATATTGCTATTAAAGCTAGATTAAGCGATCAAACCTTGCACTAAGTTTTGTGTCGTCTAGTAAAAAATTAAGATATCGAATGAAACTAGAAAGCATAAAACGACTAGTGCATAATGTAATAAAGATGCATAATATGATTGCGATACTAGAGGTAATTGCGACGCATAATGAGATTGCAATGCATAATAAGACTCTACTATATATATTACGTTAATTGCGTGAGTTGCGATTAGATCTAAAAGCGAATAAGTACTAATACGTTATTTTCTAGAATTTCTAAAATAGTTTTATCATTTCATTCGCTTTATCGTGAGCACAACGTTAGCATTGTAAGATAGCAATTAATAAATCGAAATCGAAATCGAAGTTTAACAAAAGAAAAGATTTAGATGCGAGACTAAAAGAGACTTTTGAATGTAATAACTAGAATTGATCTCAATAGCTTTAGTAATTGCGTGTAGATTGCGAGAATTTTATCTTAATCTTAGAATACGAACTAAAGTAACAAATCTTAATTAAGCAAATAGTTTAAAACAATTTGCTTCTAGATCGAACGTGACATGACTTTCTTAAGAATGAAATGACAAGAATTGAAGACTTCCTAGACGCTAAGCATTTCAAATTGAAAAAACTTTCGTCTCTTAATCGTCAATAGATGTTACAATAGTAGTAGAAGAGCTTGAGAGACAAATACACTCGAAACAACAAGATTAGCAAGAGAGATACATAACATAATTTTTCTTATGAGTGTCGTTAAAAGTTAATTTTCAAAAGTATAGTGTTAGAGTCAAGCGACAAGATGTCAAGTCCTAATATTTAGAACTCTTAGAAAAAAGAATTTGTAAAAAGTTTTTGAGTCGAATATTCTTTCTAGCTACATGCGTACGTATGACGTAGAATAAGAGTAAGATCATGTACGTAATTGATAGCATTGAGCGAACAAAAAACGCAACTAATTGCTCAAGTAGTAATGACGAAGTTAAGATTGAATTGAGATCAATGATACTTACAATAAATTGCAATAAGAGTCGTCTAACATTGGCTTCTCTAGTTGTAAGAGTTGTACAAATTTTATATTGTAATAAGCTTACAAAAGCAAATTCACTTGTTTTTTCTCGTGCGTCGTTAGACTCTTTATGTAGTCAAGGTCTCGATAAAAGTTCGATGCTTATTGCTCACACTCTTTCAACAATTTAGAACAAAATCTCGTTGACTCTTAATCGAGAAGACAAAAGATAAAGAAGAGATTAACGAAATCAAGCATAGCATTAGCATAGCTTAATCAACTTGTGAAAAAGCTTCTTACGTTCTCTATGAGATTGTGTAAAGATTATTATTTTTGTTGTGACACGTAGTTAAGTTGCGCAAGCACATCGATTATCTTACGAATAAGACATGCATTCTCTAGTTTAATAATTGTCTTATTAAACATTCGAATCATTTTATTTGTAGAACGATTCTTCTAGATTCTAACGATTTAATTTTGAACATTAAATAATTAATGCTTTATAAAAGGCAATGATGTGATTGATCGATGTTGCCATTATACGTAGAGAAACAATCAATAACAAGAGATACGTAGTACTAGAGTGTTGTAAGAAAGATTTAACAATTTTCTTAACACACGTTCTTAACGCCTTAATATACAAGTTAGACGAACATAAATTGCAATCTTTGTATTTCGCTCTATCGACAATCAAGAATAGCGAGCTATTAATAGCTTCGTCTTGTGAAATAAAATCATTATTTCTTTAATATTGACGTTAACTCTTTAACTCGTAGCATAGTTGCGTTCGATTTAATCGTTAAGATTCCACGTGTAATAAAGCTTATTGTTGACTATATAACTTCTAATCTTAATAAGCTTGCGTATCGAAGTCGATAAAGAAGTTTATAATATAACTAATGAGTTCGATTGCGAAGACGCGAACGTGTTTTTCGTCATATTTAACGTTGTTGTTGTAGTTAAACTTAGCGATCTCTTCTTTGCAAAATTATTTATCATTATATAACTAAACTAGTGAGTAATAAGTATAAATCTCGCAAAGCAATAAGAACATAACACTTACATTTATTAACGATAGCTAAAGCTTCAATTTGACATGAAGTAATTGTCGCAATGTCTTTAATAGATTAGACGATATATAGCGTCAATGATAATGTCGACTCTTGTTTAATAATTCTAGTAATTAATAGCTAAATTAGTGAGTGCGTAGTTTAACGAGTTTTACTCTAGATAACTCAATAAGTTTTTAAGCTCAACTCTTATATTTATGCGAATTAAGATATCGTTAATCACAAAGAGATATATAGACTCGTAATTGTCGCTAATGATGTCGTTGAATTAGGCGTCTAGACTATGAATCACAATTGAGATCTTATCAATAGCTTGTTTGTTATTTAGGAAGAACGTCATTCTTGCAAGATCGTTTGTTGTCTAATAATAATCGAATGCTAAAAGAATTAATGTTTTCAAAAAGAATGATTGAGCAATTTTTGTGTATAAGCTACGCAACTAGAATACGACATCATCTTGAATCATGCAAAAGAAGACGACTAGAATAGAGAAATTTGAGCAATTCTATTCTTAGAGAGGCATTGTGCAATTGACGTTTGAGTCGTTGTCTCGATTTTCTTATCTTAACTTCCAATTTTATGTCTAAGATTGATTTTATTTGCACTTAAAGCGCTAGCTTTCGATAAGTTTAGATAACATTTGTCGAAGATGCCTTGCTAGCGTAATGTTGACGATCGCAACTAAGGAAGCTATAAAGATCGCAATAAAGTAATAGGAAAACGTTGTTAATTTAATTTTTGTTTCGCGCAATTCTTTTTCGCAATTTCTTGATAATAATTTGAAGATTGATTCACTTCACGAACATGCATTATTTGACATAAATAATTGTTACTTTATGTCTCTTCGCTCTTACATGCAATGCTACATTCTTCTTTATTACTAATAGTGTTATCGCGTTCTCTAGCGAAGTAATAGTGTATTGCGTTGGCAAATTAAGGCTTTGTACAATATTATTAAATAATAGCGTCATAATTTAACTAGAGTGACTTGCAATCGCTACGACGATCTTTCTTTGTTTGTTTCTTCTTCGACGATAGTTTAAACAATAAGCAAGTTCTCGTAAATCGACGTAGCATTTCTAATCGATAAGTAGAATTATAATACGACGATTTTCGATCAATGCAATGAAAGATTTCTAATCGTTATGTTAAACTAGAAGTTCATTGATTCCTAGTTTTGAGAGTGCTTTGTTATAATTGTTTGTACAAGACATAGAAGATCTTGTTTCATTAAACGACACGTTAAGTTGCTTTGCTCTCATAGATATTTCGCAATTATTCGACAATATTGATTTGACTTCTTGAACATTTTTCTTTAATAGATCTTCGTAATGATTAGAGATTAAAATAATTTTAATTATACAAAAAGTCATAGACTAGTCTTGTCACGAAATGAATAACGTGAAGTTTTTTTCTTCTTGCATTTGACGCTTTGTGTCTAGTCTCTTCATTTAGTTGATCTTGACTCTCTCGATCATGCGTTGCTTCATAGATTGCTACAAATAAAACTAACTTTATTAACATCTAGCGACGTTAAAATCAAGTAATATTATTGATTTTAAAAATTATTAACGATTAACATTCTAAAACGCACACTTGTCGCAAGTCTATATAAGGCACAAGAATATTTATTTGATTAAGAAATTGTTATTCTAGCTTTTTAAACTTAATCTTGTCTTAGAACGTGTAGTATAGAAGAACTAATTAAGTTATCTAAGATTAGTAAGACTTTCTTATATTGATGTTGTAACAATTGTAGAGCGACATTGATCTAAAAAGACACAAAGACATTCTTAATCTTTTGGATTTTCTAGTTAATTAGCATCATGTTTCAAGCAACGTTGTTAAGATTATTGCATTTGCAAAGATACAAGTTAACGAAATTCTAATTAATAATCGTTTAATTATGTACATTCTAAAAGCGACGAAATACAATATTAAGAAACAAGTAATCTTGATCTTTATTTAAGAAGTCTTTTAACATATGAAATTTATTAAGCATTTTTTGCTCGAAGATCTTTTACACTATAAGATAAAACAAATTAAGTTAATTGCATCGATCATTTTCGAAATTTAAAAAATTCTTTAACGTTATTTGCTTGACGCTTGCGATTTCACGACGATTCACGAACGAGTTATAACTACTTACGAACGAGCTATATCTCAACTTATTATTTAATACGTATACAAGAATTAGAGAAAGCTTTTAGCGCTTCTACGTAAACTTACGAAACAATGCGTGTTCAACGATTTGCTCGTGGCGTTTGTTAAGCATTAGAAAGATTTCGTCATGAATCTCTACATAGCTATTATTTAATTTAACATAAACAATTATTGATAAATAAAGAACTAAACTAATATTATAAGAAGATAAAGTAAATTTTTCGAGATAAATATGTCGCAAAGTAGATAATCGTAAGATTTGATAATTAAATTCTTTAGTAGCTTAATGTTGCAATCTATATGTTTCTTAGAGTAGAGTGTCCAAAACAAGAAATCTATTGACTTAAGAGACGCGTACGATTTAGTATGTCGTAGATCGTTAATTGATTTTGTTGTAATCTTTGTGACGTTTAAGACATATTTAGTTAATTCTAGTTGTTATTTATTGTGTTTAACGAATTCTAGATGCGAACACGATCTCGACAAAGTAATCGTAATCGTTCTCGCCACTTATTAGACTTGTAAGAGTGTAAAAAAGAATTATCACTTTGATTTTAATGTCTTCGTTTGACAAAGTCGCTTCTAAATTCTATTTAATCTCTTTCTTAAATCTAATAAAGTCTAGAATTCTTTATAGCGTGAATTTTATTAGTTTGAAGACGATAAGAATGCGTCATGTTTTAAATTATGATTTATAAGTTCATGCTCATTCTAAATTAAAGCCCAAGTATTGTTTTTTAACTTAAGACAAGAGAGATTGAATTGATCGTTTAAAGACGAGAAACCATCTTATGTTATTATATCTCTAGCGTATTTGTTTGTCGTCTTATGTCTTTTTAAAATCTTTTTTGTCACAAACAATCATTTCTTAGATTGCAATCAATTGTTTTCGATTAATTCTCGAAGAAACATTAGAAGTTGTGAGTAATAAAGCGTTGAAAATTTTGTTCATAGTTGATAATCGTATCATTGCAACTTTAGATTTATGAAAAAGAGAAATTATGCTTTTATTAAAAGATGAAGAGCATTCGTCGAACACTTGAAGTTTTGATTTGCTAGACGCGCTATTAGATAGATGAAACAAAATCTTTGATCACATGTGCTAGAAGCTTGCGATCTTTTATAGAAATTAAAAAACGCGCGCAATATAAATCTTGTTCTTCTTCAATATTAACTTGATGACAAGAATTAACTTAAGACGCTTTTTTACAAGCTTATTGATCAAATTGTCGACAACGATTATCTCTTGATTCTTGCTCGACATCAAGAGAATTTTGCATTATCGTATTGGCGTGCAACTACTTAGAAGATCAAACGATGTGCAACGTGTTAAAAAAGAGATCTAGACGCAATCATAAAGAGGAAAGTAGCTATAAGCTAGTCGCTTGATGTAGTTGATTTCTATGAGCGAAGAGAATGATGTTGTTGGGACTAAATATGAGCATTCGTTGTATTTTAGTTAGCTACATCTATTAGTTATCAATAGATTAAAGACTTGCATTTGAAACGTGTTATAATATAACTAGTCTTAAATCTTTCTTAATAGAATTTAATTCTTTAAGCAACATTTTGTCGTCGTATATGTTATTTTGTCAAGTTTTGTTGTTATTTTTAAATTAATCGACGACTCGACGATGTAATTAACGATAATATAATTACTCTTAACGAAAGCAAACTAAAAATTAGAGATAGATAATTTAGAGAGAGATAAAAATAGATCGAGTTTCGTAGATTGTCACTTTTATTTGTAATTGTCGTTTAAGTTATTGTGAATACAAATGTTAAATGTTTGTAAATCTTAAAGGCGTTCAAGTTCTAAATTTGTTGCATCTTAATAATAAGTGTTTTCTCGCAAACGAAGTTTGCTACATATAAAAGTCTTCAAGATGCAAACTTCTAAGCTTCTTAAATTTTAGCATTTTTTTAGTTAATCGCTCAATTGTTTTTCAAGACTACGAGTTAAGAAATAACGTTGTAGAATTAGAGTGCAAATATGCGAAAACAAATTAAAAATTAAGTTAACGAAGAATTTAATAACAATCTTTGCGTTTGCGAATTTTTATGTCGTTTAACTATAATATATTGAGCGTGTCTCTAGTCGAGTTTCTCTAAAGACTTCAAGAATTTCATAGATGTCATAATAATGATTGCTCGAGCTTGTTAAGAAGAACGAAAATAACAAATGCTAATAGATTTTGTTTCGAATTTCGTCTAAAAATGATAAATTAATTAACGAGTATTTTAACATAATAAGTCTTAAGATTTGAAAGTTTTATTGCGACGAACGAGAGTTTCGTAAAAGCGAAAGACTATTTCTAAAGTAATAGTCGATTGTGCTTAGAACTCGAGGAGCGAGCTTATTATCTATAAAGTAATTTTCGTGATCTTAGCTAAAACGACAACTCGTCTAGATTATGTTAGTCTTGTAATTCTAAACTAGTAAGCGAGTAATAAAGAGTTGTTTATTCTTTTGTTACATAATTGTTCTATATTCTCGTAAAAAATAACTTTTTATTCTTATTAACGAGACTTAAGTTCTACAATAGTGATAGTTACAATAAAATGAGAACATTATTCTTTGATTTTTAATTCTTAATTTCATGTTGTTTTGTCTTAACTTTACAAGATCGAAAAAGTAATTGTTGACGTTACATTAATTTAAGAAACATCGTTAATAACATTGTGAGTCTTAAGTTGACAATAAGCTTATTATTGTCATTATTATAAATGCTCTTCAAAGTGTTTTTAAGCATTTTTTTAAATAATGTTATTAAGCATTTCTTCTTATAGAGTTGAAGAGATTAAATTTTAATACATGTAGTGATTGAAAAGTACAAGTATACGACTTACTACATTAATCAAAAATAGACTATGTAAGCTTAAATTAACTTTCCTCAAACGTTACATTGTTGTAATAGATTTCATTTGCGCCATATCTTGCGTTAACATTTTGGTTGACGTAGTACTTTAGATTATTTGACGTCTATCGCATTACTTGATGGCGAGCTTATTAGATAGTTTCTTTGCTCTTAAATTGTTAAAGGCACTCATGTTTACAACATTATCGCAATTTTTTATTAAAACAACATCGAATAGATGTTGATATATATTTGGCGATAGATTCTTGCTAATCTAGATCGTCGCTCTTTTGATTAACGAAGCTTTGATCAACTAGCATAGCTCGATTGCAAGTTTTTTCGCCTTAAGAATCTTCATTCTCGTCTTAACGATTAGCATCGCATTAATTTTGACGCGAATGTTATTTGCGCAAACACGTTTAATAGCGTTTTAATCTAGGCTCTTCTTCTTGTATAACAAAATATTGGGTCGTAGTTAATCAAGACTTAGTGCTCGTTTATCTTAAATAAGACGACATTCGTTGACTTGATAACAAGTTAAACACAAAGAAAGAGTTAAGTCTTGCAAGAGCTCTACAATTGTGAAAAATAATGCGTCACACTTGTGACAACGCATAAAATCTAGTTAATCATGAAAATAAATCGTTGAAGATCACGATTCTTTGATTTGCATCTTTGAACTATTTTTTTTCAAATTTTGAGTCTAGAACTTTTTGGCAATAAATAGCGAGAAAAGCTAATTCTTGATTCAATTCACGTTTTGTAAGTATTGACGTACAAGACGATCTTGCTAAGCAAGATAATTAATATAACGATAAAAGAGACTTGTAATAATTAACGAACATTGCTATTATAATTTCATGATTATTGCGAGAAAACGACGCGTGAAATCTTTTGTGTTGAAGATGAAGATATCGAAGACGTTTCGCATTTATTGTTTAAAGACAAGAACTATAAAATATGTGAGCGTTAATAATCGAAGACGTCAACATCGTAATATATCTTTAGAATTTATAGAAATGTCGACGTCGTTAAGAATTACAATCTTCTTTTTCGTTTTTAAGATATCTCTCACGATGTTCAATTGATCTTGCTAATGATTTAAGAACAAGAAAAAGAGTTATAGCGAACTTTGCGACCTAGCTTTAGTTGCGAGAAGACACTATTCTATTTAAGTTAAGAAGACTTTTTTGAATTTAATGTGACGTTTACAAACATTCGAGACATGACGCTTTCGCATTACACATAAGCGTAGAGTCTTTGTCATAGTATTATTACATATTAAAAGTGAAGAGACTAGAAATAAACAAGCAATGACGAAACGACATATCTCTTTATATTGTGATAGACGAATCTATAGAGACGAATAGAAATTAACTAAAAATAGAATGATGCGAGAAGCATTGTCGCGAAGTTAATAACATAACTTAGTTTTCTCTATTAAGTTTGTTCGCATTTCTTTACTACTAACACTCTAAAATGTCTCTTGACGAATCATTCAATGTTAAGAAAGTCTCGTTTCTTTAAATATAAAGAGTCTTCTTTAGCAAGACGTTCGAAGTGGCGAGACTCTTAATGTTTATAAACTTTTAAGAAATCTTAGCTAGTTGTAATAGTTTTGCGTCTTTAATTCATGAAACGTTCGTAATAACGAAGTCATTAATGCACACAAATTTCAAGACACTATTGTTAATTGTGACGTTAAGATATTTCTTTTGTTCAAAACACTCGACGTACAAACACGCTCATAATGGCGAAATTATCAACGCGCATAGCTTTCTAGAGACGTCGATCAATTGTAACAACTTAATATCTTGCATAAATGTAACATTTAAGCTAACAAGACGTTCGTAACGACGAGATCGTTCATGCATACAACTCTTAGAAGATCGTCATTAATCGTGACGTTAAGATATTTCTCTTGCTTAAAACGTTCGACGTATTAAGACGCTTGTGATGACGAAATTATTAATGCACATAAACTTTATAAGACGTTGATCAATCGTAACAATCTAATATCTTGCAAGCATAAAACGCACGAAGCGACGAGACGTTCGTGACAATTAGATCATCAATGCGTAAAGATTTTCACAAATAATATTGAAGAAATTTCGAATAGACGATGTTATTAAATCACACGATTCAAGGAAGTCATGCATTGTTAATTGTGTTAAAATTAGCAATTTGACAACTATTATTGAAATCATTGCGTCAACAATGCTTCGACACAATTAATTAGCGTTAAAACTTAAGAAGATCGATCAATGCTTAAATTGAATTTTGTACGAGTTAGTTTTTAAGAAGCTAGTTAACGAGCTATGTCTTACATTGTAAGTATAAGAATAAATGTGCTTTCTCGTTGAAAAGCAATTGCATCGTTTTTTGTCTCATAGCTTCTATTTAATTAAGCTTAATCTCTTGATTTTCTCGAAATTCTTGCAAGAACTTCTATTATGTCGATGATATTTAATGATTCAAAAGATGGCGCTCTTGTCTTTAGATAATCTTTTGGTCTTCCTCGTTCGAGCAACTTAGCAAGTGAGATGATTGCATCACTTTCATTATTAGTCTCTAACAATAATGCTAAAGAGTACTATAAAAATTAAGAAAGACGTGATAGATATCGACGCTAAAGCTTAGAATCAAGACATTGTAATTAAACATCATAACACTCGCAACGACGCTTAATAGTATAACAACAATCTAAATTACAACAATTGCAATCATAGCAAGTTCGATATCTCGAATATGAAGTTAAATCTTTGCTTAAATTATTCTCTTTTCTATTGTTAATTATCTCATTTTAGTAATGAAGCCACTTATTAGAATTCGTATTTGTTTGATTAATTTATTAATACGTTACAAGTTTAATGAAGCAAACTAAGACGATTAAGCAACGATTAGATTCTTAATCTTGTATAGCTTTTGTACAAAGCGACAATCTTGATGCGACGAAAAAAGCGTAGACTTGAACGTGATCTTGACAAAATCAAAATAAATCGTTAATAGAATTAAACTAGATTGCAAGTTGTGATGAACTTAGAAATCAAACATAGAGTTGAGCAAAACAAAAGATACTAGATTCTTTAGAATTTTATTATTAATAATTTTGCTTCTCGCGTGTCACAATGTTTCATATATATAATTAACGATGTTAATATGTCTTTAAGATGTGATTATTCGTATTGCGCAAACTATATAAACGATTAAGATCGATTTTATTGCTCATTTTGCAAGAAATTCAAAGGCAAACTTCGACAACTCTACTTCTTTTGATGTCTTTGTACATAGCATATCACTTGATCGTGCAAATTACGATTTTGAATTAAAAATAAAGTTAAGTCTAGTTTCTTGTTTATTAATTTAGCTTAATACAATTTGTCTCTATTTTATACAAATGTTTTAGTCTCTTTGTATCGATTTTTTCGTAATCAACATTAGCGACTTCAAACAATAATTGTTTGGCGAAGATTCTAAAAAAAGGTTTTAAAATAATTAGCTTAACGAGATAAAATCTTTTCTAAGAAGATATTATACACTCAAGAGTACTTGCAATGTCGAGACAAAAATCATCTTAAAAAATTGTTTAACTAGCAAATTCTAGACATCAAGATTAGTTAGACGTTGAGCTTAGAAATGCTTGAAACTCGTCTTAATTTTCATCAATCAAATTATTAGTCGACTCACAACGTTAAGGTCTAGGCGCTTATCATTCTTTATTGCGATATTTTGTAACATGTTGTGTCCAATGTTTACTATACAATGTTAGTCAATGTACGATCTTTCGATCATAATTGTCTTGTAAATTTTGATTTAATCAACTTTATTAATTATGACATTATAAACATCTAGTGCATTATGCATAATATGAAGCGTCTCATAAATGTATTAAAAATCTTGAAGAATCTAGACACAAATTATTAGTTCTTAATTAAGACTTCGTATTGCGAACAACTTTATCTCTTTACAAATAATGACGATATAAAAATCGAATAACTTCTTAAGAGATATAGATTAAATCTTGATCAAAGTAACGTTCGTTCATTCGTATATTATATGAACGAAATCATTATCGTGAAAGATCTCTAGCAAATTTACAATGTTTGTATAATTGCATAAAATAAGTCGCTTTACTAATTCGTTAATCTTTAGTTAATGTTTCTTAATCGTTACAATTGTGTGATACGACTCGTTTTAATGCGTTACAATTATGCGATTGTTCTCGTTCATGTGCGTTACAATAAAAATAGCGTAGTAATTTTCTTATGAACTCTTTGAGTGGCATGCTAGATTTCTAGGTCGTTTAAGAGGCGAGACTAGCTAATATTGCTAGGAATTAAAATTTGCTTTTAGCGAGAAAATTAATGAACGCAATCTAGAATTAATATGAGCATAATTAAGAATATTAAGAACATCGCGTATAGATCGTGGCTCTTAAGTGTTCACGTCGTTGAATCTTTTGTTAAAGATATTTCGATTAACGTTTTTAAGAAATTTTGTGAGTCGTCTCTTCATTGTCGCGAACATGAAGAGTTTAAAAAAAATATTAATGAGCAATAAGAAAACAATTAAGAATTTCAAGTACGTCGTTGCTAAAGTGCAACAATGAAAGCGCTAGATTAAGATAATAATCGTTCGTCTAAAAACCTAAATTTGAAATTGAACATTTAATTTCTCTCTTCTCTCTTTCTTAAATTTGTGTACGCTTTAAGCGCTTCCTCGCCAATAGAACATTTTAAAGCATGTATTATTCTTTTTCATGTAAACATCTTAACTTAATTCTAAGAGTACTTTAGTGCTTTTTAGTCGCTAGCAATTCTAAGTTAATCTTAATTACGAATAATCTTTTCTTGCTAGCTTTAAACTCTTCTTTATTATGAGTCGCTAACATCGAAATTAAAGTTCTTTCGAAATCATTGATCTCGATGCGCGCATTGCGAAGAGCGACGAAATCTTCTCTAGTCTAGATTTGCTTCTTGTTAATCTTTATGAAACAAAAGATTTTTGTCGTCGCAAATTTTAAAAATTCGTCGATGATCTAGTACGAGAGAATAGATATTTACGTTAAGAAATCGTTTACTATAAAGAGTTACGCAACGTCATGCTCGAATTTCATAGTAAAGTGATAAAAGCATTTTAGGTTATACAACGCGCAACGAATGTGCTTTTTGAAAAAATAACTTTGTCAAAGAAAGAGATTCTTAAGTACTAGAGCATAGACTTGAACAACAATAATAATAATAATCTTATTGTATTATAGAACAAAGTGCAACTTTAATCTTCATAATTTATCAAGAATCTTATTTGATCTCTCATGCAAACAAGATGTTAATAATGAGTAAAAATACGAAGAGCAAATTGAGTTATCTTAGTTTGTCTCTAAAGAGAGCGAGGTCGTCGTTCTACTAAAAGAAATAATTTTCTAGAGATGAATAATAATTGTAATTTTATAATTCTTAAAGAGTTAAATGTTTTGAACGTTCGTAGAAATCAAGCATTGCGATCGTACAAGAAGTTGTTTCTCGTAAAACTATAATAATTATAAACGCTACTAAAGATTAGAAATGAAAAAGATTTGGGAAATTCAAGAATTTAAGAGCTTTATAGAACTAGACTTTGTTAATGTTTCCACACGTTAAATTTCTAGAGTAAACTAATTTTTGATAAGAGAATTCAATTTCATTTAGCTTGCAACACACGTTTAATAATTTATTCATTTTTAGTTGTAGACGATGCGCGCGCTTCAATTTGCTAGATTGACAATGATATAATATAAAAGAGAAGTGCTTTCGCTCTTTATCTTTGTGCTATGCATTATTATGTTTGATCTTAAATTTATCATATTTACGTGTTTAGCTTCGCTTAGCTACGTTATTAGTCACTCTTAAATAAAGTAGATCTCTATAATTGATCAAGATAATTAAGTTAATCAAGTTGTAGAATTTTCTCGTAACAACGATTCGTTCACTTGTAGATCAATATTAGACGTAAGCTAATTAAAATAGTTCTTCGCATTTCGTTCGAATTTAGCGACAAAAATATAACTTATTTTCTTTCTCTTAACGATAGATTAGCGCAAAAGATTCTATTTATAGATTTAATTTGCATAGTGCTTCAACAAATTTATAATTAAACGAAGAATAGTTTGGCTTTGCGAACGTTGATTGAAGCTCATGTTGCGCTTCGCTATTAAAAAAACGATTATATTACTTTAACGCAAAACGATTCTTTGGGCAAGCTATTATTGGGCACGATTTCGATCTATGAAACGATAGTCTTACGATCTCAAGATACGATGTTAAAGATTCATGATGTGTGAGATAGTGTAAATCGAGACGAAGACAAAAGAGAAAGATTACTTTCTCGACAAGATTTTAATAATAAACGATGCTATTAAATTAACGATAATCTCTTGTCGAGAGAACGTTAGCAACGATATTCTTATGCTCTCGATTCACTTTAAGGGCAGAATTTGTGATGTGCAATTGTGATGATTTTGTCGTTTGATCTTGTTCCTAGCAATATATACACGCTATATTGGATATAAGACTAATTTATAGCTTCTAGCATATTAGGCTTTTTATTTGGCAAGACTTAGATGTATACGACGTGTCTTAACGTTGTTGTAGTTTAGATAGCTTTGTGTTTAATTGCGAAAAGTAATAAAATAATAGTAATAAGATTGCATCTTAAAACTTGCAAAGCTTGCTTCTTGTCTCTTTCTTATTAATTCGTGAACCTCTTTTGTGCGCTTCTTCTTTTAGTTATTTACGTCCAAGTCTACGCTCTCTCTCGATTGCATTAAAATAAGTTATAGAGTAAACGTTCAAGGCTTTCGCAACTTATTTTGTTAACTTAGAGCAAAATATAGCGACAATAAAAGAGAGAACGACGACGAACAAAACAAGATTAAAAGGAATGAAAGAAAATATAATGTTTTTATTGCATTGTGCGAAAAGATTGTTGTTATTACAAGTCTATGTGACAACATAAGCAAAGATCATAGTAACTAAAACACTCTTCGACAATCTTCGCAATTTAATTGAAGTGTCTCTTCGTTGCTTCTTTATTCTTAGTATTGCTTGATTTCTTTGTAACAAACGTAAGTTGTCTTTTCTTCAAGTTCTAAGATAGCAAATTCTTAGACAATAAATATGAAATCTTTTACTTCTAGTTAGCTTTGGCAATAACTATAAGGCTAGCATCTTACTTATGATTTAATTTATTAACAACGATCATAATTGTCGATTCATTAAGCGATAGATAAAATATTGATCATTTCGATAAATAATGATTGCAATATTAACTTCGCATAGCTTTTCTAGTTTGTGAATCTTCTTTATTAAGATGATTTTTCGTTTTCGATACATCTTTCGCACGCTTCTTCGTTGTTCGTCGCGATTCACTCTTCGTCTTAGATCGATTTAATTTTTGAGTTAAGAACATGACTTAATAAGTAGTTTCAATTCTTCTATTAAGACGAAATCGTGTTTAGAAACAACAAAGTAATCGTTAAGCGAACATAACACACATCAATATAATATAGGCGAAGTAGACTTAGTAGAAGTATTGAGCTTAAAGCAAAAAAAATGATAATTATGTAGAGCATTATTGCTCCTAGAACTATTAATAAGTGATCGATTTTATATAAGAATGTTATGTGTGTTGATCTTATAAAATGCGTCTAATTTATGCTATTATAAAAGATAATATAATTCAATCGAGCAAAGATAAGTCGAGAGAAATTTCATAAAAGAAGATGTTTTTTTTAAGTTCAAGAAAGTTATTTGTGAGCGCGTACATTAAAAGTGACATGTCTAGCACACAATTGACGCATCATATCGAGAATTTATTCTCGCAAAAAAGTTAATAAGAATTTGTCATTAATGAACTAGAAACAATGAAGATATACAAAGCACTTAATAGCAAATCATTACATTTTTATAAAGTGTACTTGAGCGACGTAATTCTTGAAATGTTTTAAATCTTTAAAAATTAACTCAACGCAATTGACATAAGAATTTGAATAGTATATGTTATTGCTTCTTTGCAATCGTTTGACATAATAGCGTTGCAAATGTCGTCTAAGCAAATAGCGAATAACAAAATTATGGCGACGATCGTCGTTCGCTAAGTCGACGTTATTTAGATAGAAGAGACATTAATACGATTTACATCGCACAAGATACAACTCGAACGTCATAAACTTCTTTTCTTTTAACTTATTGTTTTTACTTTTGATATTTTGATCTTTGCGACGTTTGCTTAAAGTACAACGTTCGCGTCGCTCACATAAAGCGATCAAATTATTTATAAATAAGACTCGTTAATCTAAATCTCTCTTAAGAAGAAGCATAGACAACTTCTCGAAAAACAACGTCTCTTCTATTTGAGATCTCTTCAAGAATGCAAGTTGGGATCGCTTATAAATAGTTAATAAGATGTTTATTCTAATTATCGCGCCACTAAGTTGTCGTTCGATATTGTTAATTGGAATTTGCTTGTCGTACTTTTGTCGCGTTGCTTTAAGAAAAAAGCATTCTTTAACACAAATAATGATCACGAGAAGACGTTGAATTTGAAGATACTTTACGTGAAGCGACAAATTTTTCGCCTTCGTCTTCTTAAGAATGTCGAAGTTATTATAAATCTCTTGAGACAAGCTTTGTTAAACGACATACAAATCTTGAATAATTTTGTTACGTCTTACTTGTTCTTGTTGTTAATCATTAAGCTTTCTAGATTAATGTGAATCTTGCAAACGACTTATACAATTAATCGTTTAAATAAGTAGTTAATTAAAATTACGTTTAAGATAAGTAGCTTAAATATCGTAGCGAATCTAACGTGACAAATAACTTCGTTCGAATATCTTAAAATTGCTATAATTCATTACAAGATTGCGAATAGCATCGTTGAATTTATTGTCGTCTAAGGCGTTTGTTAATAGCTTAGAAAGAAGATAGAACAAAATGAAATATCGTTAATAGCGTTGCTAGTTGTTCGACGCAAGCAATAGATTGTGAGTATCTTCGAAAAACTTAGATCTTCGTCGAGACGCTTTATTTAAGTATAATAGATTTAATAGAATAGATTTTTGTTTGCAAAGACATAAGCTTCATCTTCGAATTTCTTAATAAAGCGAAAGATTAAAGTTGAGAGCTTCTTCTTTTTTTACGAGATTAACGTACACTTGTTGTTAATGAAATTTAAATCGAAAAGAAAATTTGAAGACGTTATCGTAAAAGGCGAACGCGATAAAGTGAGACACAATACAAAATGTTAAATTATTATTTAAATTAAAGATGTATAACTTACTAACACAAAATTTAGTGATCAACGTCAAATATAACATCTCGAAGAAACTTACAATCTTTTTCTTTTCGTTTGATCTTTGATCTTAGTTAATGTTACTCGAAGCATTATAGTGAGGAGTTCACTAATAAGATCGCGCAATAAAAATAAATCTAGATCACAATACTTGATCGCCAAAAGAGTTAAAGATTTGAAGTTTGTAAAAGTAGTTGCCAAAAGTATAGATGTTAGTTGCACGCGTTGCAACTTTGTAGCAAACACATTCGTGTCACTAAGTCAATAATATTGAAGAAGCTCAAGAAAATTCTAAGCGTTCAAGATAGATTTAATTTCTTCAAGATCATTAAGTTGATACTTTCGAGTTAAGTCAATTTCGATAAATTGCAAGTCAATTAGCAATAGCAATAAAGAATCATAGCGACAAAATTAATCACAAAGATATTCTTTAGCATCTTGAATTTCATGCGCGTGTTCGTTTAAATAATATACACTTAACTCAATTGACGTTAATAGATTAAGATCGAGCTAGTCTTCTTGATTTCGTATTTTTTCAACATTTATAATAGAAAGTTTTGCATACAAGTCGAATCGCAATCGCGCATTTTCGCATAAGAGTCAAGAGAAGAGCGACGAGAGTAACAATACTTGTTCGGGTAAAATCTTAGTAAGCTCTCTTGTTAATTTTATTTAGATGTTGCTTACTTTTTTCACAACTTAATTATTCGATCGATGTAACACTACGTTGTATTTATGTAGAAGCTAACTTGACGCGATGCTTTCTTTGCGTCTTCGAAACGCTATTGTAGAAAGTCGAATTAATTAGAAGCATCTTGCGACGCTTTTTTTAAGCGACAAGTTTTGCGACGAGTCATTTCTAGTAAACAAGTGCGAATAAGAGAACATTGTTAATGCAAAAGTGAAGCAATACAACGAGAAGTTAAAGATATTTAAATTCATGCCTCAAACAAAAGATACTAGATTTCTATAATTGGAAACAATGGGCAACAAGCGATCTTTCATTTGATCTTAATTATCTTAGATAACAATCTCGCTAGTTAGTCAATTGTTGATTTTGAGACAATCGAATTGATCGTAATAATAGATATGAACAAGAATGAGTCACTCGATCGCTACGAAAAAAGTGTGAAAGAGATGAAATATCGAAGCAATCTAGATTTAGAGCGATGCAAGAGAAGCAAAAAGCGACGACAAACAACGTCGCAAGCGAAGGCTCTTTTCACCTAAACAAACTTTTAAGAAATAATTTTGTTTTCTATTGTTTCTTTTTAATTTCGAATTTTTTAATAAAGTAATAAATTTTCTTTTAAATTAATGCTTGATATAAACTCGATATAAGCTAGATTTATATATAATACTTTAAGATTAAATAAAAGTTCTTAAATTATTAATATTATATTATATTTATAAAACAAAGATATAAACTTATAAACTAGTTTATTTTTATTATTAATTTGCTTGCAATAGAATTACGTTCGAAATATATTTTGTATTGCTAATAATATCGAATTGTTTTAACTTGACAACTTTTTTTGTTAATTTTTTTTTCTTTTATAGAAGTTTATTATATTCTTAATATATATGTTGTATATATTGTTTTTATACTTAATTTTTAATTTAATATTTCAATAGTATTGCTATATATTTTTTGCTTAATTTCAATATATTGTTTATAGAGTTAAAGTCTGATATATATTTATTAGAGCTAAACAACAATATATGTTAAGTTAATATTCGATATTTGTTTCTTTCAAATAGTATCTCTATATATCAATATAATAGAGAAAATATTTTAGAACTTTTATTTAATATATATTGAATTAATGCTTGATATCTATTTCTTTCAAATAGTATCTTTACATATTAATATAATAGAGAAAATGTTTTAAAATTTCTATCTAATATATATTAAATTAATACTTGACGTTAATTTTTTGTTAAATAAGTAATTCTTAAGTTGCAACTTTAAAACATATATAAAAATCTTGCTATTAAATTTAAATATTATATTTATATTAAATTTATTAAAAACGAATATTATATAAGAATTTTTCGAATTAAAAGAAAGATATAAATATTGTCGATAATACTTTGCAATTCTTCGATCTTTTTTATTTATAATTTAATTAACTATTAAATTAAATTAAATATAAATTAATTGTATATTTTTTTTAACTAATTAAGCAATAATACAATTTGATTTATTGCAATTGCGTTAAGTAAATAGAATATTTTTTTCTATTTTAAAATTATTCTTTTTAAATATCTTGATAGCATATTTTCTTATTCTAGTATATAATTAGTATAAATATAGCTTAAAACAAATATAAATTCTATCTAAATGTAAAAGCAAATAATGATAATTTTTGTTTTGCAAATTTATTGTGTTAAAAGTAATTGCTTTCTTTTATATTAATATAATTGCAAACTAGTATCTATTAATATAAAGAAATCTTTAATTTCTTTTTATATAATTTAATAAAAATCTATTTTGTCTTTTAATATTTAATTTATATCTTAAGTTTAGAATATAATATATTTATATTATTTATGCGTTGTACTAGTTTGTTAATAGTCTTAATTTCTTAGAATTTAATAAATGAAATAAATTATTGAATAATTAAAATAATGTTTCCGAAAATTACGCTTAGAATATATTCGACAAAAAATTAATATATATTTGAGATATTTAAATTACTCTTAAGAGTTGTCAAAATTGTAAAAATATTAAAAATATTTGCGTAATTTTAATATATACTAAATATATTTTAAGCTTATTTTTTATTTATATTTATTATAAAAGTTTGCAATTCTTTATTTTTATAATTAATATAAAAAATTTAAATAATTTAACAAGCAACTTCTTTTAACGCTTTAAATATTTTAATAAATATTATATAATAATTTTCGATAATCTCTATATTAATTTATATATAACAATAGACGTTAATTTCTATTGCAATTTAAGTATATACTTAATATATATTATATATATATTAAATTTACAATAAAAATTCTTGTTTTAATTCGAGATATTGTATAGATTTGTTTTATTTTAAATCTATTTAAATACAAAATTTATTTTAAAATATAATTAAGTTATAAAGGTTTTAGTCTAAATATAAATACAATATACAATAATATATTGTTAAATTTTTTTATTAAGATAGATAATACTTTTAATCTATTACTTTTCTAAAGAACGCAATTAACTAAAAGCAAATTTTTGTTTAATTTCTATAAATTCTAAGTTAAATTTATACAAAGCTTAAACTAAATATAGACAAATCTTCTAAAATTGTTTTAACAATTTTTTTCTAAGTTTTTGTTTGCAAATTAATATTGCTATACAATCTTTTATATTAAAGTTATTATATATATAGTATAGAGCAATCTTGCTATATTTAACGCGTAAATCGAATATAATAAAAGAGATAATAAAGTATTTTGCAAAAAATTTAATGCAAATATAATATATATTAAATATAAACTTAGTTTATATGCTATTAAAAATAATAAATTATGTTATTTAATTGTTACAATTATGTTGTCGACAATTTCTCAAAATGTTTTAATAAAATATAATAAATAATAAGTATAATCTTCGCGTACAATTAGTATAAAGAATAAAAATTGTTTTTAATTAACAAAAATATAGATATTTAATTGCGTATTATATATATTAATCTTGATTTTATTGCTTCTTTAACAATAATTAAATTTTGTATATATTTAGTATATATTAAACTTGTATCAAAATAAAACTAATTGCAAATAAGATTTTTAGAAGTTAAATATTTAATAAAGATACAATTTTGTATGCGTTATTGTAACTTGTAATTTATTAAGATGCAAAGATAATTAATATTAATATATATCAAGTTTGCGTTAATTGTTCGATTTATATACTATAATTTTGTATCGAAAAGTAAAAAGTATTTAATTCGATAAATTTATAAGATTAGTTTACAAATAATATAGATTAAATAAGAATTTATTTTATAAGTTTTTATATAGTAGACTCTTAATTCTTGTATACGCAAGTTATAAATTCGAAATACACACAATATATATATTAATTTTGCTATTTTTTAAGAAATTAATAATATTAAATCTCTATACAATACTTTAATTGCGCATTAATATTTATTATATATATTAATTAAGTAAAATATTGTTGGAGATTGTTAATATTCTTAAGCTTAACTATATTATACGCTAAATATATATAATATGTTTAAATACGCGTATTCGAAATATTTAATTTCGAGATATTTAATGCTTTAATATTAGATTTTGTTTACTTTATCTTTCTTTTTAATTTCTAAAAGTAAAAGAATAACTTAAGTAATCTTGAAGTTAGTTGTAATAACAAAGAATTAAATCTAGTTTTAATATAAGTTAAAATTATATTATGTTTAAATTGAATATATATTAAATATATATATATATTAATTAACGTTCTAATAAATATATTAATTAAGATTTCGACTAATGTTATGCTTTTTTGTATATAAAATAAAAAATCTTCTTTAAATATATATATAAATATACTAAAATATTGTAATAATTTTGTACTTTTAATACAATTATTTAATTGCGTTCTTCGAAGATAATTGCAATTTCGTTAACATTAATAAAGTTCTATATATAACAAATATTAGTTTAGTATACAATAAATATAAAGTATAGAAGAGAATCTATCTTCTTAAGTTCTATAAGCAATAATTTGTCAAAACTATTAAAATTTTAATTGTTTAATACATTTCAATTATTTTAATCGTTTATAGAAGTATTATTGTTAATATTTCAATTATTTATAGTTGCATTCGATTTAAAAACGTTAATGTTATTAAGATTTAAAGTTTGTTTAGATATTTAGCAAATATCTAGTATATAATAAGTATAGAGTAAATCTTAATTTTATTTATTTATTGCAAAATTGCTTGTTAATTTTGATTTGCAAGATTCTTAGATATACAAGAATTTTTTTTGCTAAAGAATATATAGATATTAAAGACAAAGAAATTGCTAATACTATTAAAAAACATATTGCTATTAAGATTTAAATTAATTGTAGACTAAGCTCAAATATAATATATATGCAAAATAAGTAGCTAAATTGCGCAAATAAAAAACTATATTGAGCTTATGCTATATTTGAGAGCAATTTATGCTATAACAAAATTTAGATTTTGCAGTACAAAAATCTTGTTTTTGAATTTTGATTAATTGCGTATTACAAATTTTATACGATTCTAAAAATGCAATAGATATAGAAGATTAAGTTTATATCTAGTATATATCGAAAAGAAACAAAATTCTAAATGTTAATCATTATTTAATATTGAATAAAAAAGTTTCTACTCTATATAAGTTATATATATATTGAGTATATATCTCGATTGCGAGTAAAGATTGTTATAAATTTTTTTGATTCGAAAGATCTATATTAAGCATAGACTCAACATAGATAAAGTTTCTTTTGAATAGGAATTTCCACCCGGGAGAAGCTCGTTCCGGGTAGGAAATCTGTACCCGGAATAAGTTATATACTCTGAATTTGTTTTCTAAAATGCAAAATTGTAGTATAGAATCTATAGATGTTAATTTTGTTACTTTTACTACTATTTTTGTTAATTTATTTGCTTTTTTGTTTCTAATAACGCTTGTCTTAATTAGAGTTTATATAATATATATCTTGTATTCAATATTATCTAATTCGATTATATTAAGTCTAATTTTTTCTTTCTTTATTGAGTGCATGCAGTCTTAGACTATAGCACTATATAGTTTATAAAGTAATTTCTCTGCGAAAAACCGATAAACTCTTGGTGAACTCCCGGTAAACATTCGGTAAGAAAACAGTTTTTTCTCGATTATCTCCCAACTATTTCCTGGTTATTTCTTAGTGTATTACTCGTTATATCCGGTTCAATATCCTATAACACGCTGTACGATAATGTGGTAAACTAACGATAGACGATAAGCTTACTATTAAAAAAAAAAAATTATTAAGTAAGAACTTATATTAACTAATATTAATAAAATTATTCTAAATTCGCACGCGCTAGTAAAGAGAATCTAACACGTATATATAATTTTAGCAAAATGAGTAATTATCTAATTAAAATTCTACTAGCGTTAATAGTCGCAAAGCTATAGATATCCCGAATATTTTAAACTTTAAATTTAAGATTAAAATTTAAAATTTAAAAATAGAAAAATGCTTCAACAACTTCACGCTTTGACGAATCGACGATTTACAAATTTTACTATTTAGCATTTCTGAAGTCGAAACTCCAATCGGGCTAGCGTTGGGATTTATAAATTTATAAATTTTGAAAATTTAATCAAATAGCATCTATAGAGTCTATAGGATGGAAAATTGGTGCAAAACCAGTGGGAATTTGGTAAACACCTGATAATCAACCGATAAACTCTCGAAGAGATAATCTATAAGTCAAAAACTAGTATAAATCTAGTAAGCTCTCGGTGAACCCTCGGTAAACCCTCTAGGAACAACTGAAAACCGTGGATATCTGGTGGAAGCACCAGGAACTTCCGGGAGAATTACTTCTACGAAGGCCAGTGCAGTTGTCAATATAGAAGAAAGTAACAAATTAACAACTTAATTGTTTTATTAAGAATAATATAGATTTAGGTTTTTTGTCAAAACAAACTTTTCTATGCTTTGTAATTAAAACTTTGTCAAAATTCGATCTATAGTATAGTTATTAAACTTAGAGCTTTAACTCTTTTTATTATAGATAGATAGTAACACAATAGTATTATTCAAGATCTTATTGTTAATAATAATTAATTGTGTATTAGGATTTGCTATTATACTTATTTTTAATATATAACTAATATTTATATTTGTTTTAGATACAAACATTGTTACTCTAGATCTATGATCTTTATATATTAGTCGAATTTTCGAGAAATTTAAATAATTTAGTATTGTATTGTATTTTTTATTATATATTTAAAATTTTTAAATTAGCACAATATTTGTTGTTTCTATTATATTTTGCAAATACGATTCTACAATAAACTTGCTTTTAGCGCAATTGTATTATAGAATTTGAATTTTCTTTTATATTCGCATTACAACAAGCAGATCGAGCTAAGCGTACCAAGATATTTTCCAAATTCTTTAGATTCTGCAGATTTGTAAACACAGATTTAAACAATTATCGAAACTAAATAATCGAGTACACTAGATACTAGAATTATTTATTAGAAATAAATAGAGAATTATATTGTTTTCTGCAAACTTATATTATAATTTAGATATAATATTGAATTCAACAATTGTTATTATTATTTTAGCAAGCATTATTCTGTTTATCAATCTAATTATTTAACAAGTTCGATTAATTGTTCGACTAATTGTTCGACTAATATTATATTGTTTGTTTAGACATTCAGTTCTTGCATAGTTTATATTTGAAGTCTTGAACAATAGTATTGCTTTACTTGTTTTGATTAGTATAGCAAAATGCAATCGAAACAACAATATATAATCTATTACAATTAGATTTATATATATTGCTTTGTTTTATTGTCTATTTAACACTTTTAGACTTATCTGTTAATTTAGCAATTGCATTACTTTAATTTGCACTCTTTTTAACTATTAATTTATTCTATTTCGCGATTTTTGTTATTATATTTTTGATAGTTCTCTAAGTCTTTTCTTTCTACTTTGCAATTTTTGTTGCTACAATTTTAGTTGTTTTAATAATACTTTGTTTTTGTTTTGCAATTTTTATTGCTATATCTTTTGTTGTTTTGTTAACTTGTCTAATATCAAAATTCTCTTAGTTGTTGTTGTATAGCAAATTATATATTTCTCAATTGTAGAAATTATTAATATAGAAACTCTTGTCTATTTTTTTTGTCGAAACAATATAAGTACTGCATTTAATAGTTAACAACGTTTAGAGTTAACAACGTTTAGAATTAACGCAAACTTAAATTCTATCAATTTAATTAATATTCTCGATTGAAATAGTTTGCTTTAATTATTTTATAAATACTATAAGAAAAGTTATTATTATATTATTGCAAAGTATCTATTAGAGCTTCTTGATAACATATTATTTTTCTTTTATAATTGTATTGCTTGTTGTTGAAATCTTAAATTGTTATTACAATTACTAATTTTTTTATCAATGTTTCTTTAATATAGCTTGAAATCTTTTGTTTTATTTTTCTGTTATTTATCTATTTCTTTGCACTAAATGTGTAGTTCTAAACTCATATTTAGTCTTGTCAAATCGTGTTGTTCTTGTTGTTTTAGATATAAAAATATTAAACTATTTCGCGAGTCTATTTATTAATATTTGTTGTTTTAATAGTACGTTTTTAGCAAATAATAGAGAGATAGATATAAACAAAACAATTATCTATTTACAAAAAATTATTCTTTTTGTAATAGAAGAAGATATTTTTGTTTTCAAAAAATTGTTTCTTTTTTTTTCTATATTCGATCTTTTACAATCTCTTAATAACAAATAAACAAATTAAGAATTTTAATAAAATCGAGAATTTAAAGATATTTAATAATATTAGCAACGTATCTTCAATATCTAAGACTTATATCAACTATCTTAAGTCTACTCTTTGTATTGGAATCGATTGTTTAGCAAAACAACTTTAATTTCTATAGTTATAAAACTCTTATAATCTTAATATTTTTGTTTGTATTAATTTATTTAATTGTAGTATTATTTTAATCAAATATTGTATTAATTTAATCGACCAATCTCGAATTATTATATAGTAATAGATTGTTTATTGTTTGCATTTCAGTTTTTCGAATATTGTAATACAAGATCTATTTTTAATAGTTCGATTACTTATTAGTTCAATTGTATTGCAACTTAATTTCTTTGTATATTGTTTTCTTTGTTAAACTATTATATTCAATCCAAGTTTTATATTTTTTTATATATAAAATTTTATAATCTAATATATAGTACTTGAAGAAGTTAAATAATCTATTAAATTTCTCTTTTCTTTTCGAAACTTGCAAATAATCTTCTTTAATTTATTAATACAATACAATATATAATCTATATAGCGCAGTATTTTTTGTTGTAAATTTGATAATGTATTAATATAAGAAAGTTTAAAAACATTCGAATATACAATGTTGCATACAATAAAATTGAAGTAAGTAGCAAGACTATTATAGAAATCAATTAACGCAGAATCAGTTTCTATTTATTGTCTATTTATTACTTAATTTTACTAAAATAATTGAAATATTTAAATTTTATATACGTTATTACAATTTAAAAGCGTTGCTTCAACTAACTTGCTATACTTTCTCAAGAAAATAAAGTTATTCTAATTTCTTCTTTTAAATTGTAAAATATAATAATCGATAAGTTTGCAAATTTATTTGAGTAAATAACTTACAATATTGTTGCTATAAAACTAATACAAAATATCTATTATTATTGTATTGTAAATATTTACAAATTAATACTTTTAAACAAAATTCTTTATTGGATATACTCAATCTAAGTATTTATTTAAGATATTATTTTCAATCTAATAAAGAATTTGCGTCTAAACACTTTTGTAAATGCAATTAGATTAATCAATATATATATATTTGCGCTAAATAGATAGAACTATATATATATTGCAATATTCATTGTTTTTAACGTCGATAATTAGAATCTATTTCTTTTAATCGATATCTATATTAATTAATATAAAATAGTTATATCGAATATATTTGTTAACACAAAAAATAAATATTTTTTTAACAACAAGAGTCTCGACAATTGCAAACAATTGATTAGAATAAATATTTTGTAAAAATTTTCTTGCTTTTATACTTAAGAATTATTTCTATTACTTAACAATATATATTAATTTTAATATCTTTATTTTTTAATTTGATAATTGAAAAAAAAATTAGCTAAACAAAGTCTAAAGAAGTCTAACTTTTTTCGTTTTGTTATCGAGATTTCCAATTATTATATATATCGAATATATCTATTTGTTGTTGTGTATTCTAGTTAATACAATTTTGTTAATAAACAATATAATAGATACTACAATTGTTCTATTCAATAGACTTGATTAAGTTCTCTATTATTAGTTTTCTATATAAATTTATTATATATATAAATTTTTCTTACTATATCCTACTAACAAACTAACTAATATACTAGATTGTTCGCAAATATCGAATAATTAATAAGAAATTCGATTACTTTTGTTATCTCTTAATATTAAACTATATAAAATCGATTTTGCAACGCATAAATTGTTATACTTAATTCGAACTAAATATATATTTAGATATTATTGCAATCTTTATAGAAAATATAATCTAAGTTGTTTTGTTATTTGTTTAAACTTCTAAAACTTAGAAGATTGTGCAATAATTTAAGATTAATATTATTGAAAAATCTATACATATTGTTAGCTATGCATTTAGAATGCAACAATTAGTAGATTATAGTATAATTAATTCAATTATTAAATAATTAATATATCTTTTTATTTGTTAAGTTAAAAAAAAATTGCAACAATCTAAATATATTAACAATCGAATATTTTGCTAAATACTCGATTGTCTTTTTGTAGATATTAACTTGTATAGCTGTTTTTGCTATTGTAAACTTTATTTCTAGCTGTTTTTTCAAGCTCTCGATCTTAGTTTTTTTGGTTTATTCGAATATTATTTTTCTCTAATTTTTTGTGTTATTTTTTTTTAATAGTAAATTTAAGATTTTCTTGCAATTAACAAAAATTGCGCTTTGAAAATAAAATTGTTGTACTAAAAAGTTGTATTAAAAATACAATATTGTTTGTTTCTAATTAGATTTAAAGAGTTAAGAGTATTCGAATTATAGATTTCAAATAGTTGTTTCTTATATTTTTCTAAAATATATAAAATTAATCGACTAATTCTATTATTTCGAGTTAATCTATTATTGTTTGTCTTATTTCTATAGAAAATTCTAAATTTATATTGTTGTTATTTGAATTAATCTAACTTAGTACTTTTTTTGAAAATTTTTAACGAAATTGTTTGCTCGATAGTATAGAGCATACTCTTAAGTATTGTTATATATAAGTAAAAGATATAATTCTTTGCAAACAAAATAAATACTTGCATTTGTATATATATATTTTTAATTGTTTTTGTATTTGTTTGTAAAGAAATTCTCGATAATTGTAAAAAGAATTGCTAAGATATTTAAATTTAGTAATAGAATATATTGCTTTAATTGTATCAAAAAACAATAAGCTATTAAAAATAAAGTTTTTCTTATATCTACAATTTATCGAAATTAAACAAAATTAATCTAATTAATAATATTATTTTGATTGCGAAAACTGTATATTTGATTTTACTTTTGGCGATTCTTTGTTTACAAAACAATTAGCAAGTCGACACAACAAATATATTAAATTCGAAAAATATAAATTTTGTCTAATAGAGATTGTCTTTTTGTTGAACAAATATTAAATTATAGTTACTCTAATAGTTTTACAATCTTTGCAAATTAATTATCTTAAAATACTCTTTGTTTATATTCTTTTGCTTATAATTCTTATATACTTACTTATATTATATATATATAATTTATAGATTTACTTTAACTTTCTTTATATATTCGATATACTATATAGCATTTCTCTATATATATAGATAAATTACAAGTTACAATCTTGTTCTTTGTTACAATTGTGTACTTATATAAGATTTCGATTTTAATAATAAAGAATAAAACAATATTTGACAATAGAACTCTAGCTTCTATTGCTTTCTCTATTATAACTTATTTTTTGAATTTGTATTTAATAATATACTTAATATATTCAGTATCAATTTTAATTTTGACAAAAGAAAACAAGAGATCTAAAAAAAGAAGAGAAAACAATAAATTAGAAAGATATAATAAAAGAAGATATTTGAAAGATTGTAATTTCAATAATATTTTTAAAAGAAAAAATAGATTATAAAGCAATATTAAAATACAATTAGATTAAATCAAAATATTATATTTTATTCTTGCAAATTATTTTTTTGTTACAATTGCGCGTTTACGCAAGATTCTAATTGTCTTAATAGAAAACAAAGAGATAATTAACAATAGTACTCTAGACTTCTATTACTTTGTTTATCTTAATTTATTTCTTAAAACCAAATTCGACAATATATTTGATATATTCGATATCGATTGTAGTTTTAATAGAAAAAAAACAAAAAATCTAAAAGAAAGAGTAGAGTAAGTTAGAAAAATATAATAAAAAAGAACGTCTAAGAGATTGTAATTTCGATAAAGTTTTACAAAAAAAAAAGAGATCGATAGATTGTACTCGAACGCTGTTCTAATAGACTATATTAGAATTTTTTTTTTTTATTCTTTTAATTTTTGTTCGAATTTTACTATAGTTGCGCGTCTATATAGAACTCTAATCTTAATAATAGATAGAAATATCTAAAAGATTGTAAATTAGTAAAGTTTTTAGAGAGTTCGATTGTTCTAGTTTATATTTACTTATTAATAGAAAGAGATTGTTAGACTATATTAGATTAAATTATATTATATTAGATTTTCTCTCTCTTTTATTTTGCTCTCTTTCTTTTAAATTAATAGATTTACTAAAGTTTTATTTATAAAACTATCTAATAACAACTAGCTTGTTGCTCTTCTCTTTTTATTTTATTTTTTGATATACTTAAATTACAAATATGCGCTTTATGTTAAAGACTTATTGAGTAAAAGCAATAACAATAAAGATAATAATAATAAGACTGCTATATTTTTGCTCAAGTACAACTAATATTGTATCTAATTAGTTGTTACAAAACGTTTCAAGTTATTTTTGCTTAAAATTAATTGTTCTATTAGTAATTAATAGAGTTGTCAAATTAACAAGACAATAAAGAGAGAAGAAAAAAATTGTTTTTTCGATTGTAAAATTGCAACAATTATATTAAATATACAACAAAAAGATATATTTTAGAAATATATTTATATCTAAATTAGTTAATAAAAGTACAAAAACTCTTTTATCGAAGCAAAAAAAAATACAAGGTTCTTAATACTATTCTGTTGTAAATCTAAAAAAAAAACTGTTTACTATATATTTTTTTATTAAAATTCTGTTTTTAAATAAGCTAGTAATAATCTTTAAAGTTTTTTATTAAAATATTTTCGACAAAACAATATTGTTAAATAAATCTTTTTGTATACGCGCTTAGATTGTATTAAAAAATAATCTATAAAGAAAATCGAGATATAGATTATACTAATTATATATAAATTTTATTATATATCGAAATATTCGAGATTAACAACAAGATAAAATTTGTTTTAATTGTTTTTTCAATTATATAATTAGACTTGAGATTCTATTGTATTTGCGTAAAATTTATATATAGTTAATATATTAATTGCAACAATAATATCGAGCTTATATATTAAAGTTCTATATTTTTTATTTTTCTTAAAATTTATACTAATTTCTTGTACAGTATATTTAGACTAGTGAAAAATTCAATCGTTGTACAATTGTCGAAAACCCGTAGTATAATCGTCGAAAAATTGTCGAAAAATCGATCAAAAATCGTTTCTTAATCGTTTTTCAACCAATTAACAACTAGAAAAATTCTAAATTTCAATTATTTAATCGTTAGTTGTCTCAACAATTATTAATCGCAATTAAATTATAGATAGGTTAAAATATAGTTGTCCAACAATTGATTAAAAAATTTATTAAATCAAAAAAAAATTATAATTAATTAGACTTTCTAAGTACTAGACTAGTAGAGAGATATATAAGAGAAATATAGATCAAAAATCGTTTTTCAATCGATTAACAACTAGAAAAATTCTAAATTTCGATTGTTCAATCGTTGAATGTCTCAACAATCATCAATCGCAGTTTAACTATAGATAGATTGAATTATAGTTGTTCAACGATTAATTAAAAATTTTATTAAATCGAAAAAAAAATTATAATTAATTAGACTTTCTAAGTACTAGACTAGTAGAGAGATATATAAGAGAAATATAGATAAGAAGGTCACTTACGCGTATATGTTTTTTGCAAATTACGTAATTTTTCTATTTATAGCTTGATATCGTTGATAGTAATCGAAATAGAGACTTCTCGAAATAAATTAAAACTTTAAATTTAAGTTTAAACTCTAAACTATTAATAGAATTAATAGAATTAATAGAAAAACGTCTTAACGACTTCACGCATTGACGAATCAACGATTTAGATATTTTACTACTCGACACGCCAAGAGTTAAAACCTCGATCGGGCTAGCTTCAGGACTTAGACTAAATTTTCAAAATTTTCAAAATTTTCTATATCAAAATTAGCATCTATAGGCATCTATAGATTGAACAACCGTTGTTCAATCGTTGTTCAACTATAGAAAAATTAATTTTCTAGTCTCAAATCGTTGTCTAATCGTTGTTCAACTATAAAAAATCTTAATTTCTAACTTTAAATCGTTGAACAACTATAAACTATCTAGATTTCTATTGTTCAACCAACATACAATCGTTGTACAACTGTTGTTTTTATTAGTAGAAAGTCCTAGACGTATTTGTTTTAAGTCTATAACTTGTATATACAAAAATTAAGAATTAATAATATTTAAAATCAATAAAGTAAAATTGTATCTAGCTTATATTGTTTATAGACTAATTGTATAAATTTAACAAATTGATTGTTTTTTACTTTTTAAGATAGAATTATAGTATATTAATTAAACAATTAGCGTAAACTTAATATATATTAATATTAAATTTTTTCTATATTTTAATAGATTATAGTGAAAAGAAATCTAATACTTACAACTTGAAAAAAGACGAAAGTCTACGAAAATCGATATTATACTATTTCATTATACAAGAAGAGACGAGAAAGAAGATCTCACTAACAATGACGCTCGGAATTTATTTCGATTGTCAAAATCAAATAAACGTAATCGACGCGACGTTAACGAGTGATTGAAACACACTTAGTACGTCTCAACGCGAATTAATACAAATTGCGACAAATATAAAAACGAAAGTAATAAATATTAGAAAACTTCTTCATAAATCTAAAAAGAGAAACGCGTTCAAAATAATCTTAATAACGACGTTAACAAAATAATGTCTTCTAATTAAGAAGTTGACGCGACGTCTTAACAAAATTCTCGCGAAAAACAAGCGAATCAACTTGATCTTAATATTGAAGAAACTAAAGAAAACAATTAATCAAATAAAAAAAGTCGAAGAAATAAAAAAAAAACATGTAATTAACAAACATATAAACAACAATAACAAAAAAATTATTAACAACGAAGCAAGTAAATAATTAAGAGAATACTAAATAAACACTCTTAATACGACAATTAATTAAAAAGATAAAGTTAATAATATAAATTAAAAAAGAACAAAAAATAAAAAGAGTTTACAAAATAAATATTACGAAAATAATAATATTAACATGCGATTTTAACATTGTTGAAACACTAATAGCGCAAAAAAATATACAAAAAATAAAACGTTTTAAGAAAATAATTATCTTTTAAGTAAATAGCAAAAGTAGTAAAACAATATTAAAATCGAACGATTTTTAAATTAAATAAATATTAACGACGACAATTATATGTCAAAAGTGCGCAAAAATAATAATGCATAATATTAGAGTCAAAATTATGTCGAAAAATATAAAGAAAAAGAGAACAAAAATAATAATAAAATTATGCAAGATAATGTATTAGAGTCTAAAGATTAAAGAAATAATTTAATTTACAAAAAAAAGCAATAAAAAAAATACTTTTCGATCGTAATATAAATAAATTGCACAAAGATAACAAATAAATTAATATAATTAAGCGTAATTTACAAGTTAAACATAAAGATTGCGAAATATTACGACAAAAAATGCAAAACAAAACAATGTATAAAGTGATAAAAGTATAAATATTTTATATATAAATACAAGAATAAATAGCAATGCGCACATTACGCATAGAATTATCGCTTCGATCAATATTCTTATTAAGAGAATATCTTCAAGTAAAAATATAACATTTGCAAGAACACTTATAAGATATTCGATCTTAAATGCTCTAAAAAATAAAAAATTGAAATTGAAATTAAAAAGACAACAAAGATAAAGTCTTCATATTACATTGTTAAAACAATCGAAATAAACAAAGGGACAATTTTAATTTTTGTAATATTAAGAAATGCAATCTTGTTTATTTAAGTTACGAACAAGAGAACAAAGCAAAAAACAACAAAAGCAACAATAAGTTGTTCGACATAAGCAAATCGCATACAAAGCACTCTTATAATAACAAAAAAAAGTGTTATTTAATAACTAATAAAAAAAAGCGCTTCGACAAGTTAATAAAGAGTTAATTTATTAACATAAAAGAAATTAATAATAAAGTAACGTTATTGTCGCTACAAAGCATGCTCTTTATGCAAGAGATAAAGAATTTAATATATATAAACACAAATATAAAAGAAAAATTGTAATAAAAATACGAAATAAGTTTCGAATATTATAATACAATGTTTATAAATTAAGAAACAAAACAATAATAACGTTGCTTTAAAAAAAATAAAAAATACAATATATTAATAATACAAAAGTCGTAACAATATTATATTGAAACAAAAATATACAATTTAAAACGCACAAACTTTACGTTTATAAATAATAACGAACGTATATATTTTTATATTAACAAACGTATTAATAATAATAATTAACATAACACATAACATTTTAAAAATATAAAAACAATAACAATGTAATTACGTCTTAAAAACAACATTATTAAACAAAATCTTATTAACGTTTATAACGTTTACAATATGTTTCTCGAAAATTATAATAATATAATTAATAAAGATAGTTTTAACGCAATAGAGTAAATACTACGCATGCAAAACAGAAACGTTACGATAAAGAATTTTAATTTATATTATTTCTTATAAACAAGTCTTTTATATTTTAGACAACATTTATTATTTAACAATTTGCTAAATATAATGTGCTTTGTTAATATTATATTAACGTTTTTACGCAATATTATAATAAAAGATTATTAAGAAATACGAATTACGATTAATTTGTTATTTGTTACAAAAAAAAATTAATTAATATATTGCAACATAAATAAAAAATAAAAAGCTTGTTAAATTATTTATCAATTAAAACAATGCTAAATCTTAAAACGCAAACAAAATTTATATGTTATTTTAAACAAAATTAAAAAGTTATAAATACAAAGAAATTTAACAATATATTAAAGAGATTATTACTCGAATTATTATTAGACGCTACGACAAAACAAGAGAATATCAACAAATATATAATTGCGTTATTAAAAAATTTAAAAAAGATTATTGAAAACTTTATCTCGTAAACGAGATCGCATAAGAGAATCAAATTTAAATAAATACAAAAATGCATTAACGTAATTAAGAAAATTAGAAAATTGTAATATTAATATCGCTTTTCTTATAATTAAGAAATGTACGTTTAAGCATGCAATGAAAAAGACAAGATTCTTAAAAAATATAAGAGAAACGAATTTCGTAATTAAATATAAATTTCGAAGAATACTATAAAGAGTTTATTTAAAATAGCGAAATAAATTAGAAACGCAATAATAAATACATTTATTAAATTTACAATTTTATTATTAAGAACGAACATCGAAATAATAATAATTGCAAAAGACAAAATCGAAACAATATTTTAAGCTTACTTTTCTTTTTTACTCACAATCTTAATCGACAATATAGAGAGATTCTCTTATTTATCTTTAATAAAGAACAACAAAATTGTGTCAAAACGCAAAATAATAAAAGTAATATATAAAGCAACTCTAGACAAGACACTTAAAATTAACAAATAATTAATCGAACGTTAAGATAACTAGTTTGCGTTGTTTTGAAATAAGTAAAATTCTTGTTTAACAAATGCATTAAGAGAGAAAAAAATCGTTTTATTTTAAAAAAACGATTATTATAATGTTGCGAAAATTAAAAAAGAAAAACTATTTAGAGTTGTTATCTTTTAGATTTATAGCATTGTTTAATACATTAAATAAGATATTAAAATCAATAATATTAAAGCGCTTTCGCTACGTTGTAAAAGCACATAATATTCTATTTGACACACAAATAAAAATTAAAAGATAGCGCTTAATCGACACAACATTAAAATTAATTACTAAAAAGATACATATAATATAAAGTAATTAAAAGAAAAGAGTAATTTTTCTTTTAGATCTAAATATGTTTAATGTATTCGACAATATGTCGTATATTAAATTATTTTATAATATAAGAAAAAAAGAATCTTAACTTGTTTGCTTAATTAAGTAAAAAGTTTTTTAAAGAAACAATGTATTATATTGATTATTAAGAACTATACAATAAAGAAGTAAGGAACAAACGTTAATATATCGCAAAATTTTATTTTATTTTTAATATTGTACTTGTTTTACAACGCAAATCTCTTGAAACAATGCAATAATAATAAATTGCAAGTTAACGTTACGAGCTTTGTGAACAACGTTAACATATTAATATATAAAAAGTTAATTAAACGCAATTGCAAAATGCTAATTTAAATATACGACAAATATAAACAATAAATACGCATTTATAATTTTAAATTCGCGAAAAAGAAATATAAACTAATTTTCTTCTTACGCACTTTAAAGAGATTCGACATAAACGTCAATATAACATTAATAAAATACAAGATAATTGTTAAGTTTAATATTAGAGTTTTAAAAGTTTAATTTAATTTAAAACTTAAATAAAAAGTTTATTTGCAACAAATAAAGACAAAGCTAATTATTAAATATAAAGAAATCTTAATAATTAGATTGATCGTTGGGTTAGATTTCGATACTAACATTCTAACTTAACCTAGATACTTGGTACTAATCTCTTGACTTGGCTTGAAATCGACCTCGAGTCAACGATTTCTTAACTCGACTCAATCGACTCGCCAAGCAATCGAAAATGACGTCAAAATGCCAAGATTTTCTATTTTTAAAAAAATTCGCATTATTTGAATTACTAAAAATAGTTTAAAAATAATAACGTACAAATAACGTACAAATGCATTACCTAAATGCATTATTATATAATATTATAAACAAATTAATTAAATTAATCAACTTGATTAAGTTAATTAATGCACTTTTTTAAAAATAATCTAAATTTTTCGAGTCTTGGCGAGTTGAGTCGAGTTATACGCTAAGTACTTCATATCTATCCTTTGACTTGACCCAAATACTTGGACCAAGATTTCTAACCCAAATTAAGTCTTGGCGAGCTAGGAATCTAGCTCGAACTCGATGACTCAACTCGACGCGACTAGTCTATTAATAATAAAGAGTTTAGTTTTTAACACATTTATAGATGTCAAGAAACGCAAATATATTGCGATAGAGAAGCTCGTAATAATATATAACGTTGTTACGTAATATATCATGTCTATTATTAAGAACGCAAGAAAAGAAATTGTCAAAAAGTTGCAATTTATACAAGAACGAATACTTCGTCGCACTATCAATATTTACCAAACAACTTTTACGAAAGTCTTATAAATTAAGATTAACGTGTCTTTTATTAACATTTATTTAGAGAAATTGATATAAAGATCAATAACTATTATAAATGTACAAAAATTTAAAAAGATTATTAATGTAATAATGCTATACATATGCAACAATTTAATATTGAAAAAAGATCAAAAGTTAAAACTAAAAATAATATTTTTGCAACTTAAGAAAAAATAAATGCAAATAACATTAAAATTAACGACGATTTTGCAATAATAATTATATATTGCGATCTTGTAAATAAAATTTTCTAGAGCAATTATTATCTATAGTAAAAAAATTGTTAAAAGAAAACATAACGCGAATTGCTTAAATTTATATTAATAAGTCTATTTTAATAAGAGCAAACGCAACGAGAATATTATTGCAATCTTAATTAAAACAAATTGAAATTTCGAAAAGCATCTTAAGAACGTCGACGTAATACTAATTTATTATAACAAACTCGAGAAACTTATAAGAGCAACGAAGAAATTAACAAAGCATTGCAAGATTGTTACTAATTTGAAAGAACAAATTTACAAAATATACTTAGATAGTTAAGTCTTAATTAAGATTAGCGTGATCGTTAAATCGAGTTTTAATTCGATCGAATTAACTTACTTAATCTTAATTCTAAGATTAGACAAATTTCCTAGCTTAACAAAATAAGACAAGCGAAAAATGCGTATTAAGTGTTTAATTCGACTTACTCGATTACGTAACATTATGTGACGCGCTAATTATATGCGATTAGCGTAAATCTTGCGCTAACTCAATCGAGTTAGCGCATAGATAAGATAAGATAAGATAAGATAAGATAAACGAATACTAATACGATAAAGTTAGCTTAAGTTCTTAACATTAACTTGACAAAACTCAACTCTAAGATTAAATTTGCGTCTTAATCTTGACTTAATTCTACGAGATTCAAGAGAGTAAATTAAATTAAGAAAAAAGTGTTCGATTCGACTTAACAATTATACTAATTAAGATTATAAGAGAGATAAAATCGACATTAAATTAGATGTGATTAAGAGACACACAAAGCGCATGCGAAATCATTCGACGTCGCGAAACAATATTGAAACTACATTAAACATCAAGACACGAGAATATAAGAGATAATAAGATCGTGAACAAAATTGTCGACAAAACGTATAAATAGCTTCTTTCTTTCGTTAATCAAGTAACGAGCGAACTTGTTGTTAAAAAAGCACTTATTTAAGACAAGACTCGAAAAAAGTAACGACGCAAATAATTAAAAGACAAGAGTAACGTAGAATATCGCAAGATTGCATTAGAAATTATGCATAAACATATGTAATTGCACTTCGATTATCTTAAATTACATAATTTACTTCTCGTTTAACTAAAAGTAAGTAAAATTGACTTTAATTAATTTCTATGCGAATGTTGCGTTCTTAATGTTATAACGAACACGTGCGAATACGATCAAAAACGCATAATTGTTAAATACATTCTTTTGACATATTTAATATAACGACAAGAAAGAACTTAAATGCAATAGAAGATTAATATTACGAATTTGAAACAATTATTAAACAAAGCAAGATTTGTTATTGCGACAATACGAATAATTTTGTTTACTAATTTATTAACATAATTTTAAGCAACAATATTGTTAACAATATTCGAACTTCTCTTAGATTTATAGAGTTCTTGTTTGAAGAATTTTCTTGTATTATAAATATCACGACATAGAAGATAAAGACGCGACGTTGTTATAACAAAGCATTACGAACAAAATTGCGATCGCGAATTTTAATCAATTATAATTAGACAAGTAGACGCTAGTGTTACTCGTCTATTCGTAATTGATTAAATTCAAAAATTGCAAAAGTATATTAATCTCGCATAGATTCTTAGAAATGTTGAATCAAATATAAATAAATATATATATATATATATATATATATATAGTAAAAATAGTAAAAATAATCTTAAACTTTCGATTTTTTCTTTGTAGATATATTAATAATTGACGCAATATCTATATTAGCTATATATAGACTTAATATATAATTAGTAGCGCAAAAGAGATAATTGTATTTATTAAAAAACAAAATTAATTTGCTATTGTTAAATATTGCGCACAAATTCAACATAGACTCAATATATGCAAAATAGTCAAAATCTTACAATTTTTTATATTAAAATTTATATTTTTTGCAACTAGATATAAGTTTAACATACACAAAATATAATTCTTTTATAGCAAAATTATTCTTCTAAAAGTTAAAAGCTTTTTTATAATTATTATCTAAGTATATTATAAATATAAACCTAAGATATATTAAATATAATCTAATTTATTAGAGAGATTTTTTGTATTATATTTTTTAATTCTATGTTTGTTTTTATTTGTTAGCTATATATATGCTAAATATAAATAAAGTATAAATTTTTTGTATTTTTAGAAATTTTAAACACAGTATTATTAGTAGATTTTTTTGCTTTGCGCTTTTTAGACGTTAGTATATACTTAGTATAGCTTTAGTATAAAGTAAAATAAAGAAATCTACTCGAAATTTTAGAATTTTTTACAGATATATCGATTTAAAAATAATTTAAAAATATATTATATATAGATTAATAATTTAAAGTATACAAAAACAAACTTCTTAAATGCAATATTTTTTTAACGCTAAAAATAAATTAATATAGACTTAATGTTATTTAAAACTAAGCTAGAAATATATTTTTCGCAAATAGATTTTCGAAAAGCAACAAACAATAATTGAAAAGCAATTTTAAAACTTGTATTAATACAAATCTAGTAAGCATATAATTTATCTTAAATGTAGATTTCCCACCTAGAACGAGTTTATCTCAAGTGGAAATTTCCACTTGAGAAAAACTTTGTTTATGCTAAGTTTATGCTTAGCATAAATTTATCGAATTAAAGAAATTTATAACAATCTTCGCTTGCGATCGAGATGCAAGCTTAATATATATACAACTTATATAAAGTATAAATTTCTTTATTCAATATTAAATAAAAATTAATTTCTAAAGTTTTACTTTTTCTCGATATATGTTAGACACAAATTTAATCTTTTATATCTATTGTATTTTTAAAGTTGTGTAAAGTTTATAACGCGCAATTAATTAAAATTCAAAAACAAGAATTTTGTATTGCGAGATCTAAATTTCGTTATAATATAAATCGCTCTTAAGCGTAACATAAGCTCGATATAGTTTTTTATTTGCGCAATTTAATTACTTATTTTGCACATATATTATATTCAAGCTTAATCTATATTTAATTTAAATCTTAATAGCAATATATCTTTCGATAATGTTAGCAATTTATTTGTCTTCAACGTTTATATATCTTTTAGCAAAAATAATTCTCTTATATTTAAGAATTTAGCAAATTAAAATTGATAAACGATTTCGTAATAAATAAATAAAATTAAGATTTACTTTATGCTTATTATATACTAGACATTTGTTAAACATCTAAGCAAACTTTAAATCTTAACATTATTAATACTTTTAAGTCGAATGCAATATTAAGTAATTAAGACGTTTATAATAATGCTTTTATAAATAATTAAGAAAACTAAAACATATTAAACAATTAAGATCTTAATAGTTTTGACAAATTATTGCTTATAAGATTTAAAAAGATAGATTTTCTTTTATACTTTATATTTATTGTATATTAAATTAATATTCATTATATACAAAACTTTATTAACGTTAATAAGATTGCGATTATCTTTAAAGAACGCAATCAAATAATTATATTAAAAGTAAAAAATTATTACAATATTTCAATATATTTATATACGTATCTAAAGAAAGGTCTATATTTTATATATAAAAAAAGCACAATACTAGTTAAGATCTTAATTAATGTATCTATTAGAGCATTAATTAATATATATATATCTAGTGTATATTCAATTTAAGTATAATGTAATTTTGACTGATATTAAGACTAGATTTAATTCTTTGTTGTCGCAATTAACTTCAAGATTACTTAAGTTATTCTTTTACTTTTAAAAATTAAAAACAAAAACAAAGTAAACAAAATCTAATATTAAAGTTTTAAATATTTTAAAATTAAATATTGCAAATACGCGCATTTTAATATGTTACGCATATATTTAGCGTACAATAAAGTTAAGCTTAAGAATATTAACAATCTTCGACAATATCTTACTTAATTGACGTATACAATAAATATTAATGCGCAATTGAAACGTCGCATAGAGATTTAATATTATAAATTTCTTAAGAAATAACAAGATTAACGCACACGTTATATATATTTCAAATTTATAACTCGCATATACAAAAATCAAGAGTTTGTTATATTGTAATATTAGTCTTCCTAATTAACAAACACGTTATTAGTGTTAAGTTATTGTAGTAACAACTTGATATTGTGTAGAGTTTTCTCTCTAAGAATTTTCTCTCAAAATTCTTACAAATTAATGTCTCTCTAAATTACAATTCTATATACAATATAATCTTATCTTTAATGCGTCGATATAACGATGTCTTGTTATATATTTGTACACAATCGTATAATATTAATTTGTCTCAATCTTTATAAGCGATTGTTTAATAAAATAATTAACTTGATATGCAATACAAGACAAAATTTAAAAACAAATAAGAAACAAACAACGTTTTAGCGCTCTTAAAACAACAAGAATGCGAATAACTAACTTGTCTTCGACAATATTATAAATATTTATATTATATTATAAGAAAAAGCTTTGTAAAATAACAACGTTACAAAGTTGTCGCAATTTGACAAAAATATTAATTATAAAAAGTTTTTAGTTAAAAAGAAAATAAAGAGACGTAGACTTTAAACAAAGCAAGAGCTTTACATTGCTTAAGCAAAAAACAAACTTCTTTTAAAGTTGCTTTATAAGAACGAGATTAAAGTAACAAGTTTGCCTCGTTTACGCGAAGATTACTTCGATAATAACATTAGTAAATTAGTATTAAAGAAATAGCGTTTCGATTGTTTTATAAGATCGACTTAATTAAATCTCTATTACAAAAAGAATTTCAAAGAATAGAAGAATTAAACTCGAAGTACAAAAAATTTCTTTAAGATTAATAAAAATTGATTTTCGACAAAAAACTTAAAGATTTGTTAAGTTTAACAATATCTTTGCGATATGTCGACAACGCAATAGAAAAATTATAAAAACAAGCGAACAAACAAGATAAAGAAATAGAATTATAAATAATTCACACAATATTTGATTAATCTTATCAAGAATTCGAAAAATTATACAGAAATTGTAAAGATTGTGTTGATTTATAATTTACAAAAAAAAATCTTATATATTGTTCGACAATTTTAAATTCGTAAACTTGTATATATTAAGAACAAAAGCTTTAAAAACTTATATATAAGTTCTCTTTGTAAATTGCGATTATATAAAGATTATTTTTTAATGCGCAATACTTGTATTTGTGTCTATATAATCTTAATATTTAAACTTAATATTAATTTTTTTTCGTATACTTATATATGTAGCGTTTTTAATTCGAGATATAACGAAGACATTATTTTCGACAAAATTAAATATTCTTATTGTTGTTTATTAAAATAAATAAAACTTCTTATTATTTAATTTCGAATGCACAATTAAATATATATATAGTTAAAACAAAAGACAATTATAATCAATTAAAATACGTAATTTCAACGCAATTAATTTATATATAATAGAAACTTTCGACCTTCTATTAATATAATATACGCGTATATGATTTTTTTCTAACTTTTCTAAATTATACACATAGCGCTTCGAGACTTTTTTGCAATATTTTAAAACATGTTTTTTATAATTGTAATATAACAATTATTGTAACAATAATTAACGTATACAAGAAATAAATAATAATAATTATAGATAATCTTGCATATTCTCGATTATATATATTATACTATATGTAAAAGATTTGAGATAATAGTAATAATAATAGTTGATATTGTTGTTATTTTCGCGATTTAATCGATCGATTTATTATAACAATTGTATTGAACGTTTGCGAATATCTTGCTTGTCAATGCTAAAAACATTTGACTTTGTCGAATATCGCAATATTAATAGATTCGTAATTAGCATTACGTATTGATAGTTCTTTTACTAATCAAAATCGAAGTATTAATGTTGTTTATATTAAAGAGCAATAAAAGTCTAAGATTATATATTGATTATTATAATCTTAATGCGATTACAATTAAGAATCGATATCTTCTTTCTCTTATAAAGAAGACGCTCAATTGTTTAATAAATGTAACGTATTTTACGAGACTAAATCTAAAGAACGTTTATTATTGAATTCGAATTTGTTAAGACAATAAGTAAAAGATAATCTTTCGAACACAATATAAATACTTCGAGTACGTAATAATATTGTTTAAACTAATAAACGCATTAACTATCTTTTAAATCTTAATTAATAAAGTCTTAAAAAATTTAATAAATTATTCTTGTGTAATTTATCTTAATAACATTCTAATCTACTTTAAGACACAAGAGAAATACTAAAATTGCGTATGTTAGATACTTAATAAATTACGCTTTTACAAACTTTATGCAAAGCTATTTAAATGCTCTTTTATAACAATTACGATTAAATTTCTAGAATACATTATAAGCAATTATAACATGTTAATAAATTTATAACATATCAAATTTATTAGAATATAATTTTAACTTATTACTTTATAGGAACTTTAAGTGTTTCTAAATTTCGCAAACTTTTATTAATAATTTATAAAATATTATGCAAAGATTATTTTAGTTTTGACAAAGCTTCTAAAAAGCAATAAGCAAGATAAACAAAATAATCTTTTTGTATTTAATAAGAATATCATTTTGATTTTTTGAAAATTTATTACAATCTTTACGTAAGTATCTATACTAATTTATTTTAATTTAAAAAATTACATTTGCGTTAAGACAAATACTTCGAAATTTGCAATTGCAATAATTCTATTACAATTAATTTATCTTATAAGAGAAGTCAATTAAACAATATAATATTCGATAACATTCTATTTAAGAAAGATAATTTTCGCGAAGACTTAATATAAGATTTACAATTAAGAGTTACTTCTTATTGTTATTAACTTTAAGCAATATCGATATTATTTAAAGAATAGTTATTATTCAATTATTATATTAACAAATTATAATAATCTACAATATTTTATAAAGACAACAACGTTAAATGGTTCTTAATCTTGATAGATACTTTTGTTAACAAAATACGACTTTGAGATCAAATATTGCACGAAGAAAACAAATTTAATTAATAAACTCTTTCGACGCTTCGATTACAAGAAAGAATTAAATAATAAAATCTATCTATTTACGCTTTAGAATAAGCTAAAGAATATTACTATTGTTGCTATTAAAATAATATCAATACTTATAAGAGACGTTTGTTAAATGCTAATATTACGCAATAAGAACAAACTCGAAACTCGAGTATTAAAAATCAAAAAAAAAATTAAATGTCGAACTTCTCAATAAAAATGCTTTAGACAAAAAAAATACAATTAATAAATTTGAAAAGAAAAAAGTTGTAAATACAACTTAAAGCGCAATAACTTAACAATTGTGTTACAACTATACTTGTATCGCATGCAACAAAAAAAAAAACTTAAAGACTTTTTTATCTTTGTTGTTATTCAAAATAAAAAAGCTATAAGAAAAGAATTCTATAAAGCTTAAAATTAAAAAGCAATTAATGTTGCAAATCTTAAATTAAGTTTGCGCGAAAAAAGATTAATTAATTTACAAAAAAATAATATTCTTTTTTTATATTATTTTGATTTTTGACAAAATATTATTAAAGAGCAAACTATTATGCTTGCATTATAATAATACTTTAACAAAATATTTTAAAATTAAAGAGATACGCACTCTTATAAGCAAAAAGTTCTATTAATCAAAGATAATTGCAAATATTAATATATATATTAAAGACTACAACGTTTGTTAACAAAATCAGACTTTATATTATTATTTTTATAAGAAGTTGATATTACTCTTTATTTTTGTTCGATTATAAATTAAGATTTCGATAAACTTTATAACAAAGTTATTTGTTAATTGTTGCGAAAATAATGTATTTAACGCAAATCTAGTAGTAATCGATTAATACTTCAAAATATCTCTATATATTCTTGTTAAATCTATATAATTGACAAAAGATCTAATTAATAAGTACTTTATTTAAGAAGATATTGTTTGTTTATTTCGAAGTTTGTAAAATTGTTTTCGATTGTAACTTGCTTTTTATTAGTAATTATTAATTTGCAATATATTATTGTATACGCATTAAATAAAAGTTAAATATTATTTTTTACTTTTAGACTAATAAACAAATCGAAAAACAAAATTAAATATTAAAAAAAAAATTTATTTATATTCGATTTAACATCTCTAAGAGTCTATACGAGAATTATATACTTTTACGATTTTTAAACTTGATTAATTACAAATAGACGAACAATACTAGCGTCTATTTGTTTAATTAGAATTAATTAGAATTCGCAATTGTTATTTTGTTTGTAATAAATCGTTATAACAACGCTACATCTTTGTCTTCTATATTGTAATATTCGTAATACAAGAAAATTCTTTAAACAAAAACTCTATAAATCTAAGAGAAATTCGAATATCGTTAACAATATTATTGTCTAAAATTGACGCAACAGCTTAATAGTTAAAATTGTGCGCATTGTCGCGACGACAAGTCTAATTTTGTCTAGCAATTGTCGTAAATTCGTAATATTAATCTTTTGTTATATTTGTGCTCTTTTCTATTGCTATTTAGAATAGATTAACAAAACATACTTAATTATTATGCGTCTTTAATCGTAATCGCAAGTTCTCGTTATAATCTTAAGTATTTATTGTTTGTACAAAAATTAATTAAAGTCGATTTTATTTATTTTTAGTTGTATTAGAAGTATATTATACGATTTAAAATAATTAATATGTAGTTGTATATATTTATGCGTAATTCTAAATGCGAGCTTGCGATACTTTGCGTTATTCTTATCTTTTAATTATCTTAATTGTTATTTTTTTCGAATCTTGTTCTAAATAAACATCTTTTTGATAACGAATTTGTCTAATATTTAATTTGCGAAAAGCAAACGTTATTTGTACATCTTTGTTTACAATTTTGTTGTCTTTTATATCTTTATACTTTAGAACTTAATAAAGTTTTAATATAATATCGCAATATTGTATTGCATTACAAGCTTTTTATATTTTTTTAAAACGTATTTAATTTAATGTCGATCTTATTTTTCTTATAATCTTTAATAAAGTTTAATTATTAAAATATATTTTGTAAATTTGTTCTCGCAAATTAGTAAATATCTCGCAATGCTTTGTTAATTTTTCGATTACTTTTATAAATTTCTTAAGTTCGTTATAATATATAAGTGTTTTCTTAACACTTTTTAATTGCTTTTTAATTCTTGAATTTGCTTTTATTAAAATAACAATAACATCTTTATTGCGATTATTTTCGTCGAAATATGTTTTTTAATATTAATTAAACTTGTTTGCGTTATATTTTTTTTTTATTATTTTCTTGCTATACATATTAACTATCTTAGAAAGTTCTATTTATAAAATAATTGTATAGAATTGCTATTGCAATATTGTTATTAATTCGAATTTTATTCGCATTTATTTTCTCTTAAATTGCAAAAATATTATTTTAAATTTTAAATTTTGTTTTCTTTTTAACATTGAGTTGTTACGTATGCGCAATATTGTTACGTCTATTATTTTGCTCAACTCTTGTATATTTATAATAGTTATTAATTTTTTTATTAGCTTTTAAAAATACATATTAATAAAAAATACGTTAATTTTAATTTGTAAGACTTTCGTAAACGTTGTTTTGTAAATACTTATAATGCGTCGAAGCGTACAACTCTATATTGATTGCAACTTCGAAATATTTTTTTTTCTTAAATTTTTAATATTTTTAGATGTATATTATGCGACAACATTGTAAGCTATTATCGACTTTTTAATAATAATATATTTACGCTTATTTGTCTTTAACAAAGTATTAAATATTAAATTTTCTATTATTGACGCACTTTTGTGTCTAATTACTAGTTTGATCTTTATTTAACGCAAATAAGTTCTCTATTTTAGCTTTAAGTTTAATTAAATTCTTAATACTTTAATATTTGATTTAACAATTATCTTGTGTCTTGTCAACGTTATATTGACGCTTATATCGAATCTCTTTAAAGTTCGCGAAAAATAAATTAGTTTGTGCTTTTTATCGCGAATTTGAACTTATAATTCTGTATTTATTGCTTATACTTATCGTATATTTAACTTAACACTTTGCAATTATATTTAATTAATTTTTTATACATTAATATATTAACGTTATTTACGAAATTTATAACGTTAATTCGCAATTTAATATTATTATATATCTTTAACAAATTCGCATTGTAAAACAAATATAAGATTAAAAAGAGAGAAAAATCTTGCAATATATTTACGTTCGCATTGCGCTTTTTTATTGTATAATTATTTATAATTAAAATAATACAACGTTTCTTTAAAAAATTCTTTACTTATTTGAGCAAACAAGTAGAAACTTATTTCTTTTTTATATTGTAAAGCAATCGAATATGTGATATATTGTCGAATGCATCTAATATATCAAAATTAAATAAAAATGTTACTTTCTTTTTTTGATTGCTTTATATGATATAAATCTTTTTCGTAATTAATTGCAACATTGTATCGATTAAATATTATTTTCTAGTTTTTATTTGTATATTCGATAGAATATTGTGCGTCTTTACGACGTAGCAAAGACGCTTCAATATTATTAATTCTAATATCTTATTTAATATATTTAATAATGCGATAAATTTAAAGAATAACAACTTAAAATAGTTTTTTTTTCTTAATTTGCGCAATATTATTATAATCGTCTTTTTGAGATAAAATAATTGCACTTCTTTCTTAATATATTTATTAAATAAAGATTTTACTTAAGATAAAACAATGCGAATTAATTGTCGCAACGCACAATTAATTATATTGTTAATCTCTAATGTTTTGTTAGAAGTTGTCTTGTGTATTGCTTTTATTACTTTGCGCTTCAATATTATTTCGTTATCTTCTATAAAAATTAAATAAAAAAATTCGTTCAAGTTGTTTACTAAAATCGTAAACGAAAAAAAAAATTAAAATTAAAATATTGTTTTAATTTTATTTTTCGTTGTTGTTGCAATACTTGTGTCAATTTGTAGTAATAATATAACAAACTTAATTAGCGTTCTTATTATTGCATTTTTAATTTACTTTGTTATTTCGAAGAAATTCTTAATAATGTTTTTCGAAGTTTTTATTTGTTTGCGAAATTTGTTTTGTTTGTGTCTTTTTAAAATTTTGTTCTTTTTATTGTATATTTAAACGTATGTTGTTTACTCGCTAAAAATATAACCTTGTTAACATAGTTTTCTAATTTCTTTAATTCTTTTTGTACATTTTGTTATTTATTTAAGTTTAACTCTTTTGTGTAATCTTGTTTACAAAACAAAGTCTTTAATAGTTTTTTTTAAAGTATCGAACAACTTTGTTGTGTACTTATTAGTGTTGTCTCTTTTTATCAAATCGTTTAATATTAATTCGAATAATAAATTTCTTAATATGTTATTAAACTTTTTTAAGTTTATAGCTTTTTAATTTCGTTTAAAACAACGTTAAAACTTCTTTTGCACTTAAAAATTTAACATTATTCTTATTAAAAAATAATCAAATAAGTTTTTTATTTTCTTGTCTATATCGCAATATATTAATCGATTTATTATTTTTTTTGTAATAAATAATAAGTCGATCGTAATTTAAGTGTCTTAATAATTTTTTATTATAATTTTTCGAAGAAGAACTAGCATTGCATCGATTGTGCGCATTATATTTAACAAATTTTTCGAGAGCAAATATTGTTTAAAATAGAAAAAGCTCGCTTAAGAAAAGTAATGCAAATTAAAGTCTTTTACAATAACATTTTCGTCTTGCATGCGCAAAATTAACTTTATTGCTAAAAGATTGTTTTTGTGAATTATTTTATTATAATTATTTAAGAACAAGTTGTAAACGTTATAAATATTAACAAGATTATATTTTGTATTATTATTGTCAAGATATAATTATAATATTGTTGTTTTTATATCTTTAAAATATTATGTGCTATATTAGTTATTGCTATTAATGCGTTTGTTAACATAGAAGTATGTTTTTTCGTTATTATTTACAAACGTAAAGTTTGCGCGTTTTAAATTATATATTTTCGTCTTAACGTAATATCGTTATAACTTTTGTATTATTAATATATTGTAATTTTGTATCTTATTTTTCTAAAGTAATGCAATTATTATTTTACTTCTTAATTTGTAAACGTTATATTGTAATATTTTGAGCTCGTTTTGTGCTTCTATGAAAGTTGTTTCGTATAATTCTTGATATTGATATCTATTAAATTTTGCATCTTTTGCGTAAAAGATATGTTCTATAACGATGCTATTATTATTTTGTTATTATCTTGTTTTATTAGAATAAACTAGCTATTTAACAATTCGTTAAAGCGTCTTTTTCTAATTAATTATTAAATTACGTTCTTTTTTGTTGTTACGAGAGTGTTTTACATGCAACTTGTTTGCATTGAGCGATTAATTGTTATTGTCTTGCGTTTTGTTTTTTTCTTTAACGTCTAATTAAACGTTGTTGCGCTTTCGAAAATTATTAAAATAATTATTGTTTCATTTGCTTTCGTCGCTTTAACGACGTAATATAATAGCTTTATCTTTGTTATCTTTTTTATTTTTAGTTTTTCGCTTTGTTTTTTAGAGCATTTGAAATTAAATGCTTTATAAGCATTCTTGCAAACGTTGTACTTTTATTTTAATAAATTCAATTAATACGAGCATTAATCGAAGCGATAATCTCGCATATAATAGACGCATCGTTATTTGTTTTTGCATTTGTATACTAAGTAATTATACTCTTAATATTTTATGTATTGCTTTATCTTGCGATTTATATTATAATATTTCGTTATCTTAATATTTAACTTATAAATTATATTAAATTAAATTAATTTGTTTGTTATTTTTGCGCAATCTACTTATATTATAATAAAGACGTATTTTTTTTGTTATTTTTTCTTGTAAATTAAGTTATCTTATTAATTTTTCATTCTTAATGTATAATTTTGTATAATCTTTTTATTGTTTTTGTTCTCTTCTTCTTTATATTTTTGAGCATGCTTTTTACTTTAATATTGTATGTTATTATTTTTGTGCATTTACGACGCAAAATCGTCGCAATAAATACGTTCTTAACTTAAAAATTACTTAATTTCAAGATTTTTTTGTTGCACTTGCTATTAACTTTGAAGACTATTATTCTTCCAAAACGTCTTATCTTTTATATGTTTTTTTGCGTATTTAATGTATTAACGATGTTTAAATCGCGCGTTAATGCAATTATTTTTGTTGCATTTATTTTGTATACTTTTTTTATTTGTTTTTTTCTTCTTAATTTACGTTATTAATTTTATTTTTTTAATCGATTATTGCTTCAAAAATGATTATTTAATGATTATTTTAAGTGTTGTCTATGCAATTAATAACAAGCTTTGTATTATGCTTGTTTATTTGTTTACATTTTATGTGTTTTTCTTAATTTTTTTTACTTTTTCTAATTAATTCGTTGTCTTTTTTAATTTTTTTAATACAAAATTTATGTTAATTTGTTTATTCTTCGCAAAGAGTTCGTTAAATTTATGCGTAAATTTCTTGACAAAAGTATACTACTTAATTAACGTTATTATTGAAATTATTTTAAACACGTTTTTTTTTTTCAAATTTATAGAGCTTCTTGATTTTTATTATTTTCGCGATAATCTTTGTTGCAATTTGTAATAAGTTGCGTTAAGACGCATTAAATACGCTTTAATTACTCGTCAACATTGCGTCGATTACGTCTATTTAATTCTAACAATTAAGATAAATTGTAAGCGTTATTGTTAATAAGATTTTCTCTCTTATCTCTTCTCGTATAATAAAATAGTATAATATCGATTTTCGCAAATTAATCTTTTAAATCTTCTTAAAATATTATTTGCGTTGTTATTGTAATTATAAACAAGATAATTAAGATTTATTGCTAGTTTTAATCTAGTATACTTACAATAGCGCATTGTATGCGTCGACTAAGATATTATTTTTCGAGTTGATATTTAAATTTGTTGCAGATTTTCGATTCAATTAAGACGATAAGAATTGTTTAGACGTTTTTGTTACTCGAGAGCGAATTTAGTCTTTATAAGATAAATGTAATCGATTAATAAATTGCTTACAAATTGCGCAATAAGTGCAAACTTGAAATTACAATAAGAAGACTACTTTAAAAAGATATTAAATTAATAATAAAGTTATACTCTTTATCAAAAATCTTTTAGATGTTTGTTTAAAGAAGAAGTTATTTTACAAGTTTATAAGATTGTTCGAGATTAAAAATATTATCGATTTGCAAACGTATTGTTTGCGTTTTCTTATTAAATAACGCATTTATTTTGTCTGTTATATTTTATTACTAAAACTATATTATCGTAATTTAAGTATTGTTGTCTCGAAGAATATAATCTTGATTAACAAGAATAAAAAATAAAAAGTAAAAGATATTCTTAATTATAAATTAAGATATAACAAGTCGTAATATCTTATTCGATAAAAAGAATTTTTATTATATAAAGATAGTTAAATATTAAGAAATTATCTCGCGAATACAAGATAAAAGCTTAAAAAAATATTGTGCGTAAGTTTTTCGAAAAATTAATTGCAAAAATAAGAAAATTAGAATTTCGTATTTGCAAGAGAGATTTCGACAATAAGAAATAAGATTTGATGCTATTATATATATTTAAGACACAACAATAATATAAATAATGCGTGTAAATAATATTATAAATCTCTTAATAAATTAATTAAATATTAAGAGCTATAAAAATGCGATATAAAGTGCACTCAAATTTAATTGCATTCGCTATTTAATTTTTGTTAATAAAAAGTTCTTGCATGCGTGTTATTTAATGCAAGATTTAATATTTTATTTAAAATTAATTATATATATCTTTTTTAATTAATTCTTTAATTGTTGTTGCTTAATTGTCTTCGATAATGCACAAACGTTGTAAAAAAAAATTATTAATAACAAGAATAAGAAACGCAATCTTTTGAAGCGCAATTAGTTTTATTGCTTTAAACATAATAAAAGTATATTTTAAACAACAATTTTTCGAGCATAAATTCTATGCAAAGATCGCGAAAATATAATATTTGCGAGAAAATATAAATAAAATTCGATTTTCTAATTGTTAGCTTTCATAATATTGAACAAAAAAGTTGCTTATTTTAAATATTCTTGTTTAATAACAAGCAATTCGATATATTTGAATTAAGTATATAAGTTATCGAAATAACTATAATATATAAGAAAAGTTTTGTCTAAGTATTTATATTACTCTTTTTTAAAGAAATTTAATTAGTAAAAACAAGATAAATAATATTGTTCTTAACAAAGTTATTAAATTACGCAAAATTTACAAATTCTTAGTTTTGTCATTTGCAACAATATTGTTAGATACAAATTTATTGCTCTTATTTGACTTTTTTGGAGAAAGAGTAATAAGATTTGTTTTAGAGCGTATTATATCAAGCATCTCTTGTTAAATATCGCATAAATAATCTAGCTTAATATTGATATTAGTTAGAAGATTTCTATAAATCGAACACAAAATTAATTTGTTTTTTTGTTGTTATATATATATAATAGTAAAACAATGTCGCATTTGCGAAGCAAATGCAATCTAATCAATTTTAGTATTATTTTTATTAAAGATATGCATACTAAACTTTAACAAAATATTGACTAGCTTAATATATCGAATAATAATAGAGACATATTAACAAGTCAAATTAAATATAAGAGTATATAAATAAATTACAATTTTGAGCTTTAAAACGCAATATTTACAACAAATTTTTTTTTTTTTTATACTTGATTTAATATTTCTAGGAGTCTATGCGAGTTTTATATGTGTTGCGCAATTAAATTTTTAAATTCAAGTTATATTGCTTCAATATTTTATGTTATTATTGTAATATTTATAGTACAAAGAAATTCTTTATAAGAATTGTAAAGATTGTGTTGATTTATAATTTACAAAAAAAAACTTCGTATATTATTCGACAATTTTAAATTCTTAAACTTGTATATATTAAAAATAAAAGTTTTAAGAATTTACGTATAAATTCTCTTTATAAATTGCAATTATGTAAAGATTGTTTCTTAATGCGTAATACTTGTATTTGTGTTTATATAATTTGAATATTTAAACTTAATGTTAACTCTTTTGTGTATAATTATATATGTAGCGCTTTTAATTCAAGATATAGCAAAGACATTGCTTTCGACAAAATTAAATATTCTTGCTATTATTTATTAAGATAAACGAAATCTTTTATTGTTTAGCTTCGAATATGCAATTAAATGTGTATATAATTAAGATAAGAGACAATTGCAATTAATTAAAACAAGTAATTTTAATATAATTAATTTATATACAATAGAAACTTTCGATCTTCTACTTGTGTAATATACGTATATATAATTTTTTTTTAGCTTTTCTAAATTTATACGTATAGCGCTTTAAGACTTTTTTGCAATATTTTAAAACATATTTTTCGTAATTGTAATATAACAATTATAGTAACAACAATCGATGCGTACATGAAATAAATAATAATAATTATAGATAATCTTGCGTACTCTCGATTATACGTATCTTACTATACATAAAAGATTCGAAATAATAGTAATAATTATTATTATTATTATTGTTGTTTTCGCAATTTAATTGATCGATTTATTATAATAATTGTATTAAATGTTTGCGAATATCTTGTTTGTCGATGCTAAGAATATTTGACTTTGTCGAATATTGCAATATTAATAGATTCGTAATTAGCATTACGTATAGATAGTTCTCTCGCTAATTAATAAATATTCTTTAATTCTAATATATTGCATATTATTTAAATCGCAAAGCAAACAAAAGTTAAAAATATATTTATTAATCGATATTTTTGTTAATGCGAGCAAAATATTGCAAATAGTAAAAATAAGAGAGAGAAAAAGGTTGCATTTGTACGCGAACAAAAAGAGCAAAAAAAATTATTTCGATTAATATTGCTATTCTTATTAATTTTACTTATAGCAAAATTTTGTTAAAGAGTTGCTTACGTAATTGATTTGCTACTATAATAGCAAAAAATAATAAAAACTTACAATTATTTCTATCGAAAAAAGACTATAACACGTTAAAATAGCTAAGAAAATTTATACTAAATATAAAATTTGTGCGCAATATTATTGTTAGTATTAGAATAACTTAAAGAACGTCGTATTTATCTATTAACTATAAATCGAAAAGTAATATAAAAAAAGAGAAATTATAGTAATACTATTAATAAATATTATTTACAAATTAATTGCGCTAATTTAATTAAATCGAACAAAGAAAATCGAGATAATTTACTTAAATAATAAGTTAAGCTAAACTTAGAATTTATAAAATTCAAATAAATTGCAATATATTATTGTCGAATATTTGTTACAATAATAACGCAACAATATAGCGATTAAAAATGTATTTGCGCTTTGAAACAAAAAAACGAAAGATTTCTTTATTTGTCGATCTAAAGTTAATACACAATAAGATATTTGTAACAAGCAATATAGCATCTTGCAATAATATACGAGAAGAGTTATTGTTGTTTCTTAACTTTCTCTCGAATGTCTAAGAAAGATAAAGAAAAAGATTAAAAAATCTTTTTTATAAACGTTTTGCAATTTTGACAAGAAAATATATAAATTAGAAAATGCATTGTATATAAAGATATAAAATACTATTTGTTATTTAATTAAATCTTAGAAAATTCTAAAGAAAACTCGATAAAAACTCAACGTAATTACGCAAACAAAACGTTGTTATAATATATTAATTCTAAGAATTAGAATTCAAAAGAAAGAGACAATTGTAATGTTAGTTCTTAATAATTAACAAATACGTTATTAGTATCAAGTTATTATAATAACAACTTAACATTGTGCAAAGTTTTCTTTCTAAGAATTTTTTCTTAGAATTTTTACAAATTAATGTCTCTCTAAATTGTAATTCTACATATAACATAGTTTTGTCTTTAGTGCGTCAATATAGCGACGTCTTGTTACACGTTCGTATATAGTCTTATATATATAAAAGACTTATAAGATAAACTTTTACTTAATCTATATGGTTCGTAAGCTAATTTTATAAATTTATCAAATTAAATGTTCTTTACTTTCTAATACAAAATTATAACATACAAATCGAATTATTAATGCAAACTTAATATATATTAATATTAATTATCTTTGCGTTTTAATAAACTATAAGTTATAACAACGCATATAAAATTACATCTTTATTAAATATTTAACTTTTAAAAACTTTCTTTGTAATCAATTTTATTTTAATACAAGTTTAATATATATTAAATATATATAGAATTTAATTATTTTTAAGAAAGCAATAAAATTAAGATTAATATATGCGATGTGCAATTAAATATTTATATTTTTGTTAATTAGAAACAATTTCTATTCTTTATGCTAATTGCACGCGAAGATTATACTTATTATTTATTATATTTTATTAAAATATTTTAAGAAATTGTTGACAACATAATTGCAACAATTAAACAACAAAATTTATTATTTTTTAACAACGCATAAATTAAGCTTATATTTAGTATATATCTTGTTTGCGCTAATTTTTTTGCAAAACGCTTTATTATCTCTTTTATTATATTCGATTTTCGCGTTAAATATAACAAGATTGCTTTACGCTATATATACAACAATCTTAATATAGAAGATCGCATAACAACATTAATTTAGAAGCAAAAATTCGAGAGATTTTTTATCGAAACAATTTTAAAAGATTAGTTTATATTTAGTTTAAACTTTGCATAAACTTAGCTTATAATTTATAGAAGTTAAGTAAGAATTTGCTATTAATTAATTATGTTCTTTAGAAAAACAATAAATTAAAAACTTTATTTATTTTAACAAAAATTCTTAACAATATATTATTGTGTATTGTACTTATATTTAGATTAAGATCTTTATAAATTAATTATATCTCAAAACAAATCTTGCATTGCAACAAATTTAAGACAAAACAAATCTATATAATATCTTAAATTAAAATAAGAATTATTATTGTAAATTTAATATATATATAATATACATTAAGTATATACTTAAATTGCAATAAAAATTAACGTCTATTATTACTTGTAAATTAATATAAAAATTATTGAAAATTATTATATAATATTTATTAAAATATTTGAAGCGTTAAAAGAAGTTATTTGTCAAATTTTTTATATTTTTTATATTAATTGTAAAAACAAAGAATTACAAACTTTTACAATAAATATAACAAGAAACAAGCTTAAAATATATTTAATATATATTAGAATTATACATATATTATTAACATTTTATCTTAAAAGTTTAAGAAATATTTTTACAATTTTAACAACTCTCGAAAGTAATTTAAATATCTCGAATATATATTAATTTTTTGTTAAATATATTTTAAACGTAATTTTCGAAAATGTTATTTTAATTATTTGACAATTTATTTTATAAACGGGGGGATGGCGAAAGGGGCGCCTTTTCCTGCTCTTAGGCTGGTGCAGGCTGGATAGGGTTTAGCGTTGCCGATATTGCTATAGTGTTGTGTTTGGGCCGAGTCGCCGCTTTCCCTGGGATATAATAAACTATGTCCTACTCCATTCTTACCTCCGCTTCCTTCGATTACCCCCATCCTGCGATCACGCCGGGCTTTGCGCCTGACCAATTTCGAAGTCCTTATTTGTCAACGCCCGAGTCTTATATATAGCGATATCACGGCGCATCCACTTCGGAATCCTTCTTCAGCCGTCCGGGGCGAGCGGCGCCCCTCTTTTTGCATTCGCCCTCTTTCCGATGGGCACCTGACATTTGTGCATCACTATGGCCTCGCCGGTACCGAGTGGGTAGCCCTGAGTCCTTGCCCTGCACGCCACCCTCATCTCCTGCCGTCGGTCGTCTTACCACTTGCCCACGCCAATGGACGTATTGGAGAGGGAGATTTCCCGCTTCTGGCGCCGATAACAAAATCGTCTCCGCCTGGTGAGATTGGCATTTTGGCATTGCCTCCATTCGGGAAGGAAGCGAGGGGGATCCTCACTTTGGCGGCCAACAGGAAAGCTGTCCACCTCTGTTCACGGATTCGGGCTCTCGAGCGCTAGAATTGTCGACGTGTCACATGCTCAGCTGTGGGATGGCAAAATCCTGCTGCCTGGTGCCCACGGCATCGGTCTGGAGGTGGAGATTGAAAAACGGCGGCCATCGAGGGAGCGCGGACGTGGTTTGACGCTGGAAGACAAATACATTTGCTCGATCCAACCTATCTCCTCGCGAATCTCCGTCTCTGAAAACCACCGTAACAACCTTGGCCCTCAACTTCTGCGCTTTCACTTGTCGCCTTCTTCTCACACAGCACGATTCAACAGTGTCTTGTGCAATATGGATTCTATCATCTTTTACAAAGGGCCAAAGGAATCTGACGCCACATTTTCGCGCAACAGTCACAAGAGCCATAGACCTGCAATGCACGCTGTCTCGCATGTTTATTCTACGCCCGCGAAAATTGCAAGCAGTCATCTTCGAAACTGGGACTCGGTCGAAACCTTGGACCTGACCCTCAAACCGGACAGCTCTCTTGGGGTACAGCTTCACAATATACCAGACATTGGAGGTGAGTTGGCGCATCTTTCTGCTGCCACTTGCCAACACAAAACACAGGATCTTCCCAGGCATATCCCATCGCTTTCGGAAACGAGTTTCCCTACATTGACGATCTCCCGGATATTTTAATCGCGCCAGAATTGCTTCGGGATGCGACAGAGACAGAGACAGAGACAGAGACAGAGACGATGGAAACGCGATTGGTTTACGACGCACGATTCAGTGCGGAAAAGGACGCAGGACCAATGCACAATCTCCAGCGAAGTCCAAACAAAAGTGCCACCGAATCACGCGGTGGGTTTCGGTCGTCTACACGTAGCGCTTCCCTTTCAATGGGATACAGATTTCGTCGGGACGACCGACAAAGGTCCACGGGAAGACTTCAACCCAGAGACACTCGCTCAAGGGTCCAGTGAGCCAGATTCGGTCCCTCGCTTGAGAAATTTTGCGGATGGATTTTCTTCGAACGGGTCTCCGGACTCGGGGGACCGCGTTGAGGACTCCGACGGGCAGCAAAGCATTTGTTGTGACCTTGTAGATTTGAATTTGCGGTAAGACCTGACGTACATGCTTGGCCTTCACTGCCGCTGATGTTTCATTAGAAATCCGACAGCGCATCGGCATATAAAATCACACCCATCACATAACTCTGTCGTTATGAGGAAGACTTGCGTCTCGTCGATCTTTCCTTCACATCTACAAAAGTCTCCTACTACAGACAACTACGTAGATGGCTTATTAGGCAATCAAGCATCAGGAGCGAATCACGAGGTGGAGGAATTCAAAACCCACCGACGACCGCGTACGCCACTTCGTTCACGCCGCACCAGAGAGATTTCCGTTTTGTTGGAGAGCAGAAGGAGCTTGTCGAGCGTCCCGACATCCCTCACCCCCAAGCGGGGCCGAGGTCGTCCATACAAAAGGGCAAACAGTAAGGGGAAGTGGGAGATCGTCAAAATCTTGCGGGAGAGGCGACGGGGCAAAAAGCTTGAACATGAAGTGCAATGGAAGAACACGTAGTTGCCACAGAGTTCACTGCCTAATGCGCGGGCATTGCTACAGGATTTTAAGACGAAGTGTGCTTGTTTAGAAGAAGTTTGAGGGTACCCCCAAACCCTTTTGGCAGCCTGGCTCCGGGCCCTTCCAGACTCTTTGTTTGTAAGAATCGAGGATTTCTGGTCTGAGAACATGTTAAGCATTGTTCTGTTCAGGATCTCTTGCCGGTTGCGGTGGAATGTATCTCAGTTCTGGCGCGTGATGTTCCAATCTGGACGTATTCGTCCGTCAATGTCTGTCAATGTCTGTCAATGTCTCTGCACGTGAAGTCCCAAGTGATGGCAGTGGAACCGGCTGGTTTCGGTCTAGAATTTCAGTCTTCTTGGAAGGAAAGCCGCTGCTAATTTCGATCAAGCGGAGTAAGACTGAAGATCACGAAGCACAAAGGGGAGTCCGTCCAAGAGCAAGGTACGAATTCAATGATACTATGACAAGCTCACGAAAGTGGGGAAGGTTAAGAAGAAAGAGATTTCCATTGCATCGTGAAGTCGAGTAGTAAGCAGAATCCAAGTTTATAATCTAGGGTCTGAGCAACTCACCGCATCTTGCCTGCTGAGTAGTCTCGTGGGTGACCAACCTCAAGGAACACTCGTGGCCTATTACAACCGAAGCGAAGTACACCGGGAAAGTAATGCTATAAGCGCAATAATGTGGCCCCAGGAGCATCTAAACCTGCGCCTAATAGCGCCTAGGATATTGCTCCCTTTATCTGCTTCGCTTCGGTTGTAACAGGCTTCGGAAGAGGTTGGGTTTGAGAGAGGGGGCGGGGAGGATTTCATACCCGAATCTTACCGTCAGGGCACCCAATTATTTTCTAGCTGGTACGGAGCTAAATTGAACGTTTTCTGCCCACACTTTTATGACCTTGATTTCCTCTTCTTACACATGCTTTGCATTGCGAGCTTAGAAACTGCCCCCTCTATCTTTCTTGCTCTGGACACATTTGAGCCTTCGTCTCGATTTCCATCGCACTCTCTTGCCTGGAACAATTCTAGCCTTGGAACGAAAACAGACACCAGCTCCAGCACCTACCTATGTGCCCCCCCTATTGATATTTTTAGTATCCTTTCTCGCGTCTGCTACTCCTAGAATCTCCTTCATCGCATGCTGCCACATGGAAAAATGAACTTATACTGGCTTACCACTTCGACATTGCAGGTCTACGGTAAATTGCCATGGCCTTTGAAATTGTTCGTGACTCCAGCGGTAGAGCAGACGTCTGCTTTTCTAGATCTCCCTATCGACATCCTTTGCAGTATATGCGACGAACCCCCTCTATCCGCAAAGATCCTACTTTCTCATACCTGCAAGGCTATGTGGTACATGCTGCGCAGCAGGTGCTCTTTTCAATTAAAAGCTATCGCTCGGGAGGATCGATTCAATACATTGACCGAGCTGGGGAACTTGTTGCCGGATAACTACCATTGTATCAGGTGCAATATCTTACATCCTGTGGAACCTGATGACATCCCAAATTTGACAAACTGGTATCGCCGCCGCCACTCATGCCGCACACCAGGCCAAATGTTTGATCATCTGCATCCGCAACACTCCTACGCAGTTTCGTTCCATCACGTACAGCTGGCACTGAAGTACTCTCGAATGAAGGAAAAGCACCAGGATTGTCGAACGAACATTCTTCAAAACTTTGAGATTCGTCCAGTCGGCTCTCCTATCATCAAGACATTCACCGCAAAGCCGAAGGTCGTCAACGCCAGATTCATACTGTTGGCGACATACGTCCTGTATGCAGGTCCGCTCCGAGACGCAGCAAAGAAGGATTACGACAAATATATAATGTTCTGTCCTCACCACTATTTTGGCCTTGGCACGGGATCAGGCAACTCCTTTGCCGCGATTTTGCAAAAGGCTGTTATCAATGCGGCGACCACACAAGATCAACACACTGAGCTATTTTCATGTGATCGCTGCCCAACAGACTATTCGGTGGTGGCCGAAGATGATGAGGCCGTCGTCGAGGCTTGGCATGACCTGGGAAATGGATTCTCTGTTGAGGATCCCAGCTGGCAAAGTCACCTTTACTCAGACCAGAATGGGATATTCAAAGGATTGCAGTTCAACTATGAACATGGGAGTATCTCCAAGATGTATAATAGCTGCTACAGTTGACTCTCATAGATGCAGTGAATACAATCGCCCGTTTGGATGACTGAAACACGATGTCATGGTCTGTTCCCACCTGAAGGCTTTCACTCTATTCTGGACCAAGCCACATCAGCCAATGGCCTGACAACTACCCCAAAGACTTCATCCACTGCCACTCGCTCCCCTTTGTGTAATGCATCCCAAGTATCCCAAGCCTTGAAGTTGAAGAGCCAACGTCAACCCAACCTCGCCCATCATAGGACATCCAACTCTTCTGCTTTCGGTAGGAGGGACGGAGGAGAGGAATGCTCGCTTTTGGCTTCACCCCGAAAGGCTACTGGACCCTAGCGCCACGATGAGGCAGCGAGCAATGCTAGGGGACCCCCTCAGCTAGTTAGCGTCCTCGGGGGCCCCTGGTCGTTTTACGCCCTACCAGGAAGGCGACTATCATGACCGCATCAGCTGTCGTTATATAAACAAACGAGATTCGGGACGTCGTGACTCCTGACTGGGGCTAATGGAGGGCCCCTACGAGCCGCTCCCTCAGCTTCTCCAGATCGGCCAACCTCTGCTTCAGCTCCTCCAACTCAAGTCGGAGGGCGTCCACGTCGGCCACGGCGGGGCAGGGGGAAGGGGGAGGGGGAGGGGGAGGGGGAGGTGGAGGGGGAGCAGGGCGAAGAAAAAAGTAACTCACTGAAATTGCGGCTATAGATGAGGCCGCTATGACTATACTTGATAGGGCCGTAGCCCAATCTGTGAATGCCATAGCTGGGGGAAGAAACCAAAAGAAAAGAAGAAGACTTGGGGGGAAAAAGGGTATATATAAATAAAGAAAAGTGGGACGCTCCTCCCACATCTGGTACAATCAAAGATGGAAACCGCAAAACCAGTCGAAAGGCAAGGGAAAACTCCGGTAAAACGAAATAGCAACACGGGAACAAATTCTGGACCTCAATTGAATTGATTGGCAAGAACCCTTTTGGAATATGATCTCGAAGGGCAGGAACCGCAAAAGATTTTGGAAAGAAAGGGTGAAATCCTAAAGTATTTTCTTAACCCGGGGAATGTCCCTTTGAAAGCTAACGAACGCTATGCAGCAAACCTGCAGATATCCTCCTAACGCTCGTTTTATGACCGGCCATGTCTATGCTTTTCGAAGGGCAAACAAACCCTAATTGGAGAAGAAAAAACAGAGACAACAAGGGGCTGATTCCCTATCATGCACGACGGCTCGAGTGGCAGGAACAGCGCTTTTCACTCCGCCGACCGCACCGTGGGCTTTTCCTCCAGTCACTTTGCCCGCATCGCCCAATTTCTTCGGCTCGACCGTGCCGTTCGCGCTCTTCTTCGCTGATCCCCCTCCACTTCCTCCTCCTCCTCTTCCTCCCGCCGACGCCCCTTCCCGTCCTTGCCCTTCCTTCGCAGACCTATTCGCCGCCGTTCCGCCCTCCTTATCTTCTTCGATCTGCTGCGGCTACTACTGCTGTCCCGCCCCCGTCGTCGACGAGTCCTTCCCTATCAATGTATCTGACGGCTCCTTGATACCCGTCTGCTCCGCCAGCCCTTCCTTTAGCCCCGTATGGATGCCCGGAATAGGCTTCTCGTTGAAGTATTTAAGGATGGAGTACGTAGCCCAGCCCCAGAGCCAGAAAAAGATAGCGACGCCGACGGCAAAGTGAAGACGTTCCAATATGTTTACAAACACCCGGCGGTAGCGATACCGCTAGGGCTGTCTCTGATCATATAATCGAAGAAGGCATACAGGACGCTAATATAGCGTTAGCGGAGGGCGATCAGTGGGTCTTTGTCGGTTTTCTTGCAATACCTAAGACCTTCTCGTCAGTCCCGACAGTCTATTAAGGTCCGAACCGCTTACTCGAACCACCTCTTCCTTATCAAGCCCAATATATTTTCACTGCTGTCTCCATATATGCGTTGCGTCAATTTGCCAACGTTGAATCCTTTCTCTAGCCGTTGGTAATATTCTTTCACTCCCTCTCCTTCGATTTCGCAGGCTGTTTGAATGCTTTAACGCGGGACCATCGGAGTTGAGCACGGGTTAAGGTATGACGGCGTTTTCGAAGCCGTCAATATAAATTATCTCCAAAGTGAAGGAAGGAGGAGGGCTCGAGCGATCCTTATATCCATTTTCGCTAGTCTCATGGCCGCGCAATGGTGCAAAGCCGGTCATGATGGGGAAAGGAGAGGATGCTCTCTCCAGGGAAAGCGAGTAAGTCGAGGGAGCCACGGCGGTGGACGCGTAGGCAGGCAATAAGGTCAATGCTGGCGGTAAGGCAGCTTGAAGCGGCGGCCCCGGCGGCCGAAAGTGCCAGGATCATTGCCGTTTAGTAGTTATATTTTATAATTTGATTAATTATTAAGTTAAGTTAAATATAAATTAATAATACACATTTTTTTTAATTAATTAAGCAACAATACAATTTAATTTATTGCGATTGCATTAAATAAATAGAATATTTTTTTCTATTTTAAAATTGTTCTTTTCAAACATCTTAATAGCGTATTTTCTTATTTTAATATATAATTAACATAAATATAGCTTAGAACAAATATAAGTTCTATCTAAATATAAAAACAAGTAATAATAGTTTTTGTTTCGCAAACTTATTGTTTTAAAAGTAATTACTTTCTTTTATATTAATATAATTGCGAGTTAACATTTATTAATGCAAAGAAATCTTTAATTTCTTTCTATATAATTTAGTAAAAATTTATTTTATCTTTTAATATTTAATTTATATCTTAAGTTTAAAATATAATGTGCTTATATTATTTATGCATTGTATTAATTTCTTAATAATTTTAATTTTTTAAAACTAATTAATAAAATGAGTTGTTAAATAATTAAAATAACGTTTTCGAAAATTACGCTTAAAATATACTTGACAAAAAACTAATATATATTCGAGATATTTAAATTACTCTTAAAAATTGTCAAGATTGTAAAAATATTTCTTAAATTTTTAAAATAAAACGTTAATAATATTTGCGTAATTCTAATATATATTAAATATATTTCGAACTTGTTTTTTGTTTATATTTATTGTAAAAATTCGCAACTCTTTGTTTTTACAATTGATATAAAAATTTTAAATAATTTAACAAACAATTTCTTTTAACGCTTTAAATATTTTAATAAATATTGTTTAATAATTCTTAATAATCTTTATATTAATTTAAATATAATAGTAGATATTAATTTCTATTGCAATTTAAGTATATACTTAATATATATTATATATATATTAAATTTACAATAATAATTCTTGTTTTAATTTAAAATATTGTATAGATTTGTTTTGTCTTAAACTTGTTTAAATACAAGATTTATTTTAAGATATAATTAATTTATAAAAGTCTTAATCTAAGCATAAATATAATATATAATAATATATTGTTAAGAATTTTCGTTAAAATAAATAATGCTTTTAATTTATTGCTTTTTTGAAAAATACAATTAATTAAAAGCAAATTTTTGCTCAATTTTTATAAATTGTAAGCTAGATTTATGCGAAGTTTATACTAAATATAAACAAGTTTTCTATCAATATTTCGAGTAATCGATCTCTTAATTTCAAGATGCTAAGATAATTCAAGTAATTCGAAATTGATTCTAGAAACGTTCGAAAAACAAATTAAAAGCTTGCATTTAAAAAATTAGAAAAAGCTTAATAAAAAATATAATTTTGATATTCGAAATATGTACGAAATCTCGCAATACTTCGATTATATCTTTACTTGTTACTCGCTTATATTATAGTAATCTAAGTAAAAAAATCGAACAATTTATAAGATTTCTACGCAAGAACGATATATAGACAAAAGTATTTTTTATACTTGCGTAATTAATTGCGTTCGTAGATTGCGTTCGCGAATCTTAACAACATATAAATAATACTTTTAACATTGCACAAGTAATATGTGTCTTAATTTATTTTTCAAATTTTAATTTTATTAACTTAAGATTAATCGAATCTACTAATAAGACTTTAGAACTAAAATGTTGACACAACGATTCTAAAAATTCTAGATCGCTAATAGAATTTCTAGAGAATTATTTTAAATTGTTAATGTTTAAAGTTGTTTTAATAGAAAACTTTTTAAGTTTTTGCTTGCGAATTAATATTGTTATGCAATCTTTTATATTAAGATTATTGTATATATAATATAGAGCAATCTCGTTATATTTAACGCGTAAATCAAATATAATAGAAGAGATAATAAAGCGTTTTGCAAAAAGTTTAGCGCAAACATAATATATATTAGATATAAACTTAGCTTATATGTTATTAAAGATAATAGATTTTGTTATTTATTGTTGCAATTACGTTGTCAATAATTTCTTAAAATATTTTAATAAAATATAATAAATAATAAGTATAATCTTTGCGTACAATTAATATAAAGAATAGAAATTGTTTTTAATTAATAAAAATATAAATGTCTAATTGCGCATTGTATATACTAGTCTTAATTTTATTGCTTTTCTAAGAATAATTAAATTTTATATATATTTAATATATATTAAACTTATACTATAATAAAATTAATTGCAATTAAAGTTTCTAGAAATTATATATTTAATAAAGATGCAATTTTGTGTATATTGTTATAACTTGTAATTTATTAAGACGCAAAAATAATTAATATTAATATATATTAAGTTTGCGTTAATTGTTCGATTTGTGTATTATAATTTTGTATTAAAAAATAGAAAACATTTAATTTAATAAATCTATAAAATTAACTTACAAACAACATAAATTAAGTAAAAGTTTATTTTATAAATTTTTTATATAACAAGTTCTTAATTCTTGTATACGCAAGTTATAAATTTAAAATGTACACAACGTATGCGTTAATTTTGTTACTTTTTAAAAAATTTATAATATTAGATTTTCGTGCAATACTTTAATTGCGCATTAATATTTATTATATACGTTAATTAAATAAAATATTGTTAAAGATTGTTAATATTCTTAAGCTTAACTTTATTGTACGCTAAATATATATATAGTATATTCGAATGCACGTGTTCGCAATATTTAATTTCGAAATATTTAAAACTTGAATATTAAATCTTGTTTGTTTTGTCTTTTTTCTTAATTTTTAAAAGTAAAAAAATAACTTAAGTAATTTTAAAGTTAATTGCAACAACAAAGAATTAAATCTAGTCTTAATATAAGTTAAAATTATATTATACTTAAATTAAACATACGTTAAATATATATAAATTAATTAACGCTTTAATAGATAAATTAATTAAGATTTCGATTAATATTATGTTTTTTTGTATACAAAATAAAGAATCTTCTTTAAATGCGTATATAAATATATTAAAATATTGTAATAATTTTGCACTTTTAATAAAATTACTTGATTGCGTTTTTCGAAAATTAATCCAATTTTATTAATGTTAATAAAGCTCTATATATAATAAATATATATATGTTTTTTTATCTATTTTATACTTGATTTAACATTTCTAGGAATCTATGCAAGAATTATATACTTTCACGATTTTTAAATTTGATCAAATACGAATAAACGAACAACATTAGTGTTTGTTTGTTTGATTATAATTGACTAGAATTCGTAATTGTTATTTCGTTTATAATAAATCATTATAACAACGCTACGTCTTCGTCTTCTATATCGTAATATTCGTAATACAAAAAAATTCTTCAAATAAAAACTTTATAAATTTAAGAAAAGTTCGAATATTGTTAACAATGTTGTTATCTAAAAGTGACACAACAATTTAATAGTTAAAATTATGCGCATTATTGCGACAACAAATTTGATTTCGTCTAGCAATTATTATAAATTCGTAATATTAATTTTTTATTATATTTGTGTTTTTTTTTGTCGTTATCTAAGATAAATTAACAAAACATATTTAATTGTTATGCGCTTTTAATTGTAATCGCAAGTTCTTGTTGTAATCTTAAATATTTGTCGTTTGCACAATAATTAATTAAAGTTAATTTTGTTTGTTTTTAATTATATTAGAAGTGTATTATGTAATTTAAAGTAATTAATATATAATTGTATATATTTATGCGTAACTTTAAATATAAACTTATAATATTTTGCGTTATTCTTGTTTTTTAATTATTTTAATCGCTACTTTTTTCGAATTTTGTTCTAAATAAACGTCTTTTTAATAATAAATTTGCTTAATATTTAGTTTGCGAGAAATAAACGTTGTTTGTGCGTTTTATTAACGACTTCGTTTACAATTTTGTTGTCTTTTATGTTTTTATGTCTTAAAATTTAATAAAGTTTTAATATAAAGTTGCGACATTGTATTGCATTATATATTTTTTACGTTTTTTTAAAATATATTTAATTTAATATTAATTTTATTTTTGTTATAATTTTTAATAAAATTTAAGCATTAAAATATATTTTGTAAATTCGTTCTCGCAAATTAGTAAATATCTCGCAATATTTTGTTAATTTTTTAATTATTTTTGTAAATTTCTCGAGTTTATTATAATGCATAAATATTATCTTAACATTTTTAATTGTTTCTTAATTTTTTAATTCGCTTTTATTAAAACAACAATAATATCTTTATTGCGATTGTTTTCGTCGAAATACGTTTTTTAATATTAATTAAACTTGTTCGCATTGTTTTTTTTTTCTTACTATAAGCAATAACTATTTTAAAGAATTTTATTTATAAAATAGTTGTGTAAAGTTATTGTTACAATATTATTGTTAATTCGAGTTTTGTTCGTATTTGTTTTCTCTTAAATTGCACAAATTCTTTTTTTAACATTAAGTTGTTGCGTATGCGTAGTATTATTGCGTTTATTATTTTGTTTAACTTTTATATATCTATAATAACTATTGATCTTTGTATTAACTTTTCGAAATGCACATTAATAAAAAATATATTAATCTTGATTTATAAAAAATTTGTAAACGTTGTTTTATAGATATTTGTAATGCGTTAAAGCGTGCGACTTTATATTAATTATAATTTCGAAATAACTTTTTTTTCTTAAATTTTTAATATTTTTAAGCGTATATTATGCGACAATATTGTAAGCTATTATTAACTTCTTAATAGCAATATATTTGCGCTTATTTATTTTTAACAAAATGTTAAATATTGAACTTTCTATTATTGACACGCTTTTGTATTTAATTATTAGCTTAATTTTTATTTAACGCAAACAAATTATTTATCTTAACTTTAAATCTAGTTAAATTTTTGATATTTTAATATTTAATTTAACAATTATCTTGTGTTTTGTTAGCGTTATATTGACGCTTATATTAAATCTCTTTAAAGTTCGCAAAAAATAAATAAATTTGTATTGCTTTTTTGCGAACTTAAATTTGTAACTTTGTGTTTATTGCTCGCATTTATTATATATTTAACTTAGTATTTTACAATTACGTTCGATTAATTTCTTATATATTAATATGTTAATGTTGTTTTTTTTTTTTTTTTTTTTATACTTGATTTAACATTCTTAAGAGTCTATGCGAGAATTATATACTTTTACGATTTTTAAATTTAATTAATTACAAATAGACGAACAACATTAGCGTTTATTTGTCTAATTATAATTAACTAGAATTCGCAATTGTTATTTTGTTTGTAACGAGTTGTTATTACGACGTTGCGTCTTCGTCTCTTATATCGTAATATTTGTAATACAAGAATTTTTTTTAAACGAAAACTCTATAAATTTAAGAAGAACTTGAACATTGTTAACAATGTCGTTATTTAAAATTGACGCAATAACTTAATAGTTAAAACTATGCGTATTATCGCAACGACAAATCTAATCTTATTTAATAATTGTCATAAATTCGTAATATTAATCTCTTATTATATTTGTGCTTTTTTTTGTCGTTATTTAAGACAATTTAATAAAATATATTTGATCGTTATGCGTTTTTAATTGTAATCGCAAGTTCTTGTCGTAATCTTAAGTATTTGTCGTTCGCACAAAAATTAACTAAAGTTAATTTTGCTTGTTTTTAATTGTATTAAAAGTACATTATGCGATTTAAAATAATTAATGTGTAATTGCATATATTTATGCGTAACTCTAAATATAAACTTGCGATACTTTGCGTTGTTCTTGTTCTTTAATTATTTTAATTGCTATTTTTTTTAAATCTTGTCTTAAATAAGCGTCTTTTTAATAACAAGTTCGCTTAACATTTAATTCGCGAAAAGTAGACGCTATTTGTGCGTCTCGTTAACGACTTCGTTTGCAATTTCTTTATTTTTTATGTCTTTATGCTCTAGAATTTAATAAAGTTTCAATATAATATTGTTATGTCGCATCGTATTATATGCTCTTTACGTTCTTTTAAAACGTATTTAATTTAACGTTGATTTTATCTCTTTTATAATTTTTAGTAAAACTTATTTGTTAAAATATATTTTGTAAATTTGTTTTCGCAAGTTAATAAATGCTTCGCAATGTTTTGTTAATTTTTCGATCGCTTTTGTAAATTTCTTAAGTTTGTTATAATGCGTAAGCGTTACTTCGACGCTCTTTAATTGCTTCTTAATTTTCTAGTTCGTTTTTATTAAAACAACAATAATGTTTTTATTGTAATCGCTTTTATCGAAGTACAATCTTTAATATTAATTGAACTTGTTCGCATTATGCTTTTTCTTAATTATTTTCTTATTATATGCGATAACTATTTTAGAAGATTTTATTTATAAAATAGTTATATAAAGTTATTGTCGCAATATTGTTGTTAATTTGAGTTTTATTCGTATTTATTTTCTTTTAAATTGCAAAAATATTATTTTAAGTTTTAATTTTTTTTTAACATTAAGTTGTTGCATATGCGTAGCATTATTGCGTTTATTATTTTGCTTAACTCTTATACATTTATAATAGTTATTAATTTTTGTATTAATTTTTCGAGATATATATTAATAAAAAATACGTTAATTTTAATTTGTAAAACTTTTGTAAATATTGTTTTGTAAATATTTGTAATGCGTTAAAACGCGCAATTCTATATTAATCGCAACTTCGAAATAATTTTTTTTCTTAAATTTTTAATATTTTTAGACGTATATTATGCGACGATATTATAAATTATTATCGACTTTTTAATAATAATGTACTTGCGTTTACTTGTCTTTAACAAAATGTTAAATATTAAACTTTCTATTATTAATGCGTTCTTGTGTTTAATTATTAGCTTAATTTTTACTTAATGCAAATAAGCTTTTTACTTTAGTTTTAAGTTTAGTTAAACTCTTAATATTTTAATATTTAATTTAACAATTATCTTGTGTTTTACGAACGTTATATTGACGCTTATATCAAATCTCTTTAAAGTTTGCGAAAAATAAATTAATTTATACTTTTTTTTCGCGAACTTGAACTTGTAACTTTGTATTTATTATTCGCATTTATTATACATTTAACTTAGCATTTTACAATTACGTTTAATTAATTTTTTATACGTTAATATATTAACGTCGTTTACGAAATTCGTAGCGCTAATTCGCAATTTGATGTTATTGCACATTTTTAACAAATTCGCATTGTAAAATAGATATAAAATTAAATTTTTTTTTACGATATGTTTACGTTCGCATTGCGTTTCTTTATTGTATAATTATCTATAATTAAGATAATACAACGTTTTTTTAAAAAATTCTTTATTTATTTAAGCAAATAAGTAGAAATTTGTCTCTTCTCTATATTGTAAAGCAATCGAATATGCAATATATTATCGAATGCGTTTAATATATCGAAATTAAGTAGAAATGTTATTTTTTTCTTTTAATTGCTTTATATTGTGTAAATCTTTTTCGTAATTAATTGCAATATCTTGTCGATTAAACATTGTCTTCTAGCTTTTATTTGTATATTTAATAAAGTATTGTGCGTCTTTACGACGTAGCGAAGACGCTTCAATATTATGAATTTTAATATCTTATTTAATGTATTTAATAACGCGATAAGTTTAATGAATAATAATTTAAAGTAATTCTTTTTTCTTAATTTGCGCAACATTATTATAATTGTCTTTTTAAAATAAGACAATTGCATTTCTTTCTTAATGCATTTATTAAATAAAAATCTTACTTAAAATAAGACAATGCGAATTAATTATTATAGCGTACAATTAATTACATCGTTGATTCTTAGTATTTTGTTAAAAGTTATTTTGTGCATTGCTTTTATTACTTTGCACTTTAATATTATTTCGTTGTCTTCTATAAAAGTCAAATAAGAGAATTTGTTCAAATCGTTTACTAAAATTCTAAACAAAAAAGAAAAACAAAATCGAAACATTATTTCGATTTTGTTCTTTGTTATTGTCGCGATATTTGTATTTATTTGTAATAATAATATAGTAAATTTAATTAACGTTTTTGTTGTTGCATTTTTAATTTACTTTGTTATTTCGAAGAGATTTTTAATAATATTTTTCGAAACTTTTATTTGTTCGCGAAACTTATTTCGTTTATGTTTTTTTAAAATCTTGTTTTTCTTATCGCATATTTGAACGTACGTCGTTTATTTATTAGAAATGCAATATTGTTAATGTAGTCTTTTAATTTCTTTAATTATCTTTGTGCACTTCGTTGTTTATTTAAATTTGATTTTTTTGTATAATTTTGTTTACGAAATAAAGTCTTCAATAGTTTTTTTTAAAGCATCGAACAACTTTGTTGTATATTTATTAATATTGTTTTTTTTATTAGATTGTTTAATATTAATTTAAGTAATAAATTTCTTAATATATTGTCGAACTTTTTTAAGTTTATAGCTTTTCAATTTTGTTTAAAGCAACGTTAAGACTTCTTTTGCGTTTAAAAATTTAATGTCATTCTTATTAAAAAATAATCGAATAAGTTTTTTATTTTCTCGTTTATATCGCAATATATTAATTGATTTATTACTTCTTTTATAATAAACAATAAGTCGATCGTAATTTAAGCGTCTTAATAATCTTTCGTTATAATTTTTTAAAAAAGAGTTAGCATTGCGTCGATTGCGCATATTATATTTAATAAATTCTTCGAAAATAAATGTTATTTAAAATAAAAAAAGCTCGCTTAAAAGAAATAATACAAATTAAATTTTTTTATAATAATATTTTTGTTTTGCATGCGTAAAGTTAACTTTGTTATTAGAAGATTGCTTTTATTAATTATTTTGTTATAATTATTTAAGAGCGAGTTGTAAACGTTATAAACGTTAATAAAATTATGCTTTATATTATTATCGTTAAGATATAATTGTAACGTTATTGTTTTTACATCTTTAAAATGTTATATATTGTGCTAACTATTGCTATTAATGCGTTTGTTAACGTAAAAGTATATTTTTTTGTCGTTATTTACAAGCGTAAAGCTTGCGCGTTTTAAATTTTATATTTACATCTTAACGTAATGTTGTTACAACTTTTGTATTATTAATATGTTATAATTTTGTATTTTATTCCTTTGAAACAATGCGATTATTATTTTATTTCTTGATTTATAAATGTTATACTATAATGTTTTAAGCTTGTTTTGTATTTTTATTAAAGTTGCTTCCTATAATTCTTAATATTAATATTTATTATAAATTCTACATCTCTTGCGTAAAAGACATATTCTATAATAATGCTATTATTATTTTGTTGTTATCTTGTTTTACTAAAGTAAACTAGTTACTTAACAATTCGTTAAAGCGTCTTTTCTTAATCAATTATTAAATTACGCTTTTTTTTGTTGTTATAAGAATGTTTTGCATGCGACTTGTTTACGTCGAATAATTAATTGTTGTCGTCTTGCGTTTTGTTTTCTTTTTTAACGTCTAATTAAATGTCGTTGCGCTTTTAAACGTTATTAAGATAATTGTCGTTTCGTTTGTTTTCGTCGTCTTGACGACGTAATATAGTAACTTTATCTTTGTTGTCTCTTTTATTTTTAATTTTTTACTTTGTTTTTTAGAGCACTTGAAATCAAATTCTTTGTAAGCATTCTTACAAACGTCGCATTTTTATTTTAATTAATTTAATTAATGCGAACATTAATTGAAGCGATAATTTCGCGCACAATAAACGCATTATTGTTCGTTTTTACATTTGTATATTAAGTAATTCTAATTTTAACACTTTATGTATTGCTTTATTTTATAATTCGTATTATAATATTTTGCTATTTTAATATTTAATTTATAAATTATGTTAAATTAGATTAATTTGTTTGTTATTTTCGAGCAATTTATTTACATTACAATAAAGACGTATTTTTTTATTACTTTTTTTCGTAAATTAAATTGTTTTATTAATTTTTAATTCTTAATGCATAATCTTGCATAATCTTTTTATTGTTTTTGCTCTTTTTTTCTTTATATTTTTAAACATGCTTTTTACTTTAATGTTATATATTATTATTTTTGCGCGTTTACGACGCAAAATTGTCGCAATAAATATGTTCTTAATTTAAAAATTACCTAATTTTAGAATCTTTTTATTGCATTTGTTATTAATTTTAAAGACTATTATTCTTTTAAAACGTCTTATTTTTTGTATATCTTTTTGCGCACTTAATATATTAATAATATTTAAGTTGTACGTCAATGCAATTATCTTTATTGCATTTATTTTTTATATATTTTTTATTTCTTTCTTTTTCTTAATTTACGTTATTAACTTTATCTTTTTAATTAATTATCGCTTTAAAAATGTTTATTTAATGTTTATTTTAACTGTTATTTGTGCAACTAATAACAAACTTTGTATTATATTCGCTTATGTGTTTGTATCTTATATATCTTTTTTGACTTTTTTTATTTTTTTTAGTTAATTTGTCGTTTTTTTCAATTTCTTTAATACAAAAATTATGTTAATTCGTCTATTTTTCGCGAAGAATTCGTTAAACTTGCGCATAAGCTTTTTAACAAAAATATATTACTTAATTAACGTTGTTATTAAAACTATTTTAAATACGTTTTTTTTTTAATTTATAAAGCTTCTTGATTTTTATTATTTTCGCAATAGTTTTTGTTGCAATTTGTAATAAATTGCGTTAAGACATATTAAGTGCACTTTAATTATTTGTTAACATTACATCAATTACGTCAATTTAACTTTAACGATCAAAATAAATTGTAAGCGTTATTGTTAATAAAATCTTCTCTCTTGTCTTTTCTCGTATAATAAGATAGTATAATATTGATTTTCGCAAATTAATCTTTTCTTATAAATGTATTTATTTATTTGTATTTTATAATAAATATTAATTTAATATACAACAAATATAAAGCATAAAAGAGAATCTATTTTCTTAAATCTTATAAGTAATAATTTGTTAAAAATATTAAGATTTTAATCGTTTAATATATTTTAATTTTCTTAATTGTTTATAAAAGCATTATTATTAACGTTCTAATTACTTAATATTGTATTTAACTTAAGAGTTTTAGTATTATTAAAATTTAAAATTTTCTTAAATATTTAGCAAATATCTAATATACAATAAGCATAAATTAATCTTAATTTTATTTATTTATTGCAAAATTGTTTATTAATTTTGATTTGCAAGATTCTTAAACATAAAAGAATTCTTTTTGCTAAAAGATATATAGACGTTGAAGACAAAGAAATTACTAATATTATTAAAAATTATATTGTTATTAAGATCTAAATTAAATATAAACTAAGCTTAAATATAATATATATACAAAATAATTAATTAAATTGCGTAGATAAAAAACTATATTAAACTTATATTATGTCTAGAATCGATTTATATTATAACAAAATTTAGATCTTTCAATACAAAAATTTTGTTTTTAAACTTTAACTAATTGCGTATTACAAAATTTACACAATTTTAAAAATGCAATAGATATAAAAAATTAAGTTTATATTTAATATATATTAAGAAGAAGCAAAACTCTAAGTATTAATTTTTATTTAATACTAAATAAAGAAGTTTATACTTTATATAAATTATATATATATTAAGCATGCATCTCGATTGCAAACAAAGATTGTTATAAATTTCTTTAATTTAAAAGATTTATGCTAAGTTTATACTTAGCATAAATAAAGTTTCTCTCGAATAAAAATTTCTACTTAAGAGAAGCTTGTCTCGAATAGAAAATTTGCACTTAGAATAAACTATATATTCTAAATAGATAAATTGCGCAACTCTATTTAATACAATTATTCAATTAAACATCATTCGATTTAGTTAGCGTAATTCGAAAAAAGTAAGCAAATTTAACAACTTAATAGTCTCAATTAAATCAATATTTAATTATTGAATATTTATTTAATTAACTTATTATTTTGTTCAATTGCTTCAATTACTTGTCTAGACGTAACTTGTAAAGATTATAATTATTTTCTTTATTATTGTTGTTGTCGTTGTCGTCGTTATGTTTAGAGATGTATTTAAAAGTTATTTTTACGTTTTTAATTTAAGCATTTTCTTCGCGACAATTGAAGTCTTTGCAATTATTATTATCTTTACAATTCTTATAGTTATTGTTATTTTTATAAATCTCGTAGTTTTCGAAAAACATACAACAATTGTTTTGTAAACAAAAGAAGACAATTTGATTTAAATTAAAGTTGTCTCAACAATTATTAAAGAAAAGAAAAAAATAAATTAATAAAAAATATCAAAAAATATCAAAAAATAATTACATAAAAATTGAAGAAAAAAAATATCAAATTAGATACAAATAACAATATTGATTTCGACTTTTATACTTAAAATATTATTAATCGACGTTGTGCTTTTAACACTTTTAGTGCTTCTTTGTTGTTAAAAATCTTTATTTCTTCTATCTTTTACAAACAAAAAAAAGAACAACAACTAGATTAAAAGCTTAGTTACGATCAACAACTTATAAAGAAAAACAATATTATTTTTATCAATATGTGCGTAACTAGATTTGCGAAGTAAAATATTAAGATTACGCAACGTTTCTAAAATAAAATTAGAAAGAAATTTAAGATAACAATAAATTGTAAATATATTAACGTTAATAAACAAATAAAACACTTAATAAGTAAAAGAAAAATAAATATTAAAGTTTTACACAAATCTAATTATGCAACACAAAACAACAATTAAATTTAAGTTATTAATAAATAAATATCTATATTCGCAACATACTAAAAGACAAAAAACTAAAAAAGTTCTTCGCAAAAAAGAAAGATAAAAAAAAATACAAAACACGAAAAAAAAAGAAACGAACTTAATTAACAATTAAAGAATAAATTGAATTACAAAGTTTTTTTCATTTTTTTCTTTGTTGTCTTTGCTAATAATAGAGAGAGCTTTAAGAATTAAAGCAATTTTAAAGATAATAACTCTAGTATATTCTTTAACGCAAAGAAAAATATAAAAGAATTGAAACTCATAATAGAAACAAGTTTTTTATTTAATAATAATACAATAATAATAGAAGATTTAAATTACAAAGAAGATATAAATAATAATTAATGTACAAAAACATAAATTTTATTTGAAGATAACGACAATTATTTGTCTATATTCTTTGAATCTCTATTAAATAAATTTATATTATTAGAGTTTATAGAACGTTAAGAAAGCAAGATTGCAAAATAGTCTTAAAGTAATAAAAAGACTTCGAAAAGATTTAAACAAATGTATATTAATGTAATAGATAACAAAGACTTAAACGTTTTGCAAAACATATTAATCAATTATTTCAAAAATTGAACGTTATTAATAAAAAATTTATTAAGACAAAAATCTTTGCTAAAGAAGATAGAAAATATGTTTAAAAAATATTTAATAAAGCATATTGCGAAAGTCTCGAAACTTAGACGTTATTTTAAGAAATCGTTGCATAAATATTATAAAAAATATATTTATTTTTAATAAATTAATTTGTTTGGAGATTTAATTAAACTTAGCGAAAATATAAAGTAACTAAAACAGTTATATAGAAATAATAGAGAAAAATTTGTAACAAATAATGTAAAAAAGAAAAAATTCGTAATAAATAATGCAAATAACAAGAAAATCGAAACAAATAATACGAACGACAAGAAAGTCATAACAAGCAATAAGAAAAAAAAAAAAAAAAAATTTAGATTTAAGAAAGTAAATTGTAATATTAAATGCGAAAAGAAGATATTTTTGCGAAAATATTTATAATTTGAGACTATTATCGCATTTTTTTTTCGAAGCTTCGCTAACTTTATTTGAAAAAAAAAATAGAATATTTAATTATTAGACTTTTGTATACAATATTATTTCTTTCGAAAGTATTAAATATATATTAAAGAAATATAATGTGCGAGTTGCAATATAAACAAATGTAAATTGCACTTATTTTGTCAATATTTCGAAATTTTATCTTCGAACAAAGAAAACAATAATTTAACGTTTAATCGCATTTGCGTTAATAATATCTTTAAAAAATTCTTAAAACAAACAAATAAAATTTAGATTAAAAAGTATTTATATTGACAATATTATTTACAATTACAATTTTTTATTAAATTAATAGAAGATTTTTAATTATTAAAGATATATAGATAAATATGTTATCGCGACGATTTAATGCAAAAATAATAAAAAATAACAAAAGAGAAAAAAGAAAACGAAAATTGTCTTTAAGAGTTTAATTTAAGATTTTTTTTTATGTTTTAACAATTAAACAATAATAACGAGATTTAGAGCAACAAGTATTAAAAATTAGCACTAGAAAAATTTATCGAAGCTAAATATATATATAAACACAAGAAAGAAAATCTAGTACTTTTATAATATAAAGCTTTTGAAATCGTTAAAAATTCTATTGATTTGCAAATATTTCGAAAGACTAAAAGATTGCATTGCAAAGCAAAATTCTATTTAATTGTTTCGTAAACACATATAGCAATTAGTTAGAAAAATTGTTGTTAAATAAAGATTTTTAATTAATTATAATTCGACTTTTATTTGTATTTTAAAAGCATTAAATATTTACAAAGTTTAAGTTAAATTAAAGAAATTTTCGACAACAATGCGAGTCTTAAACATTCGTTTATTGAAAAAAAAATATCTGTTGTTTATATAATTTAAATAAAAGAATATAATGTACAATTAATAAATATAGACTTTATTGTTATACAATTGAAGTTTTCTTCGATCTTTAAGAAGAGTTTTTAATTAATTTTGCAGTTTAAACTTTTATAATATTGTAACATCGTTTATCTTGTTTTTACAAAAATCGTAAATAGACTTTATTAAATCGTTCGAACAAATAATAGTTAGTTAAATTATTTCGTGTGATTTTTTGTAACTAGAGTAATAGAATTTTTGTTTTATATTTAATTTGCAAAACTTTTAAAAAGTCTTATTAATAAATTCTTATATAGTGCTCTTGTCTTTAATCTTTTTTATTTTTTTTATTGCTTTGACGTATCTTTTAATGCATATATAAATAAGCGTTAAATATTATCGAAACATATTGTTTTATCGAATTTCGAGATGTTTAAGAAGATCGTTAAGAACGCAAAAGAAATAGAAGAAAAAACAATTAAATTGTTTTGTTAATTTAAATAGCTAACAAAGATAAAATAATTTGTATAAAAGATAGCAAAGAATGAGTTTAAAAAATAATTTAACACAATTGCTTTACTTAATAATATTAATAACAAAATAATTAACAAGCAATCGAATTTTCTTCTTATTAAATCGCATTATACAACGAAGACATTTAAAAAAAAATCGATTTAAATCGAATTTAAATCTTTTATACTTTATTGATTTAATATACAAATGTCGAAAATTGTTAACAAAACATTAATTCAAAATAACGATAATAGCAAGAGCAAAGACGATAGTTGTACGTATATTCTAATCGCCGTCGATTAATTAAATCAATTAAATCAATTGAGACATGCTAAACAGAATAAAAGAGATTAATAATGCACATTATTAATAGAAGAAAACGAAAATTGATCAAATACGATAATTATTAGATTGCGATTCATATTACTCGATCTAATATAGCGCGAACGAGTTAACGATTTTAGATCTTACTAGTTCTCGCAAAACAATTAAATAATTGTATTAAATAAAGCTACGCAATTTATCTAATATATTCTATATATATTTAACTTAAGTTAAATTTTTTAAAATCTTGCAAATATAAAAAAGAATATTTTTTATATTAACTTAAATATAATATTAAGTTTTTTTAATATTAATAATATTGTTTTTAATAGCAACAAAATAAACAAATTTATATTAAACAATTATTGCAATTTTAACAAATTATTGTTTATAAAATTTAAAAAAATAGATTGTATTTTTGTAATTTATACTTATTTTATACTAAGTTTGTACTAATTTTAAGCAAAGTTTTATTAATACTAATAAAATAACAATTATATTTAGAGAACGCAATTAAGTTGTAATATTAAAAATGCAAAATCATTCTAATATATCGACGTATTTATATATTTTTATAAAGAAAAAATTTTATTTTATATGTAGAAAAAGCGTTATATTAGACGTTATATTAATTATTATATTAATTAGAGCGTTAATTAATAAATGTATATTCAATATAAATTGTATTAATATTTAGAATATGTTAGACTAATACTAAGTAATAGATTCAATTCTCTTTTATCGCAATTGATAACAAAATTACTCAAGTTACTTTTCTATTATTAAAAAAAAAGAAAACAAAGTTTTAAATATTTAAATATTTAAATATTAATTATTATAAATATATATATCTAGATATTCTTTGCGTATACCTTATATATAATAAAGTTAAATTTAAGAATATTAATAATCTTTATTGTTATTTAATTTAATTAATATATATTATAAATATCAAGATACAATTAAAATATCGAACAAAAATCTAGTATTACAAATTTCTTCAAATATAACAAAAATATTATATATATTATATTTATTTCAAGTCTATAACTTGTATATGCGAAAATCAAGAATTAATAATATTTAAAATTAATAAAGTAAATTTATATTTAGTTTATATTGTTTATAAACTAATTATATAAATTTAATCAAATTATAGTTTATTCTAAATACAAATCTTTAATCCAAAATAAACTTATTTCAAATACAAAATTTAATTCGAAATAATCTTTATATGTCTTTAGCATAAATATAATTTATACTAATTGTAAATACTAGATTATCTTCTATATATTAGAAATCAACGTAATATATATATAATATAAAATATGTATCTAGAAATTTATAAAAGTTTAATATATTAAAAAAAGAATTAAATATAAGTACAAAATATATTAAATAATAATTTTCGAAAATAAAATCTATTAATAGTTATAAGTTACAAGACAAAATTTATTAACTAATATTTGAAAACAATTTTTTTTAGAATCTTTTTTGTTTTCAAATATTAATTCTATACGTAATACGAACTCGAATAGGCTAAAAATTTCAAATAAATTACAAAACAATCTAAATTTTAATAATCAATTTAAAGTACACTAATAGGCTAGCGCGAGATGTCACGAGACTCTCTTGGGTCGATGTCGACTCAATGGAGTCATT